>Ga0335074_10011757_pt1 | contig 12249 bp, 13 predicted proteins | sample Lox_Sample_23_FD_206715 | JGI IMG/M metagenome (GOLD analysis project Ga0335074, IMG submission 206715) | Soil microbial communities from Loxahatchee National Wildlife Refuge, Florida, United States - Lox_Sample_2.3 | ecosystem: Environmental > Terrestrial > Soil > Wetlands | place: USA...
ATTCCCGGTTTTGTCGTCACCGCCGCCGCCATGAAGCAGGCGCTCGCCAAGGTTGGCATGAACCTGCAGGTATGCAACGGCGAGGCCCAGCCGAGCGCGATCGCCGCGTGCCTGCAGCAGGCAACGACCGCCAACGCGGCCGGCATCATCCTTGACTCGATCCCCGACGCGATGGTGACAAACGCGATAACGGCCGCGAATAAAAAGGGCGTCCCGGTCATCATCGCCGACCAGTACCCGGTGCCGGGAACAACCAGCAGCGACCTGCTCAGCTACGTGCCCGGCGTGGTCAACCAGCCGACCCAGATAGCCTGGTGGATGATCGCCGCGTCGCAGGGCAAGGCCAACGCGATCATCGCCGAGGAGGCCGACTCGCCCTCGTCGGTCCAGTACGTGGTCAACTCGCTGGCGGTCTACAAGAAGTACTGCCCGGGGTGCACGATCAAGGTCAAGACGATCACCGCGTCGACCAGCCAGTCGCTGCTCGCCTCCGACACGAGCTCGAACATCCTGGCCGACCCCTCGGCGACCTACTACTACACCGAGTTCGAGGACAGCCTGCAGCCGACCATCCAGGGCATCCAGCAGTCGGCTCGGACGAACATCGAACTGTCCGTCGCGGGCGGCTCGGTGGACGGCCTGGGACTGCTCAAGGGGAATTCGGTGGTCAAGGCCGTGGTGGTCGTGGACCAGGCCTACGCGGGCTGGGCGCTGACCGACGAGATCCTGCGCATGATGACCAAGTCCGCGCCGGTCACCGAGACGTTCCCGTCCCGGCTGTTCACCAAGGACAACATCGGCACCATCCAGGTGACCACGGCGGCGCAGTCCTCCGGCGCGTGGTTCGGCAGCGACTCCTTCGAGAACCAGTTCGCCACCCTGTGGGGAGCCGGGTGATACAGAACCAATGACCGACCAGCAGGAGGGCGCCGCTCAGCCGCCGCCACGCTTGGAAGTCGCGCGCCTGTCCAAGGCATTCGGCCCGGCCAGGGTGCTCCGCGACGTCCACCTGCGGGTCGGCCCTGGGGAGTTGCACGGCCTGGTCGGCCAGAACGGCTGCGGCAAATCCACCCTGGTCAAGATCCTCACCGGCGTGTACTCACCGGACCCCGGCGGCCACGTCGCGGTGGACGGGCGGGCGCTTAGCCTGCCCATCCACCCGGTGGCCCAGCGCGCCGCCGGGGTCTGCGTCGTGCACCAGGACCTCGGCCTGATCGACGACCGCACCGTCTGGGAAAACGTCCGCGTCGGCCGCTACCAGGCCGGAAAACTGACCCGCAAGATCAACCGCCGCGAGGAGCGGCAAGCAGTAGAACAGGTGCTCGCCCGGCTGGGCAAGACGGTCGACGTGAACCAGCGGGTTGGCCTGCTGTCCACCGAGGACCGCGCGGCGGTCGCCATCGCCCGGGCCATGCAGGACCACCGCCCGGGCACCGGCCTGATCATCTTCGACGAGTCGACCCGCGGACTGACCGGCGAAGCCAGGTCGCGCTTCTTCGACATCCTCCGCTCGCTCATCGACGCGGGCGCCTCGGTGCTGCTGATCTCGCACCGGCTCGAGGAGATCGTCGAGGTCACCCACCGGGTCACCGTGCTGCGCGACGGCGCCGTCGTCGAAACCGGCCTGCCGACAAAGGAGCTCGACGAGGCCAGCCTCACGAAGATGATGCTCGGCAGGCACCTCGTCACCCGCGGCCGGGTCGAGAGCCACGCCACGGACGACGCCATCGCCTCGGTCCGGGAACTAACGGTTCGTTCGGTAAAGAATCTTGACATAGAGATCCGGGGCGGCGAGATCCTCGGGCTGACCGGGGTCATGGGCGCGGGCTACCGGGAGGTGGCGGAGGCCATCGGCGGCGCGAGCCGGGCGGACGGCGGCGAGCTCACCGTCCGCGGCCGCGCCATAGACCTCGCAAAGCGCCGGGGCTGCACCGAGGAGTTCGTCGACGCCGGCGTCGCGTTCGTCGCCGAACGCAGGCTGGACGAGGGCCTCGCGGCCGAGCTGTCCGTCAGCGACAACCTGACGCTGCCGCGGGTGCGCCGACGCGGCAAACCGCTGCGCACCGGCCGGGCGTGGCAGGCCGCCGAGACCGCGGCCATGATCGCCAAGCTGGACATCAAACCGCCTCATCCGGGGGCGCCGGTCGGCACTCTCAGCGGCGGCAACCAGCAGAAGGTCCTGCTCGGCAAGTGGCTGGCCGGCGCCCCCGACCTGCTCGTGCTGTGCGAGCCGACGCAGGCGGTCGACGTCGGCGCCCGGCACGACATCATCGACGCGATCAGGGAGGCGGCGCGCGGCGGCTGCGCGGTGGTCATCGCCTCGGTCGACGCCGCCGACCTCGCCGTGCTGTGCGACCGGGTGCTGGTGTTCTCGGGCGGCCGGGTGGCCGCGGAGCTCACCGGCGACCTCGACCAAGACGCGATTATCCACGCGACGTTCGACGCCGGCACGCGGAAGGGTGTGGCCTGCTAAATGGAACCAACGACCATCCCCGCCGAGCCGACGCCCGCGCAGGCACCAAGGCCGCAACGGGCCTGGCGCAACCGCCACTTCGCCGCGCGCTACGCGGTGATCGCGGTCTGGGCGGCGATGATCGCCGTCTACGCGGGCACCGAGCACGGCCTGTTCTTCCACGCCGGGACCTTCCAGACGATCTTCAGCTCGCAGCAGCCGCTGGTGTTCATGACGATGGCGCTGCTGTGCACGATCTGCGTGGGGGAGTTCGTCGACCTGTCGGTGCCCGCGGTGTTCGGCTTCGCCGCGACGGTGCTGCCGGTCCTGGTGGTGAACCACGGCTGGGGGGTATGGCCGGCCGCGCTCGTCGCGGTCATCGCCGCGGTCGCGGTCGGCGCGCTGAACGGCTTCCTCGTCGTCGTGGTCGGCGTGAACACGATCGTGGTGACGCTCGGCATGAGCACGTTGCTGACCGGTGTCGCGCTGTGGATGTCCGACCTCAACACGATCAGCGGCCTGCCGACCGGGTTCCAGGCCATCGCCAACACCGACGTGGGCGGCCTGCCGATCTCGCTCTACTACGGCGTCGTGCTCACCCTCGGCTTCGGCTACCTGCTCGCGTTCACGCCGCTGGGGCGGCACATGCGGTTCGTCGGCGCCAGCCGCGAGGTCAGCAGGCTGTCCGGGGTGCGGGTGAACAGGATCAGGTTCGGCTCGTTCGTCGTCGCCGGGCTGCTGTCCGGCGTGGGCGCGGTCATCGCGGTCGCCGCCCTCGGCTCGTACAACCCGACGACCTCGGACAGCTACCTGCTGCCGGTGTTCGCCGCGACCTTCCTCGGCACGGCGATCATCGAGCCGGGCCGGTTCAACCCGATCGGAACCTTCGTCGGGATCTACTTCCTCGAGACCGGAATCCTCGGCCTGCAGCTGCTCGGCCTGCAGGCCTGGGTGTCCGACGTGTTCTACGGCGGCGTCCTCGTGGTCGCGGTGACGATCGCGACCCTGCTACACCGGCGGGCGGCCTAGATCTCGTTGCCCCAGTAATACCGGGCCAGCATCTCCACCAGGCGCAGCTTGGCGTCCTGCTCGCCGGAGGTCATCGTCGGCCGATCGGCGCACGGAGCGAACCCGCCGTTGGTCGCGATCGCCACGTCGGCCTCGCCGCGCCGCTCGACCACCGGGTCGAGCCGGCCGAGCAGGTCTTCCACTGGCTCCAGCGTGCCGTCGGCAACGTCGACGACGCCGAGGCTGACGACGAGCCCCGGCTTGATCCGCTCGACCGGCAGCCGCGCCGCCGGGTCGGCGGGGAAGTCGACGCACAGCCGCCGGAACGGCGTCTCGTCGAGCAGCGCATCCAGCGCGCCCAGGTCATAGCCGCGCCGCGTACCAGGGAGCGGCCCCGCGTCGGTCAGGTCAAGCCCGACGCGGAAGTCCGCCGGCACGTCAAGGCGCGCCGCCAGCGCCCGGTCCGCCTCGATCATCGCGTGCAGCACCGCGTCGACGTGGACCTCGATCGCGGCCGCCAGCCGCGACCGCCCCGCCACCGTGACCACCGGCACGTACAGCGGATTGCCCAGCGCGACGTACGCCACCCCCTGCCGGGCCAGCGCCTCGACCTCGTCTCGCAACACGGCCGCCAGCGCCACGCCCCGGGCAAGGACCGCGTCCACGGCCGCCGCGTCCCCCAGATCCGAACCCAGCGCCGCGAGGTACCCAGGCGACGGCAGCACGACGAACACCGGCCGGTCCACTACGGCGAGCACCGCCGCCGCCTCGCCGGCCGCCAGCCGCCCGTCCGCTACCGGGGCATCGGGCGCCGACCGGACGCGCGCCCCGCCGATCCCGGCCGCCTCGGCCAGCGGCGCGGGCCCCGCAACCGGCAAGAACCCCGGCACGTTGTCGTACACAACCGACTCAAAGCACGAACGCCGGAACTGCCCGTCCCCGACCGCGGAAAGCCCGAGCCGGCGCTGTGCGCGCGCGACCGCCGCGACCGCGTGCTCCACCGCGGCGGCCAGCGCAGCGGCGTCGCCGCCGGCCCGCGCGGCCATCAGCTCAGCCGGCCTGACCAGGCTGCCGTGGTGATCGATGTGGTAACCGAAATCGTCGGCCATACCCGCCTCCGTCGAGAGTCAGCGCGGCCCAGACCCCGCCCACTCGGGGAACTCGAGCTCGAACCCGGCCGCCCGCAGCACGTCCTCGCAGATCGCCTGGTCCTCGGCCGGGCTGCCGCCGGAGATCCCGATGCCGCCGAGGATCACCCCGTCGCGCTTGAGCGTGAAGCCGCCCTTGGTCGCCACGATCGGGTGCTGCCCCATCCGCCCGACCTGGGTGAAGAACACCGGGTCGGAATTGCGCCAGTTCTCCAGCATCGCGGTCGGCCGCTGCATCACCGCCGCCGAGTAGGCCTTGGCCAGCGCGATGCTCGGCGTCATCGGCCGCGCTCCGTCCATCCGCTCGACCAGCACGACGAACCCGCCGTAGTCCACGACCGCGACGCTCACCGCCTTCCCGATCGTCGCCGCCCGCTCCCTCGCGTCCTCCGCCAAGACGCGGGCCGTATCAAACGACAGCGTCATGACGTCCCCCAGACCGCCCGCGCCACATCGGCGAGCAGGCGAAGCTTCGCGAACTGCTCGTCGGCGGTCAGCAGGTTGCCGCCCTCGGCGACCGAGGCGAACCCGCACTGCGGGCTCAGCGCGAGATCGTCCCAGGAAACGAACTTGGCCGCCGCCTCGATCCGCCGTGCCAGCGCGTCGGCGTTCTCAAGCCCCGGCAGCTTGCTGCTGACCAGCCCGAGGACCACGCCGGTGCCCGCGGGCACGAACCGCAGCGGCTCGAACCCGCCCGCCCGCTCGTCGTCGTACTCAAGCAGGAACCTGTCCACCGCCAGCGTGCCGAACATCTGCTCCGCGACCGGCTCGTAATCACCCTCGCCCATCCACATGCTGGACCGGTTGCCGCGGCAGACGTGCATCCCGATCGTCACCCCGGGCGGCCGCGCCACCCCCTGCACCGCGGCCGCGTCGGTGCTCAGCATCCGCTCGAAGCCGGCCCGCGCGCCGGGATCCGCCGCCGCCCGCGCGCCCAGGAACGCCGAGTACCCAGGGTTGTCGAGCTGCACGTATCGCACCCCGTCCGCGATCAGCGCCTCGATCTCCGCGCGGGTGATCGCCGCCACGTCGGCGGCAAGCTCCTCCCGCGACGAATAGAACCGGTCCGTCTCCCCGTCCGCCCAGAACCTGGTGGCGAGGAACCCCGGCGCGATCAGCGTCACCTTGACCGGCGCCGTAGCCAGCCCCAGCACGTAACCAGCCTCCCGTCCGGCCAGCCGCTCGCGCTGCCGCAGCCGTCCGGTGACCACCCAGGTGGTGCTCGGCAGCCTCGCCGCGCCCTCGCTGGTGTGCCACGGCATGTCCCAGGTCTGCTCGGTCATGCCGTCGACCGCGTCGACGAACCCGGTCCGGAAGTCCCCGCGCCGGAACTCCCCGTCGGTGACGACGTCGATCCCGGCGTCCTCCTGCGCCCGCACGGCATCGGCGATCGCCGCGTCCTCGGCCAGCCGCAGCCCGCCGGCGTCGATCTCGCCGGCCTGGCGGCGTTGACGCGCCTCGAGCAGGGACGGCGGCCGGAGCAGGCTGCCCACATGGTCGGCGCGGAACTCCACTACGTCAGCCTCCTGTCGTCGGTGCCTACGTTAGCGGTCGCTCGATCACCCGCCACGAAACATAAGATTGCGGCTGACTGCCCGGCTCGCGCCTAGCCTGGAGGCGCGCAGGAAAGGAAAGCTTCGTGACCAACCCCGCCAGCCCGCAAGACCCCACGCCGCAGCCGCCGGCCGCCCCGCCGCCGTCGGCCGCCCCGCAGCCGGGCGCGCCAGGTCCCCGGCGCCGCAAGCCCCCGCGCCGCGTCGAGGTGGTCTCCGTCTCCAGGATCAGGCCCAGGCTGGTCTCGGTGTGGGTCACCGGCGATGCGCTGGACGGCTTCGCCATCAACGCGCCGACCTCGCACATCAAGGTCTACCTGCCCGCCGCGGGCCAGCAGGCCCCGACCCTGCCCGCGGACGGCCCCGACGGCCCGGTCTGGCCGGACGACGCTCCCCGCCCGTTCGTGCGCACCTACACCCCGCGCCGCTTCGACGAGGAGACCCGCACGCTTGAGGTGCAGTTCGTGCTGCACGGCGAGGGCCCCGCCTCGGACTGGGCGGAGCGCGCGGCCCCCGGCGACCAGATCGCGGTGGCGGGCCCCGGCGGCCGGTTCGTTATGGACCCGGCCGTAGAGCGCTGGTGGATCGCCGGCGACGAGAGCGCTCTGCCCGCGGTGGGCACTCTGCTTGAGGCGCTCCCGCCGACCGTGACCGCCGAGGTCCACCTCGAGGTCACCGACTCCGACGACGAGATCGAGCTGGCCAGCCCGGCCAAGGTCGACGTCACCTGGCACCACCGTCGCGCCCCCGGCGCCTGGGGCGTCGAGCTCGAGCAGGCCGCCCACGATGCCGAGGTCGCCGACGACACCCAGCTCTGGCTGGCCTGCGAGGCCACCACGGTACGCGACCTGCGCCGCTACTTCCTCGTCGACCGCAAGCACCCGCGCGACGCCATCATCACCCGCGGCTACTGGCGCCGAGGCTTCGCCAACCACCCCGACCACGACTACGGCGACGACGAGCTAGAGGCCCGCTGACCCGCTGCCCGTCCCGCCCAGTACCCGGCTGCCCGCCGCGCGTCCGGGGCTCGTGCCACCCGCACACCGATACTACGGGGCTCGTGGCACACGCACCCCACCGCACCAGCGACGGACCGGGGCTCATGCCACACGGCGCCAGGAAGGGCAGGCTAGCGGGCTAGAACGGGCCGCGCCAACGCTGCGCACAGCGACCTTGCGGGCCGGCTGACGCTTGACGGCGCGGTGCGGCTGTGATGGCCCGCGTCCGGGTCAGGCCGACCGGGTGGCCTGGTGCGGTGGCGGCCGATGAGACGGGCGGGACAGTTAATGAACACGATTCTAAAAGATCTTGGAAGATCCGGGTTACGTGGAAATTCCGGTGGATCCCAGTCCACCATTTCTTCCACGTAACCCGAAATTTCCACGATCTTTTTCGATCAGGTGACCTAGAGCGGGGCACGCCGACTCTGCACACACTCGTCCTGCCCGCCGGCTGGTCATCGAGGCCACGATCCAGCTCTGGCCTTCGGCCAGGCCTTGACCGCCGATTCGGTCAAGGGCCCCGGCAGCTTAGAGCCTGCTTGAAGACCGGCCGAGGCCGTGGCCGGTAACTTTGAGATCTGTCCGCGCTCCGGCATGTGGAGGCACTGCATGAGCCAAGGCTGCGTGTTCTGTGATCACAGCTGGGTGAGGGAGGCCGAGATCTTCATCTAGACCCCCGGTGCATATTCGCCGCGACCCGCGACCCGGGCATCCGGGCCCGGGCCGGACTGGCGGAGGGTGTCCTGCCCGGCTCCGGGGCAATCGTGCCCGTCGCCCACCGGACTTCGGTCTTCGAGCTGACCCCCGCGGAGTGGGCCGACACCCGGGAAGTATTGCTCCAGGCACAGCTGGCGCTGCACGATCTGCTGGCCCCGGACGGCTATTTGCTGGGCTGGAACCAGGGCGCTGGCCTGCATCCCCATATGCACGTCATCCCGCGATTCGACGACGAGCCGCTGTCTGACCGCGGGCTGCGCTCGGCGATCAGCGTCCCGGAAAACAGGCGGCCCGATCCGTGGGCGCCCGGGACCGGACGGGCACGTCGAGGTGCCAGGTGAGCGAGCCGCCCGGGGGCCCAGTCTTCGTCGGTACTTAGCGCCAGGGCGGCTCGCGGCCGGGCACTCCGGCGACCTCGGCGTCAGCGCCCCGTAATCACCCGCGGCGCCCGAGGGGCGAGGCCGGCCCCCGGTAACCAGGTGCGGACCAACCCTGCACACACCCGGCTCGCCCGCCGGCTCACCATCGAGGCCGCGGCCCGGCTGTGACCGGTCCCGTGCCGGGCTGTTTCATGATCATGGGTCAAAATGGGCCCAATTTGACAAACGACCCATGATCATGATCGATGCTCGGAATGTCTCAATGCCAAATTGCGGCATAACCGCATAAAAAGGACGACTCATGATGCTAGGGTTGCCGCTACTGCTGGGAGTGGGTGCCGCATTGCAGACCGATTTCGGTACGCGGCGCGACACCCACTACCTGTCTTGCGCGGCCAGCGGCGGCTTACAGGTTGAAGGCCGAGACCATGGTCGGGTACTTGGCGGCCAGGCCCAGCTTGGACAGGTGGAGCAGTTGCTCCGCGGTGCCGAGCAGCGAGTAGTGGTTGAACAGCGTGCCGTTCCTGGCGCCGACCTTGACGCTCGGGCTGATGATGAAGGTCGGCAGGTGGCAGCTGGTGTCCGAGGTGTTGGTCGCGCAGTTCTCGCCGTCGGCGTAGCTGCCCACGTCGCTGCCCTCGTCGAAGGTGATGAAGATGACCGTCGAGCCGTTCTTGTACTCGGCGCTGTTGAGAATCGTCGGGAGGTTCTTGGACATCCAGCTGTTGCCGTCGGCGACGGTCCCGTTGTGCATGTCGTCGATCAGGTTCGGCGTGATGAACGAGAACGCGGGCAGCGCGTTGTGCGCCAGGTCGCTCGCCAGGTGCGTATAGGACACGTCGTTGCTGGAGCAGCCGTGCAGCGCCGTGTAGTACGCGGCCGGGTTGTGCCGGACCGCGTAGTTTCCCGAGTTGGAGTGGTCGCAGGCCGACGGCATCGTCTCCTCGTACGACTTCCACGACTCGCCCTGGCCGAAGATGCTCTGCACCGACGTGTCGCAGGTGCTGCTCGGGCTGCAGTCGGAGATGAACTTGTGCAGCGAGGAGAGCGAGAGGCCGGAGGTGGCGGCGATGTAGTTCGGCAGGCTGGGATGGGTGATGTTGTGGTAGTTGGTGGCTATCCCGCAGTCCTTGGCCAGCGTGTTGAAGTACGGCGCCGCGGACGATCCGAGGATCGCGCCGTAGCTGTGGTTCTCCAGGAAGATGAAGATCACGTGCTTGATCGTGCCGGGCTTGGACTCCGTCCCGCACGGGTGGCTGGCCGACGGCGTCGTGGCGGGCACCGCCGCCGCCGATCCCGCCAGCGCGGTAGCCCCGGCCGCCTGGCCGAAGAACCCCGCCGACACCAGCAACCCGGCGCTGAGCAGCGCCGTCAACCCTAGTTTGGTCCTCATTGACCGTGTCCCCTCTCGAACCGTAGACCGGCGATCCCGAGCGCAATATATCGGGACCAATCGATCGCCGTGAAGACGCCGCGCGCGTCGCCTGGCCATCGGCCTGCGGGCCGCGAGAAGGCGATCATAGTAAGATAAAGGTATGTCGACTCCGGCCAAGCGGAAGATCTCGGTGACCATCGACGCGGACCTTGTCGCGGCGCTGGAAGCAGAGAGCGATACAACGCTATCTGCCGAAGTGAACTCGGCCCTAAGAGCGGAGTTCACCCGGCGCAGACGGCAGCAGGCCCTAGCGGATCTTCTCGATCATCTGGCTGACGAGCGCGGCAAGCTGGACACGCCGGAAGACGAGGCCGAGATCACGCGGTATATGCGCCTGCTTGGCGGCATGGCCGAAGCAGCCGACGGACTCCGGGCCGGCTGATGCGGCTGGTTCTCGATGCCGAGGCGGTCAACGCATTGCTAGATCCGCGGCATCCGGCCGAACGAAAGGTCCGGCGTGCCATGGAAGCGGCGCGAAGGCTGCGTCGTGAGGTTGCGATCGCTACCGGTACCCTCGCCGAGCTGTACCGAGGGGCCGGGCGTAATCAGGCGCTGGACGCACTATTGGCGCGCGAGTCGGCTGATGGGCTGCTGCTTCGCGATACCGACCGGACCCTGGCCCGCCTGATCGGAGCCCTGCTCACAGAGGCTGGCGCCAGTTCGGCGCTCTTCGCTGACGCGCATCCGGTCGCGGTAGCGGTCGAAGCGGGTGGCGGTGTCGTGCAGACCGCCGACCCCGCTGACCTCACCCGGCTGGCCGCCCCGTACCGAACGATCGTTATCGAACCGCTGGCTCGGAAGAAGGGTTCATCCAGCTGAGGCGGTAGTTCGCTGCGCGGCCACATGGGGCAGGCCGGCGCCGTCCGGAATCTCCCGTGCCGCATGCATCGGAGCCGGCTGATCGCCAGCTTGGAAAGCTGTGCGTCTGGTGAGGGCAGCCGCAAGGCTGGCGTCGCCACTGCCAGCGACATCACATCTATGCCCGGATAAGCACAGGCAACCTGCAGCTCCCTCAACAGGTGAGCACCGAAACCCATCAGTACATGTGCGCAGATTTAAGGACAAGAGCCGCGAGCATGACAGCCTCGGCCTGACGAAAGGAGCACTGCATGCGAATATCGACGAGAGTCCGGAACCTGCTCATCGGGGTGGTGACCGCCGCGGCGCTCACCACCGGGGCACTCGCCGTGAGCGCCGGGCCGGCATCCGCCGCCACGGCCGCACCGGCACCGGCCACGTCGGCCGGGCCGTGGTACGGGTGCTACGGGTATAACTGCATCGGTAAGAGCCCCCAGGCTCAGGGCTGCAGCAAGGACGCCGTCACGGTCTACGCGATCTCGGCCTACGACGGCCTGCTCAGGACGCGTGTCACGCTGCGGCTGCGGTACAGCCGCGGCTGCCAGTCGGCGTGGGCAACGGTCACCGACACCGGCCGTCCCGACCGCGCGATCTTCTGGATCTACGACCGGGGCACCCATGCGCTCGAGGTCTCGTCGACCCAGCGCGCGACGTTCCTCTCGCAATGGCAAACCACCCGGATGGTCGGCGTGGCGAAGACCAAGGCGCAGGCCTGCATCGAGGTGCGCACTCGGCACGGGTACAGCCGCCCCTTCTGCACGCCATTTTTCGGGCACTAGAAACCACGGCCCGTTCTGAAGAATTAAAGGACAGGGCCCGGCGGGGATGGTCGCGCCGGGCCCTGAGCCTTGCCCGCAGGCGGGCCTGCGCGGAGCGGCTGCCGGCATGAGGTTCACGCCGCGCTTCCCCGCGGGCGGGAAACGTCGAGACGCGACATAAATCCGGTCACCTGTGGTAGTGGGGCGTTCATGTGAGCGCTAACAACAAAGAAGGAGGTAGCTACCGATGGCTGGTAAGGGTGAGGCCGAGCCGTCGATCCAGGCCTCACTGGGCGCGGTCAAGGGCACGCCGCGCTACACGTACCTGGTGGCCGCGATGGCGGCGATCGGCGGGATGCTGTTCGGTTACGACATCGGCGTGATCAGCGGGCCGGAAGAAACTCTTCTACCTGGGCCTGGCCGGGATGGGATCGATGCTCGTGCTGCTCGGGCTGGCATTTGAGTTCGGCGCCAGGAGCTGGGGTGTCTGGGTGCTGATCATCCTGCTGGTCTATGTCGCGTGTTACTCGCTGTCGATCTCGCCGCTGTTCTGGCTGATGAGCGCGGAGGTGTTCCCCAACAGGCTGCGCGGGGCCGGCGCCAGTGCGTCCTCGGTCGCGAACTGGAGCGCCAACCTGCTGATCACGGTCACGTTCCTGTCGCTGATCACCGCGGTCGGCAAGTCCTGGACGTTCTGGATCTACGCCATCTTCGCGGCGCTGGCCGTCGTGTTCATCGCGCGCTTCGTGCCCGAGACCAGGGGCCGTCCGCTGGAGAGCATCGACAGGTACTGGACGCAGGGCCACCGCTGGCCGTCTGGCGACCAGCGCGACCGGGCAGCATTACGGGCAGGCTCCGGTGGAATCCAGGGGGCTGGCGAGGACGTCGGACGGCGGCGAGGATGGCCGTGATGGAATCCGACGACGCGGCCGGGCGGGC
>Ga0335074_10011758_pt1 | contig 12249 bp, 7 predicted proteins | sample Lox_Sample_23_FD_206715 | JGI IMG/M metagenome (GOLD analysis project Ga0335074, IMG submission 206715) | Soil microbial communities from Loxahatchee National Wildlife Refuge, Florida, United States - Lox_Sample_2.3 | ecosystem: Environmental > Terrestrial > Soil > Wetlands | place: USA: Florida...
CCTCCCGCTCCGCTTTGCGACTTTGTCCTCGCTGGTTCCAGGTGACGGCGCGTATCCGTCCTGCCCATGACTGCCTCCACTCTCTAACTGGGAAGATGCTACCTGTACGGGATTGGAAACCCGAAATCGCAAAAAATCAAGTGCGGCAATCACGGGGTTGCACAGTAACACCACTCTTCTGCCGTCGGCTGCAGCCGACTCAAGGCAAAGAGACGCAGCTTGGACGCTGGCCTAAAGACCAGCTCTACCCGAGCAAAGCCAACGCGCGCTGGAGGCTCATTGGCGAATGCGCGGATTGAAGGCCGAGTACAGCAGATCGGTCAGGAAATTCACCAGCACATACGTCAGGCCGATCATCAGAATGCAGCCTTGCACCAGGTAATAATCGCGATTGGAGATCGCCGTGATCGTCAGCCGGCCAATCCCTGGCCACGAGAAGATCGTCTCGGTAACGATGGCGCCGGCCAGCAGCGCGCCGAACTGCAAGCCGACAACTGTCAGGATCGGGATCATCGCATTGCGTAAGGCATGGCGATAAACCACCGTCCGCTCCGGCAGACCTTTGGCGCGCGCGGTGCGGATGTAATCCTGTCCTAACTCTTCCAGCATTGAGGTACGCACCATGCGCGTGAGGATCGCCGCTAACGCGCTGCCCATGGTGATCGCCGGCAGCACCAGATGCGCCAGCGAACCCGAACCGGACACCGGCAGCCATCCCAACTCGATCGCGAAAAACAAGATCAGAATCGGTCCCAGCGCGAAATTCGGGAACGACAATCCCAGCAGCGAGACAAAGCTCAGCAGGCGATCGTCCCAGCGATTGCGGCGCAGCGCCGAGCGCACGCCTGCAGGAATCGACAACGCCAGCGCCACAAGCAGCGCCGCCAGCGTCAGCTCCATGGTCGCCGGATACGCCTGCGCGATGATGTGGCCGACATTCTGGTTCATCCGCAGCGACTTGCCCATGTCACCATGCAGAATCCCGCGCCAGTAGTTCACATACTGCTGGCCAAGCGGGAGATCAAGCCCATAAGCGTGACGCGCGGCGGCAACGTCGACTGCCGGCGCCCCTTCACCTAACATCTGCTGAATAGGATCGCCCGGAACCAGATGAATCAGCACGAAGACAACCGAAACCACCAGCCATACCACAGGCAGCATGTACAGCAGGCGTGAAGAAATGTAGCGCAGCATCAGAAAAGCAGTTTCAAGTTTCGAGAAGCAGTTTCAAGTTTCACGTTTCGAGTTTCAAGTGTAATCGCTTGAAGTCGCACCTGGGTGCTGTCTATGCCGGTCCATTGGCGGAAAAAACTCGGTGTGATTGGCAGCCGAGCACAATCGGGACTTTACGGTAGTGATGGGCAGTAACTATTTTCCCGTCACGTCAGCGTTGAACAACGAAAGCGCCCGCCGCAAACGTGGCTGCGGGCTCGATCCAACCTGCTGTAGACTCCAGCTGAAGCAGGATTGCGATTGGTGACGGAGTCAGGATATTACGCCATGCCAAATGCCAACCACCAATTGCCAGCCGCTCTCCCTCCAATGGAAGCTCGGAGCTCCTTCTTGAAACTCGAAACTTGCTCTAACCCGCGACTGGGGTTGCGGGGGTGGCGGCGTGTTGCGCCGGCTGTGCTGTCTCGATCTTCACGCTCTCCACGCGCAAGCCGTCCATTCCGGCGACGGTGTACCGACGGCCGTCATACTCGAAACTGTCGTTGGGTTTCGGGATACGCTGCAGGCGTGCCAGGACAAATCCTGCCAGCGTCTCGAAGCCTTCGTCGCGCGGCAGCGCAATCTGATATTGCGATTCCAAATCGCGAATGTTGAGCGAGGCGTCCAGCAGCATCGAGGGAGCGCCCGGCTTGAACGCTGGTCCGGCGACGTCGAACTCGTCCTCGATCTCACCCACTAATTGTTCCAGCACATCCTCGACGGTCACCAGTCCCGCGGTCGATCCGAATTCGTCCACCACCACCGCCAAGTGCCGTTTGCGCGCTTTGAACTCGGCCAGCAGATCCGGCAGTGGTTTGGTTTCGGGAACCACCAGCACTTCGCGCATGATGTGTCGCACTTCCAGTCCGCTGGGCCGGGTAACAGGGCGTCCCGAAGCCGTGCGGCTTACTCGATAGCGCAACCAGCGCATGAGATCCTTGGCGTACAGCACTCCGATAATGTGCTCCGTACCACGCTGCGGATCATAAACCGGAACGCGCGAGTGCTGTTCATCGACAACGTGCTGCAGCGCGTCCTCCAACGTCAGATTACCGGGCACGGAAAAGATATCGGGTCGCGGCACCATGATCTCACGTACCGTGATGTTCTCCAGATCGATCGACCGCAGGATCAACTCCTCTTCCGGCGCACCCAGGACGCCCAGTCGCCGGCTGGCTGAGATGATCAGCTTCAACTCTTCGGGGGAATGAACGCCAGACTCGCGCACTTGTCGCATGCCAAAAAGCTTCAGCACGGTGCGTGTGGAGGCGGTCATAAATGCCAAGAAGGGCGCGGCCACGGTCATGAAGAAGTCCATGGGCCCAGCCACCGCCAGCGCCACCCGCTCGGTTCGTTGCAGCGCGATGGACTTGGGGACCACCTCGCCCATGATGACGACCATGTAGGTCATCAGCATAAAGGCCAGAATCACGGCTACGGCGTGAGCGTAAAAGTGCGAGTGCGGAAGACGGATGAACAGCGGCTCGATCATGCGGGCGATCGAGGCTTCGCCAATCCAGCCAAGAGCAAGGCTGGAGACCGTAACCCCGAATTGCACGGCATTCAGGACCAGCTCCAGTTTCTGATGAAGCCGTTGGACGGTGCGGGCGCCGATACGCTGCGCCGCAATCATCTGCTGGATTCGCGTCTCGCGCACGCTCACCAAGGCGAATTCGGCGGCAACAAAAAATGCGTTCGACGCGATCAGCAGCACCACCGCTATGACGCGGAGGACAACAAAAGTAACCATCCCGTAGGGAATCTTAGCATCGCGTTTCTAGGGCTGTGGGACCTAGAAATCGACCCATGTGCACCTACCAACACGCATCCTTTGTTTGCAGGAGTTTAGCAGCCCGCAGATACGTAGTCCTCTGGAAAAGAGCGCAGTAAAACTAGGTGCTTCATCTAAGAGGAACTGCTGATTCGCCTTTTGCCTCGCAGACGAGATACTCCAAGCAAGTCGTACTGAGACCTCGCCACCTGAGTCCGAACGAAAAATCCTAAAAGCGAAAAAGGAGTAATTCTTAATGCAGCGTGCACTCTTATTTGTGGCTGTTTGTCTATCCCTGCCGTTGGCTGCCATGGCGACCAGCCTACCCACACCACCTTCCAACGCAATCGTATTCAACAACATCGACGACAGAGGCGGTTGGAGTTACTGCCACAACCCCAGCTGTTCGGGCGGCAGCGGTAGCGGCAGCTACTGGATGGCGCAACATCAGAACCCCCCATCGCGCGACGGCAGCAGCACCGAGTTCTACAACTCCGGCGTGTGGGCCAACGCGCTGTGGTGGCAGAAGCTGGGCGCTCACGACAACGTGCACAATTTCCTCTGGGATTTCTATTTCCAGGTAGACAACAATTCGCAGCACGCCGCCCAGGCTCTCGAGTTCGATGCCTTCCAATTTGTTCACGGTTACGACTACATGATTGGTACCGAGTGCAACATCAAGGGCGGAGGGGTCTGGGATACGTGGAATGAGTCCAGCGGACACTGGGTGCACACTTCCATTCCCTGTTCCGGGTTCACCCCCAACACCTGGCATCACCTTCAGTGGTACATGACCACCAACACCAGCGCGCACACCTATACCTATGTGACGCTCGTGGTCGATGGTCACGCTTATCCGGTGAACGTTACCCAGCACTCGAAGAATCTGGGATGGTCCGACAATATGGGCGTGCAGTTCCAGCTTGACGACGACGCCAGCGGTGAGGGCTATCACGAGTGGACCGACTCGGTGAAGCTCACGGTCTGGTGATCGCGTAAGAACCGATCTCACACTTCGGCAGCCTCCTGAAAATGGCAGGGAAGGTCAGGGCGCTGCCGAATTCTTGTGCTCGGCTGATCGCCGTGCATTGCCGATCAGGGACGGCATCAGGGGTAACGCCAATCCACGCCGTCCACAGCCGCAGCCTTAGGCGGCTGATAGCCGGCGCTGGGCGGCTGTTTTTTCCACAGCCAAAGCCCTTCAGAACAAAGCTGCCAACACACCTAATCCACCCCCTAATCAGCCAAGTAAAAGTAGCCGTCTTTTTTAGGAAGAATGCCCGATTCGCGTTCTCCGGCATGAAAGCGATACTCACTCAACGGCATTACGAACACTCTGGCCACGGCGCCGCTTGGGTCATGAAGAAAATACCAAATGCCAAGGAGACGTTTGTAGATGCAGCGTGCATTTTTGTTAGGAGCCTTATTACTCTCCCTATCGCTGGCTGCAGCGGCCACGGTCAGTGTCACGGTAACTTCGCCTAGCAATGGTTCTCAAGTCAGCTCCCCGTTCACTCTAACCGCCCACGCCACCAGCCAATATGAGATCGTCGGCTGGCACATCTATATCGACGGTAACGATGTCTACAGTGCCGGCGTCACCAGTTCCATCAGTGCCAATCTCACCGCTTCCGTGGGCAATCATCAGGTCGTGACGCGCGCCTGGGATAGCAGCGGCGCGTATGGCAGCGTTACGGAGGAAATCACCGTGACCAGCGGCGGAGGTGGTGGTGGCGGCGGCAACGGCCTGCCAACTCCTCCTTCTTGGGCAACCTGGTATTACAACGTCGATGATCGCAGCGGCTGGGTAGGATGCAACGCTCCCAGTTGTTCCGGCGGCAGCGGCGACGGCAGCTACTGGATCGCGCAGCATCAGAATCCGCCTTCACGCGACGGTGGCAGCACCGAATTCTACAATGCGGGTCCGTGGGAGAATTCACTGTGGTTCCAGAAGCTGGGCGCCCACGACAGCGTGCACAATTTCCTTTGGGATTTCTACATCTATGTAGACAGCAACTCTCAAAACGCCGCGCAGGCACTCGAGTTTGACGCCTTCCAGTTTGTCGGCGGCTACAACTACATGATCGGCACCGAGTGCAATGCTAAGGGCGGAGCGGTCTGGGACACCTGGGATGAAGCCAGCGGGCACTGGATCCACACTTCCATTCCCTGCTCCGGTTTCACCCCGAACACCTGGCACCACATTCAGTGGTACATGACGACCAATACCAATAATCACACGTACACCTACGTCACCCTGGTGGTGGACGGGCACAGCTATTCGGTGAACACCACGCGCAATGCCAAGAATCTGCACTGGTCCGACAATCTGGGCGTGCAATATCAGCTGGACGACATGGCCAACGGCGAGGCATGGCACGAGTGGATTGATTCCGTGACCCTCGCGATCTGGTAACTACGATTCATCCTTCCTCCTGTGGTACCCCAGGTTCGCCCGCCGGTTGGGCTGACCTGGGGTCTTTCGTTTTGGCGCTGGGGCTCGCACTTCAACCCAATTCGCTTCGCCGCTCCGACAGCAACAATCGGTAGTTCATGCCGTGCTCGCGGGATTAGGATTGGGACGGGAGCGCTGGTAACACTATTGGTTTACCGGGGTACCGAACATGTCAGATCGCGACAATACGTTGATTGCGGCAAGCCAATTGAGCAACTCCGCCGGTTTTAGCGTCGATCGGCGTTCAGCTGGACCAGTGGATGTCGCCGGCCTCGAAGCTGCGTTGCGAAAGAATGTGGGCGGTGAAGTTCGCTTCGATGCCGGCAGCAAGGCCATGTACGCCGTCGACGCTTCCAACTATCGGCAAGTGCCCATCGGCGTCGTCATTCCGAAGTCCAAGGAAGATGTTGTGCAAACCGTCGCGGCGTGCCGCAGGTTTGGCGCGCCGCTTCTTTCGCGCGGAGGTGGCACCAGCCTGGCCGGCCAGTGCTGCAACGTGGCGGTCGTCATCGACTGGTCGAAGTACTTGCATGGCGTTCTGGAGGTGAACACCGGCGAGCGTTGGGCGCGGGTTCTGCCCGGTACGATTTGCGACGAGCTGCGCGACACGGCGTTGCGCGAAAGCAACGCCCGGCTGACTTGGGGCCCCGATCCTTCCACCCACGATCATTGCTGCTTCGGCGGAATGATTGGTAATAACTCCTGCGGCGCGCACGCGCAAATGTCCGGTAAGACCGACACCAACATTGAAGAGATGGAAGTGCTGCTGTATGACGGCACACGCATGACCGTCGGCTGGATGAACGAGGCAGAGATGGATGCGGAGATTCGCAAAGGTGGGCGCGTCGGGGACCTCTACCGTTACCTGAAAGCGCTGCGCGATCGTTACGCCGACCTCATTCGCCAGAAATACCCGAGGATTCCGCGCCGCGTCTCCGGCTACAACCTCGACTACTTGCTTCCCGGTGAGAATGGCCGCTTCAACATCGCGCGGTCGCTGGTCGGCAGCGAAGGCACGCTGGTCACGGTGCTCGAGGCCAAGTGCAAGCTGATCGACGCCCGGGCGCAGCGCGTTGTCCTTATGCTCGGTTACGCCGACGTTTTCGAAGCCGCCGATCACATCACTGACATCCTTCCTTTCAATCCGACCGCTCTTGAGGGCAGCGATTACAGGATGTTCCTGAGCATCCAGAAGAAAGGCGGTCCGCACGCGCAGACGCTGAAACTCATGCCTGAGGGCAAAGGCTGGCTGATGGCGGAGTTCGGCGCCGACAAGCGGGAAGATGCGCTGGAGGTGGCCTATCGCGTGATCACCCTGCTGCAGAGCAAGCCCAACCCCCCGCGCATGAGGCTGTTCACCGAGAAGAAAGATATGGCGCGGCTATGGGAGATCCGCGAAGCCGGTCTGGGCGCGACCGCATTTGTTCCCGGAGAGCATGACACGTGGCCGGGGTGGGAAGACTCCGCCGTCGCGCCGGAGCAGCTAGGGCAATACCTGCGCGAGCTGCGCGATTTGGACGAGAAGTACGGCTACAACCCAGTCATCTACGGGCATTTTGGACACGGCTGCATTCATTGCCGCTACGATTTCGATCTCACCAGCGAGGCGGGAATCCGCACGTGGCGCTCGTTCCTGCAAGAGGCGGTGGATCTGTGCGTGAAACACGATGGCAGCCTGAGCGGCGAACACGGCGACGGACAATCGCGCGGCGAGTTCCTCGGCCGCATGTTTGGCGAGGAGCTGATTCAGGCGTTTCGCGAGTTCAAATCGATCTGGGATCCGGATTGGAAGATGAATCCCGGCAAGGTGGTCGATCCCTATCGCATGGATGAGAACCTGCGTCTCGGCGCCAGCTATCATCCCCGCGAGCCGAAAACGCATTTCAAATGGCCGGAGGACGGTGGCAGCTTTGCGCATGCAACGCTGCGCTGCGTGGGCGTTGGCAAGTGCCGTCGCAAAGAAGGCAAGAAAGCTGAGGACGGCACAATGTGCCCCAGCTTCATGGTCACCCATGACGAGCGGGACACGACGCGTGGCCGTGCCCATCATCTGTGGGAGATGCTGAACGGCGATGTCATCGCCAACGGCTGGCGCGACGACAGCGTCAAGAAGGCGCTCGATCTCTGCCTCGCCTGCAAAGGTTGCAAGGGCGATTGTCCCGTAAACGTCGACATGGCGACGTACAAGGCGGAGTTTCTCGCGCACTATTGGGAGGGCCGAGTTCGTCCGCGGCACGCTTATGCCTTCGGCCTCATCGATCAGTGGGCACGGGTTGCGTCCGTCGTTCCCGGATTTGTTAACCTGGTTACGCAATTGCCGGGGTTGAGCACTCTTGCGAAGAAGGCTGTTGGCATGCCGCTCGGTCGCGAGATTCCGGCCTTCGCGCCGCAAGCATTCAAATCATGGTTTCGCAAGCGCCCGGCGCGCAATCTTGGCCAGCCGCGAGTCATTCTCTGGCCCGATACCTTCAACAACTTCTTCACGCCGGAAACCGCTCAGGCCGCGGTGGAAGTGCTGGAGCACGCCGGTTATCAGGTGGACGTTCCCATGCAGCATTTATGCTGCGGACGGCCGCTCTACGACTACGGTTTTCTCGATCGCGCCAAACGGAATCTCGAGACGATATTGGAGGCTCTTGCCGATCAGATCGACGCCGGGACTCCGATGGTGGTGTTGGAGCCGAGCTGCTGCGCGGTCTTCCGCGACGAATTGAACGGTCTGATGCCCGAGTCGAGGCTCGCCCATCGGCTGATGGAGAATACCTTCACTCTAGCGGAGTTCCTCGCAAAGAAGGTTAAGGATTACGAGCCGCCCAAGTTGCCAAGTAAGGCAATCGTGCAGGCACACTGCCATCACAAAGCCATCATGCGGCTCTATGACGACGAAGCGGTGATGAAGAAGATGGGACTCGACTTCCAGATGCTCAATGCCGGCTGCTGCGGCATGGCGGGCTCATTTGGATTTGAGGAAGACAAGTACGACGTCTCGCGGCAGATTGGCGAACAGGCTTTGCTCCCCGCCGTGCGGCAGGCTGAGCCCTCGACGCTGGTCATGGCGGATGGATTCAGTTGCCGGGAGCAGATTCAGCAGGAGACACCACGCCACGCACTTCATCTCGCTGAAGTGATGCAGATGGCGCTGCACGATCACAATGGCGCGAGCGCAGGCCGGATGTATCCGGAAACGGAATTGGTGAATCGGCGGGTCAGAGCGCAGCGGAGTTCGATGAAGCGGGCTGGAATTGCGGCGGGATTGTTTCTGGCGGGAGGCGCGCTGCTGTGGTGGGGTTTGCGGCGTGGGCGGTGAGCAATCGTTCGTCAGAGCAACTGCTGCGGTCGCCGTGACATCTCTCTTGCAGGTGTAGCGTGAGTCGCCCTATTTGACTACAACACAGTCACGAAGATTCGGGCGGAACATGCGTTCCGCCCATTTCAATTTGAGGTGAGCAAGTAATGTCGAAGCCAAACAAGATGGCGTCGCCGACGGCGATTGACCCGTTCGATACCGGGCAGAAGAGTCTGCGAGTTGTGATCGAGACCCCGAAGGGCAGCCGTAACAAATTCAAATATGACGAGGACCTCGGCTGCTATCGCCTGAACAAGGTGCTTCCTGAAGGCCTGGGCTTTCCTTACGACTTCGGTTTCGTTCCTCGCACCAAGGGCGAGGACGGCGATCCTCTGGATGTGCTGGTACTGATGGATCAGCCGGCGTATCCGGGAATCGTAGTGGAGGCGCGAATCGTGGGCGTGATTGAAGCGGAACAAACCGAGAAGGGCAAAACCATACGCAACGACCGCGTTCTGGCGGTGTCGGTGATTTCTCACGTTCACGCCGACATTGATGGGCCGAAGGATCTGAACAGCAACATGATCGAGGAGCTGGAGCAGTTCTTTGTCGCTTACAACCGAGAAGAGGGAAGAAAGTTCAAGTTGCTCGGCGTCAAGGGAGCGAAGGCGGCGATGAAGCTGATCAAGAAATCGCGGCTGGGGAGGAATGGCAACCGGTAGCGATTCCCGGCGCCCGGGCTTGTTAACTTGCCAACTGCTTTATGGCGTGATCTCAAAGACAAGCCCGCATGCGCAGCTGTTTTTCGCGCTGTCAGAAAATGTAGTGCCATAAAGATTGCCATCCGGGCCAAATATCACATTGCCATAGAGAAACCCTCCGTCCGCTTGGCCGGTAAAGTCGTGTAAGGAGGTGTATGTAGCACCAGATCCGTAGGGGGGCGCTAATTTGAATACTGAACCATGGCCGTAGGCCCCGGCATTCCACGTCGTGCCGTAGAGGTTGCCTGCCGAATCCATAACTAGGCTGTCGCTGGGTCCGTACCCTTGAGCAGGAAAGGTGTAAAGCTCGGACAGCGTCCATTGACCGTTTGGCATGGGTGTAGCCCTAAAGATCATGCCGCCGCAGATTTGGTAGGGACCGCAGCCGTCAGTGGCAAAGTAAACGTTGCCGTCTCCATCAAGAATCGGGGCTCCGAGAGCGTCGCCCCAAAAACCCGCAAGGCGGTGGTATTGCCAGCCGGAGGACGTTGGCTGCAACTGAAAAAGTTCGGGGCTGACGCCGTACAGATTTCCCGCTTTGTCAAAGGTCATGCCCGCCAGCGGATACCCCGCCAGTCTGGCAATGACGGCCTCGCGCCAGCCGCTCTCAGTTTGTGAAAGCTGATAAGCGATCTGGCTTCCATAGTGGGTAGTACCATAAAGGTCGCCGTGCTGGTCGAGGGTCACAGGGCTGTATGGATTCGCTCCATCCGTCAAGCGATCTGTCCCGAAGCTGTAAAGCACGGTTTCCGTCCAGCCGTTGTCGGATGGCGTCAACTTGTACACCGTGCCGCACCCGCCGGAGCCGCCGTAATACCAGATGCATTCGCCGCCTCCGTAGTAGGTGGTGCCGTAGAGGCTGCCGTCGGGACCGATCTTGACGCGTGAGGTGGGTTGGGCGCCGTCGCTACCCCCTCGAAAGGTGTAGATGGTATTGAAGACCCAACCCGATTCAGTGTGCTTTAGCTCGAAGACAGTGCCGCATCCGAAGGTGCCGCAGTCGCCATAGCCGGCAGATGTGGTTCCGTAAAGGTTCCCGGCACTGTCCATGGTGAGCCCGGCTTGCGGGAAAGCGCCATCCTCTCCGCCAGAAAAGTAGTGAATCACCTTGAAGTTCTGCGCGAGCGCCGGCTGGCTTGCGCTTAAGGTCAGTAGAAGTGTGATCGATAACGGGAAGGCAGCGACGGCCGCTCGCAGGCGCGTGACGAAATCCCAACTCCAATGATGGTGTGGGCGCGACATAGTGGCTTTCTCCATTCCGAAAACATCGCGCCAATAGATGAAGGTTGCGGCCGTATGGTTGTCTTGTCGCAAGTGCTGGTCGATACTCTCAGGCGCTCACTGGCGCAATTTTCCCGAAGAGGATTACAAACTCGACTTGCCTGAACAGGGGACGCGTTAGAACATGTTAAGTTCCGGGCACCTTCTTGAGGTGATAACCGTTGGCCGCTTTTGAACTGGTTACCGAGGGCTGGGCTCCCGATCAGTAGCACGGAAGTACATGTACTTTCGTAATCTTGACAAGTTGGGGACGGGGGTTAGGCTGATAGGTTGGGCTTAGTGTCCAACGGCCTGAAAGCCGTCCCTCGCGGGCTAAAGCCCGCTCGGGATGTCAGGAATGAAGCGTGCATCGGCATGACTAAAGTCATGCCCTATTACAAAGCGCTTGCGGTCGGCACGACTAAAGTCACGCCCCGTTACAAAGCGCTTGCGGTTCGGCATGACCAAAGTCATGTCCTGATAAAAAGCGCTTACGGACCGACGGCCTCTTGAGGCGAAGGCTGATGAGTTCTTTGACAAGAAGAATCGAGGGAGTGGCATTCGTGTGCGCCGGATCGGGTCTTGGGTCTGGGTGATAAAGCCTGCCGCCGCTGACGCGGCTCGGGTCCGAATTTCCAGTCGACCCGGCGCCTACGCACCGGGCTAACGTCATCCCGCCGCTGCGCGGCTGGATTGCAGCCAGTTTCGTTGCTTTGCGCCCAATTAACAGAATTAGGGAAGAAGCAGCGGTGTCTGAGTGACACCTCGACCAGACTGCGATGGGGGAAGTTAGGGCTTGCGTGGATGGGTCCGCTCAACGCATTGAAAATAATTGAGATACATGGGTTTGCAATGTTTTCAATACTTTGGACGGAACCGGTAAGGTGTTGAAAATAAGACGCTTAGCTATCGCAGCAAGTCCAATGCTCGCAATACTTTCCGAGAAAAGTCATAACTAATTGAAAATAAGTGGCTTATCTCGCAAGGCAAGCCCTCTAACTACAATACTTTGCAGTTAAGGTGTTGAATCCAGATACTTTAGAATTTTTTTATTTCTTCTTAGTACGTCGCGCGGCGTTTGCCGAGCTTCGAAGGCCACCAGGTCAGCTGGATTGATGTAGTGAAGTCGGTTTGCCGCGTGGGCGCCAGCACCGGAACCCACCAGGTTTCGTATTGCAGGAAGGGTTGGATCTCGAAGTCTTTGTGCGCCCAAAGGACGGCGGAGACATTCCAGTCCCATTGCGTGCTGCCGCCGGGAATGAAATCGTTGGCGATTTTGCCGTTTCTCACGGCGAACTGAATGCTGCTCTTGGGGCTGAGGTGATAAGTGAACCATCCCTGATAGCCTTTGCCTTCGCGGCCGACCCAACTGCCCATGATGTCTCGGCCATTCAGGTAGGCATCGTGGTAGACGACTTCCCAGTAGATGAAGCGTCCGCCCATGCTGGCGACGGTTGGCGGATCGGTGTAAGTTGCTTCCGCGCGAAAGTCGAGCTTCGGCAAG
>Ga0335074_10011761_pt1 | contig 12247 bp, 12 predicted proteins | sample Lox_Sample_23_FD_206715 | JGI IMG/M metagenome (GOLD analysis project Ga0335074, IMG submission 206715) | Soil microbial communities from Loxahatchee National Wildlife Refuge, Florida, United States - Lox_Sample_2.3 | ecosystem: Environmental > Terrestrial > Soil > Wetlands | place: USA...
TACCACAGTGCTATTTTTGAGCCAAGATGCCAACGTCAAGCAGGTCGACCCTAGCTAGATGGGTGCTTAGCAGCATTTCGGAACCAAGTTGGCCGATTTGGCCAGATCATTGAAGGATTAGGCGAAGGGGGAGGTTCTGGTGTGACTGCCGGCATGAGAAGGTTTCGCAGTTTGCCTGGTCTGGACCAGAGACTTCAGGCGCGTCCTGGTCCGCCAAGAAAGAACGCTATAAAGGCTATATGACACGAGGACGCGCATTGGCGCCACGAGCATTTTTCTACCTCATCACCGCGTGGATAGCCCTGACGCTAAACTTCGTTATTCCACGAATGATGCCTGGAAATGCCGTCGACCAAATCCTCGGTCGCCTCCAAGGGGCAGGCCCTGTAACTCCGGCGGCCATTGCGGCCATCAGGGATGCCTTCGGGCTGAACAGCCATGTTGGCATACTAACGCAATACGTCAATTATGTTGGCGACGTACTTCACGGGAATCTCGGGCTTTCGATCTACTATTACCCGAGCTCGGTAACGAGCGTAATAGCAGCGAGTTTGCCTTGGACTGTCGCGTTGGTCGGCGTGTCTACTGTCTTGGCATTTGCAATCGGCACCGCTCTTGGTGTCTTGGCTGGCTGGAACCGTGGGAAGCGCCGTTATGACGCCTTAGTCCCCTCAAGTACGTTATTGTCCGCTCTACCATACTTCTGGGTGGGGCTGGTCCTGCTAACGATCTTTGCGACGACGGTCCATTTATTCCCCTTCGACGGCGGGTCATCGCCCGATATTACGCCTGGATGGACCTGGTCCTTTCTCGGAAGTGCTGCATATCATGCAGTGCTGCCGGGCCTTACCATCGTGATCTCTTCTCTCGGGGGGTGGCTCCTGGCCATGCGCAATATGACAGTGACGGTGCTTTCCCAAGATTACATGGTCTTAGCTGAGGGAAAGGGCCTGTCGCCGCGAAGGGTGCTCACGGCTTACGTCACGAAAAACGCCGTCCTCCCCTCGGTCGCTGGCTTTGCGCTGGCCTTGGGCTTTGTGGTCGCGGGATCGATAGTGACGGAGGTCGTCTTCGGTTACCCCGGGATCGGAGACGTGCTGTACCTAGCCGTAGTTAACCGTGACTATCCATTGATGCAAGGGATTTTTCTAATAATAACAATCGTAGTTCTCGCAGCAAACCTAGTCGCCGATGCGGCCTATGTGCTCTTGGATCCGCGGACGCGAGGAGAGTAGAGATGTTGTCAGCGGTTTCGGGAGAGACGTCCATTGTGGTCGGTTCGTCTCCGTTAAGGCGCGCCGTGCTACGGCTTTCCCTGTTCCGGCGGTCCCGATATGCAACGGCGGGCGCTGCGATCGTGCTCTTTTTTATCTTGTTATCAGTCGTGGGGCCGCTGATCGCGCCGTACAACCCTAGCGCCACGTCGACCGCGGGGCTGCAGGCGCCGTCGTGGTCTCACCTCCTGGGCACGACTCAGAGCGGTCAAGATGTCCTATCTCAACTGTTGGACAGCGCCGCGCCCTCTCTCGAGCTAGGGTTCCTAACGGCAGCGCTGGCAACGGTCCTATCAGTCGTAATAGGGGTGGGAAGCGGCTACTTCGTCGGAATAAAGGGAGAAGCCCTGTCGTCGCTCGCAAACGTCTTCCTCGTAATCCCCAGCCTCCCTTTGATAATCGTTCTCGTGGCCTACCTTCCCAGCCGTGGCAACGTGACAATGGCCGTGGTGATCAGTGTCACTGGGTGGGCCTGGGGCGCCCGGGTGATACGAGCTCAGACCTTGTCGCTACGTAACCGGGACGACATCCTGGCAGCCCGCGCAACCGGTGAGAAGACCTGGAGGATAATGTTTGTCGAAATGCTGCCCGGGCTCATCCCCATAATTATTTCTGGGTTCCTGTTCACCACGGTGTTCGCGATCGTCACTGAAGCAAGCCTGGCGTTCCTAGGGCTATCAGACATAAATTCCTGGAGCTGGGGGACTATGTTGTATTGGGCCGAAAATGACCAGGCATTCACGCTCGGAGCCTGGTGGTGGTATGTGGCTCCGGGGTTATGCATCGGAGTGATCGGCATGGGCCTTGGTTTCATCAACCTGGGGATAGACGACATAATTAATCCTCGCTTGCGGGAGGCGTAGCTAGCTATGACCCGAGCCCTCCACCGGCGTCGCGGTATCGGACGCGTTGCTGTAAATATCAACAGACAACGGAAGGAAGATGACAGGAAGCCAAAATGACAAAGAATCAATGCAGTATTAGAAGAAGAGGAGTGAGGGGGCGGATGTTCGCCACTCCCCTTTGCCTGGCGCTGGCTGTTGCCTCGCTCGGCCCCCCTGGAACTACGGACGCCGTTGCAGCACCTGCACAAACAAGCGCGATGACGGCGAGTGGTGGCGAAGTTAGAGCCGTGCCGGGGTTGGCTTCATGCCCTGGCGGACCACAGGGCACGTTGAACATTGTCAACGATATCGGCGGCCCGTATGCACATAACTACAACCCGTTCTCTCCGACGTCCAACACCTACGGCCAAGCCGGCTTCGTGTATGAGTCCCTTCTTGAGTTCAGTTTGACCAAAGCGACGTGGGTGGAGCCATGGTTAGCCACGAGTTACCAGTGGTCGCAGGGAGGTCGTGCACTCACCCTGAGCCTCAGGCGCGGCGTAGACTGGTCAGACGGCACTCCTTTTACGAGCCAGGATGTGGTCTACACATTCGACATGCTCAATAAGTGGCCCGCGACGAACAAGTTGGGCATTGTCTTCTCTTCAATTTCAGCTGAAGGCCCCTATGCAGTCAAGATCCTGTTCCCAACTCCCTCGTATACCGAGCTGTTCTATGTCGGGAGCCAGCTGATCGTACCCGAGCACATTTGGTCGACCTATCCGAACCCGAGCACTGCGCTAAACCTCGACCCGGTCGGGACGGGGCCCTACGAAGTCAAAACGCTCACATCTCAGACCGTAATCTTGACCCCGAACGCTCACTATTGGCAGACGGGCCTGCCGTGCATAAAGACAATTAGCGCCCCGACCTACACGTCGAACACAACGGCTGATCTCGCGTTGGAGCAAGGGAACGGTAACTGGGGTGGCGTATTTGTGGCAGGAATCAAGCGGTTTACGTCGGAAGCTGGCCATGTGCAATGGGACCCGCCCATTGCTGATATCTCACTTTACCCGAACCTGGCTGAAGCGCCGCTCAACAGCCTGCCTCTCCGACAGGCGATCAGTGATGTACTGAACCGGCCCAAGATTGCTGAGTTGGGAGATCTGGGAGAGCTCCCCCCGATCACAAATGCAACGGGTATAATTTTGCCGCGAGATAGTGCTCAGCTCGCACCGCAATTTGCTCACGACAATTACAGCATAAACGTCGCCAAAGCAAAGGCGGTCCTTGCGGCAGCCGGCTACACGTGGTCGAGCGCGGGCGTCTTATTGGCGCCAGACAAGAAGGCCGTCGCGATCACGATTATTGCGCCGTCGCCCTATTCGGATATTGTGACGGCCTCGGGAGAGGTGATATCTGAGCTTAAGGTCCTTGGTATCCAAGGCACCGAAAACGCTGTGCCTCTGACCGAGTGGATCAACGACGTGACGACGGGGGAGTATGAGCTGAGCTTCTACTGGGCCGGAGCCGCGGGCCCAAATTCGTTCTATCAATACAATGAATGGTTCAATAGTGCATACTCAGCTCCTGTGGGCAAGAGTGCTGGCTCCAATGATGAGCGGTTCTCGAGCCCGAAGGCGGACGCGTTGATCAAGTCGTACCTAGGTACCAATAACGCCAGCGTCCAGGCACAGGATATGGCTGGCCTCGAGTCCATTGAAGTCAACGAGTTACCGGTTATACCCGTGTACTATTTGGCAGATTGGGCGGAATATGTGGACACCGGCATTGTGGGATGGCCATCGCCAAGCAACCCGTATGAAACGCCGTGCTCGTACGTAGAGCCCATGAACGAGGTAGTGCTGCTGCACCTGACGGCGAAAGGTTAGGGTTAGAGTAGGCACTCGGACGCGGCGCCGGCCGCGGATAGGATTGACCGGGCGTGTCAGGGTGATGAGAGCCGCAAGCCTTTCGTCGCTTGCGGCTCTCCGTTAGGGGAAAAGTGGCTGGTATCGGACAGAGCCGTAGAGGAGATATCCGAGACGGTAATGGGGACGTGTTACTGGTGCGCGGCCTGGAGGTGACCTATGGACGGTCTGAACAAAAAATCAGAGCCGTGTGGAACACCAGTTTCTCAGTCGGAAGTGGTGAGTTTGTCGGGATCGCCGGCGAGTCGGGTTGCGGCAAGTCGACGCTCGCCTTCGCCGTGGCGAGATTACTCCGCGGCTCGGGACGGATAACCTCAGGAGAGGTCATTTGGTTTGGGGACGGGTTACCCGGCGTTGATCTAGTCTCCGCGGACGATCAGACGCTGAGGAAGATCCGGTGGTCGGGTATCTCGGTGGTCATGCAGGCGGCAATGAACTCGATGAACCCGGTTCTTACGGTCCAGAGTCAAATTGACGACGTCATGCGGGCTCATGACCCGAGCCTGAGCAGGCGTGATCGGGAAGAGCGAGTCCGTACCCTTCTGAAGATGGTGCGTATCCCGGTGGACCGGGCGGGGGCGTACCCGCACCAGTTGTCCGGGGGGATGCGGCAGCGAGCGATGATCGCACTCGCCGTGGCGTTGTCCCCGCGTCTTGTGATATTGGACGAGCCGACGACGGCGCTCGACGTTGTTATGCAACGCGTGGTACTCGACGAAATCCATGAGCTGCAGCAAACGCTGGGATTTTCTGTGATCTTCATAACGCATGACTTGCCTTTGCTGGTGGAGGCAGCCGACCGGATCCTGGTGATGTATGCGGGGACCATTGTGGAGAGTGGGGTTGCAAGCGAGCTGTACGAGAGGCCAATGCACCCGTACACCTGCGGTTTGACGGCATCCTCGCCCAGGGTGAGCGGTGACGTTGTGGAGTTGACGGGGATACGAGGTTCTCCGCCCAGCCTCAAGGAGCTGCCTCCTGGGTGCGCGTTTGCCCCACGGTGTGATCGGGCGATAAACAAGTGCACCGAAGAGGTTCCGGAGTTAGCACCTCGAAACTGGGACTCGGGCTCAGGTGCGCGTGAAGCGGCTTGTCACCTGTACCCCCCGGTCGTCGGGCTCGCTGCGTCGGAGAATGGAGGCGGCGGATCGTGATGACTGGGGCAAAGTCGGCTGTTACTGGCGAAACGGCCGAATCCGCCGAAGTGCTGCGCGCCGACGGCCTCACGAAAGTCTTTCGGGCCCGGAGCGGTAGGACGGTCCCAGCCGTACGGAATGTCAGCTTGGAGCTGAACGAAGGGCGCGTAGTGGCGCTCGTCGGAGAGTCAGGCTCGGGTAAGTCCACGGTGGCGAGACTGCTCGCTGGTCTGCACCTGCCCACGAGCGGCAGAGTACTCTTTCGCGGTGAGCCGGTGCATTTGAAGGGTGGGGTCGCTCGGCGTAAGTACGCTCGGCGAGTCCAGATCGTCCTGCAAGACCCGTTCAGCTCTCTGAACAGTGCATATAGCGTACAGCACCACTTAGCGCGGCCATTGTTGCTCCACAAAGGAAGCACGTCACTTCACCGCGGCGAGATCCTCGAGCGTTCAGCCCACCTCCTGGAGGAGGTCAATCTGGTGCCTGGTGCCGAGTACTTGCGACGGTACCCGCACGAACTGTCCGGCGGGCAGCGACAGCGGGTGTCCATCGCACGCGCTCTAGCGGCCGGGCCCGAGGTGCTGCTGGCTGACGAGCCCGTATCGATGTTGGACGTATCTATCCGGCTTGGTATCCTTCGTCTGTTGGCGGGACTAACTGAACAACGCCGGCTTGGACTACTTTACGTAACCCACGACATCGCCACGGCGCGCTACTTTTCGCATGAGATCGCAGTGATGTACGCCGGGGAGGTCGTAGAGACCGGTCCAGCCGAAGCTGTGACGCGGCGCCCGGCTCATCCGTATACCCAGCTCTTGATATCCGCGGTGCCGGACCCCGGACGGAGGGTATGGGTGCCGTTCCCAGAGATCGCCGTTGAGGAGCTCGGACATATGGGCGGCGAACAACCCGCCTGTCGATTCGCGCCGAGGTGCCCGTTCGCTCAGTCGCGCTGCCATGAAGTCGAGGCTCCTCAAGTTCAGGTATCCGACGGTCACTGGGCTAAGTGTTGGCACGTTGCCAGTGGGGACGAGGTCACCACGTAACTCAGCAGGTCTGTGCGCACCCCTGAAACGGATGAGTGGGCCGGTTTCGTCAGCTCGAGGTTCCCGGTGCGGCTCGAAAGGCTCGAGAACGACTTCGGAGAGCTCTCGAAGAGGAAGTGGTCGCTGACGTCCGGAGAAGTACAGCCAGTATACGCAAAAGCGATAAGGATGGCGCCGGGAGCGCTACGGGTGAGGGGCCATATGAGCCGTGGTCCTCGCAATGCCATGCTCACGACTAACGCATTAATTCGGCACGGGAGCATCTTCGCGGACAAGGCCATCATGCTTGAGTGCATTCCATAGCTCGGTTGGCACCTCGGCAGCGAAGAGGGAAAGAGTGTCCTCCACCTCTTCGGGGGTGCGGGCTCCGACGACGACCGTCGTCACGGCAGGATGGGAAACGGCGAACTGGAGGGCAGCGACGCGGAGCGGTACGTCGAACTGCCGGCAGGCGGCTTCCAAGCGCACTGCCCGGTCAACAATGTCGGGCGGCGCCGGCTCGTAATTATAAGACGACGACGGTCCCGGCGTTATCAGGAGCCCCCCGTTGAAGACCCCGCCAAGGATCACAGACACTGAACGCTCCAGCGCGACCGGGAAGAGGTCGTCCAGGGCATTTTGCTCCAAGAGCGTGTACCGCCCGGCGCAGAGAACACAATCGAAATCACCCTCCGAGACAAAGCGAGCCAGGGGCCCAGACCAATTCATGCCCACGCCGACGGCGGAAATGACGCTGTCGCGTCGGAGATCTGCCAAGGCCCTGTAGGCGCCGTTCATCGCCTCGTTGTGATGGTCGTCTGGGTCGTGGATCAGCGCGACGTCAACTCGGTCGAGCCCGAGGCGTTTAAGGCTGCTTTGGAGCGAGGACAGCACGGCGGGGTAAGACAGGTCCGGGACGACCTGACGCTCAGGGATCCCTTGGAAGAGGCTTTCGCCAGGTGGTCCGTCTACGAGCAAGCGGCCAACTTTTGTCGAGACGATGAAGTCGTCCCTGGGATAGGCAGGGAGAAGGTGGCCAAGGTGCTCTTCTGAGAGCCCGTGCCCGTAGAACGGCGCCGTGTCAAAGTAGCGGATTCCGGACTGCCAGGCCCGCTTGACTGTTGAGAGGGCTTGCTGCGCGGGTACGGCCGTGGGCCATCCGCCCAGTGGGGCAGTCCCGAGGCCTAGCGTAGGTACCCTCAGGGTTGTTGTCCCGAGGCGCCTGGTCTCGAAAGGGTCCATAGTTTAAAACTCCTTAGGTTTCGATCGGCCAAGTTGTCGTGCAGTTGCGCGACCGACGAGGCCGGCGTGATCCGAACGCCTATAGACGTCTGCGAGGACTGAAGGCTTCCGCGAACCGGTCAAACGATGGGCCTCTAGTTTTGCCTCATCAAAGGTTATGCCTGATCCCGGGTTGTCATTGAGGACGATGTGACCGTCCGCAATCGCCAGTTGGCAAGCTAGCACGGCGTCGCGTCCGACGTCGAGCACCTCCATCATGGTGTGGTTGGGCAAGGCGGCGGCTAGATGTGCCATAAATCGGCCCGGACAGTTCATAAGCGACACGGGGAGGTCAAAGGCATCCGCCAACTGGGCTACCTGCAAGGCGCCGGATATGCCGCTCGCAAAGTGGCTCACCTGGACGAGATCCACGGCTCCCGCAACCACGAGGGGGACGTAGTCGTGAACGTCGTCGAGGTTTTCACCCGTCGCGATAGGTGCCCGGACGGCGTCGGAGACTCGGCGCAGCCCCACACGGTCCCAACGGCGCACGGGTTCTTCTACCCAAGTGAGCTCAAAGAACTGCTCGAGAGCGCAGATCCGTTGTACAGCCTGCTTAGGTGACCAGTACTCATTTGCGTCAACCATTACGTCCACGTGGCGACCGTCCGGGGATAGCGCATGTTTCATAAGCGAGAGCCGTCTAATATCGTCCTCGGGGCCGGCGCCAACCTTGAGCTTGCCCGCGCTAACACCCATAGCTGCCATACGAGAATAAAAGACCACCAGTTGCTCGTCAGTTAGGGGCGCGTCAAGACCGCTCGCGTACGCGCGAATGCCACGTCCCTCTCCGCCGAGCTCCTTCCAAAGTGGGACACCGTGAGCCTTCGCGCGTAGATCCCAAAGAGCGCAGTCCAGTGCCGACAGGGCGCTTTTGGCGGGCCCAGAGTTCCCGGTTTTGAAGGACAGGGCGAAGAGGTGGTTCCAGATGCCCCGGACTGATCGGGGGTCCCTTCCCCGCAGCACTCCTTCTAATCGTCTGATCGGGTCCTCGGCATCCAGGGCTCCGATGGTTGTGCCAGTAAGTCCTTCGTCTGTATCAATGAAAACGGCTAAGTCGGCACCGACCGTAACGCCCTCGGGGAGGTTGACATCACCAATAGGCCGATCGAGGTTGTACCAGTATGGTACGGTCCGGATCGCGGTAATTTTCACGGGCCGCGCGGGGCCTTCTTGGGCTGGTATTGGGTCAACGTGAGCGCAACATCGGCGACTCCTCCGGGTAGCCGCGGGTGGTGTAATCAAAGCCCTCAAGCTCGTTTCGTTGGAGCGACGACGACTGCGGGGAGGCGTAGTAGGCTCGTATCTCTTTTATAAGACCTTCTCCGGGCTCGAATAGGTACCATTCGTCGCCACGCAAGAGCAAGTTCTGGAACGTCTTGAAGTGACTCCACTCGATGACGGCCCGGGAACTAGGAGGGTCCGTTATGACTTGGTCGATAGTCCAAACGGACCCGAAAGTGCTGACGGCTTCTGCCCACCGCTTGGCAATTGTGGCTGCGCCGCGGAAGGGTCCGTTGTACATTCCGGGTGGAAAATAGTGAACTGCGTCGGGCACGAAGCACGATTCGATCTTGGCCGTGTCGGCGGCATTGCACCCGTCGAAGTACCGTCGAATCAGACGGTCCATCTCGTCGCTTGTCAAATAACCTCCAAATGATCACGTTGCGGTAAAGCGGGAAAGGCTTGTGTAGGTAGGGCTTGGTACCAAAAGGCGACTGACGCGAGATCGTCCTGAAGTGGCAGGTACCGGGCATATCCAGTTCGCCACCCCAAGGCGTGAACGGTCACCTTGACGTCAGTCTCGAAACGGACTGGATCGGTAATGTGCCACCGGTACATGCCGAACCGTTGTTGCGAGTTATAAAGCCCGTCTGGTCGGATAACTTGGTGCAAGCCGGCATAAGGCGTGGTATAGGTCTCGTACTGTTTGGTCGACTGGTTTTCGAAGTTGTAAGAGCCACAAAAGTAGTCCTCGGTACCTGTACCACATATGGTGGGCCACTCGTCACCATCGAGATAAAACTTCACCTCTCCCTCGCCCCACCAGCCGCTGTTATTTACCCCCCAGGCAAGATATGTCCCGACATAATGCCCGCGACCCCGCACATTGTCCAGAAGGGTGTAAACCTGGTTCAGAGGGACGGGATTGCGTCGTCGGAATTGCGCGTGGAAGTAGGCCGCAGAGCTTGGCACATCGGTCAGTTCGTAACTGATCTGATAGTAAAGAGTTATGCTGTCGTCGGCGAGGTTAGATACGGTACAGCGCGCTCTCTTGCAGAACGGCATCGGCCAGTAGGAGTTGAAGGCACTACCGGGGTTGACGCACACAGCGAGAGACGAGAGTGGGGCGTAGCGCTCCCAACCCATGGCAAAAAAGTCACCTAAAGGGCACTCGATGGACGGGATCGTCTGGTCATCCCAATACACGCGTAGAATACTGAAACGCCAGATTCCCGTGGGTGTCAGCCAGATATGGCGGATGATCCCCGGGCCTTCAATGTCACCGAGGGTAAAGGTCTCTCCCGGCCGGATAACTACGGAGGGGGAGATTTTCCAGCCTTGCCCGAGGTCCCTTGCGTAGCGGGCCCCGGTTCCGTCGGTGGCTCTCCCTCCACCTGATTTCGCGCCGGTGAAGTTCTCAGGACTAATCGAACGGGATCGGGCGTTTGAGAGAAGGGCGAGGTCCGACAGGCTCAATAGAGTTTCTCCAATTCTTCGGCGATCTCAAAGACGTCGGCGACAGCGCCGTAGTCGGCGACGCTGAAGATCGGAGCGTAGGGGTCGGTATTGACCGCCAAAATGGTCTGCGCCTCCGTGATGCCCGCTAGATGCTCAGCGGCTCCAGAGATGCCGAAGGCGAAATAGACCTTTGGCTTGACCACCTTACCGGATTGGCCGACTTGGCGTGAGGGCGGCATGAGGCCGCTGTCGACCAAGGGGCGGGACGAGCTCAGCGTTGCACCAACGCGCTCGGCGAGACGTTGGAAGCGCGCGACGCCCTCTGCATCCGCGACGGCTCGTCCGATGGAGATAAGGAACGGGGCCTCGGCGATGTCAAGGTCGCCTGGGACTGAGGCCTCTGTAAACCCAATGTGCCTCGCGCGCGATCGCCCTCGGGGCACGACGAACTCGGTCACTGAAATGTTGCGCGATAGAACGGCCGGCGGCCAGGCCTTTGGGCGAAGGAGCAATAGCACCGGGGTATCGGGTGGGAATTCGAGTTCAGCGGTGACGAGTGACCCATAGAAGGAACGAGTCGCGACGAGATTGCCGCGTTCGAGCTTCAAGCCATGGACGTCGCTGGCGAAACCCAATCCGAGAGCCGCCGCAACCGCTGGAGCGTAGGCAATACCATTAATTGTGAAAGCTACTAGCGTAAGATCAGGCTGACGTGCCTGGATTAGATCCTTGAGGGCGCGAGAGTAGGGGTCTGGCTCGAAGTCTCCGGGTAAGTCGACGGTGAGTATTTCGGTTACGCCCTCTAGTTGGCAGCTGGGAACGAACCGGACGGGGTCGGGCGTCAAGAGAGCGAGGGTGACTGGCCCGAGCCTGCTCCCCGCGGTCACGAGCTCACGGGTGACGCCCTGAGGTGCCCCCCGAAGACTCTCAGCCACGACAAGGACGTTCACGACAAACGCGTCCTCAGTATTTCCGCGATCCGTTGTGCAATATGTGCGGCGTCACCGCCGATCATCTCAGCGTGGTTAGCGGGTTGCTCGTGGAACACACGCCTTATGCTGTAGGCTGGCGGTCCTTCGCGCACAGGACGGCGGATATCGATCGTTAGCGACTCGGCCTTTTTCAGGGCGCGCAGGTTGGCATATCGGGGTTGGCTGATACCAGTCTGAATAGTGAGTACGGCGGGTGTGTCAATCTCCATGTGATCGATCAGCCCGCCCTCGAGCTCCCGCTCGACGACCGCGAGCCTCCGTTCCTCGTCGTAGAAGACTCGAGTGACGACCGCTGCGCACGGCATCCCGAGCAACTCGGCCAACATGCTCCCGGTAGACGCGTGACCGCTATCACTGGACCGAGCCCCACAGAAGATGAGGTCGGGCTGCTCGAGGAGGGCGACGTCGGTCAAGGCTCTTGCCACGGACATCGGGTCCGCAGGCACGCCCTCGACGAGAACTGCGCGGTTGAAGCCCATCGCTAGGAGCCGACGCAATGTCTTCTCGCTCGTGGAGGTGCCACAGGTAGCTGCGACGACCTCTCCGCCTTTCTGGTCCCGCAGGCATAGAGCTTCCTCGGCCGCCGCTAAGTCCCATTCGTTGGGCCCGAACTCAAGGACGTCGGGGTCGACACTTGCCGCGTTTGATGTGATCCGTACTGGGGCCCGGAACGAAGCAACCGCCTTAGCGCAAACGAGCAATTTCACCGCAACGACGCCTCGGGCACGGACCAGCCACCCCAACCGGCCGCCATACCGCCATGCGGCACATCATTGCGCATACCGGTAAGTGTAACCACCGGCCCCTGCGGCGGCAAGTGGGCATCAGGAACTTTGATGGCTGCGTAGGCTGCGTCCACAGCCTCGCAGGGAAGTCTCGGGTATGTTAGGCTATCCCATTGAGCGAAGCACTATACCGGATAGCGGAAAGGGCAGATGTGGCCGGCGTGCACCATGCCACGGTGGTGTCTAGGAGGCGTAGATGGCAACGGGTCAAGTAGGACGACACAACCTTGAAGCTGGGAGCTCGTGAGATGCGAGCGAGCCGGCACGATATTCTTTTCGAGCCAATTCAAATCGGTTCTAAGGTGTTTCGGAAC
>Ga0335074_10011762_pt1 | contig 12247 bp, 8 predicted proteins | sample Lox_Sample_23_FD_206715 | JGI IMG/M metagenome (GOLD analysis project Ga0335074, IMG submission 206715) | Soil microbial communities from Loxahatchee National Wildlife Refuge, Florida, United States - Lox_Sample_2.3 | ecosystem: Environmental > Terrestrial > Soil > Wetlands | place: USA: Florida...
GTGAAAAACCGGGCCCCGCGCTTGATCGCGGGAGCTGCGGTGCTTTTGATCCTGGCGCTGGTCGCCGTGCTTTTGATCCCGCCCTACGCCGCGAACTGGCGGCTGCAAAGTTACCTCAATGACTTGGCCGATAATCCGGTAGCCGCGAAAACGCCGCCCGAAGCCCTGCGCGTCGATGTCCTGAATCGCGCGGCGGGCTTAGGCTTGCCGCTCGAAAGCGACGATGTTCACGTGGGACAGACCGAGAACGGCGTAAAGATCGACGTGCTGTACATCGTGCACGTGGACGTCATCGGATACACCATCGATCTGCACTTCCGCCCGGCCGCGGGCGGGTAGCAAAAGATGCTAGCGGGAGACGGACCAAAGCGCTGCTTCGGCGGGCTCGAACTCCTCGATTCCGACTGAAAGCACGTGGACGCGCTGGCCCTCCCGGAGCTGCTGGAGCAGGGCCTGCCGGCCACTCGCGAACCTCACGGCGTCGCGATAGGTATTCACTTCGGCCGTGATCTCGACAAACTGCACTTCCTCCGTTTCGCGGACGCCCAATTCGCGCTGCAAGCTCTTGGGAATATCGTTCAGAACCAGGCGGGATCCGGGCGGAATGCAAACGGCCGGAACGCGCTTTTCGGCCTCCCATTTCGGATTTCGCCCCAGGAACCAGGCCTTGAAACGGGTCCAGACGGTGCCCTGGGCGGCCTTGGCGGCGGAGATTACCGGCGCTAAATCGTCCGGCGACGCCAGCCCGAGCGATCCGGCGCCGAAGCGGTGAACCACCAGATCCTCTCCGTCGGTTGCCAGTCGATTGGGATACGTATGCAGCGAATAGTCACACATCTTGTTACTCCCTCGCGTTTGAGACGTTTGTGAGATAGGTTTGGGAGCTTTGGGTAACCGTGACGCCACGAGAACTCGAAGGTCTACGGCGGAGCATACCCAAACAAAGCAGGATCTAAACATTAACCCGCCTCAATCCACAAGGGAAAGAGGCGGGCATCGGATAGCCCTCGGAGGAGTGAGCTAGTTCCTTTAGTAGTTTCTCTCTTCTCGTACCAACTTGCAACCGAATTTTCAAGTGCCAGGTGGGTAGTATCCGTTACATATCTTTACATTAGCGGCCCAATACACCTTCCAATGCGCCGATCAAGATGCAGATTGCGGCGAATCCCAAAGTTCCGTATTGAATCCAGGCGCAGGTGGCGCGGACAATTTGGACCCCGGTGTCGGCCGGCCAGGTGAAACGCTCGGTTTTTTCGTCCGAAATGGAAACAATTGTGGGTTGAGATGTTTCGGGAGCCGGCGCGGGCTGCTCCACGGTCTGTTCGAAGATAAGGGGCAGGGCCGGGTTCTCGAGGTCTTGCTCCAAGCGCATTCATCTTGGAGCAGGGCCGGCGCAGGGCGAATAGTCAATTTAGCGCTTCGGGGCCAGTACAACCCTGGGTCACTACTGAGCGTACTGATCCGGCTACTGCGCCGATGTCGCGGAGGAAACGGCCGGGGCTTTCTGGTAGTTCGGGAAGGGCGGCTGATGATATTGCGGCGTGGGATGTTTTGCGAGATCCGCCATCACCACTTCGACCGCTTTTTCCAATTGCGGATCGTGCCCCGAGCGGACGAGCGCGGGATCCTGCTCCACCTCGATATCGGGAGCGACGCCGTGATTTTCGATTTCCCAATCGCCTTTCAAGTTGTAGAAGGCGATGTCGGGCGCGGTGACGGTTCCGCCGTCGATCAGCTGCGGAGCGCCGGAGATGCCGACCAAACCGCCCCAGGTGCGCTTGCCGATCAGCGGGCCGATACCGCGCTGATGGAACAGCCAGGGCATGGCGTCTCCGCCCGATCCGGCATATTCGTTGATGATCATGGCCTTGGGCCCGAAGATGGCCTCCTGCGGAGTGGTGAAGGGCTGGCCGGCGCGGGTCATGAAGAAATTGGTGAGCGGACGGCTGAGATTGTCAATGATGTAGTCGGCGATCTGGCCGCCGCCGTTGAAGCGCTCGTCAATGACGGCGCCCTCTTTGCCGACCTGCGCGAAATAGTAGCGGTTGAAGCTGGTAAATCCGCCCTGGCCGGTGTTGGGCAAATAGACGTAGGCCAGACGGCCGCCGCTTAACTGATCCACTTTGCGGCGATTGTCCTCGATCCAATTCAGATTGCGCAGCGCGGCCTCGCTCTCGATGGGAACCACGGTCACTTCGCGCGCGCCGGAGCCGTCCGGGTTCGGTCCCACGCGCAACACCACGGATTTGCCGGCGGTCTCCTCGAAAAAACTATAGATATTGGCGGGCGGCGCGACGTTGCGGCCGTTCACCGCCAGCAGATAATCGCCGGCCGCGACATCGACGCCCGGCTGGGTGAGGGGCGCTTTCAGCTGCGGGTTCCAGTTTTCGCCGCTATAGACTTTGGCGAAGCGATAGCGGCCGTTCTCGATTTTGTAGTCGGCGCCGAGCAGCCCGCCGCTGACGCGCTTCACTTCGGGGAACGCTCCGCCGCGCACGAACAGGTGGCCGACGGTGAGCTCGCCCAGCATTTCCTCGAACAGGTAATTCAGATCGCCGCGGCTCGCGACGCTTTCGGCGTAGGGCTGATATTTCTGCTCCGCCGTGCGCCAGTCCAGGCCGTGCAGGCCGGGATCGTAGAAGAAATCGCGCTCGATGCGCCAGACTTCGCGATACATCTGCCGCCATTCGGCGCGCGGATCGATACGCGCTTCCATACCGTCCAGCTTGAGCGCGCCTTCTCCGGGCTTGGCGGGCGTTCCGGCGTCGGAGATCATCCAATTCGAGCCCCGCTGGTACAGCATCTTTTCGCCGTCGGCGGAAAGAGTGAAGCGCCGCAGATTTTCGAGGACCTTGTCGGTCTTGCGCTTCTTCAAATCGAACTTGTAGAGCGTGGCGGTTTGGCGTTCGCCGGGAGGCGCGGCGGGATTCTGTACTTGCTCAGTGAGAAAGAGCACGCCCGTTTTTCCGGCAGCGAGCGAAATGTATTCGCGGGCTGGGATAGGAAGCGCGAGAATCCGCTGATCGATACCCGCGAGATCTATCCTGACTTCTGTATTCTGACTTCCGGATTCCGAGTTCTTGTTCTCTTTGTCCGCGTCTGGTTTGGCCGTCCCCTTGTCCTCATCGCTCTCCGGCGCGATGGGTGAGGGATCGTCTTTACGGAGCACCGCAACATACACGCTCGCGGACGTGGGACGGTCGTCGCCCGACATATCGAGCCAGGAAGTGGTGAGCCCGACATTGGTGCTGGCGGTGAAATACAGATACTTGCCGTTCTTGTCGAACTTCGCGAATTGCGCGTCGCTCATGCCGTCGGAGACCTGGTGCGATTGGCCATCGGCGAGCGAGTAAAGAAAGACCGCGCGTAAGTGGTTCTTCAGAATCTTGGTATAGGCGATCCATTTGCCGTCCGGCGACCAATCGGGATGGAGGCCGCGCTCGGGCGTGAAGTAAGTGTCCTGGTCGACGCGCACCGGCTTCTGAGATTCCAGATCGATATACCAAAGCTCGCGCAGGCTGTTTTCGTAGACGATTTTCCTGCTGTCGGGCGACCAGGTGGGATCGTAATAGAACGCGGGCGGCGTGCCGAGGCTGATCTTACGGGCATCGCCGAGGCCGTTCTGCGCGCGCAGGTGCAGCTCATATTCACCGGATTCATCGGAAAAATAGGCGATCTGTTTCCCGTCGGGCGACCAGGACGGATATCGCTCGGCGACTCCCGAAGTATTGGTGAGGTTGCGCACGTCGCCCTTGTCCGCGGGCACGGTGAAGATTTCGCCGCGCGCCTCGAAGACCGCGCGGGCGCCGGTGGGCGAAAGACCGGCGTTCGAAATTCGAGACGCGAGTTTTTCAAAGGACGGCCGGAGCGAGGGGAGGTCGCCCGAGACGCGGATCTCGACCTGCTTCGATTTACCCGATTTCGGGTCGAACAAATGGATGGAGCCGAACTGCTCGTAGACGATTGCGCCCGAGCCGGCGCTGGCGGACTTGATGTCATAGCCGTCATTGCGAACCAGCGTGCTCACTTTCCTGGTCGCGGTGTCGTAGGCGAACAGCGAAACGGGACCTAAGCGGTCGGACAAAAAGTAGACTTTATCACCGACCCAAATGGGATTAAAATCGTTCGAATTTTCGCGCGGGATCTTTACGATCCTGGCGTCGGCGAGATTGGCCAGCCAGATGGACGTAGTCCGTCCGCCGCGATAGCGTTTCCAGGCTTCAAACGCGGGAGAAAGGGGCATGTAGGCGAGCCGGGCGGCATCGGGCGAATAGGAGCCCGCGTAGGCCATCGGCAGATCCACGGGCGTTTCGAAGCCGCCATCCACGGGTATGGTAAAGAGCTGCGTGATGCGGGAGTAATTGGTGCGGTCAGACCGGAACAGGATCTGCTTGCCGTCGGGCGTCCAGGCGACCGGATCGTCGGTGCCGGGATGATACGTCAGGCGCTTAGGCGTGCCGCCCTCGGCCGGGATCACATAGACGTCGCGGTTGCCTTCGTATTCGCCTTGAAAGGCGATCAGCGAGCCGTCGGGCGAAAAGACCGGATCGGTCTCGATGCCCGGGCCCACGGTGAGCCGCACCGCTTCACCGCCTTCGCGCGGGACGCTCCACAGGTCGCCGGCGTATGAGAAGACGATGCTGGTTTTGCTGACGGTGGGCGTTTGCAGCAGGAGGGGTGGGTTGTCCGCGAGCGCGCAGGCGGCAAATAACAGGGGTAAAAATAACTTCTTCATGCGATTTCTTTCATGGTACGCCAGGCGCGCGGGCTTAAAGCAGGCCGAGCTTGGTTTCGAGAGCCACAAAGCGGGCATCGGAGCGTAGGGCGTCAAAGGCGGGATCGTACTTGATGTAGAGGATCTGGCCCTCCTTGGCGTCCGCGGATTTTTCGAGGTACGTAAGAGCCGTGTTCTTGTCGCCGAGGTATGCATAGCCGCTGGCCAATTGATACGGCGAAACGAACCCGGTTCCGGCGCCGGACGCGGCCTCCTCAAAATACTTCCGAGCAGCGTCCGCCTGGCCGCTGCAGGCGCTGGCGTATCCCAGCCCGACCGTGGTCACCGGGGCATGAAGCGCGCGGGCGCTCCAGCCGAAATAGTCCGCGGCCGTTTTGCAATCGTGCTGCATGGCGCCCATCAGACCCAGCAGCAAATGGGCATCCAGCGCCTTGGGACGCCGCTCGATCATTGCACGCAGCAACTCTCCGGCGCTCGGGTAGTTGCGCTCCTGCAAGTAGGCCATTGCTTCGTTCATGCGCGGGCCGCTGCCGAGCGGATCCAAGTCCTCGGCGATGCGTAGCTGTTGGTGCGATTCCTCGAAGCGCCCGCGGGTGGCGAGCGCCCAGCCGTAATAGGAGTGAGTGGTGGCCTGCGCGCCGTCGCGGATCGCGCTGCGAATCTCCAGCTCGGCCCGCGGCCAGTCCCAATCCCAGACGTAGAAAAGATCCGCGAGTTCGCCGTGCGCTTCGGCGTTGTGCGGGTCGAGATCGATGGCCTTTTCCAGCGCCTGCCGGGCGATGGGCATTCCTTCCTCGGGAGACTCGGCGGTCAGATGCAGCAGCGAGACGTGCCCATGTGCGATCCCCAGGTATGCGTTGCCATAGCCGGGATCTTTGGCCAGCGCGGACTGAAACAGCGCGATCGACTTCCGCAAGGAATCGACGGTTTGCAGTGAAGATTGATAGGCGCCCTGCATATACAGGTCGTGCGCCTCGGCGTTGGCGGTCGAGCCGGGAACCTGCGGCAGCGCGACGCGGTTGCCTCGAATGGCGGCGGCGATGGCGCTTGCGATTTCATCCTGCACGGCCATGGTGTCCGCCGAGCGCGCCTCAAACTGGCGCGACCAGATGTGATAGCCGTTGGAGGCGCGGTTGAACTGCGCCGTCACACGCAGGCGATCCCCTTGCCGCTCGAGGCTGCCCTCCAGCACCGCATCCACGCCCAGGAGCCGGCCCACCTCGCGCACGTCCACGCCTTTGCCTTTGAACTGGAATGCGGAGGTGCGGGCCACCACGCGAAGGTCCTGCCATTGCGCCAGTTCGTTGGTGAGCTCTTCGGTCAGGCCGTCGGCCAGATATTCGTTCTGCGGATTCGCGGAAAGGTTGGCGAAGGGGAGGACTACGATGGAACGGATCGCAGGGTTCGAAGCGCCGCGGAATTTCAGGACCAGGAGAGCGCCTCCGAGAATGAGCGCCAGCACAGCGGCCAGCGCGGCCCATAGCAGACGCTTGGCCGGCCGGGCGCGCGTTTCGCCGATGGGAACGGGAGGGGCATCGGCGGCCAGCGCTGAGGCGGAATGGCGAAAAACGAAATTCGCCGAGTAGCCGCGGCTGCCGAAATCGATCAAAACCGGATCGGTCCGGCCTTCGCCCGCGTAATACTCCTTCAAGCGCGCTCGAAAACGGCTGACTTCGGCGCGCACGGTGGAATCGGTTCGCGGATCGAAGGACCCCGGCCGTCCGAAGACGTCGAGCGCGATGGCATACTCATTCACCTCTGGGCCCCGCCCGTCCAAAGCCGCTTCCACCAGGTAGCGCAGAAGCTGCGTCTTGCGCTGAGAACTGGAGAAACCGGGCGAAGCAGCGATTCTGTCGACCTGTTCGCGAATTTGAGCGACCTGGCGGGGTTCAAATCCAGGCCGGGCCGCGGCATCGGTGGGCGAACTCATTGAGGCGACGATTCCTTCCGCTTCCGGTCAGTATAACTGACGAAAGACGGAGCTTCGCCGCCCCAGTGGTACTAGATCCCGGCCTGACGCAGGTGGTTAGGCTTTGCCCGCGTGTCTGCGCCGAGCGAATACGATCAATCCCAGCAAGCCGATCCCGGCCAAGACGGAATAGGACGGCTCGGGGGTGGCCGTGGTGGGCGCGGTCAGGAATACTCCCGATGCCGAGGTAAACGTGACATTCGAGGGGAGGTCAAACGTGACTGCGCCGGTATGGCTGACGTCGCAGGAGGCGTTACCCGTGCACGTTTCACTGAGGAGCATCTGGATGGCAAGCGGGTCGCTCGCGCCCGTGAGCGCGTAGACGCCCGAAAAGATAAAGCTATCGGGCGATTCCGACGTGATGCTGGTCGACACCCAGAATTGATTTATGGGAATCAGGTTGGGGTCGGGGTCATCGCCGGTATCGTAGACATAGTCGATCGTCGCGCTGCCCAATTTGAGGTTGTATTCGGACAGCACGCCTCCGTTTGCCGCTCCCGGGGTCCCGGGATCCACGCTGCCGTCCACAGTGAAGGTGACACCGATATCGGTAACGGTGGAGCTATTTGCTCCGGCGACATTAAAGGTAAGCAAATCGGAGAGCGTGGCGCTGGCACCCGCCTCGTTGCTGTTGTAATACCCCGGGTCGCCCGCGGGAATCGCCTCGGGAAACGCATACACGCCTACCGAGCCGGTGGCGAGATTCCCGGTCGCCAAAGCGGAGACCGATATGTCCGACTTGGCGTACGAATCATAGGTAGTGTTCGAGTCCTGGACGGTGGCATCGGTCAAACCAAGGGCTGTTGGAGTGCTATAGCTGGTGCCGGAAGTGACGTTGACGGTGTCGCCGCCGTTGCTGGTATAAGTCACGGTGCCACCCTGGTTGAGTATGTTGGCGGAGTTGGCGCTCAAGTTGAGATAGTCAATGCTGCTGGCCAGCGCGGCGGGCGCAGCCGAAAACAGTAGAAGAACCGCTAATAAAGCGCTCGTGTGGGTGAATCGGGTCATGCTTCCTCCAGCGATGAGTTTTGCCGGAGTGAGAGCGGAACGGAAGTCGCAACAGGCACGCAACGTTGCAGCCTTGAATTTTCAATAGATTACGGAATCGCGTCCCCTGCAGATATTGCGATGTCCTGCCGAGTAGTTTTGGCGGGAGCAGTGTTGCAAAAGCTGGAGTAGAATCTCAGACATGGATTTTCAAGGCGTTACGCGGCGCACGTTCGTAATTGTGGCTTGTGCGACCGCACTCTGCCTGGTGGAGTCGGAAGGGCAGCAGAACCAGAACACGCAAAACACCGCCGAGCTGACGCAACAAGACACGCCGCTCACATTCAGCACCGGGGCGAATCTCGTGCTCGTACCGGTTGTCGTGCGCGACAAGACCGGGCACGCCATCGGCACGCTGACTAAAGACGACTTTCAGCTTTTCGACAAAGGCAAGCCGGCGACGATCACGAGGTTTTCGGTAGAAAAGGCCGAAACGCCGCCGATCCTGACCGATACGTCGATCCAAACCGACGCCAACGGAAATCCTCAGGCGAAGAGCGTCCAGCCGGCCGGGCAGCCCGTGGCGGCGCACTTCATAATGTGGCTATTCGACGATGTTCACCTGAGCTTCGACGATTTGTCCCGGACGCGGGAGGCGGCCAAGAAGGTGCTGAAGGATTCGTTCGAGCCGGGCACCCGCGCGGCGATTTATACCACGTCCAATCACACCTCGCTCGATTTCACCGACGACGCCGCGAAGCTGAGCGCCACCATGGATGAGATCAAGCCGTGGCCCACGATTCCCACCGACGGGGCGATCAGGCCCTGCCCGGACATCGGCTATTTTCAGGCCGATCGAATCATCAACGGGAACGATCAGCAGGCGGTGCAGGCCGCGCAGGCCAGCTACCTGGCATGCCCGGAGGCGGGCGGTATCGTCAGAGCAGCCAATGAAGCGCGGACGGCCATGCAGACCACATCGAACTCAGGCATCACAAGTGCAGATATCACCAATAATGTTCAGTCCCAGTTGGCGACCCCGGTGCGTATGGAGACCCTGAAGGCGCTCGAGGTCGGCTTTCAGGACACCCGGAATACTCTTCTGGTGTTGAAGGGCCTGATCCGGCGCATGTCTGCGATGCCGGGCAGCCGCACCATCGTGCTGGTTTCTCCGGGATTTTACCTGGTGGATGACCATCGAGTGGATGAAATGGAAGTAATCAACAACGCCGTTCGCAACAACGTGGTGATCAGTACGCTGGACGCGCGCGGTGTTTATACCGTGACACCCGGCGGAAAGGCCGGTGACGCGCCCCGCAGTCTGGACCCTGGCACCCAGGCCCTCTTAGAGCAATATGACCATCAGCAGGAGCTCGCGAATCAGGATATCCTGCAGGAATTTGCCGGGGATACGGGCGGAACGTTCTTTCGCAATAGCAACGATTTCTACGCCGGCCTCAAACAGGTTGCGACGCAGCCGGAGTATATCTATGTGCTGGGGTTTGCGCCGCAGAACCTGAAGTTCGACGGGAGCTATCACAACCTGAAAGTCTCTCTGAAAACCAACGGTGGATACGAAGTGGCGGCGCGGCGCGGGTATTTCGAACGCAGGCACATGCCGGACGCCGCCGAGGAGGCAAAAGAACAGCTCAAAGAGGCGTTTTTCTCACGCGATGAGATGCGCGAGTTGCCGGTGGAAATGAGCACGCGGTATTTCAAGACCAGCGAAGGCAAGGCGCGGCTCTCCATTCTGGCGCGGATCGATGCCAAACATCTGCATTACCGGAAAGCCGAAGGAAGGAATGACGAGAAGCTAACCGTGGTGGGAGGAGTATTCGACCAGAACGGAAACTTCATCGTCGGCACGCAAAAGGTAGTGAATCTGAAGCTGAAGGATCAGACGCTGGATGCGCTTCCCGCATCGGGAATCACGGCAAAGATCGACCTGGACGTGGCTCGGGGCGATTACATTGTGCGGCTGGTGGTGCAGGATTCCGAGGGGCAGTCCATCTCGGCGCTGAACAACGCCGTGACGATACAGTGACGCCGTCTAGACGACCGCGGCAGCGCGCTTGCGGCTGTACAAGAAGTAAATGAACAGCCCGATGATCAGCCAAACGAAAAAACGAAGCCAGGTTTCCAGCGGCAGGCTGAGCATCAGGACCAGGCAGCACACGATGGAGATCCCGGGCAGCAGCGGGACCAGAGGCACCCGGAACCCGCGCTTGCGCTCCGGCTGCTTCCTGCGCAGCACGATCACGCCGGCCGAGACGAGGATAAAGGCGAACAGAGTGCCGATATTCGAGAGGTCGGCGAACCAGCTCACGTCGAAAATGCCGGCCGGGATGCCGACCACGAATCCGGCCACCCAGGTGCTGATGTGCGGGGTCTGGAAGCGCGGGTGGACGCGCGAGAAGACATCGGGGAGCAAGCGGTCGCGCGACATCGCGAACCAGATGCGGGCTTGCCCGTATTGAAATACGAGCAGCGATGAAAGCATCCCGAGCAGCGCACCGGCCGTGACGATCAGGCGCAGCCGGTTCATGCCGATCATTTTCAGCGCGTTCGCGACAGGCGCGTCGTTGTTCAGCGTGTCCCAATGCGCGATGCCGGTCAACACCAGCGCCACGGAGCCATAAAGCAGGGCGCAGACCGCCAGTGTGGCGAAGATCCCGATCGGCATGTCGCGCTGCGGACGTCCGCACTCTTCGGCCGCGGTGGACACCGAATCGAAACCGATGTAGGTGAAGAAGACGATCGCGCCTCCCGAGAGCACGCCCGAGTATCCGTTGGGCATGAACGGGTGCCAATTCGCGGAGTTGATGGCCTTGGCCGCGCCGAAGACGAACAGCAGGATGGCGACCAGTTTAATCAGCACCATGGTGTTGTTGGTCTGCGCGCTCTCTTTGACGCCGCGCACCAGCACGTAACTCAGCACCAGCAGTACGATAAACGCTGTCAGATTGAACCAGGCGCCGGTGCGCTGGCCCTCCTCGAAGATGGGCTGCGATAGCTGCGCGGGCAGGTGGAAGTGGAACAGGTTGTCGAGCAGGTCGTTCAAATAAGCCGAGAATCCGACCGCGACGCTCATGTTGGAGAACGCGTATTCGAGGATGAGGTCCCAGCCGATGATCCAGGCGAAGATTTCGCCCAGGGTGGCGTAGGAATAGGTGTAGGCGCTGCCCGCGATCGGGATCATGGAGGCGAGCTCGGCGTAGCAGATGGCGGCGAATCCGCACGCGATAGCCACCAGCACGAATGACATGGAAATCGCCGGGCCCGCGCCAAGCCGACCGCTCAGCGTGGATGCAGCTCCGCCCTTCAGCAACAAATCGAGAACCGGCGCCTTGAGGACCGATTTCGCGAGGAAATGCTCGCCCGCCGCGGCGGTGCCGGTGACGGTGAAAATGCCGGAGCCGATCACGGCGCCCACGCCGAGCGCGATCAGGCTCCAGATCCCGAGCGATTTCTTCAGCCGCCGCTCGGGTTCTTCGGAAGCCGCGATTAAAGCATCGATGCTCTTGGTGCGGAGGAGCTGGTTCGTCATCTCTGGCCACGTGCTCGGGACCACGTGCTGGGGACCGCGTGCTCGCGGCTTAGTTAACGCTTGGACTGGCCCTTGGACATGTGCCGGACTTTTTTCTTCATGGATCCGCGAGCGACGCCGGATGCGCGCTTGGCTTTGGGAGCTGCCTTCTTGCGGGCCGTGCGCTTCAGCTTCTTACGCTCCGCTCTGTCTGCAACGTGTTTCGTATTCATTCGTAGTAACTAATCCTCTTGGATACCTGCGTATTTTTCCACCAGCTTCTTCAAACCGTAACCGGGAAAGCTTACCGTGAGCTTAGCATCCTCGCCATCGCCTTCGCGACGGAGGACGGTTCCGCGGCCGTATTTGGGGTGGCGGATCATGGCGCCGGCGCGGAAGCCGCGGGCGCGCGGCGGCACCGCGCGCGATTGGCTATTGGCTATTGGCTGACTGGCACTTTGTGGCTGGGGATTGGCGGTTGGGGAGCTGGCACGCGCTACCGGCTCAGCACCCTTATTCCGCTCCTGGAAGAATTGCTGGATGTTTTCGACCGAATTGTAGGTTTTGCCAGTGTAGAGATTCCTCTTGGCGGCTTCACGGACTTCGTACTGTTCGGCGAAGAGATCGGGGCCGCGCGCAGGAACGCTTTGCCGCGATGGGCTCAGATCTTCCACCAACCCGCGCGGGACTTCGCGCAGGAACCGCGAAGGAATGGTCGCTTCCTGCTGGCCGCCGCCGAAGCGCCGCCGGTAGCGCGCCGAGGTGAGGAACAGGCGCTTTTCCGAGCGCGTCATGCCCACGTAGCACAATCGCCGTTCTTCCTCCATGGCGGCTTTCGAATCGAGCGAGCGGATGTGCGGGAACAGGCCTTCTTCCATGCCGGCCAGGAACACGATCGGAAACTCGAGGCCCTTGGCGTTGTGCAGCGTGAGCAGCGACACGGGAGCGCGCTCGTCGATGGCGTCGGCGTCCGAAACCAAAGCGGCGTGGTCGAGAAATTCGGCCACGGTCTCGCCGCGCTCGGCCGCTT
>Ga0335074_10011766_pt1 | contig 12244 bp, 14 predicted proteins | sample Lox_Sample_23_FD_206715 | JGI IMG/M metagenome (GOLD analysis project Ga0335074, IMG submission 206715) | Soil microbial communities from Loxahatchee National Wildlife Refuge, Florida, United States - Lox_Sample_2.3 | ecosystem: Environmental > Terrestrial > Soil > Wetlands | place: USA...
GGGCGGTGCGGTTTTTCTGGCGGAGTCCCTACCTCTCCCGGTTCCCGATCCCAACGCTGAAGCTAGTCCGAACCGTGCGGCTCCCGCGATTGCTGCGCAATCGCTGCCGCCGCCGCGGACGAACGCGCTGCGCGCGTTCGCCTTGACCTCAAGGGGGGCGAGTCTCTGTTGGCGATATCGCCTTACGGCTTGCTCCGCTCCGCCACGAGCGCCGAGAGGGTAGGGTCGCCGGCTTCGTCCGCCAGCGCCGCGACCACGGTGGCGCGGTCTTCGGCGGGGCGGTTTTGGCTCATTTTGAATTTGCCTTCGAGCTTTTCGATGGTGAGCTCGAAGCCGATGATCGCTTTCAGCATGGCGTCGATATAGTCGGCGGGCGCGTCGGTGACGTGCCAGGGTTGGGCGCGGCCGGCTTCATGGGTTTCGGTGAGGCGCGTGACGATGGCGCGGAGCTGCGCGGCGTCGTCGAAGAAGCGGAGCCGGCCGGTGGCGTGGACGGCGACGTAGTTCCAGGTCGGCACGACCTTGCCGGTCTGCGGCTTCGTCGCGTACCAGCCGGGCGAGATATAGCCGTGCGGCCCGGTGAAGATCGCGAGGGCGCTCATCCCGGGCTGGGCGCTTTTCCAGTGCGGATTGGCGCGCGCGATATGGCCGCGCAGCGTGCCGAACGGCGCCGGCGCGGCCTCGACGAGCATCGGCGCCGGCGTCGCTTCGAAGCCGTTCTCGCCGCACGTCACCAAGGTGCCGAGCGCGATCCGGCGGATCGTCTCGTGCAAGACGTCGACACGGTCTTCGCGGAACTGCCCGGGCACATACACGGCGTCTCTCCCTTCTCGGCGAGGCGCACTATAGGATTGCGGGGGTGCTTGGGCTACAGCATCGGCGTGGGCGCGTCGCCATCGCCGAGCAAGGGATAGCGGCGAGGGTCGAAGAGCTGATAATGCCACCATTCATTCGCATAGAAATCCCAGCCGGCGGCCGTCATCAACCCGAGCAGGAGAAGGCGATTGCGCTGCGCCGCGGGAGCGATCTCGGTGCTGGCATGGAAGGACAGCGGCGTGAAGGCATCGAACGGTGTTCCCATGTCGAGCTCGACCCCGGCGCCGTCGAGCAGCGTGACGTCGACGGCGACGCCGCGCGAATGCGGCGAGCCGTGCCGGGGATCGGCGAGGAAGGCCGGGTCGGGGCAGGCGTTCCACAGCGCCCATTGCGCCTCGGTCGGGCGAAAGGCGTCGAGGATCTTGAGCCGCAGCCCGAGCGGGCGGGCCAGCGCCACGGCGCGGGCGAGCAGCGCCTCGGCATCCCGATGCAGAAAGCAGCGGGGCTGGCGATAGATCGGCTTGCCGGTGACGTTCGCGGCGGTCGCATAAGCGAGCGCGAGGGCGACGTCATGGCTTGCGGCGGTGATCTCGACGAGCGACATGGGCGGGCGGCGCAACTGCCGGCAGCTTCTAGCATGCGGCGCGGCGGCCGGCGAGGGTGGTGAGCGTCCTCGCTTTCGACAGCGGCGGCGCGGCCTGCAGCGCGGCGGTGCTGCGCGACGGCGCCGTCGCGGCGCGCCGCCTCGCGCCGATGGAGCGCGGCCATGCCGAGGCGCTGATGCCGATGATCGCGGCGGTGCTGGCGGAAGCCGGGACCGAGGTGGCCGCGCTCGACCTCATCGCCGTCACCACCGGACCCGGCGCCTTTACCGGCCTGCGCATCGGCCTTGCCGCGGCGCGCGGGCTGGCGCTGGCGAGCGGAGTGCCGGCGCTCGGCATCACCCGCTTTGCCGCCGCCGCCGCTGCCGTGCCGCGGGAACGGCACGCGGGCAGGCGGCTGGTCATCGCGCTCGACAGCAAGCGGGAGGAGCTCTACCTGCAGGTCTTTGCCGCGGGCACGGCCGCAGGCGACGGCGCGTTGGTGCCGCCCGGCGCCGTGGCGGACTGGCTGCCGCCGGGAGAGTTGCTGCTCGCGGGTGACGCGGCGCCGTCCCTGGCGCGGCTTATTGCCGCGCGCGAGGGGGTGGAGCAGGCGCCGGGGCCGGGCCTCATCGATGCGGTGGATGTGGCGCGGCTGGCGGCGGCAGCATGGCGGCCGGGCCTGCGCCCGCCGCCACCGCGGCCGCTTTACCTGCGCGCCCCCGATACCACCCTGCCGCGCCGGGCCGGGAGAGCCCCGTGACCCGCCGCCTGCGCTCGATCGAGACCACGGATCTGCCGGCGCTGGCGCGGCTGCACGCGCTCTCCTTCCCCGACGACAGCTGGGACGAGAAGGCGCTCGCCGAGCTGTTGGACATGTCGGGCGCCAGCGGCCATCTCGTCGAGGAGGAGGAAGAGCGCCGGCCGATCGGCTTCATCCTCGACCTCATTCTCGCCGGCGAGGCCGAAGTGCTGACCCTGGCGGTCACCCCCTCGTGCTGGCGCCAGGGCATCGGCCGGGCGCTGCTCGCCGATCTGTTCGAGCGGGCCTGGCGCGCCGGGGCGCGCGGCATCGGCCTCGAGGTTGCGGCCGACAATGCCCGGGCGCGCCTCCTCTATGAGAGCTGCGGCTTCGTGCCGAGCGGACGGCGGCGCGGCTACTATCGCCGCCGCGGCGCCAGCATCGACGCCCTGCTATTTCGTCGCACGCTGCTTGCGTAACAGTTCAGCAACTTGGCGTTTCCTTGCCTTGACTGGCGGTCGACTTGGGCCCACCCGTTAGGGGCAAGTCGGGCAAGAGACCTGCTCGCGAAATTGAACATTTCGTGCTCGCCCCTTCTTTTTCATCAAAAAGTCAATGCTGATTCCCCATATACTCATTGCTTCCCACCAGCAAAGATCATATATCGATGACTCAGTTTGCCAGAGGAATTAGCGGAAATGACTGACGCGGCCAATTCAAACGACCTGCTCGCATTGACGACCGAAATTGTCGCCGCCCATGTGTCAAACAATACCGTGGCGGTCAGCGACTTGCCGCAGCTCATCAACCAAGTTTATCAATCGCTCGCCGGGATCGGCAAAGCGCCGGTCTCGCCGGTCGAGCGGCCGCAGCCGGCGGTGAGCGTCAAGCGCTCGGTGCATCCCGACTACATCATCTGCCTGGAAGACGGCAAGAAGCTCAAGATGTTGAAAAGGCACCTCAAAACCGCCTACAACATGAGCCCCGACGAGTATCGCGAGCGCTGGAACCTGCCGCCCGACTATCCCATGGTGGCACCGAACTACGCCCGCCAGCGCAGCAAGCTGGCCAAGGATATCGGCCTCGGCACCCGGGGCCGCCGCAGCAGCGCCGCTTGACCACCCCCGGGCGGGTCGGCCGGTATAGGCTCGACCCAGGCTTTCGGGTATACTGTTTCGGCAGCGCAACAGCGCGTGACAGGTGGGGATGCCGTCGCGGCTCGAACAACTCTGTCTCGACAAGGGGCTGAAGATGACCGAGCAGCGCCGCGTGATCGCTCGGGTGCTGTCCGATTCGGCCGATCACCCCGATGTCGAGGCGGTGCATCGCCGGGCGACCGAGATCGACCCGAAGATCAGCATCGCCACGGTCTACCGCACCGTGCGCCTCTTCGAAGAGGCCAACATCCTGGCGCGCCACGATTTCGGCGACGGGCGGGCGCGCTATGAAGAGGCCGGCTCCGAACATCACGACCACCTCATCGACGTGCAGAGCGGCAAAGTGATCGAATTTCGCAACGAGGACATCGAAAAACTACAGCGCCACGTCGCCGAGAAGCTGGGCTACCGGCTGGTCGGCCATCGCCTCGAGCTATTCGCCGTGCCGCTCGCCGGCAAGGCCGAGCGCAAGTGACCGCCGGGCAGCGCGCCTTGATCGAGCCGCAGCCGCAAGCAGCGCTCGCCCCGGCCGAGCCCGTCTCCGTCGTCGATGTCCGCTCGGGCCTGCTCCAGGTGCGGCTGGCCGAGACGGTGGGCGATGTCGATGCGGCGCAGGCGCTGCGCTATCGCGTCTTCTATGACGAGATGGGCGCGAAGCCGAGCGCGGAGATGGCGCGGCAAAGCCGGGATTTCGACAGTTTCGACGGGGTCTGCGACCATCTTCTCGTGATCGATCACGGTCGCGGCGCGGGTCCCCAGGCGGTGGTCGGGACCTACCGCCTGATCCGCCGCCCGGCCGCCGAGCGCCACGGCCATTTCTATTCAGCGGCGGAATACGACATCGGCAAGATCGCCGCCTATCCCGGGCAGATCCTCGAGCTCGGCCGATCCTGCGTCGACGCCTCGGTGCGCAACCGGCCGGCGATGCAGCTGCTGTGGCGCGGCATCGCCGCCTATATCTTCCATTACGACATCGCGCTGATGTTCGGCTGTGCCAGCCTGCCGGGCATCGATCCCGAGACGCTGGCGATGCCGCTCTCCTATCTCTACCACCATCATCTGGCGCCGCCGGCGCTGCGCCCGCGCGCGCTCGCCGAGCGCTATGTCGATATGCGCCGGCTCGACCGCGCCGCGCTCGACCCGGCGCGGGCGCTGGCCGAGCTGCCGCCGCTGATCAAGGGCTATCTGCGCCTGGGCGGCTTCGTCGGCGACGGCGCGGTAATCGACCACCAGTTCAACACCACCGATGTCTGCGTCGTGGTGAAGACCGATCTGGTCACCGATAAGTACTATCGGCACTACGAGCGCCAGGCGCGGGACGGCGGCGCCAGCGCATGAGCGCCACGCTGCTTCGCTTTGCCCGGTTGCTCGTCTATCTCGCCATCACCTTGCCGCTGATGCCGCTGCAGGCGGTGTTCGTGCTGGCGGGCAGCCGGCTCGCCCGCCGCCTGCCGCGCCTCTATCACGGCTGGACGACGCGGCTCCTCGGCTTCCAGGTGGCGGTGAGCGGCGAGATCTCGCCGCGCCAGCCGACGCTGTTCGTCGCCAATCACGTCTCGTTCCTCGATATCGAGATTCTCGGCTCGCTGCTCGAAGCCTCGTTCATCGCCAAGGCCGATGTCGCGCGCTGGCCGCTGTTCGGCTGGCTCGCCAAGCTGCAGCGCACGGTGTTCGTCGACCGCCGCGTGAGCAGCACGCACCAGCAGCGCAATGCCATCCGCGAGCGGCTCGACGCGGCCGACAACCTCATCCTCTTCCCCGAGGGCACGACCGGCGACGGCAATCGCGCGCTGCCGTTCAAGAGCGCCCTCTTCAGCGTCGCCGACTATACCGGGCCGCATGGCGCGCTCGTCGTGCAGCCGGTCTCGATCGCCTATGTCCGTCTCGACGGCATGCCGCTCGGCCGGCTCGACCGGCCTTTCGTCGCGTGGTATGGCGATATGGAATTCATTCCCCATCTCTGGACGATGCTCGGGCTCGGCCGCCTCGGCGTCGAGGTCGCCTTCCACCCGCCGGTGAGCCTTGCCGATTTCGGCTCGCGCAAGGCTCTGGCCGAGCATTGTTACCGCGTGGTGGCGGCCGGCGTCGCGAGCGCGGTCGCCGGGCGCAAGCAGGAATGGCCGGCACCGGCGCCCAGTCCCGCTGCCCCGCAGCCGGCCGGCGCGGCGGCACACTAAGCAGAGCAGGATCGGCGCTTGGCGAAAAAGCTCTATATCAAGACCTATGGCTGCCAGATGAACGTCTATGATTCCGCGCGCATGGCGGATGTCCTGGCGCCGCTGGGCTATGCGCCGTCGGCGACGGCCGAAGACGCCGATATGGTCATCCTCAACACCTGCCACATCCGCGAAAAGGCGGCGGAGAAGGTGTATTCCGAGCTCGGCCGCTTGCGGCCGCTGAAGACGCAAAAGGGCGAGCGCGGCGAGCCGATGATCCTCGCCGTCGCCGGCTGCGTGGCGCAGGCCGAAGGCGCCGAGATCCTGGCGCGCGCGCCCTTCGTCGACATCGTGCTCGGGCCGCAGACCTATCACCGCCTGCCGGAAATGGTGGCGCGGGCGGCACGCGCCGGCAGCCAGGTGCTCGACACCGAGTTTCCCGCCGACGGCAAGTTCGACTTCCTGCCCGAAACGGCGGCGCCGCAAGGCGTCTCGGCCTTCCTCTCGGTGCAGGAAGGCTGCGACAAATTCTGCACCTTCTGCGTCGTGCCCTATACCCGCGGCGCCGAGTTCTCGCGGCCGGCGGCCGATGTCGTCGCCGAGGCGCGCCGCCTCGTCGCCCAGGGCGCGCGCGAGATCACGCTGCTCGGCCAGAACGTCAATGCCTGGCGCGGCGGCGACGGCGGCTTCGGCGGCCTGCTGCGGCGCCTCGCCGCGATCGCGGGCCTCGCGCGGCTGCGCTACACCACCTCGCACCCGCTCGATGTCGATGACGCGCTGATTGCCGCGCATCGCGAGCTGCCGACGCTCATGCCCTTCCTGCACCTGCCGGTCCAGTCCGGCTCCGATGCGATGCTGGCGGCGATGAACCGCCGGCACCGCGCCGATGATTATCGCCGGATCATCGAGCGCCTGCGCGCCGCCCGCCCCGACATCGCCTTCTCTTCCGACTTCATCGTCGGCTTCCCCGGCGAGAGCGACCAGGATTTCGCGGCAACGCTCGCGCTCATCCGCGAGATCGGCTTCGCCCAGGCCTTCTCCTTCAAATACAGCAAGCGGCCGGGAACGCCGGCGGCGGCGCTGCCGGACCAGGTACCGGAAGCGGTGAAGGCCGAGCGCCTCGCCGCGCTGCAAGCGCTCGTCGCCGAGCAGCAGCGCCGGTTCAACGCCGCCGCGCTCGGCCGCGAGATGGCGGTGCTGTTCGAGAAGCGCGGCCGGCACCAGGGCCAGCTCGCCGGCCGCAGCCCCTATTTGCAACCGGTGCATGCCGCGGCGCCCGATGCGCTCATCGGGCGCGTCGCGCCGGTGCGCATCACCGCGCTGCGGCCCAACAGCCTTGCCGGCGAGATCGCGGCAACCCCGGCCGAGGCGGCACCATGAGCGCCGACGGCGCCGAGGGGCGCGTGCAGATGCAGTTCGAGGACAACTCGCTGCTGGCGCAGCTGTTCGGCGAGCGCGACGAGAATCTCGACCGCATCGAGCGCAAGCTCGGCGTCTCCGTCGTCTCGCGCGGCAACCGCCTGGCGATTTCGGGACCCACCGCGCGCACCGATGTCGCGCGCGCGGCGCTCGCCGCGCTCTATGAGCGGCTGCAACGCGGGCTCGAGGTCGACGGCGCCGCGGTCGACGCGGCGCTGCGCCTGGCGCAGAGCCGCCCGGGCGCGCGCGAGCTGTGGAGCGAGGGCGACGAGATCCGCACGCGCAAGCGGCGCATCTCGGCGCGCAGCCCCAACCAGGCGAGCTATATTCGCGCGATGCGCGAGCATGAGCTGGTGTTCGGTCTCGGCCCCGCCGGCACCGGCAAGACCTATCTCGCGGTCGCCACCGCGGTCGACATGATGATGTCGGGCGCGATCGAGCGCATCGTGCTGTCACGCCCGGCGGTTGAGGCCGGCGAGCGGCTGGGCTTCCTGCCCGGCGATCTGCGCGAGAAAGTCGACCCGTATCTCCGCCCGCTCTATGATGCGCTCTACGACATGCTGCCGGGCGACCAAGTGATGAAGCGTCTGGCCAATGGCGAGATCGAGATCGCGCCACTGGCCTTCATGCGCGGCCGCACGCTCGCCAACGCCTTCGTCATTCTCGACGAGGCGCAGAACACGACGCCGGTGCAGATGAAGATGTTCCTGACGCGGCTCGGCGAGAATGCGCGCATGGCGGTCACCGGCGATCTGTCGCAGATCGACCTGCCGCCCGGCGCGCAATGCGGGCTGCGCGACGCGCTCGAGACCTTGCACGGCGTCGAGGGCGTGGCGGTGGTCGAATTCAACGAAACCGATGTCGTGCGCCATCCGCTGGTCTCGCGCATCGTGCGCGCCTACGATCAGCGCGACCGCCGGCGCGACGCGTCGCGAGCGAAGAAGGAGCGATGAGCGGCGATCCCGATGATGCCGGCGCGATCGAGATCGATCTCGCCGAACCCGCGCCGCTCTGGCGCCAGAGCCTGCCGGAGGCGGAGCGCGTCGCGCGCGCCGCGGCGCGGGCCGCGCTCGCGGGCAGCGGATGGCGGCTCGATGCGCCGGGCGAGCTCAGCCTCGTTCTCGGCGACGACGCGCTCGTCCGCGCGTTGAACCGCGACTGGCGCGGCCAGGACAAGCCGACCAACGTGCTGTCGTTCGGCGCCGGCGAGGACGGGCCGCATCCGCCCGGCGCGCCGCGGCTGCTCGGCGATGTCGTGCTCGCGTTCGAGACGGTCGCGGCCGAAGCCGCGGCGCAGGGCAAGCCGCTCGCCGACCATCTCGCCCATCTCGTGGTGCATGGTGTCCTCCATCTCGTCGGCTTCGATCACGAGGTTGCCGCCGAGGCGGCGCGGATGGAAGCGCTCGAGACCGGCATCCTCGCCGGGCTCGGCATCGCCGATCCCTATCGCGCGCGCGAGGCGACGCATGGTTGACGAGACGCCCGGTCCCGAAGGCCCGCTGCACGGCCTGCGCAACTGGCTGAAGCAGCTCGTCGGGCCGCGCAATGGCGAGACCAGCCTGCGCGAGGAGCTCGAGGAGCTGATCGAAGAGCACAAGGAAGAGCAGCCGATCGATCCGCATGAGCGGACGCTGCTCGGCAATATCCTCAAGCTGCACGAGCTCAGCGCCGCCGACATCATGGTGCCGCGCGTCGACATCGTCGCGCTCGAGATCGACACGCCCTTCGTCGACGCGGTGAAGCAGCTGGTGGAGCACGGCCATACGCGCCTGCCGCTCTATCGCGAGACGCTCGACGATGTCGTCGGCATCGTCCACATCAAGGATCTGCTGCCCTACGCCGCCGACGGCAAGCCGGTGCCGCTCGGCAAGATCGCGCGCAAGGTGCTGTTCGTGGCGCCGTCGATGCCGGTGCTCGACCTGCTGCTGCAGATGCGGCTGTCGCGCGTGCACATGGCGCTGGTGGTCGACGAATTCGGTGGCATCGATGGCCTCGTCACCATCGAGGACGTCATCGAAGAGATCGTCGGCGAGATCGAGGACGAGCATGACGATGCCGACCGGCCGAAGCTGATCGAGCGTCCCGACGGCACGCTCATCGCCGATGCGCGCGTCAAGCTCGAGACGCTGCAGGAGAAGGTGCCGGCGGCGCTGCTGGCGCCGGCGGAGGAGGAGACGATCGAGAGCCTCGGCGGCCTCGTCACCGCGCTCGCCGGCCGCGTGCCGAGCCGCGGCGAGGTGGTGCGGCACCCCTCGGGCCTCGAATTCGAGGTGCTGGACGCCGATCCGCGCCGCGTCAAGCGGTTGCGGCTGCGCGGCCTGCCCCAGGCGGCAGCCTCCGATGCCTGACGCGCAAGCGAGCCTGTTGTTCCGCGCGGCCGGCCCGTTGGCGCCGTTGCAGCGCGGCGCGCTCTGGTGCGCCGGGCTTTCGGGCTGGCGCCGGCATGTCGCCGCGATCGTGCTGGGCGCGCTCGCCGCGGCGGCGTTGTCGCCGGTCGATCTGACGCCGATGCTGGTGGTCTCGATGAGCGGCCTGGTCTGGCTCTCGGACGGCGTCGCGCGGCGGCGCGGCGCGGCGCTGCTGGGCTGGAGCTTCGGCTTCGGCTTTTTCGTGGCCGGGCTCTATTGGATCGCCGCCGCGCTCTTCGTCGACATCGCGCGCTTCTGGTGGCTGCTGCCTTTCGCCGTCCTGGCGCTGCCCGCGGGTCTGGCGCTCTTCCCGGCGCTGGCGCTGCTCGCCTATCACGAGGCGCGCGAGCGGCTGCATCTGTCGGGCACGCCGCGCATTCTGGTTCTCGCCTGCGCCTGGGCCGCGGCGGAGTATGCGCGCGGCCATGTGCTGACCGGCTTTCCCTGGAACCTCCTGGGATATGCCTGGGCCGGCGCCTTCCCTGGCGCGCTCACGGTGCTGCAATCGGCGGCGGTGTTCGGCATCTATGGCCTCAGCCTGCTCACCGTCGTGGCGGCGGCGCTGCCGGCGCGGCTCGGCGATCTCGGCAGCGGCCGCTTCTGGGCGCCGCTTGCGGCGCTGCTCATGGTCGCCGTGGCGGCGGGCGGCGGCGCCTGGCGGCTGTCGGGGGCGACGCGCGACACCGTGCCGGGCGTGATGCTGCGCCTGGTCCAGCCCTCGATCCCCGAGAAGCTCAAGAACGATCCGCAAGCGCTGGCGCAGAATTTCCGCCGGCTGCTCGAGCTCAGCGCCGCGCCGGGCGCGGCGCGCATCACCGACATCGTCTGGCCCGAAGCGGCAGCGCCGCCGCTGCTCGAGCGCTATCCCGAGCTGCGCCAGACCATCGCCAAGATCATTCCGCAGGGCGGGCTGCTGCTCACCGGCGTGGTGCGCGCCGAGCCGCTGACGGGCTGGCCGCCCGCGCATATCTGGAACAGCCTCGAGGCGATCAACGACAAGGGCGAGGTCATCGCCAGCTATGACAAGGCGCATCTCGTCCCGTTCGGCGAGTACGTGCCGCTGCGCGGCATCCTGCCGATCGACAAGATCGTGCCCAGCATCGGCGATTTCTCGCGCGGGCCAGGACCGCGCACGCTCGATCTGCCGGGGCTGCCACCGGTCTCGCCGCTGATCTGCTACGAGGCGATTTTCCCCGGCGCGGTGATCGATCCGGCGCAGCGGCCGCAATGGCTGCTCAACGTCACCAATGACGCCTGGTACGGCGTCAGCTCCGGTCCCTTCCAGCATCTCGCCATCGCGCGGGTGCGCGCGGTCGAGGAAGGCATGCCGCTGGTGCGCGACGCCAATAACGGCGTTTCCGCGGTATTCGACGCCTATGGCCGAGTCCGTGCACGGCTCGACCTCAACGATGTCGGGGTGGTCGACGCGGCTTTGCCGAGCGCTTTGCCGCCCACCCCTTATGAGCGAGTTCGCGACGCCGCCTTTTGGGTGATCTTGCTCGCTTTGCTGGCGATAGCTGGATTTTCTTCCCTTATCGATCGGCGTCGCTCGGCTCGATAGGGGTACTTTGCCCGTAATCTACGGAAATAATCGCCGATGGGACGGTCGCGGCGGTTGACCGCATACTATCGTGTGAACTATCTAGGCGTGTCTCAGGCCAGTCCCAAGCCTCAAAGGCGATAATGATTCCCAAGCCACCGGTCGGACGCAGGCGGCGTCGCAAGTCCGACAAGCCCAACCCCGTCGACGTCCATGTCGGCTCGCGGGTGCGTCTGCGGCGCACCTTGCTGGGGATGAGCCAGGAGCGGCTCGGCGAGGCGATCGGCCTTACCTTCCAGCAGGTGCAGAAATACGAGCGCGGCGCCAATCGCATCGGCGCGAGCCGCCTCTACGATCTATCGCGGGTGCTCGACGTGCCGGTGTCGTTCTTCTTCGACGATATCGACCCGGCCGTGGCGGCGCCGGCGGCCGAGGCCGCGTCGGTGCCGGATGAGGCGCGCGCCGAACCCGACCCGATGATGCGCCGCGAGACACTGGAGCTGGTCCGCGCCTATTACCGGATTCCGGATTCGCAGATCCGCCGCCGGCTCTTCGACCTCACCAAAGCGATCGCCAACGCCTGCGCCCAAGACGGCTAACGCTTGCCCCACAACCGGCGGCAAAAAACCGGTTGACGGAAAGCGCTCTCCCTTGCCACATGTCGCTGCGTTCCGCACCCCCTCCAAAGAGCGGGGAGCGGCGTTGCCGACGAAGCGTTGATCAAAGCCGTCGAGCCGCCCGAGCCGGGCCGCCTCAACAGGGAAGGATTGACTGTGGCCAAGCGCGACTATGTTTTTGCCAGCGAATCGGTGTCGGAAGGTCATCCCGACAAGGTCTGCGACCGCATCTCCGACGCAGTGGTCGACACGTTCCTCGCCGCCGACCCGCATGCGCGCGTGGCGTGCGAGACGCTGGCGACGACCAACCGGGTGGTGATCGCCGGCGAGGTGCGCGGCCCCGCTGCCATCACCCATGACCGGCTCGTCGAGGTGGCGCGGCACGCGATCAAGGAGATCGGCTACGAGCAACCGGGTTTCCATTGGCAGCAGGCCGTGGTCGACTGCCTGCTCCACAAGCAATCCGGCGACATCGCGCAGGGCGTCGATGCCGCCGGCAACAAGGATGAGGGCGCCGGCGACCAGGGCATCATGTTCGGCTATGCCTGCCGCGAGACGCCGGAGCTCATGCCGGCGCCGATCTTTTACGCGCATGCCATCCTGAGATCGCTGTCCGAGGCGCGCCATTCCGGCGCGGCGCCGCTGCTTGGCCCCGATGCCAAGAGCCAGATCAGCCTGCGTTATGTCGACGGCAAGCCGATGCGCGCCACCTCGGTGGTGGTGTCGACGCAACATCACGAATCGCTCGACCAGGGCGAGGTGCGCGAGATCGTCCGCCCGCATGTCCTGAACGTGCTGCCGGAAGGCT
>Ga0335074_10011767_pt1 | contig 12244 bp, 11 predicted proteins | sample Lox_Sample_23_FD_206715 | JGI IMG/M metagenome (GOLD analysis project Ga0335074, IMG submission 206715) | Soil microbial communities from Loxahatchee National Wildlife Refuge, Florida, United States - Lox_Sample_2.3 | ecosystem: Environmental > Terrestrial > Soil > Wetlands | place: USA...
AGGCGGCCCGCAAGCTTCGAGTACCCCGGCTCCTCGAACATGAACGAAGCCGCCGTGCGAATCGAGAGCTCATCGAGCTCGCGCGTGGTCGCGCCGTCGTAGAGTCCCGCAATGGTCTTCAGGGCAACGCGCATCGGGTCGATGTCCGCAAGTCCCTCGCTGCACCGCGTGACCGCGCGCACGATCTTGTTCACATCGACGGGCTCGCGCTCGCCGCTGCGCTTCGTCACGGTCATTTGCGTGCGCGCAGCCGGTGACGCGGTCAGGCGGAAGGCGGGCTGCTCGGGTGCGTGCGCAACGGCGGCTACATCCGAGGCAGCGGCGGGATCTCTCGCCACATTGAGGGTCATCTTGAATCTCCCCTGCAAAGGCCTCGCAGGGGATCGGGACCGAATACGGCGCAGCGTACAAAGCCGACTCGTCCCGGCCGCTCCAACCACGAGAGCCCGATAGCCGTGCGCCGCATTGGGCGGCGGCCGCGGCAGGTCTTCGGGCTCGTGGGCTTGAAGCGCTCGAGAGCGCCTCGACCTACTGGATGCCGCTTCCCGGGTCCGCGAAGACCCAGTGCTCAAGGCATCGTTCGTTCCCAGTTACCGCTGCGGGACAGCTCCGGAATGGCCTCCGATTGTGGCTTCACCGGATTCCCTATTAAGCCTACCCCTAGGGGTTGGCACCGCTGGCAGGCACAAGATATGGTGGCTGGCGATGCGTGTCAACACAGGACGCCGCTCGACCATCGCTCCGGGAAGGAGGCAGGTGATCGACATACCGGACGGTGGCGCGCGCTCGGCTGACCTTGCCCAAGTACGACACATTACGGTTGATAGGCTTGAGCTGATTTGATTTCGGCTGAGGGATTTAGAACCCGACCATCGGTTTACAAAACCCTGGACTCGAGCGGACTTGCTTTGTAAGTGAAGTTATTGATCTATCTAACATGAAGCATGTCTTCGATGTCGCGATCAAATGCGTCGATTCGATCCGTCCAATGGCCTCGAGCCGGCCGCTCCCGTAGGTCAGGTCGCTCCGGTAGACGCGAGCGGCGCGCCGGGCCATCGTCGCCCATGCGTCGCGGCCTTCGTGATAGCGAGCGATCGCTGCTGCCGCCGCCGCCGAACCCGTGCCGACATGGATGGCCCAGAGCAACCCCGTCTGCGGCGCGAGGTCGATGCTGCAGGCGAAGCCTTCGGAATCGAGCAGCTCCAGTACAAAGAGGCCGCCACCGACTTACTCGCGGCGTTGCAGGCGCAGCAGACCTTGTTTACCGCCCGGAACCAGCTGGTGCAGAGCCACCGGCCTCTCTTGCAGGCGTTCGTCCATCTCTTCCAGGCACTGGGCGGCGGGTGAACGGAGCCGCCGAGAGATCGAACGCAGGTCTCGCCGGCAAGCTAGCCGGGTGGGCGCTCGCCTGCAGCGGCTCGTTGCGTTCGGGCAGCCTATTCAGGTACTCATAGACGGCGCGCAGCTCCACATCGTCCATTCGCCCGATCGCTTGCCAAGGCATCAGCGAACTGATGTGGTGCCCGCCGGGATCGACGCCGGTGCGCATCGTCGCTGCGAACTGCTCCGGGCTCCACGCCTTGACGAGCTCGAGGTCTGGCGCGATCGGCCCGAGCTGCCCTGGAACTCCACCGGTAAGCGCCGGACCGTGACACGCGCGGCAGTCTTGGTAAGAGAGGATGTAGGCGCCATAGCTCGCGTTGGGGCCCTTCGGCGGTGCGACGATCGCACCGCGCACTACGGGGGCGCCGGTCGGCAGCATGTGTGCACCCAGCAAGACGAGACCGCGCAAGTTGAAGTCGTCCGGCAGATCGGCAGTGCTCGCGCCTTGCGCCCGGCGCGAGCGCAGGTACGCGATGACGGCCTCGATATCCGAATCGCTCAAATGACTCGCATTCGTATAAGACATCATCACGAGCCAGCGCCCATCGGCGTCGACCGCGTTGCGAATTGCGCGGAAGATCTGTCCGTCCGTCCACCGCCTGAGAGGGCCTGCCGGGGTCAGATTCGACGCAACGAACGAACCCACGTTCAAGGACAGGTCCTGCCCGAGATCTCGACCACCGGTGAGCGCGGCAGTGATTGAATGGCAGCCGCTACAGAAGCTGTCCGCAATCTCCTGACCGCGCTGCACCCTTTCGAGCGTGATGCCGACCTTGAAGTCCGAAACCGGTGCGTAACGCGTCCGCGTGCGTATCAGCCCGATGATCACGAGCAGCGCGACGGCCGAAAGCGCTGCGGTCGCGAACCCTGACAGGGCTGCGCCGGTCATCCGGTGTGAGAGACGAGCCGACTTCCGGCTGCACATACCCAGCCACGCGAAGAGAGTCGCACCGGCGACCAACATCGACAGATCAAGCCACTTGTGCATTGCGGTTTCCTCACTTCAAGACGCGGCGGGCGCTGGTTCCGCGATGCCACGGAGAGCGCGAGGCTCGAAGTCTCGAGGGAGGACGACTACAAGAGTGTTTCCGGCCGCTTCGGCTAGCGCACAACCGTTGCGTGCGTAACACATCCATCCGCGCGCGCCGTCGGCGGGGCCCAGCGCGCACAGCCGTGTCGTATCGGTTACGGCCGTAGCGCGAGTCCGAGACCGTAACGGTGTCGTAAGGCGCGTGGTCCAAGCTCCTGGGGCCGATGGCCTTTGCGCGCCTCGACACGGGGCATCCCGTGGAATGGAACCGATGCTCCTATCAGGGCACTAAGTGCCTGTTGCCCGCGAAGATTCAGGGAAGACCCGAACGTGACGAGAACCGGAGATGGCCAGGTGCGTATCCTGTTGGTGGACGACGACCCGGCGATCCAGAAAATGGTGCAGGGTTACCTCGCCAACCACGACATGCGGACGTCCTCCGCCCTGGACCGGCGCGCCGCGGACCTAGAATTCGGCGCCGACGCTCCAGACCTCGTGTTGTTGGACCTGCGGCTCGGCCGCTATGACGGCCTCGACCTGCTGCGTGAAATCCGCTCACGCTCGGACGTTCCGGTGATCGTGATCACCGGCAATCGTCGCGATGAAATCGATCGTGTCGTGGGGCTCGAGCTCGGTGCCGACGACTACATCATCAAGCCCTTCGGCCTGCGCGAGCTGCTCGCCCGCATTCGCGCGGTGCTTCGCCGGCGAGCGGCAGCTCCTCATGGACGCCAGGGCTCGGATGCGCCGCGCCTGTGCAGGTTCGGTGGCTGGCAACTCGACCGGCAGCTGCGTTCCCTGCTGAGCCCGGAGGGAAGTGCCGTGCCGCTCACCAAGGGAGAGTTCGCACTCCTCTGCGCCTTCCTCGAGTCGCCCCAGCGCCCGTTGTCCCGGGAACACCTGCTGCAGGCCACACGTGTGCACGAAGACATCTTCGATCGCAGCATCGACGTGCAGGTGCTGAGACTACGCCGCAAGCTCGAAGCAGACACGAACACACCACGCATCATCCGCACGGAGCGCGGCGTGGGTTACGTGTTCACGCTCGATGTGGACTGGCACTAAGCGCGCCGTGTCCCTCGTAGCAGGAACCTCCGCGGCGCGGAATGCAGGCATTTCCCGCCCGCTCACTATGGGCGTGCCGCTCCTCATCCTGCTTTTGAGCTGGTTCTCGTTCCGTGCCGTCAACTCCGGCGCAGAGACCTTCGATCGCGCCCTGGCCGAGCTTGATTATTTCTCGGCGCGGGAGGCCGCTTTGCAGCGCGATGTCCTCGCCGCGCGCGCCGGATTGCTTCGCAACTACGATCCTCTCGTACGAGAAGCGAACGACCTGGCCGCCTCAGTGGCCCGACTGCGTGCCTTGGCTGGTGATCGCGCCACCACGACCGCGGTCGAACGGCTGTCGTCATCGCTCGATCGGCAAGAGAGTCTGCTCGAGCGACTCAAGAGCAACAACGCCTTGCTGCAGAACTCTTTGGCCTCCTTTCGGCTGCTGAGTCGCGCGCTCGGCGCGCCGCACGGCGATCCTGCCCTCGCGGCCGTGGTCGGAGCGCTCGGCGCGGCGACTCTTCGGCTCACGCTCGACACGGCGCCGACAGCGGCCGATGAGGTGCGACGGCGGATCGCCGATCTGTCGGACCTGAAATCTTCGGCCAATGATGCATCATCCGTTCGGGTGCTGATCGCACACGCGCAGCTGCTGCAGCAGCTGCTGCCGAGCACCGATGAGATTCTGCGCTTGCTGAGCAGCGATCTGATACTGCGCGAGCGGGACCGCATCCGCGAGCTGCTCACCGAGCGTCAGGCTGCATCACGGGCTATGGCGCGCCACTTCCGCGTGTTGCTGTACGTCACCTCGCTTGGGCTGGTCGCTCTCCTGACTCAAATGGGTCTTCAGTTGCACGCCCGCGCGCGCGAGCTGCTCCGTCGCGCCGCATTGGAGCACGTGATCGCGGCAAACTCGATGTCCTTCGTGGATGCCACGGCCCCGGACATCGAGGCGGTCGTCACGCGTGCCCTCGCCGCTATGGCGCGGTGTGTCGGCGGCGATCGCGCATACCTCCTCTTGGAGCGCCCGGCCAGGACGTACACGTGGTGTCGCGAAGGATCGCCATTTCCGGAAGGCGGGCCGCAGCGCGCCCAGGTACTTGCTGGACGTCTCGCGTCCTCGCTCGATGGTGTCGTCTACATCGCTGATGCACATCGACTATCGGAGGGCGCGGCGCGGGAGGCATGCGCAGAGTTGGGCATAAGGGGGTGGGCGTGTGTGCGTGACAGGAACGGCTGCAGATCCGCGCTGCTGGGATTCGATTACATCGGAAGGACCTGCTCGATCACGCCGCGCGGCGAGCTCGGCTTGCTGCGCACGGCGCTCGACGGTTTCGTGCACGCCATCGAGCGGCGACGCATCGAGGCCGAAACCGGCGCACTCGAAGCACGGCTCCAGCGGGCGCAGCGCATGGAAACGGTCGGAGCTCTGGCGAGCGGGGTGGCGCATAGCTTCAACAACATCATCACCGCGATCCTGGGGTTTGCCGAGACGGCGTCGGCTCAGAGTGCCGCGGGTGGTTCCGTGCCACACGGACTTGCGGAGATTCAGCGGGTCGCCGAGGGAGCTCGTGAGCTCATCGACCAGATCATGGCGTTCGGGCGGCGCCGCGACTTGCGGGGCGACCCCGTCAATCTGGCTGCTCAGGTGGCGACGGCGGCGTCCCTGCTGCGAGCCTCCCTGCCGCCCGATGTGGAGCTCATCCTGGGTGAAATTGCGCCCGCCGCGGTGGTGCGCACCGAATCCGTGCAGCTGCAGCAGGTTCTGCTCAACCTGTGCCACAACGCGGCTCAGGCGATCCAAGGCAGAGGCCGCATTCACGTGAGCGCGGGGGTTCAGGATTTCGCTCAGACCGTCACGTTCACCCACGGGCACGTTCCCCGCGGCCTGCACGTATGCATCGCGGTGAGCGACACGGGCCGAGGCATCGATGAGTCGGTGCTGAGCCGGATCTTCGAGCCCTTCTTCACCACGCGGCCGGATGGCAATGGTCTTGGCCTCGCGACGGTGAGCGAGATCGTTCGCGGTGCCGGTGGCGCCATGAATGTGATCAGCACGGTGAACTCGGGCAGCCGCTTCGAGGCGTGGCTTCCCTGCACGATCCAACCTCAAGAGGATTCCCAGGAGGATTCTCAGGACGACCTCACCGCCCTGCCCCTGGGGGGAGGCGAGACCGTCCTCATTGTAGACGGCAACCGCGAGCAGATGCTGCGCGGGGAGGAGATTCTCGCGGCGCTGGGTTATGAGCCGGTAGGCTTCACGCAAGCGGGGGACGTGCTCGATGCGTGCCGAAACTCGCCGCAGCGATTCGACGCAGCCATCGTCGGGCGTCTCCCTTCGATACAGCAGTCCGTTGATCTTTCCGCAATGCTGCGGGACCTTCTGCCGGGGCGGCCGGCGATACTGGCCACTGCAGGGGCGGAGAGCCTATCACCCGAGTCTCTAGTGCTGGCCGGAGTGTCCGAGCTCGTTGCGCGGCCACTGCTGGCACCGGAGATCGCTCTGGCTCTGAAGCGCGGCTTGAGCTTTGCGCGCCACCCCTCAGGCGCCTCTCGACCTCGTGGGACAGGTGCGATGGGAGCGCCATGAGCGGAGGCACGCGTACCATCGGATGTGCGCGGACCATCCCTGGCCCGCGTGGCACGTCTCGTCCTGTCGGTGACGCCCGAACGGGAGATCATCGCTTCGCCATCACTCTGAGCTGGGCGAGTGCTCCGTTTATCGCCTGCTGCACGCAGGGCCGACGTGCTTCACGCTCAGCCAGATTCCACCTGTCGATGTCCCCGCAGACGATCTCCGCGGCGGCCGTGATCCGCCGCCGAGCCGCAAGCGCGCCCGCCCGCGTCGACAGATCGAGATCGCCGATTCGCACGACCATCGAACGCGGCTCGCCGAGATCATCCGCGTGCACGGCTGGGACGGTGGCTCCCAGCGTCGCAGCGAGCACCGAGGCCAGCAGAGGCTTCTGCATGTTTGGCGTCTTCATGAAAAGTCCTTTCGTGGTTGGCAACGCGGGCGCCATGTTGGCGAACGCCCGCCTGAACGATGGTTAAGAGTTGAAAAGCGTGAGAAGCGATACGTGGACTCCTCGCATGGAACGCGGCTGCCGCACCCTCACCTGCTTGTCACTGGCGCTCGTTGCGCTCGCCTGGCCCATCTGGCAGCGCGCGCTCGCGACCGACGCTGCCTCTGCGTCTAGTCACGCTGCTCCCCCCTCCTCGACCGAGCCCATTACGCCAATACCCGAGCCTCCCCCGGCCGATCCGCGGCGGCTCGCTCTCGGCGCGCGACTGTTCTCGGATCGGAGCCTCTCTCGTGACGGGTCCCGAAGTTGCTCGAGCTGCCATCACCTCGATACCAACGGAGCCGATCACAACCCCCGTGATCACGCTCTCGACGGATCGGCCATTCCCTTCAACACGCCGAGCGTGTTCAACGCCGCGCTGAGCTTTCGCCTGAATTGGGAAGGCAACTTCAGAACGCTGGAAGCTCAGACTGCCTTCACGCTGCAGAGTCGTTCGACCATGGGCGCGTCCGTGGACGCGGTTGTCGAGAAACTGCGAGCGGATAAGGCGGCGGTCAGTGAGTTCCGTCGCGCGTACGGCCACGGCCCCGATGCTGCGAGTCTCCTCGACGCGATCGCGACCTTCGAGCGTTCCTTGCTCACTCCGCGGAGCCGCTTCGATCGCTGGCTCACCGGTGATCGCGAGGCTCTGTCAGTCCGCGAGCTCGAGGGCTACCGTCTGTTCAAATCGCTCGGATGCGTCTCCTGCCACCAGGGCGTCAATATCGGCGGAAATCTCTTTGAAAGACACGGGATCTTCCGGCCGCCCGGGCGCGCGGAGCCGGCCCTGCTGCGCGTGCCGAGCCTGCGCAACGTCGCCACCACGGCTCCCTACTTTCACGATGGCAGCGAGGCGACGCTCGAAGGAGCGATCCGCAAGATGGCATCCGCTCAGCTCGATCTGTCTCTCAGCGACGAGCAGGTCGAGCGCCTGGCGGAATTCCTGAGAACGCTGACCGGCGAGTATCGTGGCCGGCCGGTGGCGAGCGACAGGTGATCGTGTGATCGCCTGCGCCGGAAGTTACGGGCGTAGCCGCTTCGAGGGGTCTTGCAACCGAGTCGTAGCCCGCAGCGCCCACCATCCCTCCCGTCGGGTAAGCAGTGTCGTGACCTTGTTCCGGAGATCGAGCTTATGCAGAGCGCAGCCATCCCTTCCCAATCCGAGATTGTCTTCGGCCGCTTTCGTTTCATCCCGCATCGGCGGCTGCTACTGCGGGGCAACCAGCGCATACCGCTGGGAAGCCGAGCCCGCGAGATACTCCACGCACTTCTCGGCCGGGCCGGCGAGATTGTCAGCAAGGCGGAGCTGATTGAACAGGTTTGGCCGCACACCCTCGTCGAAGAGGGTGCGCTGCGGGTTCACGTCGCCTCGCTTCGCAAAGCACTTGGCGACGACCGGAACACAGTCACGCAGTTTATCGAGACGGTCAACGGGCGGGGCTACAGGTTCGTCTCACCGGCCGAACTTCGGTTGCCGGCGGATCTCGCCCTCCCATTCCGCTCTTACCCAGAGAGGCACCACGGAGTGGCGAACGTCGCGCGGGAATGCATCACGCGTGAGGAAGCTGGCCGGACGGCCGGGGAGGAGGCCTGATGTCGAGTCCACAGGCACGCGGTGTGATGGAAGGCGACGGCGCCTACGACACGTACGCGCCGTCGAGCACGCCTCGTGGTGGTTCTCGCTGCCCTGGGCGAGCAGCAGAACAGATCCTCTTTATGCGGGAGTTCCCGAAAGGCGCAACCGGAAAGGTGAATCGAAGTGCCCCGAGAGAGATGCTGGGGCCCCGTTTTCCACTGGAGGGCAACATCGATGCTGCCGACATAGGAGATCCGAGACATGGCGACCGCTGAGAGACCGATTGTTCCCACCGGTGGCACTGAGTGCCCACTCCCGAGTGGAGCCGAACTGGGCCCCGTGGATGCGACTTTCAGGGAAGACCCCTATTCGGTGCTCAAGCTCCTGCGCGGCGCGGCGCCGGTTTACTGGGATGCGGCCTTTGAGCGCTGGTTCATTACCGGCTTCGACGAAGTCCGCGCTGTTCTGCGGAATAAGGACATGTCATCGGATCCCTTCACCGCGGCCCGACTCCTACTCGGCGAGGCTTGTCGCTGGCTTCAAGCGGGCTTCTATGGAGAACTTCCTGGAAGCGATGCTCTGGAAGGATGACCCCGACCATCGCAGGCTGCGATCGCTCGTCAGCAAGCCCTTCGGTGCCAAAGAGATTGAGCTCCAGCGGCCGCGGATTCGCGACGTGGCGGAGCGACTGTTGGATGACGTCAAGGAAGAGAAGTTTGATCTCATCAAGTCGCTCGCAGATCCGATGCCGTTGGTGGTCATCGGTGATATGTTGGGTGTGGACGTTGCCAGGCGCGAGCAGTTCAAGCGTCGGTCCGAGGACATGGTCCGTGGTCTGTTCAATCCAATCCGCAGCGCAGAAGAGACGCAACTTGCCGCCTCCGCTTGGCAGGAGCTGCACCAATATTTTGCACACCTGATCGAGGCGCGCAGGCAGTTCGGTCGCGATGATCTGATCAGTAGCATGCTCGTTGCCAAAGATGGGGATTCGCACCCCCTGACCGATCAAGAGGTGGTGGCGCAGTGTCTGTTGTTGCTGATCGCCGGAAATGTCACGACGACCGACTTGATCGGAAATGCCGTGCGAGTGCTCCTGATGCATCCTGAGCAAATGGCGCAGTTGCGTGCTGCGCCCGAATTGATCACGAACGCGATTGAGGAAGTGCTGCGGTTCGAGAGTCCGACCATGCAGGTGTCCCGCGTCGTCCCTGAAGACATGACATTCGCGGGCTGCCCGTTCCGCAAGGGACAGAGCATACAGCTCTCCCTGAGCGCCGCGAATCGAGACCCGCGTGCTACTCCGGAGCCGGATCGATTTGATATTCGCAGACCCTCTATCCGCCATCATTCCTTCGGAGGTAACCGGCATATGTGCTTGGGCGCCCACTTGGCGCGAGTGGAGGCTCAGGAGGCGGTGAGCGCCCTGCTCAGGCGGTATCCGAAGTTGGAGCTAGCCGAGCAAGAGTTACGATTCCGTGCGTGGCCGGGGCTCCGCGGAACCCATGAATTGTGGCTCCGTCGGGTCTGACGCGGGCGTCATCTGACGTTTGCGGGAAGCTCGATAACGCCGACCAGGAACCCTGGAAGCTGCCGCTGCCGGCCTTCATCGAATCGATTTACCGAAAGCGCTTTGGCAAGGACCTTCCGGATGTGGTGCATTCCGTCGAGGAGCGCGCTCGGCATCTGGAGCTGATGCTCGTTTGGGACCCCATGGTGAGCGTCGTGAGGCGGCAGGCGTCCACAAAGCTCCTTGTTTGGCTGCTCCTCGTGTTATTGCAAATTGCAAGCCTGCAGCGGTCTTGGCCGTGCCGGCCCTCGGCAGACTTGTGAGTGGCTACAGTTCACCGCTGGTGCTGACGATATTGTTCTCGCCGCTCATGGCGTTTGCCCTTTACAGGGGCGTGAAGCGCATCGCTCGCCGGAGCCGATGATTGCCAACGAGGACTCTCACTTCGGCAGGCGGCCATTGGACTAAACCGCTCGCGCGGTAGAGTGGCTTCGTTGTAGGCCCTCGTTCGGTCTGAGTTTTGGGGCTTCGTTTCTCTGTTCCGTATGTTCCCAGATGAGGCAATCCGCCTCGTTTGGCAACCGGAGCAGAGTCATGAACCTCTCCAAGCAGAAGAAGGTTTCGCCCCTGCGTCGACGCATGATGGAAGACATGCGCATGCGCAAGCTCGGCCCGAAGACGCAGAAGGACTACCTGCGTCACGTGTGCAAGCTGGCGATCTACCTGCACCGCTCACCGGACAGCGCGACGGTGGAGGACCTTCGCAACTACCAGCTCTATCTTGTCGACCACGGTACCTCCCCGATCTCACTGAACGCAGCGATCAACGGTTTGAGGTTCTTCTACAACGTCACGCTCGGGCGGCCCGAGTTGGTGGCGAAGATGCACAAGATACGCATCCCGCGGAAGCTGCCCATCGTGCTCTCTCGCGAGGAGTGTGCCCGCCTCATCGCCGCCACCAGCATCCTGCAGCATCAAGTCACCTTCTCGGTCGCCTACGGCGCAGGGCTTCGGGCGAATGAAGTCGCCAGCCTCAAGGTCACCGACGTCGACAGCGAGCGGATGACGGTGCGCATCCAGGAGGGCAAGGGGGACAGGGAGCGCTACGCGATGCTCGCTCCGGTGATGCTCGAGCGGCTGCGCACCTGGTACCGGGTGGGGCGCGCCCAGGGCAGGCTGCTCAAGAACGGCTGGCTCTTTCCGGGCCAGAGCCCAGTCGAGCACATCACTGAGCGGCAATTGAACCGCGTGATTCACGCCGCCGCCCTCGATGCCGGCATCCACAAACGCGTGCATATGCATTGTTTGAGGCACGCATTCGCCACTCACCTGCTCGAACAGAACGAAGACATTCGCGTGATCCAGGTCTTGCTTGGACACGTAAAACTGGAGACCACGGCCCTCTACACCCAGGTCGCCACCAACATCCTGCGCGAGGTCATCTCACCCCTGCAGCCCGCCCCCTGCCCGTAACGGGGCGCTCTCGTGCAACGACCGGCCCTCGAGGTCGCGGATATCTTCCGCGCCGAGGGAGCCTCGTGGCGCGCCCAACAGCGCGGTCACTTGAGCCTCGGACAGCTCAAGGTGATGGCCGCGATCGAGCGCTGTCGCACCGCCGCCCTCGGCGGGCATCGGCTCGAGTGCTCGGGCTGCCACGCGCAGCAGATCGCCTACAACTCCTGTAGGAACCGCCACTGCCCGAAGTGCCAGGGCACTGCCGCGCGAGCCTGGCTCGAAGCCCGGCAGGCCGATCTGTTACCCGTGGAGTACTTCCATGTGGTCTTCACCTTGCCCGCACCGATCAGCGCTATCGCCTACACCAACAAGGAGCACCTCTATGGACTTCTGTTCGACATCGCCGCCGAGACCTTGCGCACGATCGCCGCCGATCCTCGTCATCTCGGCGCCCGCATCGGCACCACGCTCGTCCTGCACACCTGGGGCTCCCAGCTCACCCACCACCCGCACGTGCACGGCATCGTCCCGGGCGGAGGACTCGCCCCCGATGCCGATCGGTGGGTCCCCTGCAGAGAAGGGTTCTTCCTGCCCGTTCGGGTCCTCTCGCGCTTCTTCCGGCGGCGCTTCCTCGAGGAGCTCCAGCAGCTTCATCATCGCGGCGAGCTGCGCTTCTTCGGCGAACACGCAGACCTTGCCGATCCCACGCGCTTCGCCCAGTACCTATCCCCGCTGCGCAAGATCGAGTGGGTCGTCTACGCCAAGCGCCCCTTCGCCGGCCCCCAGGCCGTGCTCGCCTACCTCTCCCGCTACACCCACCGGGTGGCCATCTCCAACAGCCGGCTCATCGCTCACGATGCGCGCGGCGTCACCTTCCGCTGGAAGGACTACCGCGCCAAGGGCCGCACCCGCTACAAGACCATGACGCTGCCGGCGGCAGAGTTCATGCGGCGTTTCCTGCTGCACGTGCTGCCGAGCGGCTTTCACCGCATCCGCCACTACGGCCTGCTCGGCAACGCCCGCCGCAAGGCCGATCTCCCCACCGTCCGCGCACTCCTTCACGCGCCCTCCTCACCCCCTGATGTCCCGGCAGAAAACCCGCACGATGCCGCCCAGAGCGCGCATCCGCCCGTCTTCCTCTGCCGGCACTGCGGCGCCCCGATGGTGATCCTCCAAACCCT
>Ga0335074_10011771_pt1 | contig 12243 bp, 11 predicted proteins | sample Lox_Sample_23_FD_206715 | JGI IMG/M metagenome (GOLD analysis project Ga0335074, IMG submission 206715) | Soil microbial communities from Loxahatchee National Wildlife Refuge, Florida, United States - Lox_Sample_2.3 | ecosystem: Environmental > Terrestrial > Soil > Wetlands | place: USA...
TGTCTCGATACCGATCCGTACCAATTAAAGCTAAATTCAAATCGATTACTTTCTGAAGACGATCGATTGTGTGCAGCGCTGGACCGGTTCATTTGATTTCTGCCGGTCTTTCGCCAAGTAGCGATTCGTAGATCGCGGGGCTCGAGTACGAAATTACAAATCCAGGCCAGGAGTTCCAGGAAGGAATACAGTGAAATCCGAGTGACTGCTGGCACACACACACGATTCCCGGCGTTGCCCAGGTCGCGATAGAGGAGGCGCGTATGCGGCGAAGGCGATTGTCAACGGCGAGGAAGGTGGACAACCGGCGCCCTTCAAATACTCCGATCGGGAAGCCTTGCGGAATCTGAGCGCCGCTGCGATCGCAAATCTGTTCGTGGCCAGATCAGCCGTCCGCGTCCCTCTGCGTCGCAATCCACTGTTGACGACGCGAACTCGACACTCGTCGTCATCGACACATCGTTGCAGAGGAGATCGGGCATATCCCCTGACTTTCCAACGCCCAATCACCTCATCTCTTTTGGCATTGTAATTGCATTAATCTCAGGCGTCGGACTTAGAAGTCGATATCTTCAGAAGTAAATTTGGAGCAAATATGATCCCGATTGTTGCACTTTGTCTCTTAGCATCCGCAGGCAACGTGTCCTCCGTGCAAAGCACTACGGCGGCAAATAGATCGGTCACTCAACCTTCGTTTGTTGACACCCCGAAAAGGCCGGATGATCTGAGGCTCTACAACAAGAATGGCGAACTGGTCGCCCGATGCAAGAAGAAAGGAGAGACATTTAAGGACTGCAAAATGGAGTCCGGTGTGACCCTGGATGAGGTCATGAACGCGTGGGTTTACGCCTATATGGACCTTGTCCAAAAATGAGTGTTCTTCTCGATCCGCTTGAGATCACTGAGAGATGTTCGGGCGAGGTGAGAGTGACGGCGTTCTTTTCAAAATCGTCAGGATGGAGAGCTTTATGCAATCGCTGCGGCGACAATTGAAGCATTGACGGCCCAGGAGGGAAGCGCAGACCATTGGCTGAGACAGGGCTGAATGCTCGAGGAGTGAGTGTGTGAGCTTCTTAGGAAAAACCAGGCACTGCGGATGGCTCTTCAGCATAAACAGTCGCAAAACCAGCACCGTGACGGAACGACTCCGGCTCAGTTGTTTCTCGGCTCTAATCTGCAAAGCTTTCCTCCAGCACAGCCGGCTTTCAGGTCGGAACCTTCAAATCTGCTGTGTGAGTTGAAAATCGATTCGTGCCCGCGGAGAATGCGCGGAATTCGCGAGTCATTGATTCAAAGCGCCGTGATTAAGGATCCTGCCCGGGGAGCGAGCAATTGAGGATAGGTGCCTTACCACTGAGGAAACAACAATCGGAATCAGATTCCGGACTGCCGGATTGAGACGGCTCGCACTTCACATTGTGGAACCAGGATTGAATCGGAAATCTCTCAGAAACGGCGACGCATGACTGGCTGCTCAAGATCCTTACGGAAGGTCTATGATCAGTTTCGGCAGCGGATCTCACAGAACGATGGGCGCGTCTACAACTCAATCAAAGCTTCTGATCATTATCCAATCTCATTCGAGATCGATTTCTCTGGTGACCGCTGAAATGTAGGTGCTTCTTCCGTTCGTGCCAGGCGCGGCAGGTCCCAACTTCAATTCAGCTTCGATCTAGGCCGGGTAACACCCGTTGCCTTCAATACACGAGTTCAAGCAACGGACCCCCAAGGGAATGACGGAATGCCTCGACAGATGACATCTCGACTTCATCTCGACACTTTGCCGCCTCTGCCCATATGCGCGGCGATCGCTTTCATGCCTTAAAGATGTTCGTTCTCAATAGCTTCTATGCCAGCCGGTAGTTCGCGCGGGATTGGCACGCCGCTTGCTTAATCAACGTGCATAAGCGAGCTGGAGGCGCCGTGAGATGTTCAGGTTGGATTACTTGTCCTGCTTCCTCACCGTCGTTGCAACCATCCTCGTCGGGCGCAAGAAATGGACAGGCCTCCTTCTTTCCGGAGTCAACAGCGCCATCGTCTGTGTCATTGGGGTGCACACTTCGCAGTACGGGTTCATCCCAGCAAACTTATTCTGCATGTGCATTTATGCCTTCAACATTCGGAAATGGCGGAAGCTGCAGATGAGTTCCTCTCTCGCCGAACCGCGATGCAGGCCGAGCCCAACGGGGCAGCTGCTGATGAATGCAAGCCGTTGGCGACTGTCGCGGCCTGGGCACACACGGCTTGCTGAACCCCGGGCAGATAGCGGAGTTTCGCTCCAATGCGACTGACCACCCGAATTAGGTGGTGTTACCGTTTCCTTGCGGCTGGTAAGTCATTGAACCCCAGAAAGCTTGATCAATCGCGCGGGTAGCTTCATTGTTCCGATTAGACATGGTTATTAGAATTTGGGTGTTCTCAGTGGTTCTGAAGGGCTTATGGCCCTCGCGGGTGCCAAATCCCGGTTAACAAGTCCCAGGATCGATACTGGAATATCGGAGACGACGCCAAGTTTTCTAGAAAGGGATCCAGTCGTTCCCATGTTTCTGCCAGTAGGATCAGACGATGGTCCACCCATTCTGTAGCCATCGAGCAGCAAACACACACGCACCGCGGAAGGTCGTCTCTATTCCTATGAGAATCTTCTCCTGGTCAACTACCCACCCGTGAGTTTGATGACGAATGTGTGGTTTCAATTGACCTCCTTGTCCCCGTGCTGCTCTCCCACGGCGTCAATGGTTGAACGCAATGAATATTTCTCCTTCACTCTCGCCTCGTAAATAATCCGAACTCGAGGCACCCCCCATTTGCGTCAATGCCCGGCGGGAGCATCTCCCTGTGGCTTGAACTTACGTACGGCAAACACTAGCGGGATTGCCACAATGTTCAGCCACGCGATCACGCGGAAACAATCCATTAAGGCCAGGAACATGCTCTGATGCAGTAATTGCTCATAGACGATGCCCAGAGAGGCTGGACCCGCATCAGCAGCGGTGAATCCATAATGAACCAACTGCAAGGCGAGTGAATGGACTCCTTGTTGAACGGCCTGCGAAGCGGAATCAAGAGTCGAGCCCAACACAGACTGATGCAAGTTTTCACGGCGCTCGCTCGCGGTGGTGATGAAGGCGATCCCAAAACTCCCTCCCCAGTTGCGGAAGAGGTTGGTAAGACTTGAAGACTTGTTGTTTTGATCGGGACGCAGCTGTGAGTATGCGATGAGGCTCACTGGGACAAGAAAGAGCCCGTATCCCAGACCCTGCAAGGCACGGTTCCAGGCGTAGTGGCTGCTATTGGCCGCAAGGGTCATGTCGCTGAACACGAACATGGAGATCGCCACGATACAGAAGCTTGCCAGAACCAAGACTTTGGCGGAAACCAGGCGACGCTGCAGCAACTGCGCTGAAATCGGCGCAAGCACGGCGATGACAAGCGCCCCCGGCCCGAGCACGAGACCTGCATCAATCGCTCGATAGCCATAGAGCGACTGCAGCATCTGCGGGATCAGCGTCGTGGTTCCGAAGAGGCCGATGCCGAAGAGAAAGAAGAGAATGCTGGCAATGGCGAAGTTCCGGTTTTTGAGGAGATGGAAGTCGATGATGGGGTTTGGATTACGCGTCTCCCACATCACAGTCGCGATCCAACCCAGAACGGCGACAAGGATCATTGCAGTAATGAAGCTGCTGCCAAACCAGTCATCAATTTGACCCCGATCGAGAGATATCTCGAGTGCCGCGGATGCCAGGGTGATGAGCACGATGCCGAGGCCATCAATGGACATTCTTCCTTCGGCCTTGCCCTTGGTGCGCTCCTGAGTGAAGTCCTCAGGGTCATGAATGACGCGATTCGAGAGCCAGATTGAGGCGATGCCGATGGGCACATTGATGAAGAAGATCCAGCGCCAGTCGTAGTTGTCGGTGATCCATCCTCCGAGCACAGGGCCGACCGCCGGAGCAGTGACGATGACAATCGTGTAGAGCGCGAAGGCTGCGGCGCGCTTCGCAGGGGGAAACGTGTCGACTAGGATCGCCTGAGCAACGGGAGCGAGACCTCCTCCACCGACGCCCTGAACAATGCGGAAAATCAGCATAAACCCGAGGGACGGGGCCAATCCGCAGAACAGGGATGACGCAGTGAACAGCAGAACACAGATCAGGTAATAATTCTTTCTCCCCATGAGCCTGCTCAGCCATGCGGTCATCGGCAGGACAACCGCGTTCGCAACGAGGTAGGTAGTCAGGATCCAGGTTACTTCGTCATAACTGCGTCCCAGGCCACCGCCGATGTAGGGTAGGGCTACGTTGGCGATGGAGGTATCAAGCAACTCCATAAAAGCAGCGATGGTCACGGTGCCGGCGATCAGCCAGGGGTTTACAGGCCTGGCAATCTGCCGCACGGCCGACGAGGGGAGCGAGATTTCCTGTACGTTGCTCATGGAGATGTCCTGTTCGATAGGTGCTTTCAGCGGACGCGCACTTTGGCCTCGACTGACATGCCGGGACGGAGCTGATGTTGCGGATCCTGATCGGCGTCAATGTGAATGCGAACAGGGAAACGCTGCACGATTTTCACGTAGTTGCCACTGGCGTTCTCAGGAGGGAACAAGCTAAACAGCGGACCGGAAGCGCCGGCCAGATTCTCGATGGTCCCGCGGTAGTCGCGGCCGAAGCTGTCGACGTGGACGGTAACCGTCTCGCCGGGGTGCATATGGCGAAGTTGTGTCTCCTTAAAGTTGGCGGTGATCCAGACATTGTCAATCGGCACGATCGTAAGCAACGTCTGGCCAGGCTGAATGCGATTGCCGACTTCGATGGTTTTGTGTCCTATGACACCGCTCACCGGAGCATAGATGGTGGTGTAACCGAGGTTCAGTTGCGCAGTTCGAAGGTCGGCACGAGCCTGTTCGAGCGCCGCGTTCGCAGAAGAGAACTGGGCGCGAGCATCGGCAATCTGTTGGGGAGCCGTTCTTGCACCATCGATTGCTGCTTGGCGTTGGGAAACGGTGCGCTGGGCTTCGGCAACCCTGCGTATTGCCGCAGCCTCGGCGGCTTGATCGGCAGCGAGGGTATCTGCCGTGGTCTTTGCGTCGGTGTCTCGTGCGTCGTAAAACGAGCGCGAGATTTCCCGTTTTTCGACGAGAGCCGCGTAGCGCAGACGGTCGCGTTCGGCGTGGGCTGCAACAGCCTTGTCCTGCTGTACGCGTTTGTGCGCTGCATCCGATGCTGCTTCCGCTTCCGCCACCACTTCTAACGCCGCCTTCTCGTCTGCCTCCGCTACATGCAGCCGGCTGAAAGCCGTCGCCTCGGTGATGGAGACCTGAAGACCCGCTGAGTGGGCCTCAGCTCGTTTGGTGTCGAGAATGGCCTGGGCATGATCGAGTTCGGCCTGGTAGTCGCTTGCGTCAAGTCTGGCGAGCACGGTCCCGGCGGTGACGTAATGATCGTTCTCCACATCCGGGTTTACATAGAGGACTGTTCCACTGACGCGAGTGCTGAGCTGGGCGAAGTGTCCGTCCACCTGCGCATCGTCAGTAGTTTCAAACTGACGAGCATAGACCCACCAGGAGGCACCAGCCGTGACCGCAACCATGAGTGCCACTGCGACAATAATCCGCTTGGCGCTCCAGAATTGCCTGGAAGGATCGTTCGTTTCCTCAAGAAGCTCGAGTCTTTTGGGGGGTGCTGCATTCACTGCCGTGGCCATGGGGTTGCTCCTGTTAGCGCCGGTAAATCAATGGACCTGCTGTGTTGAGCCGAAGAGCTCCGGGACACGCGACTCGGCCGATCCGAGCGCACGGGCCAGGGAGATCTTGGCTACGTTGAAGGAAAAGAGACTGGCAATGTAGTTTTCGTCCGCAGCTACGACTGCTTCCTGCGCCTCTAGCACTTCGAGGTAGTTTGTGACGCCGTTCTTGTAACGATCCTGCGACTGAGCGAGGGCGCGTTGGGCAAGAGCCTGGTTCTCGGCGGCAACTTTCACGCCCGATTCGGACGCACGGGCGTCGAGTTCAGCGGTGTGCACGTCATATGCGGCGCGACCCTCGAGATCGGACAGTTCCGCACGACGCTGCACCAGATTGCTCTCGGCTGCGTGAATGTCGGAGCGAATCCGTCCACCGGTGAAGAGTGGAATTGAGATGGTGCCCCTGACTTCGTCAACCTGGTTGTAATTGGCAGGGTTGACGCCTCCTCCGCCGTAGCTCGCGTTGAACGATATCTCAGGCAAGCGTTCTGCCCGGGCCGCACGCAAGTGGAACTGCGCGGCGGTTACGCCAGCCTTGGCGCTTGCCACATCAAAGCGAGTGGCTTTAGCCTGCGAAGGTTCCGGGGCATCGGGAAGAAGCGCAACGTAACCGTAATTGCCGGCGGGGGTCCATGCCTGGTCGAGCGGAATACCGGTAATGCGATCGAGAGTGAGCTTGTCCTTTTCGAGGTCATTGATGGCGTCAGTCAAGCGTTGTTCCGCGGTATGAAGTTCAACGTCGGCGCGCAGAGTATCGATCTCAGGTGAAACTTCTGCCTTGTACTGGTCGGCAACCTGGGTGTCGAGCTCGCGCGTGGATGCGAGCGCGGCTCGCTCGGTTTCGACACGGGCCTGACTGGCCACCACCTGGAAATACGCTGCGCCTACAGCGAATACCACGACATCACGTGCATCCTTTGTGCCGAGGGCGGATGCGGCTTCGAGTGCCTTCTGCTGCCGATAACGATCCAGCAGTGTGATGTTCAAGAGTGGCGATTCCGCGGTGATGCGCGTCTCTGAGTATCCGAACTGGCCTGACGTAGGTGGGAGATGAAGACCGGATTGCGGCGGGAGCGAAATGTTGAGTGCTTTTAGCGAGAGCTGCTGGTAGGTTTGTTCGCCACGTGCGGCGATCTGGGGAAGCAGATCAGAGAGGGCGTGTTCGCGTTGAGCACGTGCGTCAGCACTCGCCTGTTGACTATCGACCAGGCCCAGGTTGTATTGGAGTCCACGCGCGATGGCATCTTCGAGACTGAGATGGAGCGTATCGTTTGTCGCCACGCCCTGAGGGGTGCTGCCCAGATACGGATTCAGGTTCTGGGTGGCTCGGGCGCTGGGGTTCGTCGTTCCTGTGGCAGGATTGATGGGCCGCGGGGTATTGATGGACCCATAGGCGGCCGAAGTGCCGCCGTCCGGAACTGCCTGGCCCGAAGCCGTTACGGTGGACGCCACGACAGACGCCGAGAACACGAGCATCCGGATGAAGTGTGGTGCGAACTGTCTTGCGGCGGGCTTCATTTTTTTGCTCCTCACCAAATCGGTGTATACTCAAAGAGACCGACTGGTCTCATTTGCAATGTGAGATTCCAGGGGGATACCCGGGGATTCTTTTTAATGGGCCGGTCGGATTCCGAGGCATAGGTATGACAAAGGGTGAGGTAACACGGCAGAAAATCATTGAGCAGGCAGCTCCGCTGTTCAATCGGCTTGGATATGCCGGCTGCTCCATGCAGGACATCATGGCGGCGACGGGACTGGAGAAGGGTGGCCTCTACCGTCACTTCAGCAGCAAGGAAGAGCTGGCCGAGGAGGCGTTTTGCTATTCATTGGCGCGGGTCACTGAAGCTCGATGGGGCGGAATCGAAGAGGTAGAAGGAGCGGTCGAGAAGCTTCGATTTCTGATTCGTCGATTTGTAGACATCCACTCAATCTTTCCCGGTGGTTGCCCGGTTATGAACACAGCCATCGATGCCGATGATGGGAACTCGGCTCTTCGGAAGCTGGTGCAAAAGGCCGTACAGGAATGGAAAGCGAGGATCGTGAGAATCGTGAAGGAGGGGATCGGCACGGGAGAAATCCGCGGTGATACAGAGCCGCGCAGCATCGCAAATAACGTGATCGCGGCGCTGGAAGGCGGCCTAATGATCAGCCGGCTGGAAGGAAACCGAACTGCAGTACACGATTCGGAGGCTATGCTAGATAAGTTCTTGATCGATCTCCGATCTGCATGATTCCTAGAAAAACATTCGCGGATCTCAATCTGAGCTGTGCTCTGAATGGCGTGTAGCATTCGAGGAGAGGAGGCGTACAAGAGATGCAAAACGAACTGCTTCAGAAGGCTCTTGCGGCACACGGTGGCTTGGACCGATGGAACGCCTTTGACAAGGTTCAGGCAACGATTGTCACTGGCGGTCAATTATTTGGAATGAAGGGAACGCCCCCAGGATCCGACGCCCCGGCGCATGACAGTGGCAACAGGACGCGAATGGGCGTCTCTGACACCGTACGGTGCCGACGATCAACGTACGGACTTCACTTCGAATCGGATCGCCATCGAGAAGCTCGATGGGACAGTTGTCAAAGAACGGCTTCATCCGTCAGAACACGCAGAGGGTAAAGCCATCGATGCTCCCTGGGATACGCTCGACCGAGCCTACTTCAACGGATACGCTCTTGGGACGTACTTGACTACGCCCTTCCATTTCGTGATGCCTGGCTTCACAGTCCAGGAGATAGATCCCTGGCGAGAAGGCAGCGAACTATGGCGCGGGCTCCGCGTCACGTATCCATCGAACATCGCGAGCCACAGCAGACGGCAGGATTTCTACTTCGGTCCGGACTTTCTGCTTCGCCGGCACGACTACCATGTGGAAGCCTCAGGCGGCTTCGCGGCGGCCCAGTATGTATTCGACCCGGTGACCGTGCAGGGAATCACTTTTCCAGTAAAGAGACGGGCCTACATGAGAGATGAGCACCTCAAGCCGATTCATGATCGGCTCATGGTCTCCATAGACCTCTCAGACATCTCTTTTCGATAACCGGAAGGTGCGCTTTGGGCGATGCGCCTCGATCGCTTTGCTGATTCTCTGGAAAGTCGCATCGAGCTCGGATTCCTGCGGTCGAGCCGCGTGGTCGCACCATTTCGTAGGGTAGTCCCAAACATCGGGCGGAAGCTTGTCCTTGAGCGATGCATACATCGCATCGCGGAACAGTTTCAGAGCCGGATAGGGACGAAGGGCAATGGTGCGCTCCACAATAAGCCCCTGCTCATTGTCCACAATGATCTCCATACTTTCGAACCTATGGCCATCCATAGTACCCACCCATCGCAGGAAGGTGGTCCGCTCGTCGAGCTTGGCCTCGGCTGTATAGGTTCCGGAGCCGCGCGTAGCGCTCGACTGAGCGAAAATCGCCGTGCAGACTTCACGTCCCTCGATCGAACGCACCAGGATGGGACTGTTGAATACGACGTTTTGGGCCAGCAGCTCACTGATCTGAGCGGCAGTCGGTTTGCCGAATTCCCGGAGTTTCCGTAAAGGATGCATGCTGATTCCTCCAGTGCTGTGTCAGCTATTGTCGGCGCTCTAGTTTGTGAGCCGCTATCAATGTCTAACGCGGCAATTCTTCGCCTGATTGTTCGCGCACCATGTACTCGGCGTACCAATTCGGCCAGTTGGGATCGGCTTTCCCCGTCGTGGACTCGTGCCAGCCGTGTGCGGTAGCGGCACGCTGCAACGCCTTCGAAAGATCGGTCACCGAACCGAACGTTGTCTCGCCGGCAACACGACCGGGAAGGCGAGCCGTGACTTCCTGCAACAGCCAGCGGTTGCCGTCGGGGTCGCTGAAGGTAGCAAACGAACGGTAACTGATGTGGCCCGGGTCCGCACCGCTGAGGCGGCTTTCTGCGCTTTCTGGCTGGAACTGCCCACCCGGCGTTGCTGGGTGAAATACTTCGCTGATCGCCACGCCGCGTGACACCAATTTGCTGCGTGCGGTTACGATGTCCGACACGATCAGGTAGAAGTCCCGGACTGAGCCAGGTTCCGCGGTCGTGAGCCTCGCGCCGAACTGGATGGAACACCTTGATCCCGGCGGCGTGAACTGAACGACCCGGAAACCATTTTCGAACTGGAAATCGGCATCGAGCCGCCAGCCGAGGCTCGCATAAAAGTCTTTCGAGCGCTCAACATCCGAAACGGGGATGATTACCACTTCAAGTTTCATATCGGATACAGCGACGTTTGCAGTCCCCGCCGATTCGCTAGCAGGTAATTCATTGGTGCTCATTTCTCCTCCTGAGGGTTTGCGGGCTGAAGCGAGCCAAGCAGCGTCGGAATGAGTTCGGCGACCGTTGGATGAATGTGAACCGCATTTGTGATTGTGGTATAGGGTTTGTCCGCGTACATGATGTCGAGAATGGAATGGATCGCTTCATCCCCGCCCACGCCGAAAATCATCGCGCCCAGAATGCGCTTTGTTTTCGCATCGACGATGGCCTTCATCAAGCCGAAGGTCTCGCCCTTCTCAATCGCTCGCGATACCGAGCGCATGGGACGCGATGCAATAAGGAGGTATCCACCGGTTGCCCGGGCCTCTTCTTCTGTCATTCCAACCTGCGCTAGCGGTGGATCGGTATACGTCGCCCGTGCCGGAATTCGATCGGTTACCCGTCGGTTCCCGCCCTCGAGAAGATTGGCTGCAACAATCTCAAAATCGTTGTAGGCTGTGTGGGTAAAACCGCCGCGCCCATTGCAGTCGCCCAACGCCCAAATGTGAGTGACGTTCGTGCGTAGTTGGTCATCTACGGGAATATAGCCCGAGGAGTCTGTCTTTATCCCTGCGGTATCGAGGGCCAAATCGTCGGTGTTGGGGGTTCGCCCCATCGCGAGCAGAACGTGCGACCCGTGTATGTCCGTGTCGCCTTCCGTGCAACCGACCTGCACTGATACACCGTCGGGATCCTTCGAAAACGAGATACACTGCGCATTCAGGCGGAGTCGGACCCCCTCCTGCTGAAGCAACTCGGCCACCAGCGCCGATGCAGCTGCATCCTCATGATGCATCAGGCCGGCCTTCATCTCGACCAATGTTACCTCGCTGCCGAAACGCCGAAACATCTGCGCGAACTCCACGCCGACTGCGCCTCCGCCCACGATCACAAGGTGCTTCGGCAGTTCTTCCAGCTCCAGCAGCGAGGAATTCGTCAGGTAGTTGATGTTTTCAAGGCCCGGCAGCTTTGGAATCGCTGCCCGTGCGCCGACATTGATAAAGATCTGTTCGCCGCGAAGGATCTCCTCGCCCACCTGGATCTCGTGCGGGGATACAAATCTGGCGTGCCCGTAAACCACCGTGCATCCGACATTCGCGAGCATTTTGCCCAGGCTCTGTCGGGAATTCTGGATAATCTTCGCGGCCCGCGTCTTCACCTCGGTCAGTGATGCCTGCACATCACCTTCGAGATGAATTCCAAACCGCGTCGCTTCGCGCGCCATGTGTGCCACTTTTGCACTGGCCACCATTGCTTTGGTCGGTGTACATCCCGTGTTCACGCATGTGCCACCCAGGGATTTCCGTTCGACCAGTGCGACCGTCTGGCCCGCCACGGCAAGTTTTGTGGCAAGAAATGGTCCGGCTTGGCCGGAGCCGATGATGATTGAGTCAAAGGTCCTGCCCATAAAGCCTCCTTGCTGAACAGGTGAGAGTATTTCGTTTTGAAACCGAAGATGTCACACGCGATCTCACTGTGCATCGAACACGATCGCGCGTTTAGAAGCCTTTTCCCTGGCGCGCAAGCTCATGCTGCCGTTTTCCGGGTCGCCACGCTGTTCAAGGCTTCGATCGCCTTGATGCTGTTTACGAACGCCTTTTCTAGGACGCTCTTGCCAATCGTCCCGAGCACGAATCCGAGGAAGTATCCCTTAAGGTTCTTCCCCTCGCGTATCACAACGACGTCGATGTCCATCGTGCCGTCGGCATGACGCGAGAAGGTGTAGTCATGACCCGAGGCACCACCCCAAACGTTGGAGTCAGTCGTCTTGAGAATGACGTGGTTGGGATTGGACCAGTCATAGTGCAAACGCTCCCACACGCCGCCGGATCCTTCCGTCACATCAGCTTCGGTGCGGCCCGCGTGATGAACTTTGAGGTACTCGTCAGCGCTATTGGGGAAGAGTTTCGCACGGCCCGGCCCGAAATCGGTCAGCCCGGCGATATATTGCTCCGGTGTCAAGTTGGTTGTTTGGTGAAGGTGGATGGTAGACATTGCATTTCTCCTTGTGGTTAAGCTTTGTTGTGCAGGACAGGATCTGATCGTGCTTTCGCTCCTGTGTCAGTGCCGCTTGCGGTGAGTTTTCAGTTTCGGCTTCTGTGCCAATGCATCGAGCGCATAGCGAAGGAAGGTCTCGAGCGGAGCATCGCTCTTCTCCGCCTGCGAACGTAAAAGCGCTCCCTCCCAGCTGTTCAGCAGAAAGCCGGCCAGCGGCGCTGGATCCGTATCGCTGG
>Ga0335074_10011772_pt1 | contig 12243 bp, 10 predicted proteins | sample Lox_Sample_23_FD_206715 | JGI IMG/M metagenome (GOLD analysis project Ga0335074, IMG submission 206715) | Soil microbial communities from Loxahatchee National Wildlife Refuge, Florida, United States - Lox_Sample_2.3 | ecosystem: Environmental > Terrestrial > Soil > Wetlands | place: USA...
TGCCCGGCTCCTTCAGCCGCTGCCGCAGGATATAGAAGATGTTATGCAGGACGGTGTCCTTGTAGTTAGCGATGCGTTGATCGTCCATCGGGCGGGCGCCGTGAAAGGTATAATCCCAGTCGCCATCCATGGTGTACAGAAGCCCGCTGGTCGATTCATCCGGCTTGCCGTAGGCATCCTTTTCCAGCATTTCGACTTTTCCGGGCACCGGCGGCAGGTACCGGGTGTAAATCGTGGTAAGAATGGTGCCCGCCAGTTTCCCGTTATCGAACGAATAGGAACGCCCGCTTTCCACGCGGTCCTCTATCCCCATAAAAGCCGGGCCGCCCAGCGCCTGGACCGCCTCATCCACCACCCGCTGGGCCCGCGCCTGGCGCGTTTCCGCGGATTGCGCCGCGCACAGGGCTGCCATCGCCGGCAGCATCCATACAATCCTCTTCATGGCCGTTTTTCCAAATCCGCCAGCTTCAAACCGGAGTTCAGCCGATAGTCGCTGATGGTCACATCGGCGTACTTTCGGCCGCCCTCCATGATGGTAATTTTCGAGGGAACCTTCAGGCCGTCGACCTCCTTAAAATCCGACCAGCTCTCTTCGGTCAACGGCGGCGGACCACTTCGCGTTACCCCCTCATAGCGGATTTTCAGCGGCATTCCGGTGGCCGGGTCCACCACCACCCGCGCCCATTGTCCAAACGGGCCGCTAACCTCGATGGTCTGGTCATCCACGGCGTTGACGCTGGTCCCCGGAAGCGTCCCACCCTGCAGCAGCAGTTGGTATTGCCGAAACAGATTGCCCTGCACCTGTTTCAGCGTCAATCCCGATAGCGGCACCGTTCCGCCGGGCACGCTGATCCAGCCGTACTGTCCATCGAAGTACGAGGAAATCACGCCTCCGCCCAGTTCGTTGTCTTCGCGATAATGCATCGGCGCCATCCAGCGCTCGGTGTGTTTCACCGGGGTCACCCGGCTGCCCGAATCGATTACGTACTGGGCCACCAGCGTGGAATCTTTCACCGCCGACAGTTTGTCCAGCCCGCCGATGGCCTGTTGCAGCCGCGCCAGCATGGCCTTGCCCTTCGCCAGCGACGCGGCATCCGGCTTACTGGCCGTCATTTTCGGTTCGGGAATGGTCAGATCGATCGGGTGTACCGGCAGATTGAGCGACTCCACCGGCGGAATGAAATTGTTCGGGTCCCCTACCACCACGGTAGTAAACGCCTCCGGCTTGAGCCGCTCTTTGGCCACCCGCAGGACGTCCGCGCGAGTCACCGCCTCCAGAGCCTTCTGATACCGGTCGATGAAATCGGCCGGGTACCCGTAGTATTCGTAAGTCAACAGGCGGTTCAACGTCTTGGCCTTGGTGTCGAACGCGAATACCAGGCTGTTGAGGGCCGTATCCTTGGCGATCTTCAGTTCCTCCTCGCTCACTTCGCTGGAGCGGATGCGCGCCACTTCCTCCTGAACGGCCTTGAGCGTATCGACGATAGACAGCGCCTCGGTGGTGCCGGTGATCGCAAACAGGCCCGGCAGATCGTATCCGGCATCCCACCGCGCCGTGACGGTGGTGCGGCTGGATTGCCCGCGCAGCCGCTGCATGAGCCGGTTGGGAGAAGAACCGCCCAGGATGTCCGCCATAATCGCCAGCGCGGCGTAATCTTTATCGTTGAGCAATCCGCTAATCTGGCCGATAGCGAAGTAAGTCTGGGTGATGTCCTTCTTAGGGGCCACGTGGATGCCCGCTGCCTCCGGGCCGGGCGCCGCCGCCGGCTTGGGGAACTCCACCGGAGGCTGGTCCGCGGTCCAGTCGCCGAAGAGCTTTGCCAGCCGCGCCTTCATTTGGGCGGTGTCGAAATCGCCGCGGATCGCCAGCAGCGTGTTCTTGGGGAAAAAGTAGCGGGCGTGAAACGTCTGCAGATCGCTGCGCAGGATGTTGCCCACCGTGGCGTATTGCTGCTCGCGCCCAAACGGCGTGTCGCGGCCGAAAAGGATCTCGGCAATCTCGCGCTGGGCAATGTTCCCGGCGTCTTCATTGCGGTGCGAGATGGCATTGCGCATCTGCGTGCGGGCCTCATCGATTTTGTCCTCGCTGAACTGCGGCGCGGTGAGCACTTCCTTGAAAATCGCGAGCACCTCGGGAACGCCCTCCGTCAGGCTGCTGAACGAGACCGTGGCATTATTGGGGCTGACCGCCGTTTCCACCGTGCCGGCCAGGTCTTCCAGGCGTGCGTTTACCTGGCTGGCGCTGGCCGTTCCGGCGCCCCCCGTGCGCATCACCGTGAGAGCCAGGTTGGCCAGCCCCACCTTGCCCGGCGGGTCCAGCAGCGTTCCGGTGTGCACCAGCGCCGTGCCGTTCACCAGCGGCAGTTCGTGATCCTCCAGCAGGTAGATGCGCAGGCCGTTGGCCAAGGTGGTGGTGTCCACCTGGGGGACGGGGATCGCCCGGAGCGGCGTGTATCTCAGGTCCTTATAAGACGGACCTGCCGGCGCCGCCGCCCGCGCCGGGCTTGGCGTCTTCACCGGCGCCGTGGCGGGAGTGGCTCCCGGCTTGGCCGACGGCTTCTTAGGCTCAATGTTCGGCTGGGGATACACGAGAGGACTGGCCGGCGTGGGCGGTTGCGCCAGCAACGGGCATGCGGCCATCAGCAGCACCAGCCACCAGCGCTTCATCGGTTGTCTCCCAGGGCCACCGGCTGCGGCCCGGAAACCGCCAGCGTGCGCCCGTTAATCACAAAATACTGCCGAGCCACCCGTTGAATGTCTTCCGCCGTAACCTTATTCAAATCGTCCACCGAGGTGAACAACTTGCGCCAGTCTCCATAGCCCGCCTGGTAGAGGGCCAGCGACGAGGCCAGCCCCGCATTGGTGGCCATATCACGGATGACCGCGGCGCGCGCCTGTGTTCGCGCCCGCAATAGCGGCTCCGTCTCGATCCTCTTGGTTTGCAGGCTCGACAACAGATCGTCCAGCGCCCGCTCCGCTTCCGCGACCGTATGGCCGATGGCCGGCACCACAAAAAACACCGCCAGGTTGGGATAGCGCCCGCGCGGAAACGGCGTGACCAACTGCGCCACCGTGGCCACCCGCTTTTCGTCTACCAATTGGGTGGTCAGCATGCCCGTGCGCCCGTTCGATAGAATCAGCCGGATCACATCGAAAACCGGGTCGTCCTTGTCATACATGTCCGGCCGCTTGTAGGCCGCCATCAGGAACGGCTGCGTATTGGCGTAAATCTCCACCGTGCGCGGACCGTTCTGAGGCGGGTCGGTGGCGTGCGGCACCGGAGGCAGCGGACGCGCGGGCAGCGGTCCGAAATAGCGCTCGGCCAGGCGTTTAGCCTCCGCCGGATTCACATCGCCCACAAGGGTCATGGTCATGTTGCCGGGCACGTAATATTTGTCGAAAAAGGCCTGCGCCTGGGAAGCCCGCAGGCTGGCCACATCGCCCGGCCACCCCAGTTCGGGATTGCGGTAGGGCTGCGCCTGGAATGCCGTCGCCAGCAGATTCCGCACCATTCTTCCCTGCGGCGATTGTTCCACGTTCACCCGGTCTTCCTCCGCCACCACGTCACGTTCGCGGTAAAATTCGCGCATTACCGGGTGCAGCAATCGCTGCGACTCCATCAGGAACCACAGTTCCAGGCGGTTCGAAGGCAGGCTGTAGCGGAATTCGGTGGAATCGTAACCCGCGTTGGCCAACAGATCGACGCCGCCGTTCTGCTGGAAGATCTGGGCGTATTGGTTGGGGATGACGAAGGTCTGCGCACGGTCGAGGGCCACCTTCCATTCGGCATCCAGTCCGGCCAGTTTGCCGGCATCCGCCAGCGGACCTTTGTTGCGCTCGGCGGCCAGTTTATCGGCTGCTTCCTCGACTGCCTCCAGGGCGCGCTTCTCGGACGGCCAGTCGCGGGTCCCGATCGTTTCGGTACCCTTGAACGCCAGGTGCTCGAACAGGTGCGCCAGGCCGGTCTGGCCCGAGGCATCTTCCGCCGACCCCACATTCACCAGGGTTTCGAAGGAAACCACGGGAGCCTCATGCCGCTCGACCACCACGAAATGCAGCCCGTTCGGCAGGCTGAACTCGGTGACCCGCTTTTCAAAATCGGCAAGGCTCTGCGCCGGCAGCCATAGCGCCCCAGCAGCCAGCAGGATCGGGAAATGAAGCCCTCTCACGTACGGTTCCTTTAGTTGAGGATAACAGGAGCGCGCGTGGGTTTCGACTTCCAGTGGTTCTGCACCGCACTACGCGGGTAGCGCGGGGGCGCCGCCGGAATCGCGCTGGTCTGCGCTTGGGCCGGGAACGCCGTAAGCGCTTGACGGCCCGCTCCAGGATGCCGCGAAGTTCCTCACCGTACACCCGTGACGGTGTGCCAGGCGCTCGTCGATATCGTGCTGGTCCGGCCGACGGCCCATATCCTGAAGCGATAGGGCTGCGCGTTGAGGCCGAATGGGATTCTGGCGCTGAGCAAAGGCCCGTCGTGGACCGGTGGAGGCAGGATGGCCCAGCTCGGCGACCAGAATTCCTTTCCGCGATTACTCACCTGCCACTCGAGGAGATATGCCGCTGGAGATGGGTCAAGCGGCTCCCATTGGATCCGCCCCGGATGAAGCCGCGACACCTGTGCATGGTCGTCCGGGCTAACGAGCGTCACTTTCGGCACGGCTTCGGGCTTCCCGTCTTCCAGCCCGAGGCTGTCTAACGACCTCAACAGCCCCTCAAGGGTCGGAAGTGTCCCAACGTCGAATAGCAGCACCTTCCAGCCGTCCGGTCCCTTCCTGAGGATGAGGGCCGCATGGATCACCCCAAACAGGCTCTTCCCTTCAACCGGCGCCGATACCAAAGCAAACGCCAGCCGCGGGTTTCCGAACGTGACCAGATGCGACACGGCCTCTGTTATTTTCATTTGCTCCTGCCGCAGGTCGAAATGAGCCGCCTCGGCGTCCATCAGCGGCGAGACCGGCCGGGCATCGGCCACCAGGAAGCCGCGCAGAGCCTTCCCGGACAGGTCCTCAACGGCCGCGACATCGGCCCTCCTCATGCCCTCCGCGCCCACGCGCCATGGCTTCCAGTTCGGTGACCGCGTGAGCCAGCGCAGGAATTCCCTGCCGGCCGCAGGATTCTTTGCGGTCCGCAACAGCAGCCACCGTCCCCTGTAGTTGAAACGGATTTGGCCGGCCAGTCCGCCCATGACGATCACGGCGTTGGCGGCCTCCAGGGGTTCGACTAAGGAATAGTTGTCTATCAATGCCACGTCAGGATGCACTGTCTTTCCCCGTGGGGAGTGCAGGGCCGCCGCAAGCTGGTCGCGGTCCATGACCCTCAGCCGCAGGATAAAGTTGGGAAAGTCGCGCCTGAATTCGCCCCACAGGGTTCCCCATGAGTAGTTGGAGTTGATGCGTGCCTTGGGGTCGTCCAACCGGCCCGTGACATAGGTCGCGGGAACCCAAACCTCAAGGGACCCGTGTTGCAGCGCAGCCGAGTGCCCGCTGGTTCTGCGGACCAGTGAGAGGACTACGACAAGACCGAGGGCCGCCAGCAGGAATATAAGCCACAACTTTCGTCGGGACCTCATCAGGATGCTCCTTCCCGCACACCTCGAAGACGACGTAGATTCTAACACCGACTTTTGGAGCCGGATGGTGGCGCTCGTTTCTAAAGGGCGGGCAAGTCAGGCAGAAAGGCCGCCGCGGGCTGGGCCCGCGGCCCCCCCAGGGGAATCCCCATTGGGGAATCCCCTCGCCGCGCGATCACTTCGAAATTGCTCCCTCGCCGCCGAAGGGCCGTCACGCGCAGCAGCCCATCGTCCAGCCACCGCGCCGCCCGATACCCCGCCTCCCACCCCGGCGCTAGGCCGGCCAGCGGCGATGAGCCGAAATCGTACATGTCCACGCGCGTCTCGAAACCGGCCGCGCGAAACAAGCCGGCGGTGCCTTCCGGGTCCAACTCCCGCTCGTCCGGCGTCTGGTAGCGCCGCATCAACTTGGGAAACAGCGCCCGCCCTACCACCCCGGAAAGCCGGCGGCGGCTAGGGTCCAGTGAATAGAACACCCCGCCCGGCGCCAGCCGCTCCCGCACCTGGCGCGGCAGATCGGCCAGCGGGGCATCCGCTAAATGGTGCAGAAAGAAAACCGCCACCACGGCATCGAAGCGCCCCGTCGCAGCATCCGCGGCGGCGCCCTCCAGGAAGCGCGCGTTGGCCACGCCCATTCGCGTAGCGTCTTCGCGCGCCTGGCGCACTGCGGCGGGCGAAAGGTCCACGCCCACCACTTCGCCCACCTGCGGCGCCAACAGCAGTTCGGTGTCGCCGATTCCGCAGCCCAGGCTCAGCACCCGCGACCGCGGCCCGGCGCCGGTTGCCCGCAGAATTCGCGCGGCCATGTGCCGCCGCAACGCGCGCACTGCGGGACGCGCGAAATGCGCCTGCGCGAAGCCGGAATACAGTTTTTCGTGGTACGCGAGTTCGCGTTCCAGAACGCCCATCAGGCGGTCTTTCGGCGGGGGACAAAGGCGGTCCACGCGACGAAAAGTGCGCCCACCAGCATGCTTCCGTCGCGCACCATGGTCTTCCAGGAGATCGGCTCGCCCGGACCGAAGCAGCCGCAGTCGATATTCTTGCCCGACAGCTTGGCCCAGCTCATCGCGCCGATGAACATCACCAGCGACAGGCACACCAGCAGGCTCGACAGGCGCAACGCCACCATCCACGTGCGGTTCCACGGCCGCAGCAGCACCGCGACGGCCGACACTATCAGCACCGCTCCGGCCACCATTTCGGCCGATGGCAGCAGCCACGCCACCGTTTGCACGTAGCGCAGCGGAATGATTTTGTAGGCGTCCAGGTCGATGGCGAACAGCGCTCGCGCCATCGGGTCCTTCAGCTTTACCCAGGCGGCGAACATAAAGACGCCGCCCAGCAACAGGCGCAACACCGACGCCACCGCGCGGAAAGTCTTATTTGGGGGCATCGAGGAACGACCGCAGCAGGCTATAGTCCACCGTCGAGGGCATGGGAAAACGTTTGCCGCCGCGGTTCACTACCAGCGTAGGAGTGGAATTCACGCCCGTCGAAAGGCCCTCTTGCAGCTCCCGCTCGACTTCCGCCACCACGCCGGGATCTTTCGAAAGCGCCTGCACGCGCTTCTGATCGGCCGGCGACAGCACCGAGGCCACGCACGGCCATACCTGGCCGTTGAGGGCCCAGGTGCCCTGGTTGGCGAACAGCGCGTCTGCCACTGCTTCGTACTTGCCGATGCGCGCCGCGGCCGTAGCATAGGTGGCGGCCTGCCGGGAATATTCGTGGCCGGGACCCGTCAGCGGAAAATCGCGAAACACGAGGTAGACCTTGCCCTTCACCACGTAATCGCGCATCAGCGCGGGCAGTTCCTCATCGTGGAAGTGCCGGCAGTGGGGGCACGTGAAATCGCTGAACACCTCGATGGTGATGGGCGCGGACGGATTGCCGAGCGCCTTGCCTTTATCCGGCTCCGGGAATTGGGCCAGACAGGGCAAGGCAAGGGCCAACGCGACAGCAAGTAGCTTCATATTTCCTATTGTACTCATGGCGACAACCTTTGGACGGGCAGCGCGGGTGCGGCGTTGGAAGAATTCCGGAGCCGGCGGCCCCGCAGCCCATGCGGCGCTCCGCCGGCCCGGCCATTTTCGGGTTGCACCAGATTGCCCCGGCTACTACCTTTCTTATCGCTCACTACTGCTCGAACAGGATGGCACTCTGCTCCCGGCCGGATCTATGCTGAAAGAGGAGGATTGAATGACTCGGCTTGAGACGTTTGTTTTCCGCCTCTTTGAACGACGCCGCCTGCGTGATTGGTTTTATACTGCCGCATTCCTAATTTTTGTTCCGGTCGGATACCGCTTTGCCGCATTGGCCTGGCGGTACGGTTCCTGGTTCGATAAGCCCCTGGCGGTCATCGCCGGCCTTTTGATTGGCATCACCGCCGTGGTCACACTGATGCGGTTTTGGATGGTAGCGCCTCAGCAGGTCACGGCCCCCCAAGCGCCTCCCCCGCCCGCCGCAATCAGGCAGCCTGCCAGCTCCGCGGCCGATGAGTTGCTGGCGGCTAGGCGGCGCCAGGCGGCCGAAAACCGGGCCATGGCGTCAAGCGCGGGAGCTCTCGGCTCCACTCTGAAATAATCCCGCCGCGGCTCCGGCCAGAAGCGGGAGCCGCAGCGCAGACGTTCGCCGCCCTTACAAACCCTTGGCCGTCAGAAACGCGATCAGGTCCACCACGCGGCAGGAGTAGCCCCACTCGTTGTCGTACCAGGAAACCACTTTCACCAGATTGCCATCCAGCACCTTGGTGAGCTGGGCGTCGATAATCGAGCTGTTGGAATTGTGCAGCATATCGGTGGAAACCACCGGGTCTTCGGTATACGCAAGGATGCCCTTCAGGCAGCCTTCCGCCGCCGATTTCAGGGTCGCGTTGACTTCCTCGGTAGTGGTGGGCTTCTCCAGCACCGCGACTAAATCCACCACCGACACATCCGGGGTCGGCACGCGCATGGAGTATCCATCCAGCTTGCCCTTCAGTTGCGGCATCACCAGCCCGATGGCCTTCGCCGCGCCGGTGGTGGTCGGAATCATGTTCAGCGCCGCGGCCCGCGCCCGCCGCAGGTCCTTGTGCGGAAAGTCCAGCACGTTCTGATCGTTGGTGTAGCTGTGGATCGTGGTCATCGATCCCTTCTGAATGCCGAAACTGTCGTGTAACACTTTCACCAGCGGCGCCAGGCAGTTGGTGGTGCAGGAGGCGTTCGAGATGATATTGTGCTTGGCCGGATCGTAGGTGTCCTGGTTGACGCCCAGCACCACGGTCACGTCTTCATTCTTGGCCGGCGCGGAGATGATGACTTTTTTCACCGTGCCGCGCAGGTGCTTGGAAGCGTCCTTGGCATCCGTGAACCGTCCGGTGGATTCCACGACGATCTCGGCGCCCACCGATTCCCAATCCAGTTGGGCCGGATCCTTGATGGCGAACACTTTCACCTTCCGCTTGCCGAAGGTGATGGAATCTGCATCCGCGGTGACCTCTACGGGCAGCGGGCCGAGCACCGAGTCGTATTTCAAAAGGTGCGCCAGCGTCTTGGTATCGGTAAGATCGTTTACCGCTACGAACTCCACGTCATTCCGGTCGAGACTCGCACGGACAATGTTCCGGCCGATGCGGCCGAAGCCATTAATGCCAACTTTGACTGCCATTATTTCTCCTGTGTCAGGTAGGATCGTTAATTTAAAGGATAACAAGAGGCGGGTATCGGGAGCAACCCGCCAAGCGGGAGGCTTTACTCTGAAATTGGCTCTTTCGGGCTAATCCAGGGCCGGCGTGAGGCTGGTTCCGAACGAATCCGATCCGAAACTAATATCGGAGCCGCGCGCGTGAGGAAGCGGTTGTCTTGGGGTCCTGGCTGGGACACCCCGCTACCGCTGAAACATCACCTTGCCGCCTACAATCGTGTACATCACGTCTGTCTTCGGAATGTCATCATCGGGAATCGTCAGAATATCGCGCGACAGCACCGTGATGTCCGCCAGCTTGCCCGGTTCGAGCGACCCCTTGACCTTCTCCTCAAACGCCGCGTAGGCATTGTTCCAGGTGTACGATTTCAGCGCCTCCTCGCGGCTCATCCGCTGATCGGGATAGAACACCGTGCCGTCCTTGGTCTTCCGCGTCACCGCCGCGTAATAGCACGCGATCGGGCTGACATCCTCTACCGGCGTGTCCGTCCCGTTGCCCACAATGGCGCCGGTTTTCATGAGCTTCTGCCACACATAGGCGCCCTCCTCGGCCCGCTGCGGGCCCAGCCGCAGCAGCACGTACGGAGCGTCCGAGGTGCAATGAATCGCCTGCATCGCCGCGATCACCCCAAGCTGCGCGAAGCGCGGAATGTCGGCGGCGTTCAGATGCTGCGCGTGCTCGATGCGCCAGCGCAGGTTTTTCTGCTCCGGGTGCTCGCGAAAGAGGCTCTCGTAAATGTTCAGCACCTCGCGGTTGGCACGGTCGCCGATGGCGTGTACACAAAGCTGGTAGCCGTGCTCGATGGCCAACTCTCCGGCGCGCCGGATGTCGGCCGGGTCCTCCACGTTCAGCCCGGTGCTGTCCGGCTTATCGGTGTAAGGCGCCAGCAGCCACGCGCCGCGCGACCCCAGCGCGCCATCCATATATCGCTTGATGGCCCGAACCGTCAGGTGCTGGTTGCCTGCGCCAATCATGCGGTACCGGTCAAGCGCCGGCCGCAAATCGGCATTCGAGGCGCGCAGCATCACCCACAGCCGCAGCCGCAACTCGCCCCTCTCCGCCATCTCGTGGAACAGGTCCACCGTGGCCAGCGGCGAGCCGGCATCCTCGAAGGTGGTGATGCCCTTCGAGAGGCATTCGTCGGTCGCTACGGCGATTTCCTTGCGCAGATCCAGGTGGCTGGCCTGCCATTTCGCGAAGACGTTGTTGGCGAGCCCCGCCGCCCGTTCCCTCAGCAAACCCGTCGGATTACCGGCCTTGTCCTTCAGGATTTCTCCGCCCGCCGGGTTGGGCGTATCGCGTGTAATGCCCGCCAGTTCCATCGCCCGGGCATTGACGAACGCCGCGTGTCCGCTCGCGTGCGTCAGCAGCACCGGGTTATTGGGCGAAACCTTGTCCAATGACGCGTGTAGCGGAAACCCCTCCACGTTCGGATCGGGCGCATGGTCCCACTTCGATTGATGCCATCCTCGTCCCACGATCCAATCGCCCGGCTTGGCCTGTTTGGCGGCGCGTCCCACCTCCGCCACGATGTCCTCCCAGGTGTGCGCCTCGCGCAAATCCAGCCCCATGCGGAACTCCCCCAAGCTGGTGAAATGCCCGTGCCCTTCGATGAATCCCGGGATGGCCAGCATGCCGTGCAGGTCGATCACCTTGGTGCCCGGGCCAATCCACCGGGCCGCCTCGCGGTCGCTGCCGAGAGCCGCGATTCTATCGCCGCGAACCGCGATCGCCTGCGCCACCGGCGCCGACGCATTCATGGTGGCGATTTTGCCGTTCCGCAGGACCAGGGTAGCCGGTTGGGCCACCGCCGCCGCCGAGGCCGCCGCCCACACCAAAGAGGGAAATGCGCGCATGAACTTCAGCATAGCGCCCAGGAGGCCGCATCGCCGGAGCTACCGTCCTTCCCTCCGCGTTCTCCCGCCGCAGTCGATGCCCGTGCTCCGCGGTGAATCCCCGTCCTTCCCCCTCACTGGCCGACGCAACCGGACGGCCGAGCCCGGTTTTGAGACAATATCCGGCATGAAACTCTATCAATGGAACACCATGGATCAGGAGCAGTTGAATCCGCGCTTCGGGCGCAAGGCCATTCACGGCGCCAACCTCACCATCGCCCGCATCGAGTTGAAGCGCGATTGCGTGGTGCCCGAGCACAGCCACGTGAATGAGCAGATCACCATGGTCGAGAGCGGCGCCCTCAAATTCTCCATCGACGGCGGAGAGCAGATTCTGCGCGCCGGCGACATGATGGTTATTCCGCCGCACCTCCCGCATTCCGTTGTGGCGCTCGAGGACTCCGTGGCCACCGATGTCTTCTCCCCGGCGCGCGAGGACTGGCTGCGCGGCGACGACGCCTATCTGCGCCGATAAGGATTAGTTGTTTCTAAACGCACGCTGCGGACGTGTCCACTTTCGCGGCCGTGGCCCGGTATGTGAAACCGCCTGCAAAACTGCGTTGACCCCCTTTTTGTCCGGCTGATACCCTCGACTTAGAGGTTAGAACCGTATACCGAGGAGGTTTATGCGTAAAATAATTTTAATTTACACGTGTCTCTTACTGCTGCTCGCGGCTCACAGCTACGCGCAGCCGGTAGGTGGCACGCTTTCGGGGAAAGTAGCTTCAGTGGCCGGCAGCGCCATTCCTAACGCCACTGTAACTGTAACCAATACCAGTACCAACGCTTCACAGAAACTACTCACAGCGCCCGACGGGACATTCACCGTTTCCGGCCTGGTTCCAGGTACCTATCGCGTGGATGTGGAAGTTACCGGTTATAAACGCACTTCTCAGGAAAATGTGGCACTTACTACAAGCGGACCGACGAATCTGAACATCACATTGCAGCCAGGCGATAGCAACCAGACCGTGGCAGCCGCCACCGGAACCACCTCGCCGTTACAAGGCGAAAGCGGCGAAATGTCCACCGACTTAGGGACCCGGCAGGTCCGCGAACTGCCCGTCGAAGACCGTAACTATCAACAGCTTGCCGGTACC
>Ga0335074_10011773_pt1 | contig 12242 bp, 10 predicted proteins | sample Lox_Sample_23_FD_206715 | JGI IMG/M metagenome (GOLD analysis project Ga0335074, IMG submission 206715) | Soil microbial communities from Loxahatchee National Wildlife Refuge, Florida, United States - Lox_Sample_2.3 | ecosystem: Environmental > Terrestrial > Soil > Wetlands | place: USA...
ACTGTCATAGGGCTCGCGCGGGACAACGGGTTTCCGCTGGTAATTCTCATTGCGGGCGGCAAGGACCCGCTGCTGACCCAGGCCTGCCAACGGCTGGAGCGCGACCTCGACGTTGACGGCGGCGAGGGCCTTCCTCAGTGGATCATGGAGAAGAACCCGCAGGTGCAGAACAGCCAGCACGAACAGCTCCTCCGGCAGACGGTCGACAACTGGCGCGACCGAACGCGCGACGCAGACGAGAAGCCAACCTTCCTGGTCACCGTGCTCAAGCAGACTCACCGTCTCCGCTCGCTGACAGCGCTTCTCAGGAAGGTCGACCTGAGTGGCATGCCTGCCCTTGTCATTGATGATGAGGCCGACCAGGCCAGCCTGAACACCAAGGTGAACCAGGGTCAGGAAAGCACAACCTACACGCGGCTGCGCGAGCTGCGCGCCGCGCTCCCATGCCACACGTTCCTTCAGTACACGGCCACGCCCCAGGCGCCGCTTCTGATCAACATTGCCGACACACTGTCGCCCGACTTCGTGCATGTCCTTGAACCCGGCGACGGCTATGTCGGCGGCGCCGAATTCTTCAGGAGAGGAAGCGGGCACGTCGAAGTCATACCGCCAAACGACGTTCTCACTATCACAACGCTGCAAACGGACCCTCCCGCCAGTCTACTGGAGGCGCTGCGCCTGTTCTTCGTCGGGCTGACGGCCAGTATCATCAAGGGCACCGGCCGGCGCTCGATGCTCATCCATCCAGCCCGTGAGAGGGTCGTTCATCAGGAGAGCGCGCAATGGGCGTCAGCAATCAAGGATGAGTGGAACAGCGTCCTCACGGCTTCGCAGGGCGACCCGGATCGCGACGAGGCGATCCGCGACTTCAAGACGGCATACGACGACCTGGCGAGGACGGAGTCAGCGCTGCCGCTATTTGAGGCAATCGTAGAGAAGCTGCCGCGCGCTCTGCGAAACACGACGGTTATTGAATTCAACACCCGCGGGGGCCCGAAGACGCCAGAGATCAAGTGGAGGCATGCCGAGGGCTGGATTCTCGTCGGAGGCCAGGCGGTGGACCGCGGGTTCACCGTGGACTCTCTTTCAGTAACCTATATGCCGCGTGGCGTCGGCGTCGGCAATGCGGATACCTTGCAGCAGCGCGCACGCTTTTTTGGTTACAAGCGGCGTTATCTCGGGGTATGCCGGGTCTACCTTGAGCAAGACCTCAAAGATGCGTTCGAAAGCTACGTGGAGCACGAGGAGATCATCCGAAGCGAGCTGAAGCGTTTGGCGGACACGGGCGAAAATCTTTGCACCTGGCGGCGGCGGCTTGTTCTCGATCCCAGCCTCCATCCATGTCGCCAGTCCGTCATCTCCGACAGCTATACGCGAGCGCGGCCGGGCGGGGGATGGACGCAGCAACGTGGCGTGCTGATGCCAGCGGATACGCTGAAGACCAACACGGATATCGCCCTCAAGCTTGTGGCCAAGCTGCAGCTCAAGGACGACACGACGTATGCTGCCCAGGGAGAGGCGCAAAAGCACAAGGTCGCGTCAGATGTGCCTTTAGCAGATATCGTCGACATGCTTGTCGACTATCGCTGCGAGGACCCGCGCGACACCGCCAGCTTCACGGGAATCCTTGTGGCCCTGGGCGAGGCGATGAGAAGCGATCCTGACGCGTGTGCCGCATTCTACGTCATGCGGCCGAAGGCGACGGGGATTCATCGAACGGTATCCGACCAAGGCACGCTGGAGGATGGATTTCAACAGGGCCGGACGGCCCTTGCGGGCGGCGGCACGGCGTACCCGGGTGACACATTCTTCAAGGCGTCAGGCCGCCTCACTGTGCAGCTGCACAGATACGATTTGAAGAATTCGGCCGACGACATTGTAGCCCGCGCGGCTCCTCTGCTCGCGATTCACATCCCGCCGGCGCTCGCGAAGGACTGGCTCGTCCAGATACAGGCCGGCCAACAGGTATCGTGATCGGCTTGGTTGAAAGGCTCCTGCGGGAGATCCCCACACCGGCGACGGAAGGGCTTTTCCACGTGGCCCAGATGCCAGCGCACCCGGCCTGCTATGTTGGCCGTGACGCAGCTGGCCACGCAGCGCTGCTGGTGAGAGTGGTCGGCGAGGGCCGCACGGTGCCTCTGCGCCTCGCCGGTATCGACGCGAGGTTCGGGATACCCTGCAAGATTGCTACGCCGGGAAGTCCGGAGAGAACTGAGAGAGTATCAGCAATAGTCTGCGTCTCTCACGAGCGGGGAATCGAGACCTACTTCGCGAACGCGGCCGAGTCACTTGTAGCGCTGCTAGACGAGGAGCCCTCGGCTTCCGAGATCGACGAGGCGGTTCAGCGTCTGGTCGATCTGTTTCAGAAGCTGCGCAAGCCCGCTCGACGGCCGCTGGCGGGACTTGTCGGCGAAATCTGCGTGATTCAGGCCGCGCGCGATGCTGCTGCGGCAGTGGCTGCATGGAGGGCCGACCCGAACGACCGCTACGATTTCGTGGCCGGAAGGGTCAGGCTGGACGTGAAGTCGTCCACCAGCAGAAGCCGCCTGCACGGGGTCTCCTTCGAGCAGGCCAATCCGCCGCCGGGATGTATCGGCCTGCTGGCCTCGGTTTGGATCGAGGCCGCTGGCGGAGGCACGTCACTGACAGAGCTGCTTGGAACCGTAGAGGCTCGCCTCGGGACCAGCCATGCGGCGATTGCTAGACTCCGGACGGTGGTCGCGGACACCCTTGGAGAGACTGTGCTGTATGCAATGGAATGGCGGTTCGATCTCGACGTGGCGCGATCATCAATCGCCTTCTACGATCCTGCTGCCGTTCCCGCAGTTCGGCCGCCGCTGCCGTCGGGGGTGTCCGCCGTGCGCTTCGTCTCGGACTTCGAGGCGTGCTCCCGCGCTGATATCGCCGCGCTTGCTGCGCGCATCGATCCTGCTGAAGCGGCGGTCCTTCCAATCGTTGCTTCTACGCGCTGACCGTGCATTACCCTCTCACGGCCGCTGCAATGCCTCCTGTTCGTGCCTGAGTGGCAACGGTTCTAACGCGTCGCGGCCCGAGGAATGCGCGCAAGTGCGCCTTGACTGCATCAGCATCGCGCAGTTCGCACTCCCAGACAACCATCGTCTCCCAACCGATTTCGCGAAGCCGCTCGGCGTTCCTGATGTCTCGCTGCCGATTGCGTGCGAGCTTTGCAGACCAGTATTCTACTCTCGTTCTCGGAGTGATCGCGAACCTGCATCCGGGGTGGGAGTGCCAGAAGCAGCCGTGCATCCAGACCGCCTTCCGGCGCGCGGAGAACGCGAGGTCCGGCTTGCCCGGCAGGCCGCACCGATGCGTGCGAAACCGGTAGCCCATGCTATGAACTAGCGATCTCAAAGACATCTCCGGCACCGTGTCCCTGCTCTTGTTGCCCTTCATCGTGCGCCGAACGGCATCGGGGACATCGGGCCAGGCGTCCTTCTGCAGGCGCGCTCTACGCCGCTCGCTCTTGGCAACCGCGGCGGCCTCCTTCTTGTCTTGCAGCAAGTCGCGAGTGAACCGGTTCACGTCTCTTCCTCGCGGGCCCGCGCGTCAGCCAGCGAGGTCGGCGCGTTGCTCGACGATAGCACAGGCAAAAGTCGCGGCGGCATGGGCAAACGGCACTTCAGGCCCCGCCAGTGGCCGAACCTCAAGGAGTTTAGGGACGGCGCCGGCATGCGGGTTGCCTTCCATGATAGCGAGCCAGCCCGAAAGACCTTGGGCGCGGAGGGTCTGCTCGAGTCTGCGCAGCTCTTCCTCTGACGGGTCCGATGCGCGGCCGAGGGTCACGTAGCGGCCATCAGTGCCGAGGACGATCCAACGGCGCTCTTTTAATCCCTTTCTAGCTGCTGCCATTACGACACCTTTCTGCGGACCACTTTACTCCGCGTGCGGCGCTGCGCACAGCGGCAACAGGACAGACGTGCGTAGCCGCATGATACACTATGGGTAATAGTGTATCAGGCTGGCTCCGAAATCCCGTCGCAACCGCGCTTTCCGCTGGTACGGCACGGCGCAGCCCCGCAACGGACTTGCGGGGGCGGCCACCTCGCCGGCCGTTCTCGCGTACACTAGTTCACACTGCCGCACGATCCACAGCCGCGGAAGCTCCGGCTCAATCATCTCGCGCCTCCGGCCCACGCTCATCGACCGGAGGCCCTCCGCAAAAAATCACGTTCCACCACCAACTGGCCGATCTTGGGTGCAGCTTCTCGACCTCTTCCTCGCGCGCCGTCTCGGCTGCCTCCGCACGGTCCGAGAACACCCCCGCCATGCCCTCCATCGCCTGCTTCTTCCAGGCGTTGATCAGCGTCTGATGCACCCCGTACTTCGTCACCAGTTGCGCAACCGTCAGCTCGCCCCGGATCGCCTCCAGAGCAACCTTCGCCTAGAATTCCGCTGAGTAGCGCTTCCGCTGCCCGCTCATCCCGTCGTTCCTTGTCCAGCCGGATCAAGCTTATCCGACTGTCCGGCGGACGGGGACCACCTCAATTAATCCGCGGCGTGTGGCAGGTGCATCGGATTGGGATCGAAGCGCCCGGCATAGGCGGGATCGGTGAGGTAGCTGATCCGGTCGAGAAGGTATGGCGGCTCGCCGGCGACGAGCACGATCGGCCGTGCGGGCCCGAGCCGCATGACTTCGTCGGGGGTGAGCAGCGGCCTTGCGTGCACCTGCTCGGCGGTGGTCCGGGAGACACTCCCCGATCGCCGGATGCCCGCGTCCGCGACGGAGGAGCTGCGGGTCTCGTAGCGAACCGTCTCCTGCCCCAGCGCGCCGGAGAGATAGCGGGCGGTGTCGCAGTCCGCGGTGCCGAAGAACTGCTGCGAGCTGTTGGCGAGGAAGCTCTGCCAGCGGGGATAGACGGCGCGGAGCTGGGACAGGTCCTGGACCAGCAGCCAGAGCTGGACGCCGTAGCCGCGCAGCAGGGTGACGCCGTCGGCGAGGCGGTCCATGCGGCCGAGCTGGCCGAACTCGTCGAGGAGGAAGGCCACGCGATGCCCCGCCCGGCCCGGCGCGGCGGCGACTGCATCGAGCGCCAGGCTGATGAAGCCGCGCAGGAACCCGGCGCAGGCGCGCAGCCGGTCGGGCGGCAGCACGAGATACAGCGTCACGGCGCGGGCCTTCAGATCGGCGAGGGAAAACTCGGAGCGGGCGAGGGCGGCGCAGAGGCGGGGATCGTCGAGCCAGGCGGTGTGGCGCACGACGGTGGAAAGGACGGAGCCGCGCTCGCGCTCGGGCCGGTTGAGATGGGCGGCGGCGGCGCGGGCGGGGATGCGCTGGCCGCGCTCGGGATCGGCGAGCATGTCGGCGATCGCCTCGGCGAGGACGTCGTCGGGGGCGGTGACGATGCGGCGGAGCTCGGCCATCGAGCGGCGCGGCCCGGAAAGACCGGCGACATGGACCAGCAGGCCGCGGAGCAGTTCGCGGGCGGTGTCGTTCCAGTGGGTTTCGGCCTCGGCGCCGTCGGCGACGATCAGGATGTCGGCGAGACTGCCGGCGCGGCTGACGACGTCGGGGCTGGTGGGATCGAGCGTGTCGAGCCAGTTCAGCGCCTGTGTGGGCGCGCCGGTGATGCCGAAGGGATCGACCAGCACGACGTCCTGGCCGATGGCACGCCGGGCGCGGGCGGTGATGGCGTAATTCTCGCCCTTGAAGTCGAGCACGAAGGCCGAGCCGGGGTAGTCGAGCAGGTTGGGGATGACGGCGCCGATGCCCTTGCCGGCGCCGGTGGGCGCGCAGGTGAGGATGTGCCCGTCCTGCCGGAAGCGCGGATCCGCTTTGCGCGACACCCCGCGCAAGACCCCCAGCACGAAGGCATCGGGCGGTGCCGCGGGTGCCAGATGCCGTGCGGCGCTGGCGGCGGTGCCGAAATGCGCCGAGCCGTGCGTGTCGGGATCGACCGGCATGAACAGCGACGCCCAGAACCGCCGGACCGGGCCGGGGATCAGCACGTCGCCGAACAGCACGACCAGGACCATCAGCCCGGCCCAGACCACGAAGCCGACCCACCCGGTGCCGGGAAAGCCGGTCGCGAGGTTGAGCAGGACGAGGATGAGCCAGGTGAGCGGCAGGCCGAGCACGAGGCGCAGCGTGCCGACCAGGGCGGCGCGATGCCCGCGCCGGACCGCGTTTCGGCGATAGCCGAAGAGGGCGATGGCCACCGCCAAGACGACAACGGACAGAAAACCGCTGCCGAGATGCAGCGGCCCATGCCCGGCGGCGAAGGCCGGCGGACAAACAGCGAGACCGAGCGCGGCAGCGCCCGCGAGAAAGGTCGGCATCAGTCGGCAGCGGTGTCCATGGCGGGGGACGCTGCGGCCGCGGCGACGCGCCGGGCGGTGCCGCCCTGGGCGCGGGCAAGGGCTTCCGCCTCCGCGTAGCGGGCGAGCCCCTCCCAGTGCTGCAGCACCTTGTTGAAGCGGAAACCGGCGGCGCGCAGCGGCGCGGTCGCGTCCTTGGCCAGCGCCGCGGGAAACGTGAGGACGATCGCCTCCTTGCCGGCGTCGCGCAGCCGCGCCTCGCGCGCGAAGCTGCGGCCGCCGAGGGCGGCCCATTGCGCGACCTGGGTCTTCTCCTCGGCGCCGGCGCGCAGCGAGAGCAGGGCGCCGTAGAGGGCGTTGGTGTCGAGATCGAGCAGCCCGGCCTTGTCGACCAGGCCGCCGGCCTCGACGAGGCGGCGGGTGCGGGCCTTGCGCTCGGCGGTTTTCAATTTGGCCTGTTGCTCGGCGAGCCGGGCCTTCTGTTGCTCGTGCGCGCGCAGACGCTCGGCGAGCGACCGTGCCATGTGAGTCTCCTGCAGAATGGGGAAGAGGGCGGCGGCTAGACGAAGAGCAGTCCGCCGTTCACGGGGATGGTCTGGCCGGTGATGAAGTCGTTGCCGAGGACCATGAGCACGGCCTGGGCGATTTCGTCGGGACGGCCGAAGCGGCGCAGCGGAATGTGATCGGCGATGCCGCTTTGCCGGAGCGGCTCGGCCATCTCGGTCTCGACGGGTCCCGGCGCGATGGCGTTGACGGTGATGCCGGCCTGGGCAAGGCGGGAGGCGTAGCCGCGGGTCAGCCCCTCGAGCCCGGCTTTCGCGGCGTTATAGTGGGCGCCGACGAGGCCACCGCCGCGGGCCGCGGCGGACGAGATGTTGACGATGCGGCCCCAGTGCCGGCCGCGCATGCCGGGCAGCACGGCCTCGACGCAGAGAAAAGCGGATTTGAGGTTCACGGCAATGGTTCGGTCGAAGTCGTCCTCCGACACGATGTCCCCGCCGCCACCGACGGCGATGCCGGCATTGTTGACGAGCACGTCGACCGGCCCGAGCGCGCGCTCGACCTCAGCGACCATCGCCAGCACCGATGACCGCACGGACACGTCGGCACCGACAGCGATCGCCTGGCGGCCCAATGCGCGAATACGCGCTACGACCTCGTCAGCATCATGCGCCCGCGCGCGGTAGTTGACGGCCACCGAAGCACCGGCCTCGGCGAGTGCCAGTGCGATGGCGCGCCCGATGCCACGCGACGCGCCGGTGACCAGGGCCACGCGAGAAGAAAGATCAGGCGCGCTCACGGCCTCGCTCACCACGAACGGCGCGACGTTCCGTGCGGGACGCGACAAGACTGACTGGCGGCATCGACACTCCGTTCGTCGATCGGGGTGCGGAGGCTAGTACGAACGCGCCGGTATTGCCAACCCCGCGGGGCCGACGATTCCGCCGCCGAGATTTCCACAAGCGTCCGCGTGCCGCGCGTTCTGCACCAGCGGAGCATGGCGGAGCTGAAGCGTGCAGACGCAATATGCATTCCGGTGGAATGCGCTTGCGTGATGGCGTGGCGGTGATTCACGATCCCCGCGTGGCCATCCAGTTCGCCCGTGCGCGCTACATCTCCCGCAGCACGGGCGGCAGCGCGGTGCGTTCGGCGGCGTATAACGGCCGCGCGGCGATCACCGCGGAGCGCACCGGCGAGGTGTTCCACTTCCGCCACCGCGACGCACCGGCGCACCATGCGGTGCTGCTGCCGGAGGGCGCGGCCGAACGGTTCGCCGATTCGGGCGTGCTGTGGAACGCCGCGGAAGCCGCGGAGCGGCGGCGCGACGCACAGGTGGCGCGGGAGATCGTGCTGGCGCTGCCGGCCGATGCCGAGGTCACGACGGAGGACCGGATCGCGCTCGCGCGGTCGTTCGCCGCGCGGCACTTCGTCTCGCAGGGCCTGGCGGTGCAGCTCGACATCCACGCGCCGCATGAGGCCGAGGCGGAGAGCGAGCGGGCGAACTGGCACGCGCATCTGCTGATCACCACGCGGCGGCTCGAGGGCGAGCGCTTCGCCCCGAAGAAGGCGCGGGACCTGGAGCCGGCGGTGCGGCAGGCCGGGGGCCGGGCGCTGGTCGCGGACGGGGCGGCCTGGGGCGAGGTGTGGCGCGAGCACCAGGACCGGTATTTCCGCGAGCACGGGCTGGCGCTGCGGGTCGATGCGCCCGGTCCAGTGGGGCAGGAGCATATCGGACCGGTGCGGATGCGCCGGGCCGGCTCGGAGATCCTGGCCCGGGCGGAGACCATCCGGCAGGCGAACCAGGCCGCCGCGCGCGACCCGGAGCAGGTGCTGGCGGCGCTGACGCGGCACAACGCGACTTTCACCGAGCGCGACCTCGACCGGTTCCTGGACAAGCAGCTGGGGCCGGAGACGGGGAGCCGGGACACGATCGCCGCGGTGCGGACGGCGGTGCTCGGGCATCGCGACCTGATCGCGCTGCACGAGCGGGAGAGCGGCGAAGCGGCGGAGCGGTTCACCACGCGGCAGGTGCGGGCGGAGGAGCGGTCGGCACTGGCCGAGGCGGTCCGGCTGGGGCGGGCGCGGTCCGGCCCCGTGTCGGCGTCGCCTGCGGCGGCGGCACGGCACGCGCGGCCGTTGCGGCCCGATCAGGCGGTGGCGTTCGACCGCGCGATCGGGCCCGGCGGGCTGGTGCTGATCGAGGGGCGGGCCGGCACGGGGAAGAGCTACACGCTGGCGGCGATCCGCGACGCGCACGAGCGCGACGGCAGGCGGGTGGTCGGGCTGGCACCGACGAACGCGGTGGCGCAGGACCTGGCGGCGGACGGGTTCCGCGAGTCCGGCACGGTGCACGCCGCCCTGTTCAGGTTGAAGAACGGACGGACGGCATGGGACCGCCGCACCGTGGTGGTGGTGGACGAGGCGGCGATGCTGGACACGCGCGTCACCGGCGAGCTGCTGGCGGCGGCGCGGCAGTCCGGCGCGAAGCTGATCCTGGCCGGCGACGACCGGCAGCTGGCGAGCATCGAGCGCGGCGGGCTGTTCTCCGAACTGAAGGCGCGGCACGGCGCGGCGGAGATCACCGAGGTGACGCGGCAGCGCGTCGACTGGCAGCGCCAGGCGGCGCGGGACCTGGCCGAGGGCCGGTTTGCCGCGGCGGTCGGGGCCTTCGACAAGGGCGAGGCGATCACCTGGACCGCGACGCAGGACGAGGCGCGGCAGGCCCTGGTGGCGGCGTGGCAGCGGGACACGGAAGCGCGGCCCGGCGCCAGCCGGTTCGTGTTCGCCTACACCAACCGCGACGTCGACGCGCTGAATGCCGAGCTGCGCCAGGTGCGCCGCGCGCGCGGCGAGCTCGCCGGCGAAGACGTGGCATTCGAGACCCGGCACGGGCGGGCGGATTTTGCCGTCGGCGACCGGGTGCAGTTCACCGAGACCGACAAGCGGCGCGGCATCCTCAACGGCCATGTCGGCACGATCACCGGGCTGGATGCGCGCAGCGGCGCAGTCACGGCGCGGCTGGACGCGGCGCATGGGCCCGGGCGGGAGGTGACCTGGTCGGCGGCGGAGTTCCGGGGTTTCCGGCACGGCTATGCCGGGACGATCTACAAGGGCCAGGGCAAGACCCTGGACCACACGTATCTTTACCACACGGCGCACTGGCGGGCGGCGGCGAGCTACGTGGCGCTGACGCGGCAGCGGGAGAGCGCGGCCGTGTTCGTGGCGCGCGAGACGGCGCGCGATGCCGGGCAGCTGGCCTGGCAGATGGCGCGCGGCGAGGTGCGCGCCGCCTCCGTCGCCTGGGCCACGCGCGAGGAGGTGGCAGCGGCACGGGCGCGCGCGGAACCGGGTCGCGGTGCAGAAGGCGAGGATCGCTTCCGGGCGAAGGTGCGGGAGGCGATCGAGCGGCGGGAGCGGACGGCTCGGGAGGCCCGGGTCGGGCAGGAGGAGGGAAGAACAGGGGCACGGCCGGCGCCGGCGCGCGGATCAGAGGCGGCGCCGTCGCCAGATGCGCGGCTGGGGCAGCGGACGCTGGATGAAAAGCTTGAGCGGGAGCTACGGGGCCGCCCGGAGGAGAAGGCGGCGCTGAAGGCCGATGTCGCCCGCCGGCTGGCCGACAAGGAGGCGCGGGAGGGGCGGGTGGCGCTGAGCGAGACGCAGCGCAGGGCAGCGAGCGCGCCCGCGCCGGTGCTCTTGGGCCGGGAGGCGCTGCGTCGGGAGTTGCTGGCGCTGGATCGCGAGGGGCTGGCCCAGGCGGCGCGGGCCGACCTGGTGAACCCGGGATTTGCCGAGCGCCGGATGACGGTGAAGGACGTGGCCCGCGACCTGAGCCCGCTCTATGCCGCCGCGGCGGATCGGACCGCCGCGCTGCGCCAGGACGCGGCCGAGGTGAACGCCGCGCTCAAGCACTACCGCGACGCATTGCGCGACGGAGAGAAGGAGCGCGACCGGCGCTGGCGGCAGATGGGGTTGCTCGGCCAGGCGCTGCACAGCAGCGGGCTGCGGCCGGACCACGTGCTCGCCGCGAACCGCGACATGGACCGGATGGCGCTGGAGGAGCTGGCGAAGCTGGAGCCCCGGCGGGCCGCACTCGGGCAGACGATCCCCGAGGCGGAGAAAGACGAGGCCAAGGCGTTCCGGCGGGTGGAGCCGCAGGCCATCGTCGAGCTCATGCGGCGGGAACAGCGCGCCGGTCTCGCCCGCGAAATCCGGGACGAGCGCGCGCGGGCCGATGTCGCCCGCAGGCTGCAGCAGGAGAGGAGCCGCGGGCGGGAGCGGGGGTTGGAGCGATAGTTTCGCAAGCGGGCTGGCCGCGCGCACTGCGTGGCGGCCCAGAGGATGCGCCTGCTGCGGGTCGACGATAACCTGGAGGAGGCGGTGGTCACGTAGGACTGGATTTTCGGGGCGTGGGCACGACCGACCTGCCCTGCCTTGCAAGTGCGCTCACACCATCCATATACCATCCATCTGGATGGCGAGAAAATGAGCACAGTGCATGAGCTGCGGCCCAAGCCGCCCGACAGCGAGAAGATCACGCTCAACCTGGGCTACGTCGATCTCGGCCATATCGATCTGATGGTCCAGGACGGATTCTACTCCAACCGCGCGGACTTCATCCGCACCGCCATCCGCAACCAGCTCGACCGCCACGCCGACGTGGTCCGCCAGTCGGTGGCGCGGAAGACCCTCGATCTCGGTCTCCGGCACTACAGCCGCGAAGAGCTGGAAGCAGCTCGGGAGCGGGGCGAGAGGCTGTGCCTCAACGTCCTGGGGCTGATCAGCATCGCCCACGATGTGACGCCCGAACTGGCCCGTGCGGCGATCGCCTCGGTCACGGTGCTGGGCGCCCTGCACGCCAGCCCCGAGGTCAAGGCCGCCCTGGCAGACCGCATGCGCTAACCGGCGGTGGCGGCCTCGCCCGAACGCGCCGGGCGCATCCGCACCACAGTGATTTGCGGACGACGGAAGCCGATCCCGGTTCCGAACGGGGATGTCTTGTGAGTCCCCAGCACAGAAGGCCACCTCATGAAGCCCATCCCACCTGGTGTGATGCGCGCAGCGCCACGCCTTACCCAAGCCGGCCGACTCACCGAGGCCACGGCGGCCCTGCAAGACCTGCTCGGGATTCAACAGGGGCCGGGCCGCAAGAGTGCAAGGCGCCCTTCGCCGACCATCGACGGCGTGGCGGAAGCGGTGGGCACGGCGGAAGCCCGGCCAGCACCGCACGTTGGGTCGAGATCCAACACCGACGGTGGTCGCCGGCGCTTCGACCGCGCGGAAGGTACGATCCAGCCGGCGATGCCCGCAGCGCTTCGCGACTTCCTCGACCAGATCGGCACCAGCGAGTTCCAGTTACCGGACGGCTTAGCGTCTCCCTCGCCGATCCAGCCATCCGTTGCCGTGCCGAAGGGCGCGCAGTTCCTGACCGCCACGTTCAGCAACCACGCCGGCAGCCGGTCCTACAA
>Ga0335074_10011774_pt1 | contig 12241 bp, 9 predicted proteins | sample Lox_Sample_23_FD_206715 | JGI IMG/M metagenome (GOLD analysis project Ga0335074, IMG submission 206715) | Soil microbial communities from Loxahatchee National Wildlife Refuge, Florida, United States - Lox_Sample_2.3 | ecosystem: Environmental > Terrestrial > Soil > Wetlands | place: USA: Florida...
GACCCCAAGCTGGCTCCGCACTCTCGGCACGTGATCGTCGTCATTCGCGCGTACCGTGGCAAGAAGCGAGCTCTGGGTTGAAGTAGTTTGCATCGGCCGTGCCCGGTCGGCGGCGGTCCGAGTGGCACAGTCGATGCCCGTTATAGAAGGCGGTGCGGGAGCAGCATCGGCGAGTTGGGGGGATCGGGGCGCCCGACCATCTCGTACGATACCTTGCACAAGAGAGCTGTTGAGGAATCCGATACCGAACATGACTCCTGCAGTTCCCAAACCGCCGCTACAAAGAGATGCGGCGACGCAGGAGTTCGACGCTCGCAGCTCGCCCGTCGGGTCTTAGCCGAGAGATCAACCGCGCTCGTACATCCCATGGGGGGGTTCAATGAAAGACAACGCCTGGCTTGCCCCGCAGGTCTGGGTCACTAGTGTGTAGCTCGGCCGCGAATCGCTGAGCGGTCGCGTAGATGACTGCATCCGAGAAGTGAAGGCGCAGCGAGATCGAAAAGTCAGCGGCCTCCAAAGCCAGCTGGTCGTCGAAGGGAACCAACGTCGTGGCCCGCAGATGAACGACAGCTCTCAGGGCGGCTGACTCACCCTTCGTGGCCCTCAGTTTCTTATAGACTTCGTAGACGGTGACGACCGACGTGACGATCTCTTCGGGCGAAACGCTGGAGAATGCCCGGTTGTACGAGGCGGCCTTGGGTCCGTCCAGCAGTCGCTCTATCCAGCCATAACTGTCGATACTGATCATGAGGCTGAAACGCACCTAGATGCGCTCCGAGTGGTCACGCAAGTCGCGTAGGTCGACCTTCGCCCCCTTGAACATGCCTTTCGAGGATTCGAACGGGCGCACGGGGACCAAGTGAACTACTCCATGCTTGACGATCACCGCGAGCTTATCCCCGGGGCGAATTCCGTGATGTCGGCGAACCATCTCCGGAATCACGACCTGGAACTTTGAGGACACCGTGACGGTCTCCATCGTGGGCCCACCTACTAGGTGATAGTCCCATCGATATATCATTCTTGGGTGGAGCGAGTTATCGATCGAAGCATGCCCGTTGGGATATCGATAGAGCGTCTCTCAGCCGTGGAATGGGGAACCCGGGCTTGTTTCGCTCCCAGCCTGTGGGGACCTCTGCCACCGGACCGTCGCCCGGTAGTGCATCTCGCCCCGAACGCCTCGGCTGAACCGATTCTTGGCGTCACGCGAAGGCCGAACCCGAGCCGCAGCGAAAGATCGCCGCAACGCCGGTGGCAATCACATGCGACCACGCGCCTAAGCCGAGGGCGTCGCCCACAGCTTATTCTCGTACCTCATCGATGCGGTCCAAATGGCGGCCGCAGAGGTTCCGCCCATTGATCGATTCGTACGCCACTGGCGGTACGGCGACGTGGTGTGGCTACGGTCGGGGGAGCTGCTCTACACTTCCGATATCACGGGACAGTTCAATCTGTGGCAGCAGAAGGTCGGACCCCGGGGAGAACCGGGACTCGCTCGACCGCTGACCGTCTATGCGGACCGGTCGGTCCGTCTGATCGTTCCTGCCCCCGACGGACGGACCATCTTCTTTGCCGCGGACCAGGACGGGGACGAGATGCTTCAGCTCTATCGGCTGGAAGCTCGGGGAGGAGACCCTGTCGCACTTACGGCGAATCGGAAGGCTCAGCATTACATCAATCCGGGCTGCATCGACCCCGCGAGCCGCCGGATCCTGTTCTCGGACTCCTCGCGAGATCCGGACGATGTGGACATTGTTCTCCTCGACCTGAACCGAGGCAAATCCACCCTCCCGCTCCCCCAGGGTTCGCACTGGTCGGACGCGCTCTGGGATCCAGCGGGTCGTCGGTTCTCGGTCATTCAGTATCACTCCAATACGCATCTTCAGAGCTTTGTCCACGATCTGACGAAGAAGTCCACCGTGGAGATCGTCCCCCACGAGAGTGAGGCGTGGGTCACGCCCGAAGCCTGGACCCGCGACGGCCGCAGTCTCCTCGTGCGCTCCGATGTGGACCGCGAGTTCAAGCAGCTGGAGCTGGTGGACGTGGCGTCCGGCAAGCGGACGGTCGTCGCGGCTCCGGAGGGCGATGTGGAGAACGTGGCGTTTTCCTCCAAGACGGGGACGCTGATCTACAGCGTCAACGATCGCGGAAATTCGACCCTCTACGCGGGACACCTAGGAGGCCGACTTCGGAAGGTCACCGCACTCGCCACGGGGTGCCGATCCAACCTGATCTGGGGCAACCCCCTCGCCCTGGCACCCGACGGCAGGCTGGCCGCGGTGAATTGGGAGACGGGGACCGGCCCACCGGAACTTCGAACGTTCTCCACGGACGGACGCCACGCCACCCAGCTCACGGTCAGCATGGTGGGGGGAGTACCTGACGGACCGCTCCCGCGGCCGAAGCCGGTTCGATTCCGCTCGTCGGACGGCCTAGGGGTCACCGCGTTCTACTACCGCCCCAAGCGCCGGCCCAAGGGCCGGATGCCGGCCGTCCTGTCCATCCACGGCGGCCCAGAGTCGCAGTCCCGGCCCGAGTGGAGCTTCGCCGGTAGTCTGCACGCGTGGTTGAATGCCCAGGGGATCGCCGTGCTGGCGCCCAACATCCGGGGTTCTACCGGCTTCGGCAAGTCGTACCAGAAGCTGATCCATCATGACTGGGGAGGAGCGGAGCTCGAGGATCTCCGGGCCGCGGCCGAGTGGCTGCGCAACCGTCCCGAGATCGATGCCTCTCGGCTGGGAGTGTACGGCCAGAGCTACGGCGGGTTCGCCACGTTGAGTTGCCTCGCCCGCCTGCCCGAATACTGGAAGGTGGGGGTCGACATTTTTGGTCCGGCCAACCTCATCACGATGGCCCGCTCCCTCCCTCCGCATTGGGTCCGCTTCACCGACGAGTGGATCGGCAATCCCGATCGCGAGGCCGATTTCCTTCGGGAGCGTTCGCCGATCACGTACGTGGACAATGTGCGAGCCGACCTCCTCGTGATCCAGGGCGCCAACGACTCCCGCGTCAACAAGGCTGAGTCGGACCAGATGGTGGAGCGGCTCCGGGCGAGCGGACGCAAGGTCGAGTATCTGGTGTTCGACGACGAAGGTCACGGGTTCACTCGCCGTTCTAACGAACTCAAGTCCATGGATGTGGCCGGTAGATTCCTCGTCGACCGCCTTCAAGCATAGTTCCGCCGCGCCCCGCGGAGCCCCGGTTGGGGCTCCCTTCTCGGTTGGGAAGCTTGGGCGAATACGCGGCCGCAACTCGCTCGCGACCTTGATTCCTCCGTCACTCCCGCCGCGCCCGAGAAACGTGTCGAGGGGCCCGGTAGATTGTTTTCACACCACGCCGGAGGGTGGCTGGGCGCGACGGTCGTTACGCCCGCAGAGGTAGTGTCTTCAGGGCCTGTCACGGTTTGCGATGAAAACTAGTTTTCACTGATTTGGGATTGACTTCGGTGCGCGAATCCTCGGTCGCAGAGCGCCATGATGACGGCGCCGACAACTGCCAGGATGAACCCTGACCCCGCTGTCACTCGAGAGTCAATTTGAGGGGATGCTGCAAGTTGCTCCAGGGCCGATCCTATCACACCAGCTACAAGGCCTAAGGTTCCTACAAGAAAGAGAACAAAGCCTGCCCGATGAAGGCGAGCGTCGACATGATCCTGGGCAGTCACCGTTCGACTTGTCGCGAGGGCCCATGCTGTCAGGCCGAGGATGACCAAGACCACACCCCCGGCCGTGACATCCAAGGACGCGGATTGGTCGGCTGCCGATCGGACAGCCAGAATGTACGCCACCTCTCCAGCGATGGCGGTACCGATCCCGGACGCCAGTACTATCCGTCCGGCTCGTCGTAGCACTGAGTCGGCCATGAGTTACCCGCAATCGCACCTGACAATGGAACATGGTCACTTTAGGATGACGAAGTTGAGGGGGGTGTCGCAATCTGCCCCAAGTCCTCGCCATTATTGAATCGAATAGTTACCCGACAATGGGAGCGCGGCCGTTGTTGACGAGATCGCAAGAGTAGAATTTGCCAGATTCAACGAATTCTGGACGACAAGTAGTATGGACTGACCGGACACAATCGGCACGACGGGCAGAGTCCAACCGCCCTGAGCCGTTGTCTCGCCGAAACAATCTAACCACTGACCAGTCGCCGAGAGCAGTACGGCATACCAGCCAAACGCATCGGGAAGGCAGCCAGTGTAGGGCCCAGTCCAGTTTTCGCAGCCACCAGTCCCAAGGGTAAGTATAGTCCCATTGGAACTCTCCAGTCCCAACCTGAGCATCCAGGAAGCGATTCCCAAGGATTGGTTCGAGACGTCGCTAGAATTGAAACCTGTCAACACCTGGAAGTCCCCTGCATAGAAGGTCCCTCCCTCCGCGTGGGTCACCGTTGACCCGGAGAAGTCGAGATGCACGGGAATCGCGGTCCAGTTGTTCGCGGTTGGTGTACAGCCGAGCGAGTAGTTCTCCCATGCTGTGACATCGCTGGGGTCGTCGGGGTCAGTAAACACGCTCAAGCCCTTAGTTACCCCCACTCCCCCGAGAGTTCCGCATGTGAAGTACTCCAGTTGAGTGACTGGGGAGGCCCCTGAGCCAAAGGGGTGGTCCCCGATGAGGTACATTTCAGTGGGCTGAGTTATCAGTGAGTCGACCCAGGACTTACCTACGGCACCCCAGGCCGCCTTAGCCATAGCTGGTGAGTTCACTGGGAAGAGACCGTCCGAGATCATCCTGGCGCTAATCCACGGCTCGTACCCCAGGCCGGAGTATGTGGCACATGGGCTGGTCATAGCTACAGGCGGGAAGACTGTAATCTCTCCGTCAACGTCCGTCCCCACCAGAAGCTGTCCGCTTTGGTTTGAGAAGAAGACGAACTGCCAGAAAGGAGCCGTACCCGAGTCGAACGTTCCATTGAACAGCGGCAGAGTTCCGTTCCAGATTGTTAGCCCATTGAACGCCTCTTGACAAGCATTCATTGTCTCAGGGTATTCTCCAGGCCACCCCCACAAACTGGGACTGGAAGGAACTGGCGTCGCAATTCCAAAGGTTTGCGAAAGTGTCCATGGGCCGCCTGAGAGATTGCTGGCCGAGTGATTTACTGCCGAGAAGGCCTGTGCGAAGGTGGGTCCATCCGGGGTAGCACCGAAACTGCCACTCGATGGTCCAGTGCTGTCTCCGCGCCACAATGCCCAGCCCCCAACTACGAGCAAGGCGGCAACGCCTCCGACCATGATCACTTGCAACCGCCGACGACTCAGAAGAGATCCAGTCATGGAGTTCAATCTGCGTCCTAGTCGTGAGGGCAACACACTCTATCGGAGAGGGCAGCTGTAGTACCCGCCAACGACCGTCGGGGTGAATGCCCAAACCCCTATCGCGTCTGCCGTTGTTGACGAGGCGGACGTTGATCCACCCACACCGTAGACCGCATAGCAAGTCGGCACGGTACTACTGTCCCCGTAAAGCGTCCAGTTGAGCGCAAGGGAATATGAGCCAAGTGCCCGCTCAGTAAAGCTATGCGAGTAGAAGGGGACCGGAACGTCCCAATCAAAATCCAGAGCGCCATCGCTGAGAATGGCGATAATGGTCCCTACCGGGACCTCTGGCGTCAGCTCGTAATTATTGGTGTAGTTATCGTAGTCAGTGGCATTGATCGTCACTGAGCCATTCATGGGCGCGCCAGCGTAGACAGAAATTCCTTCACCCGACCCGGAACCGCCCCAGTCGTATAGGGGATAGGCCCCGGGGGTGCTTGGGCCAATCGTGTACGGTACATAGTACGAGGGCCCCTCGAGGACGGGGGCTCCATTCGTCCGGAAGTACGAGACTGATGTGATGTTAGTTCCACGCGTGAACGCGTCTAGGACAACAGTACCTGAGATCCAATAGCGCTGCGTTACGATCAAGTTCGAACCCGTGACTGAATAGTCGGATAGAGCCAACGATGTGTACGAGGAGGTGGTACATTGGTAGTGGATAAAGCCCAGAATCACTGAACACGTGGATGTACTGACGCTATAGGTCACCGCTTCTCTGTAACCCAGGTGTGCATCCGGAAACCCGTTCGATGCATTCGCGTTGCTGAAGTCAGCAACCTGGAGCACAGGGTCGGACAAGAAATTCGTAGGCAACTCGGTGTCGACGTACGGTCGGTCCCAGACGACCAGAGTCTCATTCCAGACCCCAAGCCCACCCCAACTCGTACTGTAGGCGCACTGGTCGTAAAAGTCACAGACCGTCTGGCCGTCAGCGAGTATTGAGATGACAGTTGAAGCTCCCGCTTGATCGCACAGGTTTACGTAGCTGTTTCCAGAGAGCACGCCCATCGGCAGCTGAAAGGCTCCATTCGAGCCAGTATGAGTGTACATGGCCCAATCACCAGAACCACTACCCCCCCACGTCTGGTTTTGCCAGCCGCCCAGCCAGTCGGAACAGTGCGCCAGCACCAGCTGTCCCCCCGATCCGGGCGAACCCGTCGTGTTCAGAACTGTTCCATCCAGGTAGATCTGACTGCCGCTCGAAACCACCTCGGCGGAAGTCGTGAACTGAGCAGTGTACGTTTGATGATAGAAACTGTAAGGGCTGCTAATGCAGTACCCCCAAGCGACGATCTTGTAGTAGTACGTCGTAGATGGCTCCAGGTAGTTGAGGTATATACTCGATCCGTCGTCTGCGTACCCTCCGGAGTCATTCGCCGCGTAGAATGGATAGGCCGTTGTGTTGCCAAACGTAACGTTGGCCCACGCGCCGTAGAGATATTCGGTCGTGGGATGCCAGGACAGCGTAACGTTCGTGGCCGTGGGCTGGGTTGAGGCTTCAATTCCAAGGCTGCTGCCTGTTGGACATCCGCCACCGCCGCACGTGCCGTAACATGCGCAGGTACACACCGCTGGCCCAGGGGTCGATTGACCCAAAGTCCCCCCAGCGGTGGCCATCAGGAACACGACAACGCAAGCAAACAGGGCGAGACCGACTCTGCCTCCGGACCTTCTGCTCCACTCAGATCCGATGACTCGCACACTTTCCGTGCTCGAACCGACTTCGCTCATGTTCCCCCCGCAGACTCATTCAACCGCTCCCGAAACTCGCAAGCCCGACTACTTAGACGTCGCAATCGCTCCGTTCGACTATGGGAGCGGATGCCGCGCTGGTCTGCAGTCGCACCCGGAACGACTTTGACCACGCGCCCGAAGCGCGAAGCCACGGACTGCAACCTCTGACTGTGAGGGCATACCGCAGCGGTAGTTAAACTTCGTCGCAGCGCGTAAGCGTTCTGTTAACCGTTTCCGGGCTACCTCGAAGGAGGCTTCGGCAATTTTGTCCCGCGCGCTAACGATCCCCTCCGTGACCGAGGTAGAGAATCGTCCTGAGCTGTGGGAGTATAGAAGAATTGAGTGGTCCGCTCGGAGTAACTCGACGACGCAGGTCACGACCCCGGTGGCATAGCGAGCAGCGGTCCCCCACCGAAGTCGAGTGAGGTCCGCAATGGACACCCCCTGCTTCTCCCTGCCTGTACGGACCACCCGTGATTCCGGCGAGCATCGGGGCGTCGCGTTTGGGGGCTCGATAAGTCCGCGATCACTCAGAAACGTCCCACTCTAGCGAAGGATTAGCCTACACTCTGTACCGTCGATTACAGACCTCTGCCCTTCGCTGGCGGTCTCGCCTGAATGTGCGACTCAATGACCTCAATGTGTCGGTCCGGGGCCTGATTGAGGCAACCGGTAGTTTCCTGACCACGAGGAGTCGTGCGGTCATCAGTCAATTGCTGACGCGTACCTCGAGGCATGAGCGGTTGCGTCCGAGCAGAGTCAACCAGCAGTCTGCGCTCCCGAGTTCCTCTTCGTCGGTTTGGTAGCTGCGTCGGTGACCACGTGGATTTGACTAAGTGAGGTCCCGGCCACCTCGTAACATTGAGAACCCCGTTCGGTTAGCGGAACCCGCCGAACGTGTCTCGGTGGGAGTTTCATTCCCCCAAGTCGCGGCCGTTGGCGGGACGCGGAGCTCCCCATTCATCATTTCAGTGGTCGTCTCAGCGCTCGACGCGGTACCACATGGAGGGGCGAATCTAGTGGACGATTGAAGTGTGTTGCCCGGCTCGGAGATTCGAGTAGCCCCCGGTACGGCTCGGCGTACTCCGCAGAACGCCTCTCGTTCACCCCACCTTGGGCTGGACGTAACGGTCGTTGCAACATATCCAGACGGACCGCGATAGCCGGACCGATTCTGGGCCCAGAGCTGCGGCAACTACGTGGGAGGCGCACCGCACTTGTCGCAACGACCCTTCGTGGCATCATAGAGATTGCCACAGTGGCGGCAATGCATCATGATCGTTGGCGCGGGAGGCGCCTGAACGTTCAGAACGATGCCGCCGTGGCCGGGGTACTGCGGAGGTGGAGGGGGCTGAGGCGGGGGCGGCGGGGGAGCCGTGGCAGCCTGCGACTTTACACTGACCACCGCGCCCGCCCAGCCCTTGGCATTGGAAACCTGGAACACGAATCTCCCGCGGCTGCCCTCCAGAGTCAGGAATTCACGCTTTCCCTGGAGAAGTCTCGACTCGGCACCGTGATGTACGTTCCAGATGCCCTCAATTCCTTCCTGGTAGGCAGTGAAGGCGCTCGCACCGCCTGCACCGGCCTCAAACAGAACTCGAAGATTCGTCACGTAGAGCATTCCGGGCATTCCCTCCGGGCCCCGGACCAAAACCGCACCGCCCGAGACCACCACCACTTCGCCTCGCAGCAGCAACATGGATCGTCCCAAGAGTCTCTCGCGCAGTATCAAATTTGGCTCAGTGCCACCCTATGAAATCGACTACAAGTCCCCGCGTACGCGTACTCCGATCCGTCTACAACAGTCCGGACCTTAGACTCATCGACGCGAAGTGGAGCGTTCGCAGGGGTCTGTCGTCTACCTCGAAGGAGGTCTGCGACCTCTGCGGACGATGGCAGCGCCAATGAGCAAGCCCGTGAGCACGACGGCTGCTAGGGCGACAATCAGAATCTCACCCTCCGCTTGTGGCAGACCGAGCAGAGTCGATCCCTGAGGAGAGAGCACGGTGAAGTGCAGCGCTGAGCTCACGCCGGAGCCGCCATTGCTGTCCACGGCGGTCACTGAAATGTTCCAGGATCCCGTCGCGGTAGGGGAGCACGCAATCAACGGGTTGTTCAAGGCAACACAGCCCGGCGGGAGATTGTGCCATGAGTAGACCAAGGACCCCGACCCGCCTGAGGCCCCCACGGTAAATTCGACCGCTTGACCCAGGGAGACAACTGAGGGGCTAGCAATCGGCAAAGACACACTTGGCGCGGAGAACACTTGGAGAGCGGCTGTGGAAGTCGCACTTGCGGAGTTTGAGTCGGTCACTTCGAGCCCAACGTCGAACACCCCTGCCGCACTTGGGGTGCAGCTCAGGCTGGCAGAGTTCACGGAGCTGCATCCGGCCGGAAGTTGGCTCCAAGTATAGCCGTAGACCCCGGAGCCTCCGGAAACCGAAGCGTCGAACGTGACTAGCTGACCAACGTCTGCGGACTGGCGACTCTCCGCGATGGAGGTGATTTCGGGGTCAGAGTTGATCTCGAGGGTTAGTTCCTGGCCCCTCGCGGATAGTCCGACGGAATCGACGATGCTCACGCCGATGGTGAGCGTTCCCTCGTCGAGCCCAGTACACACGACCGGGGACGTCGTGGTACTCGTGCACCCGGCGCCTGGCAGGCCCGTCCACGTGTAGGTGTAGGGCGAGACACCCCCTTGAACCGAAGCGGCGATGGAGACGGTCTGGCCGGCGTCGACACCAGCCGGACTCGCAATGGGAGTTGCTAGGACAGGGTCCGCTTCTACGGTGTACGAGAGGGGCGAGCTAGTGACCGTTGCACCCCCGGAGTCGGTTACTTCAATCGAGACACTCGAGGACCCCGAGGGCACGGCGAAACAAGTCACCGATGCCTCAGACCCGACAGTGCAGCCGGTTGGGAGTCCCGTCCAGACGTAGCTGTAGCTACCTGACCCCCCTGACGCGGTCGCGGAGAATGTCACGTTCTGCCCGGCGTCGATCTTGGCCGAGGCCGGGGAAGCCGTCGGGGGGGTGACCGACGGTCCGAAGACAGACAGGCTCGGCCCGTCGCTGGGCCCGCCCGCCGTCTGGAGTAGTAGGCTGCCCGAGGATCCTATTGAGGCCCCCAGCGGGACATACCAGATCTCAAAGGCAGCGAAGTAGGTCGCGTAAGGCGTGCCCTGCGGAACGCGAAGGGTCGTCGAATAGGTGTTTTGGCCGACTCCGATCGAAAAGCCGATCGAGGCATCTGAGGCATCTAGATACTCGATCGCCCCGCCCGAGCGGACGAGCGCCAACCCCAGGGCGAGATTCTGAGCAGCGTTGGAACTGAACGAATCGGGGCTTGCGAGACCAACCGTCCCGGACACCGACTGACTCGGTTCGGCCGAGGAAGTAGCGAGGCCACAGCACCCTGTACTATCGCGGGTCGTGTCAACGAGATAATCCATGTAAAACAGGTCTGGAAGGCCATAAAGAGAGGACGGAACCACCGTAGCTGCGGAAGTGAACGCGGTGTTCTCCTGCCACGCCCAGTCGAGGTCGCTGCCCGATGCGATGACGGCCCATCCTGTGTTCGAGGTATAGTATTCTGGCGAGATGATGGGGAAGGAAGTGAAGGCCGGAATCTGAACCAACTCGCCGTCGATCTGCGGACTCTCCTGGATGAAGTCTGCACTGCCAAACTCTGATTGCGTACAGCCACTTCCACACAGAATCTCGTCGCTCCAGCTTGAAGACGTGGTGACATCAGAGATCTGGAAGCTCCACTCCTGGCCGGTGGAAGTAGTGCCTTCGTACTCGATTGCGACGTAGATCTGGTCGCCGGGCGAAATCGCGGAAGCCGGGGAAAGCGACACGGACACGGCCGCAAAGGGAAGCACTTCCCACCAAGCAAAGTACTCCGCAGCCCCGCCCGCCGGTAGATATGCAGAGGTGCCCGCTTGGATGAGATCCGGGGTGCCCCACCCTCCAATGCCGACCCAAGTAGAGGACATCTCCTGGGCGGAGGACGTAGCCACAACCGTGTTCACGATCCAGCCGCCCTGGACGCCGGTTACATCCGCAGCTCCACCTGGCTCGACGCACGCGTTGCTCGACAGGTCGGGACAATAGACATCGCCCCCCCAATTTTCAGAGTAATACCCGGTCCCGTCGGTGACATTCGAGGGTGAGATCCGCCCTGTCAAAATGGCGGGTTCGGAATAAAAGTCGGGGAGTTGCGGCCTGGCCGCGCCCGCAGCGGATCCGACGGTTCCAAGCGACTCGACCCTCGACGAAGCAGCTGAGTGACCCGGTGTGTCCACGATAGTCGAGGAGTCTACTTGACTCGAGCCGACCGGACGTTCCGCCGTCGGCCCGAGGAGACTGTCGGGCCCCAGACACACGACAAGACCGGGGAGCAACAACAGACAGGACACAAGGGCGACACTGCCGACGAGCGGCACTCGTGGGAATCGCGTGCGAACCTTACCTGGTTCCGTCAACACGCATCAATTTGCGGCCACGTATTTATGTGTGTGCAGCAGTGCAGACCGGTGTCGGGGGTTGAGGGGTGCCAAACCGACATACGGTTTGGCTCCAGCTGGAAGTCCGTCTTCATTTCTTGACCCTTCGCTCGTCGGGCCCTGGGGGTTTTGGCGTTGGAGGTAGTGGCAACGAAGTGAGGGTGAGTCGCCTTTCGACCAATATTGGGGGGCAACCAGCCGCAAGTGTCGAGGCGACGTAGGGGTCCAACCCTGCGGTTCAGCGGTCGTTGCAACGTGATTGGCTCTGTATAGCAGCTACGAAGGTGTTGGAAGCCGCTTGCCGCAGCGTTGGCAGAACGAGTAATCTGCCTCGTTGCCCGCGCCACAGCTCGGGCAGAATCGGCCCGAAGCCGCCCCGGATGACGATATCACTGAGGAGCCCGCGGTTGGTTGGGTCTGGGTGAGGTGAGTGGGACTCGCGAGAAATCCGCCTTCTGGGTATCTGCTAGAGGGGAAGTTCGGGACCAAGAGGTCGCGAGAGCCCCACGGCTCCTGCCGGCCGGCCCGCCAAACAAAGAGTCCACCGACCGAGAGCACGACCGTGGCCAGCGATAGATACCACCCGAGATCGGAGCCCCAGGTCGAACTCTCTCCTCCCGCCGACAGTGAGCCCCAGAAGGAATTGCAGGGGGTTTGAGTTCCGCTTGACGAGCTGCACAAGT
>Ga0335074_10011775_pt1 | contig 12241 bp, 13 predicted proteins | sample Lox_Sample_23_FD_206715 | JGI IMG/M metagenome (GOLD analysis project Ga0335074, IMG submission 206715) | Soil microbial communities from Loxahatchee National Wildlife Refuge, Florida, United States - Lox_Sample_2.3 | ecosystem: Environmental > Terrestrial > Soil > Wetlands | place: USA...
CCGAGGCCGGGTGCGGAATTATCCCGGCTCGTCCCGCATTGTGAAGGCAAATGTCTAGCTCAGCCACGAAGCGTTTCCCTGTTACGGTGACCCACCTGCCCGTAACTCGCTGCGAGATCTGCCAGCGCACTCTCGCGTACCGCCCAGGAAAGGCGAGCGCGGTGCTTACCGAGCACTACCGCCGCGTGCACCCGGAGGCGCTCGGCGCCGTCCCCGAGCCCGCGGACTAATTCCCGGCCAGCGCCTGAAAGATCAGTGCCCGAAGACGGGTATCAGCAGCCCGCGCGCGATCGTGTGGAAACGCAGGTTGAAGCCGGCGACCGCGGGCGACACGCCGGAATCGATCCCCAGCGTCTCCACGTCGAGCGCGCTCACCGCGACCACGTACCGGTGCGGCGGGTCGCCGGCGGGAGGCGCGGCGCCGCCGAAGTCCTTGGTCCCGTAGTCGTTACGCACCTGGAAGGCGCCGGCCGGCAGGCCGCTCCCTGAGGCGTCGCCGGCGCCCGCTGGCAGCGACGTCACGCTGGCCGGGATGTCGATCACGATCCAGTGCCAGAACCCGGACCCGGTGGGCGCGTCCGGGTCGAAGACGGTCACCGCGAAGCTCTTGGTCTCCGCGGGGAAACCGGACCAGGACAGGTGCGGGGAGATGTTCTGCCCGCTCATCCCGAAGCTGTTGTACACGTGATTGTCGCTCAACTGCTCGCCTTCGGCGACGTCGTCGCTGGTCACGGTAAACGAGGGGACCGGCGGCAGGAAGTCGTACGGAAGCGGGGCGCGGTCTGCCATTATGTACCTCCTTGTATCGGGTCTAACGCTATCGGTGCGGCCCCTGGCGGCGCGCGGCCGGCGCGTTTGTTTTCTGTTCGCGTTTCCCGGTGGGGGTAAACGTCGTCCGTGAGGGGGAATCCGCTCTACCCTTATTGCCGGTTATCTTTCTGAAACGGCAGGTGATGGAGCGGAAGCGCGGAGCGTTGCGGCCGGCCCGCGCCTCAGGGCGCGGCGCCAGGAAGCGCGCTGCCCGCCCGGGCCGGGCGTCCGGGGCGGCGCGCCGCGCGCGGGCGCGGGCGCGAGGCAAGCCGGCCTCGCGGCGCCTGGCGTGGCTGCGGCGGGGCGTGCTGGCCGCCGCGCTGCTCGCCGTGGTGTTCTTCCCGGTGACCGGGCCGGCTTCCGGGCAGCAGCCGGGCGCCTGCCGCGGCTGCCGCGTCCAGCCCGCCACCGCCCAGCGCTGGACCGCTCAGCTGTCGGGCGCCTGGTCGGTGGCGGCCGGCGCGACCGGCACCGTGCCCGCGGCCGGACAGGCATACGTCGCGGTCGGTGACGGGATCGCCGCCGTGGGCGACGGCCTCACGCTGACCGCCTACCGGCTGCGGGACGGCCAGCAGCGGTGGCAGGTGGCGCTCAGCGCGCCGGCCGGCTCTTCGATCATGTCGGTGCGCGCCTGGCCGGGCGTGCTCACCGTCGGCCTGCTCGCGCCCGGCGGCCGGACCCGCACCGAGGTGGTCCTCGACAGCGCGACCGGCGCGCAACTCGGGCGGTATCCGGCCGCGGTGTTCGGCGGCGCGGTCGCGGCGTCCGCCGCCACCACCGTGGTCGTGGGCACGGACGCCGTGACCAGCTATGTCAACGGCACCGGCGCCACGGGCGCCAGCGCCACGGGCACGACTGCCGCGGCCGGGAAGGGCGGGAAGGACGCTAAGGGCGCTAAGGACCCGAAGGGCCCTCGGATCCGCTGGCAGCGCGAGACGGGCGCGGACCAGAGCTGGCGCGCCGACGGCGACACCCTCTACGTCGCGGAGTCCGCGGGCGGATACCTCGGGTCCGCCCCTGTCACCGGCCTGCGCGTGATCAACCTCAGCTCCGGCGCCGAAGGCACGCTGGGCGCTCCCCCCGGCCAGTCCTTCGCCGGCACGCTGGCGCTCGCCGCGGACGGGGTCGTGCTGTTCACGTCCGCCGCCGGCGTCACCGCCTACAGCGGCGCGACCGGCGGCGCGCTGTGGTCGATGCCCGCCACCGTGCCGGAGGGCGCCGACCCGTCGGGGGGGCTGATCTACCTGACCCCGGCGGGGGGATCGCTCATCGGCGTCGATCCGCTGACCGGGGCGGTGCGGGCTTCGATCTCCGGCGCGACGGCCGGCGGCTCCGCCGGCATCTACGTGGTACGCGGCGGGGTGGCGCTCGGCATCGACGACGGGCAGGGCGGCGAGGCCTGGGGCTACAACATGAGCGTGGGACGCGTCACCTGGACCGCCCCCGGGCTGCCCTGGCCGCACTACTTCGCCGACCTGTCCGGGCTCGGCGGCAGCGCCAGCGAGTCCGGCGACACGGTCGTGGTGGCGGTCTGCGCGAAGCTGGCCCCGGCGAGCGCCACGCCAGCGCCGACTGACACTGCGCCGACGACCACCGCGCCGGCTGGCACGGGGCCTACTAGCACGGAGCCGACGACCACGGCGCCGGCCACGACCCCGGCGGGCACGGCGACCGCGGGCCCGTCGCCGACCGGTTCGCCCAGCCAGAGCGCGGCCCCGGCGCAGCTCTGCGCCTCGCCGGAACTCGTCGCGCTGAACGTCTAGTCCGGGTGAACCCGGGTTGGCCGGGTATTGCCACCGAGGTGAGGGGCATCGCGGGGGCACTGGATGCCGCCGACCGGTTCCAGCAGCGGCGGGCGTGGCTCGCCGTTCCGGTGGCGACCCTGAAGAAGTTTCAGGAGGACCGGGCGGGCAGCCTCGCCGCGCTCATCGCCTACTACGGGTTCGTCGCGCTCTTCCCGCTGCTGCTCGTCCTGGTGACGGTGCTCAACATCACGCTGAAGGACAACGAGGAGCTGCAGCACGAGCTGCTTGACTCGGCGCTGGCCCAGTACCCGGTGATCGGCCAGCAGATCAAGAACATGGCTAACTTGCACGCGCTTCCGGCGACGGGGCTGCCGCTCGTCGTCGGCCTCGTCTTCCTGCTGCTCGGCGCCCGTGGCGTCGCCGGGGCCATGCAGAACGCGCTGTGCGAAGTGTGGGACATCCCGCGGGCCAGCCGCCCGGGGTTCCTGCGGTCGCAGGTCAACGCGATGGTGCTGATCCTGGTCGTCGGCACCGTCTTGGTCCTGACCACGTTCCTGTCGGGCGTCGCCGGGGGCGTGGCGCACGTGCTCACCGGCTTCGGCGGGCACATCGGCACGATAGCCGTCTCGCTGCTGCTGAACTTCGGGATGTTCTGGCTCGGCTTCCGGCTCGCCACGCTGGGCCGGGTGCGCTGGCGCGACCTGTGGATCAGCGCGGCGATCGCGGCGGTCGTGTGGCAGGTGCTGCAGCTCGCCGGCGGCTACGTGATCGCCCACCAGCTGCAGCGGTCGTCGGAGCTGTACGGCGTGTTCGGCGTCGTCCTCGGCCTGCTTACGTGGCTGTTCGTGGAGGCCGAGGTCACCCTGTTCGCGGCGGAAGTGGACGTGGTCCTCGCGCGGCGCCTGTGGCCGCGGTCGGTAAAGTCGGATAACGGGGGGCCGGTTAGCCAGGACGAGAAGACAGGGATCACGACGCCATGACTGACGCGCCGCACGCGATCATCGTCGGCGCCGGCTTCGCAGGGCAATCCGCCGTGGACGGCCTGCGCAAGGCGGGCCTCCGGGTCACGATGATCGACAGGAACCTGTACAGCACCTTCCAGCCGCTGCTCTACCAGGTCGCGACCGGGGGACTGAACCCCGGCGACATCGCTTACCCGGTGGGCGGCTTCACCGCCAAGCGGCACGCCCGCTACACCCGCGGCGACCTGGCCGCGATCGACCAGCAGGGTCAGCACATCAAGCTCACCGACGGGCGCCAGTTCCATTACGACTACCTGATCCTCGCCACCGGGATGCTGGCGAACTACTTCGGCGTCAAGGGCGCGGAGGAGAACACGTTCGGGCTCTACACCCGGGTCGACTCCCTGCGGCTGCGCGACCACATCATGGACGGCTTCGAGCGGCTGAGCGCCGACCCCGGCGGGTTCCCGGAGTTCACGGTCACCGTGGTCGGCGGCGGCGCCACCGGCGTCGAACTGGCCGGCACCGCCGCCGAGCTGCGCCGCGACGTGCTGCGCGCCACATTCCCCGACGTCGACCCCGGGCGGGTGCACGTCCGGCTGATCGAGATGTCGCCTGAGCTGCTGATGCCGTTCCATCCGAAGCTGCGCAAGTACGCCAGGAAGCAGCTGGCCGCCCGGGACGTGGACATCCGGCTGAACACGCGGATTCTCGAGGTGACGCCGGACAGCGTGGTAGTCGATGGCGGACAGTCGCTGGGCAGCGACCTGACCGTGTGGACGGGCGGCGTGGCCGCGCCGGACGAGGTCGCGAGCTGGGGCCTGCCGCAGGGCCACTCGGGCCGCATCCTGGTCGGCCCGGACCTGCGGGTCCAGGGCACCGACCGCATCTTCGCCGTCGGCGACCTCGCGCTCGAGCCGGACAAGCCGTCGCCGCAGCTCGCGCAGCCCGCGCTGCAGGAGGGCAGGCACGCCGCGAAGCAGATCGTCCGGCTGGAGCGCGGCCAGGACACCCAGCCGTTCAGCTACCACGACAAGGGCACGATGGCGACGATCGGCCGGCGGTCCGCCGTGGTGCAGCTGGCTCATGGCGCCCGGTTCACCGGGACGCTCGCCTGGCTCGCCTGGCTCGGCCTGCACCTGTTTTACCTGCTGGGCGGCCGGAACCGGGTCGCGACGCTGATCAACCTGTCCTGGCGGTACATCGCCTGGGGGCACGGCGGCGGCGTGATCGTCGGCGACGAGCCGGAGGAGCCGTTGCCCGCGGAGGCGCAGGCAGGCGGTCAGCAAGCTGCCAGGCAGACCGAGTAACCTCATTCCCCGTGAACTCACCGATCCGCCGGAAGCGGCCCGGGCGCCCGGGCCTGGCCGTCGCGGCGCTGCTGGCGGCGGCCGCGGCCGCGGTGCTAGCCGGCTGCTCCTCGCCGTCGTCGTCGCAACCGTCGGCGGCCAGCGGGGCGATGGCCGCCGCCGAGGCCAACCCGAACCTGGACCTCGGCACGTCGATGGGCGGCCAGCCCGCGCCTGACATCACGCTGACGAACCAGTTCGGCCAGCGGATGTCGCTGAGCCAGTTCCGCGGCAAGGTCATCCTGCTCGGGTTCGAGGACTCTGAGTGCACGACGGTCTGCCCGCTCACCACGCAGAGCATGGTGCTGGCGAAGGAACTGCTCGGCAAGGCGGGCAACGACGTCCAGCTGCTCGGCGTGGACGCCAACCCGGACGCCACCGCGGTCAGCGACGTGATGGCCTACTCGCGGGCGCACGGCATGGTCAACCGGTGGGACTTCCTCACCGGGTCGCCCGCCCAGCTCAAGTCGGTCTGGAGCGCGTACCACATCGCGGTGCAGATCGAGCAGGGCCAGATCGACCACACGCCCGCGCTGTTCGTGATCGACGCCCGCGGCCGGCTGCAGAAGCTCTACCTGACCCAGATGGCGTACTCGAGCATCACCCAGTCCGCTCAGGTGGTGGCCACCGAGGTCTCCGCGCTGCTGCCCAGCCACCCGAAGCTGGCCAGTGAGCAGTCGCTCGCGACCGTCGCGGTGCAGTCGCCCGCGGCGACCGTGTCGCTGCCCGCCGCGGCTCCCGACAACTCGAGCGCGCCGGCGGTGACGCTCGGCCCGGGCAAGCCGCGCCTCGTGGTCTTCTTCGCGACCTGGCTCAGCGAGACCTCCAACCTGAAGGCCCAGCTGACCGGCTTGAACGCCTACGCGGCGGCGGCAGCGAAGGATCACCTGCCCGCGCTGACGGCGGTCGATGAGACCGTCACCGAGCCATCGGAAGGGACCGTCAGCGCGTATCTCGGCCAGGTCGGCCCGCTGAGCTACCCGGTCGCGCTCGACGAGACGGGCAAGATAGCCGACGGCTACGGCGTGCAGGACCAGCCCTGGCTGGTCCTCGTCTCCGCCAGCGGCAAGGTGGTGTGGTCACACGACGGCTGGCTGCCGCTAGCGGCGCTAAAACAGGCTGCCGCCGCGCATCCGTGACACGTACGCTGAACCCATGAGTGGTGCGAACATCACCAATCTGGTCATCGGCATCGTCGTACTCGCACTGTTCCTCTCCCTGCAGCTAAGGACCCGGCTGCTGCGCGAGAACTACCGGCTGCCGCTCATTCTCGCGGTGATCGGCATCATCCAGTTCGTGACGTTCCTCAACGGGCACCCGCACCACGACGGCTCGATCCTGGTGGCGGTCGCGGGCAGCCTGGTCATCGCCGCCGTGATGGGCGCGGTCCGCGTGCCGACCGTCCAGGTGTGGCGGCAGGACGGCCAGCTGCTGCGCAAGGGAACCTGGCTGACCGCCGTGCTCTGGGTGGTTTCGCTCGCCGCCCACCTGGGCTACGACTACCTGGTCGCGGGCCACGCCACCGGCAAGAACGGCGGCAACGTGGGCGACGCGACGGTCCTGCTGTACCTGGTGGTCACGCTGGCCGTGCAGCGGTACCTGCTGCTGACCCGCGCCGCGCGGCGGGAGGCCGCCGGCCAGCTGACCGCCGACGGTCCGCCCGTACGGCTGTGATCACGGAGCCGGCATGGCCGTGATCACGGACTGGTACGCCTGGCACGACGCGTACCACGACCCCAGGACCGGGCTGGCCAAGCGGCTCGTCATCGTGCAAGACCGCATCAGGGCCGCGCTCGACGAGGCCCCGCCGGGACCGCTGCGCGCGATCAGCCTCTGCGCCGGCCAGGGCAGCGACCTGATCGGGGTGCTCGCCAGCCACCCCCGGCGCCACGACGTGACCGCGCGCCTGGTCGAACTCGATCCTCGCAACACCGCGGTCGCGCGCCGTCTCGCCGCGGACGCCGGCCTGCCGGACGTCGAGGTCGTCACCGGTGACGCGTCGCTCACCAGTCAGTACGCGGACATGGTGCCGGCGGACCTGGTGGTGGTGTGCGGGCTGTTCGGCAACCTGACGCACGCGGACATCGAGGCGACGGCCGGCTACTGCACGCAGTTGTGCGCGACGGGCGGCACCGTCGTATGGACACGGGGCCAATGGGCGGATGATGACCTGGCCCCGCAGGTCAGCGCCTGGTTCGAGGAGCGCGGTTTCGAGCGGGTCTGGATGTCCCATGACCCGGACCCCAACTTCCACCATCGCATCGGCGCGCACCGCTTTACCGGCACGCCCGTCCCGCTAGAGGACGCGAGCATGTTCACGTTCATCGGCCACAGCGTCGACAAGGGCCCGCCCCGCACCCCCTGACCCGCCTCGTCGTCCACGAGCGCCCGCCCTCGCGCCTCACCTCGTCGTCCTCGCGCCCGCCGCCCCGCCCCACCTCGCCGGCCTCGTCATTGGGTGTCCTTTCGGGCGCTATTTACCCGAAACGACACCCAATCTCGGATGGGCACGTTACGCGGGGCTGCCTGGGCCGAGGGCGCGGTCGGCGGCCGGACCGCCTTCGCGTTCGGCCATGCCGAGCAGGAGGCCCGTGGCGTCCAGGTGGCGCGGGATCGGCCCGATGACCCGCTTCGGAAGGTGCTGCGGGCCGCCTGGCCAGCCGTGGCCGCCGCCTTCGATCCGGTACAGCCGCACCGGATGACAACCGGGGGCGTCCCAGGTCATCAGCGTCACGGGCGGGTCGCCCGGCTGCGCGGGCAGTTCCTCGACGGCGGGCCCGGACGTGATGCCGTTGCCGGCCGCCCAGTCGGCGGCGACCTCTTCCGTCGGGGGAACCACCTCCTCACCGGGCAGTTCCCCGTGCCTGATGGCACGTCGCTTCAGCATCAGCCCGGACAGGCCGCGGCGGGTCAGCGGGCCGCCCCCGTAAGGCGTCGTCCGGTCGCCGGTGCCCATCATCATGATCACTGTCGTGCGCAGCAGTGGCACCGGCGCGAGCCGGCGGCTGGCCTCGAGCGCGGAGGCGGCGACCAGGAACAGGCCGGTCACCGGCAGCAGGGCATGCCTGGCCAGGTGCTCGGCGAACCGCGCCCCGTTCGATATCCCGGCGAGGAAGACCGGCCACGACCGCGCCGCGCCCTGGCCCTCGAGGTGGTGGCTGAGTTCCGCGAGGAAACGCGCGTCGTCTAGCGCGGGCTCGCGGTCCGGTGGCCGGAGGGGGTGCCACACGCCTTCCCATCCGTCGGGGAACACGATCGTGACGCCGGTCCCCGCCCGGCGCCGGGCGAGCCCGGTGAACCTCGCGACGCTCCGCCCGTCCATCCCCGAGCCGTGCAGCACGATCAGCAGCGGCGCGACCGTGCCCTGCCCATTCCGCCGCGGCGCCCGGGCCAGCCAGTAGGTGCGGCGCACTCCCGCGACATCGATCGCCCCCCGCTCAAGCACGCCCGCCGTTGGGTCCATGGGGGACAGCGTAGGGCCGGGCCCGGCGCCGCCGCCGCCGCATCACGGCGCAATCCCCGTGGTGACGGAATCTCCGCCCGCCCGCCAGGTCGGGCCGCCGCCTGGCCGCGGGGCCCTAGAAAACTTCTGGAATAGAACTAATAATGTTCTGTTACAGATATAAAAGAGGGGAGTGGTGATGACGTCTTCATGGGACCGCGGTGCTCCGGGCGGGCCGCTGACCTGCCACGTGATCCGGCGTGACGAGCGCGGTGGTCAACGCCGCGGTGGAGAGCGCCCGTGGTGACCTTGCTGCGTGAGCCCGCCCGGCCGGCGACGGTCCGCGAGCATCGCCTGGCGCCATGGTTCGCGGTGGGCACGGTGTGCTTCGGCGCGTTCATGGGCCAGCTGGACGCGAGCATCGTCACCGTGGCTTTCCCCACGCTGCAACGGGACTTCCACGCCGGCCTGCCGGCCGTGCAGTGGGTCTCTCTCGCCTACCTGCTGGCGCTGACGACGCTGCTCGTGCCCGCCGGCCGGTGGTCCGACCGGGCCGGCCGCAAGCTGCTGTACCTGTACGGGTTCGTGCTCTTCGCGGCGGCGTCGGCGGCCTGCGGGCTGGCCGTCTCGATCGGCATGCTGATCGCGCTGCGCCTCGTGCAGGCGGCCGGCGCGGCGCTGCTGCAGGCGAACAGCGTGGCGCTCGTGGTGACCAGCGTCCCCGAGCGCCAGCGCCGGGCGGCCCTCGGGGTGCAGGCGGCGGCGCAGGCCGTCGGCCTGGCGTCCGGCCCGGTGCTCGGCGGCCTGCTCGTGGCGGCGGTGGGCTGGCGCTGGGTGTTCTTCCTCAACGTCCCCGTCGGCCTCGTCGCGGTCGTGGCCGGCCGGTACCTGCTGCCCCGCACGCGGCGGCGGGCGGAATCCCGGGGCACCGACGCGGGCGGGATGGTCTTGCTCGCCCTGTCCACGACAGCCGGCATGCTCACGGTTTCCTCGCTGTCCGGGCTGGGCCTGCCGGCCTGGGCGGTGGCCTGCTGCGCGGCCAGCGCCGTGGCCGCCGCCGTGGCCCTGTGGCGCCAGGAACGGCGGTCCGCCGCGCCCCTGCTCAACCTGCCCGCGCTCGCGGCGAGCGGCGCCGGCCGGGCGCTCGCCGGCGCGCTGTGCTCGTACCTCGTGCTGTTCGGACCGCTGGTGCTGTTCCCGCAGGTCGTATCGGCCCAGGGCGGCACCGCCCTGGCGGCCGGCCTGCTGCTCACCTCGCTGCCGGCCGGATTCGGGCTCGCCGCCGTGCTCGCGGACCGGGTGTTCCCGGCCGGATGGCCGAACGGGCGGCGCTGCGCCATCGGCGGCGCGCTGGCCGCGGGCTGCGCCGCGGCGCTCGCGGTGCCCGCGCCGCACGCGGTAACGGTGGTGCTGCTTGGCCTGCTCGGCGCCGGCCTCGGCGTCTATACTCCGGCCAACAACGCCGAGATCATGGCGGCCCTGCCGACCGGGGACGCGGCGGCGGCAGGCGGGATGGTGAACATGACCCGTGGCATCGGCACCGCGCTCGGCGTTGCCGTGGTGACGCTCGGGCTGCACGCCGGGGCTCTCCTCGGGCACGCGGGCATCGAGGCGGGGCAGGAAGTGTCGATGGCGGCGCTCGCCGCGGTCGCGGTGGTGGCCACCTGGGCGGGAACGGGCGGACCGGGAAGCGGGACCCGCGGGCGGCCTGGGTCCAGGAACAGCGGCCGGGCAGCCGGCGCGACGCCGTGAGTTCCCCGGACGGGCCGGTGCCGGAGCCCACGGGCCTGGCCGAGGGCATCGCCCGGCTGCGCCGCGCCCTGCGCCGCGGCGCCCGGGCCGCGGATCCCGGCAACACGCTGGCCGTCGCGCAGCTGGAACTGCTCGCCGCGCTCGCCGAGCAGCCCGGTACCCGCCCGGGCCAGTTGGCCCGGCGGCTGCACATGCGGCCCAACACGGTCACCACGATCGTCAACGCCCTCACCACCCTGGGCATGGTGCGCCGGGTCACGGCCGAGGACGACCGGCGGGCCGTCGAGCTGACCGTGACCGAAGCGGGCCGCCAGGCCATGCTGTCCTGGCAGGCCACCAACGCCGCCGTCCTGCACCTGGCTCTGTCCACCCTGCCCGCCAAGCAGCGGCGGGCCCTGGCCGCCGCGGTCCCGGCGCTCGACGCCCTGGCGACCGCGGTCGACCGGCTGGCCGACACACCCGACACGCCCGGCACGTAAGCGGGCGCCCCCGGACCGCGCGATTTCATCCGCGACGGTGGACAATGGGCCGAGCGAGCCAATGGCGCGTCCGGGAGGGGAGCCAGGTCGAAATGTCACGGTCCGGGCGTTTCGCCGCGTGGTGGCCGGGCGGAGCCGTGGACGAGGAAGAGGGGCACGAGCCCGACCCGAGGTTCACGTTCGCCAACGAGCGCACGTTCCTGGCCTGGAGCAGGACAGCGCTCGCGCTCGTCGTGGCGGGGCTCGGCATCGTGCAGCTGCTGCCCCCGTTCCCTGGCGTCCCGGTCGGCCGCCACCTGCTGGGAGTCCCGCTCATCGTGCTCGGCGCGATCCTCGCGATCGTCGCGTACGCCGAGTGGATGAAGAACCAGCGCGCCCTGCGCCGCGGTGAGCCGCTGCCGCGCTCGGTGATGCCGTGGATCCTCGCCGCCACCGTCGCGGGAATGGCGGTCATCTCCACTATCGTCGTCCTGATCTCGGCGATCCGATGACCGACAACGACCCGGAGGAGAGCGACCCGGGCCTGGCGCGGGAGCGCACCTCGCTGTCCTGGACGCGAACCGCGATATCCTTCGCCGCCCTTGGCGGTGTCGTGCTCAAGGACAACGTGATCACCGGCCTGATCATCCTGGCCCTGGCCCCGCTGGTGTGGCATATCGGCCGGCTCTCGCGAGGCGGCTCGCCCCCCAGGCGGCTGCCGGTCATGAGTGGCAGGCGCATCCGCCTGATCACCCTGCTCATCGTGAGCGTGTCCGTGCTCTGCCTGATCATCGCCGTGCTGGGCCCCTCGGTCCCGGGCGCCCTCCACGTACGGCAATAGTGGGACCATGACTCAGCCGCCGCGGCCCCTGACGGCCGAACTGCTTGACCTCGCGCCGCACCCCGAGGGGGGCTGGTATCGCGAGACCTGGCGCGCCGGCCCGGTATCGCACCCCGGGGGCTACCCCGGGCCGCGCGCCGCGGCCACCGGGATCTACTTCCTGCTCGCTCCCGGCCAGGAATCGCGATGGCACCGCGTCCGGTCGGACGAGGTCTGGCTGTGGCACGCGGGCGGCCCGCTGCTCATGCTCGACGGCGGCGACGGCGACCGGCCGTCGGACCATCCGGTCGTCACCACGGTCGGCCCCGACCTGGCGGCCGGCCAGGCGCCGCAGCACGTCATCCCTGGCGGCCACTGGCAGGCCGCCCGACCCGCTGGCGAAACCGAGGTGCTGGTCACCTGCGTCGTGGCGCCCGGCTTCGACTTCGCCGACTTCACCCTCGCCACGCCGGACGAAATACAAGGAAACCCTTTTCCGAAACTCTGAAAGCGGGTTTTCCGCGCCTCCGCCCCTCAACCGCCACCTCGAGGGAAGCCGCGCCCGCCCCTCCGCGACTGACCCGCTTCCATGATCTGGTGTCACAAGTGGCGATATTCGCCGTCAATGACACACGATCATGACCGCCGCCGGGGAGAAGCTAAGCGCCGTCGGCCGCCGGGACGCCGCTGTCCGCCGGGACGCCGTCGTCGGCCGCCGCGGCCGCCACCGGGAAGCCGCCGCTCGACTCCCGCACGACGAGCCGCGTCGGCACCGTGTGCACCTCGTCGTCCTGCTCGCCGCCGATCGCGGCGAGCAACAGCTCGGCGGCGACCCGGCCGACGTCCTCCAGGCACATGTCGATGCTGGTCAGCGGCGGTAGCGCGCCGAGCGTCATCGGGTCC
>Ga0335074_10011776_pt1 | contig 12240 bp, 9 predicted proteins | sample Lox_Sample_23_FD_206715 | JGI IMG/M metagenome (GOLD analysis project Ga0335074, IMG submission 206715) | Soil microbial communities from Loxahatchee National Wildlife Refuge, Florida, United States - Lox_Sample_2.3 | ecosystem: Environmental > Terrestrial > Soil > Wetlands | place: USA: Florida...
GCGCCCAGGTCAAGCGCGCCGACCTGGTGTTGCTGGACGAGCCGCTGGCCAATCTCGACTACAAGCTGCGCGAGGAGCTGCGCGAGGAATTGCCGCGGCTGTTCGCCGAGACCGGCGCGATTCTGGTCTATGCCACGACCGAGCCGACCGAGGCGCTGTTGCTCGGCGGCACCACCGTCACGCTGTGGGAGGGACAGGTCAGCGAGATCGGCGCGACGCCGCTGCTGTATCGCCGGCCGGGCAATCTCGTCACCGCCCGTGTGTTCTCCGACCCGCCGCTGAACGAGCTGGCGGTGGAAAAGCGCGGCGCCATGATCGTGCTGCCGAGCGGGCGGCAGCTCGCCGCCTCCGGCGTCGCCGCCGGGCTGCCGGACGGCGCCTATCGCTACGGCTTCCGCGCCGAGGATGTGGCGATCGGCACCGGCGGCGGCGGCCGGCTCGCCTTCCCGGGCCGCGTCTCCGTCACCGAGATCGGCGGCTCGGAGAGTTTCGTGCATGTCGATGTCGGGCTCGGCACCTGGGTCTGCCTGGTGCGCGGCGTGCACGAATGGGAACCCGGCAACGAGGTCGAGGTGCAGCTCGATGCCGGCCGGGTGTTCGTGTTCGACCGCGACGGCGCGCTGGCCGCGGCGCCGCCGCTCGCGGCCTCGGCCTGAGGGAGGGGCGCGATGGCGCGCATCACGCTCGACGGCATCGCTCACGCGTATCGCGCGGTGCCGCGCGGCGACGCCGATTACGCGCTGAAGCCGCTGCATCACGTCTGGGAGCACGGGCTCGCCTACGCGCTGCTCGGCCCGTCCGGCTGCGGCAAGACCACGCTGCTCAACATCATCTCGGGCCTGCTGATCCCGACCGAGGGGCGGCTGCTGTTCGACGAGCGCGACGTGACGCTGCTGCCGACCGAGCAGCGCAACATCGCCCAGGTGTTCCAGTTCCCGGTCATCTACGACACGATGACGGTGGCCGAGAACCTGGCCTTCCCGCTGAAGAACCGGCGCATGGAGCGGCGCGCCATCGCCGCCCGCGTCGCCGAGATCGGCGAAATGCTCGGGCTGACCGCCGAGATGGGCCGGCGGGCGCGCGGGCTCACCGCCGATGCGCGGCAGAAGGTCTCGCTCGGGCGCGGCCTGGTGCGGCCGGACGTCTCCGCCGTGCTGTTCGACGAGCCGCTGACCGTGATCGACCCGGCGCTGAAATGGGAGCTGCGCTCGAAGCTCAAGATCGTGCACCGCACGCTCGACCTGCTGATGATCTACGTGACGCACGACCAGGTGGAGGCGCTGACCTTCGCCGACCGCGTCGTGGTGATGAATGACGGGCGGGTGCTGCAGATCGGCACGCCGACCGAGCTGTTCGAGCGCCCCGACCATACTTTCGTCGGCTATTTCATCGGCTCGCCGGGCATGAACCTGCTGCCGGCGCAGGTGATGGGGCGGCACGCGCGGGTCGACGGACACGTGCTCGATCTCGGCGCCACCTATCCGGCGTCGCCCCCGGGCGGGCGGGTGCAGCTCGGCGTGCGGCCGGAATACGCGACGCTGGCGGCCGGCGACGGCATCCCGGTGCAGGTGCGGCGGGTCGAGGATCTCGGCCGTCGCCGCCTCGCGCGCGTCGCGCTCGGGCCACACGAGCTGGTCGCGACCCTGCCGCCGGGCCTGTCGATCGCCGGCAGCGAGGCGGTGCTGCAGGTCGAGCCGCCCAACCTGCACGTCTATGTCGATGACCGCCGCGTGGAGGGGATTGCGGCATGAACGACAAGGCCTGGAACAACCGCGCCTGGTTCTTCGTCCTGCCGGTGCTCGCCTTCGTCCTGTTCTCGTCGCTGATCCCGATGATGACCGTGGTGAATTACTCGGTCCAGGACACGATGGGGCAGAACCATTTCTTCTGGAACGGCGCCGGCTGGTTCCAGAACCTGCTCGATCCCACGACCGATATCGGCGGCCGGTTCGCGCGCGCCATCGTGCGCAATTTCGTCTTCTCCGCGGCGATCCTGGCGATCGAGATCCCGCTCGGCATCCTGGTGGCGCTGTCACTGCCACGGCGCGGCTGGGCGGTCGGCCCGACGCTGGTGATCATCGCGCTGCCGATGCTGATCCCGTGGAACGTGGTCGGCACGATCTGGCAGATCTTCGCGCGCCAGGATATCGGCCTGCTCGGCGCCGTCGTGAACAAGATCGGTATCCACTACAACGACACCGAGGATCCGGTGTCCGCCTGGGCCACCATCGTCGTGATGGATGTCTGGCACTGGACGTCGATGGTGGCGCTGCTCTGCTACGCCGGGCTGAAGGCGATCCCCGATGCCTACTACCAGGCGGCGCGGATCGATGCGGCCCGTCGCTGGTCGGTGTTCCTCAACATCGAGCTGCCGAAGCTGCGCAAGGTGCTGATCATCGCGGTGCTGCTGCGCTTCATGGAAAGCTTCATGATCTACACCGAGCCGATGGTGGTGACCGGCGGCGGGCCGGGCGAGGCGACCAGCTTCATGTCGCTGGATCTGGTCAAGATCGCGCTCGGCCAGGTCGATCTCGGCAATGCCGCGGCCTATTCGCTGATCTACAACCTGATCACGCTGACCGTGTGCTGGATCTTCTTCACCACGATGACGCAGCTCGAGGCGCGGAAGGGGGCATGATGGATCATCCGGTTGCCGAGTTCGCGCCGTCGCTGCCGCCGCGCGCGACGGCGCCGCTGCGGCGGGCGCGCTCCGCGGGACGCGGTGCGAGGCGCGAGGGGCTGCGCCGCGTCGTGCTCGGCGCCTACCTGATCGCGCTGCTGCTGCCGATCTACTGGCTCATCAACATGAGCCTGAAGAGCAATGTCGAGATCACCTCGGGCCTGACGCTCTGGCCGCACCATCCGGTGCTCGACCACTATCGCTACATCTTCACCGATCCGGCCTGGTACGGCGGCTTCCTGCACTCGATCACCTATGTCGTGCTGAACACGGTGATCTCGGTGACGATCGCGCTGCCCGCCGCCTACGCTTTCAACCGCTACCGGTTCCTCGGCGACAAGCATCTGTTCTTCTGGCTGCTGTCGAACCTGATGGCGCCGCCGGCGGTCTACGCGATGCCGTTCTTCAATCTCTACTCGGCCGTGGGATTGTTCGACACGGTCTGGGCGGTGGCACTCGCGCATTGCCTGTTCAACGTGCCGCTCGCGGTCTGGATCCTGGAGGGCTTCATCGCCGGGGTGCCGCGGGAGATCGACGAGACGGCGGCGATCGACGGCTACTCTTTTCCGCGCTTCTTCATCCGCATCTTCCTGCCGCTGATCGCCAACGGCATCGGCGTCACCGCCTTCTTCTGCTTCATGTTCTCCTGGGTCGAGCAGTTGCTGGCGACGACGCTGACCACGGTGAATGCCAAGCCGATCGTGTCGGTGATGACGCGGACCTATTCCTCGGCCGGGATGGATTGGGGACTGCTGGCCGCGGCCGGCGTGCTGACCATGATCCCGGGCGCGGTGGTGATCTGGTTCGTACGCAACCACATCGCGCGCGGCTTCGCGCTCGGCCGCGTCTGAGGAGAGACGGCGATGCTGCTGTGGATGGCCTGGACCTGGCAGACCGGCGTTTTCTTCTGCGCCATCCTGCTGACCCTGATCGCGATGAGCGTGATTGCGATCCGGTGGCCGGAGACGCCGCGGGTCGGCATCTTCCGCTTTCCGACCACGCGCGGCGACCGGCTGTTCATGTCGCTGCTCGGCTGGGCCTACATCTTCCTGCTGTGGATCCGTCTGACCGGCGGCGACAATCTCTGGGTCCCGCTGGCGGGTGCGGTGGTTCTCACCGCGCTGATGTTCCGCTTCGCCTGACGCGCCCGGCCGTGGCCGGCGCGGCCGCGGCCCACCGAAAACCCCGCCTCGCGCGTGACCATCACGCCGCTGGCAGAACCAAGGAGAGGAGACGATGGGGATCAAACGTCGCGATGTGATGAAGGGGACGGCGGCCGCGGCCGTCGGTTCCGGCGTGCTGCTGCGCAGCCGGCCGAGCCACGCGCAGCAGATGGACGCCGCCAAGAAATGGGTGGACAGCGAGTTCCAGCCGTCGACGCTGAGCAAAGATCAGCAGATGGCCGAGATGGAATGGTTCATCAAGGCGTCCAAGCCTTTCGCCGGTCTGCAGGTCAGCACCGTCTCGGAGATCCTAAAGGTGCATGACTACGAGTCGAAGACGCTGACCCGCGCCTTCCACGACATCACCGGCATCCAGGTCAAGCACGACCTGATGGACGAAGGCACGCTGGTCGACAAGATCGAAGTCGAGATGCAGTCCGGCCGGCCGATCTACGATTTCTGGATGAACGATTCCGACTTCATCGGCACGCATCCGCGCTATCACGACATCGTCGGCGGCTCGCTCACCGATTTCATGGCCAACGAAGGCAAGGACGTCACCAATCCGGGCCTCGATCTCGAGGACTTCATCGGCCTCTCGTTCGGCACCTTCACCGACGGCAAGCTGTACCAGCTGCCCGACCAGCAATTCGCCAACCTCTACTGGTTCCGCTACGACTGGTTCAAGCGGCCGGAGCTGCAGGCGGCGTTCAAGAAGCAGTTCGGCTACGATCTCGGCGTGCCGGTCAACTGGTCGGCCTATGAGGACATCGCCGACTTCTTCACCAACACGGTGAAGGAGATCGACGGCCAGCGCGTCTACGGCCACATGGATTACGGCAAGAAGGATCCGTCGCTCGGCTGGCGCTTCACCGATGCCTGGCTGTCCATGGCCGGCTCCGGCGATCGCGGCCTGCCCAACGGGCGCCCGGTCGATGAATGGGGCATCCGGCTGGAGGACAACCGGCCGCGCGGCTCCTCGATCACCCGCGGCGGCGACGCCAACGGCCCGGCGGCGGTCTACGCGCTGACCAAATATGTCGAGTGGCTGAAGAAATATGCGCCGCCCGAGGCCGCCGGCATGGACTTCCTGGAAGCCGGGCCGGTGCCGGGCCAGGGCCACATCGCGCAGCAGATCTTCTGGTACTCGGCCTTCACCGACGCGCTGACCAAGCCCGGCCTGCCGGTGATGAACGCGGACGGCACGCCAAAATGGCGCATGGCACCAAGCCCGCACGGTGCCTACTGGAAGGAGGGCATGAAGCTCGGCTACCAGGATTGCGGCTGCTGGACGATGCTGAAATACGCGCCGATGGAGCACATCAAGGCGGGATGGCTCTATGCGCAGTTCTGCACCGCGAAGTCGGTCACGCTGCGCAAGGCGGTGGTCTCGCTGCACCTGATCCGCGAGAGCGATATCTGGCACCCGGCGCTGACTGCCCTCGCGCCGAAATGCGGCGGCCTGGTCGAGTTCTATCGCAGCCCGGCGCGCAAGGAGTGGACGCCGACCGGCGTCAACGTGCCGGACTACGGCAAGATGGCGCAGGTCTGGTGGCAGAACGTCTCCAACGCCATCTCCGGCCAGGTGACGCCGCAGCAGGCGATGGACGGGCTGGCGCGCGACCAGGACGCGATCATGGCGCGGCTGCAGCGCTCGGGCGTGCAGGGCGATCTCGGTCCGCTGATGAACAAGCCGATGCCGGCGGAATACTGGTTTGCCAAGGCGGAGAAGGACGGCAACCTGGCGCCGCAACGCAAGCTTGCCAACGAGAAGCCGCCGGGGCAGACCGTCGATTACGACGAGCTGATCAAGAGCTGGCCGGCGACGCCGCCGAAGCGGAGCTGAACTCCTGGGGCTTGGAGGGAGGCTTCGGCCTCCCTCCTCGTCGCCGCCGTGAGTGTGGGTTTCGATGCAGGCGCATATTCTCGTCATCGACCAGGGCACGACCTCCAGCCGGGCGATCGTGTTCGATCGCGCCCTGTCGCCGGTCGCGACGGCGCAGCAGGAATTCCCGCAGCTCTTCCCCGCCTCGGGCTGGGTGGAGCACGACCCCGAGGCGATCTGGCAGAGCACGCTGGTGACGGCGCGGGAGGCGCTGTCACGCGCCGGCCTCGGCGCCGACGCGATCGCCGCCATCGGCATCGCCAACCAGCGCGAGACGGTGCTGGTCTGGGATCGCGCCACCGGTCGCCCGATCCACAATGCCATCGTCTGGCAGGACCGCCGCACCGCCGCGGCCTGTGAGGCGCTGGAAGCGGCCGGCCACGGCCCTCGCGTCGCCGAGCGCACCGGGCTGCGGCTCGATCCGTATTTCTCCGCGACCAAGATCGGCTGGATCCTCGACCGGGTGCGGGGTGCGCGGGCGCAGGCGGACGCGGGCGCGCTCGCCTTCGGCACGGTCGACACCTTCCTGCTCTGGCGCCTGACCGGCGGCGCGGTGCACGCGACCGACGCAACCAACGCCTCGCGCACGCTGTTGTGCAACATCGCCGACGCAACGTGGGACGACGAGATGCTGGCGCTGTTCGGCGTCCCGCGCGCCATGCTGCCGGCGATCCGCGACAGCGCCGGCGATTTCGGCACCACGCATCCCGATCTGTTCGGCGCGGCGATTCCGATCCGCGGCGTTGCCGGCGACCAGCAGGCAGCGCTGGTCGGCCAGGCCTGTTTCCGCCCCGGCATGGTCAAGGCGACGTACGGCACCGGCGGCTTCATTCTGCTCAACACCGGTGAGGCACCGGTCGCCTCGCAGCACCGGCTGGTGACCACGATCGGCGTGCAGCTCGGCGGGCGGCGGCTCTACGCGCTGGAGGGCTCGATCTTCTCCGCCGGCAGCGCCGTGCAATGGCTGCGCGACGGACTCGGTATCATCGCGACCGCGGCGGAGAGCGGCGATCTGGCGGCCGCGGCCGATCCGGCGCAGCGCGTCTATCTGGTGCCCGCCTTCACCGGCCTTGGCGCGCCGCACTGGGACAGCCATGCGCGCGCCACCGTCACCGGCATCACCCGCGCCACCACGCGGCGCGAGCTGGCGCGCGCGGCCCTGGAAAGTGTCGCCTACCAGACGCGCGACCTGCTCGATTGCATGGTGGCTGATCTCGGCGGACGCTGGGGCGGTGCGGAGAGAGTGCTGCGCGTCGATGGCGGCATGACCGCGAGCGACTGGACGCTGCAGTTCCTCGCCGACACGCTCGGGCTGACCGTGGACCGGCCGACCTGCCTGGAGACGACCGCGCTCGGCGCCGCGTATCTCGCCGGGCTCGATGCCGGGCTCTATCCGCCGCCGGAGCGCTTCGCCGAGACGTGGTCGCGCGCGCGCGCCTTCACCCCGCGCATGCCGGAGAGCGAGCGCGATTCGCGCTATCGCGGTTGGCAGCAGGCGGTGGCGCAGGCGCGGCACGCGCCGGGTGTCGCCCCGGACTAGTGCGCATCACTGATGCGCATCGTCTTCCGCTGCGATCCGGCATTGCGCGATCTGCTGCCGCCGCCGGTGCCGGCGCGCGCGGCGCTGCCCGACTGGCTGCGCCGCATGCCGCGCGCGGCGTTCTCCGCGACGCATGGCGCGGAGGTGCGCACGGTCAAGCAATGCCCGCCCTTCGTCGATGCCATGGCCTACGGCTTCGTCATGCCGCTGCCCTGCGACGTGACCGTGCGCGACGGACAATTGTCCTGGGACTGGCGCCTGCCGCCGCTCGCCGCGGCGATGCATCCGCGCTCGCCGGTCAGCTTCCACGTCCCGGCGCAGGTCGAAGGCACGCCGCTGCACCAGCCCGATCGCGCGCTGGTCAAGTTCAACAGCTTCTGGACGGTGGAACTCGAATCCGGCTGGTCGCTGTTCGCGACGCATCCGGTGAACCGCACCGACTTGCCGTTCCGACTGCTGAGCGGCCTCGTGGATGCCGACCGGTTCCACGACATCGGCATCCTGTTTCCGGCGGTCTGGACCGACCGGGATTTCGACGGCGTGCTGCCGCGCGGCACGCCGGTCGCGCAATGCTTCCCGGTGCCGCGCGCGCCGCTGCATCTGGAACTCGCGACATTCGATGCCGAGGCGAGCGCCGCCTATGACCGCACCGGCGATGCGGTGCTGCGCACGCCCGGCACCTATCGCCGCCGCTTCCGCGCGCGGCGGTCAGGCGCGGCGCAGGAGCTCGCCGCGGAGCCGCCCGAGATCGAGGAATAGCGTCCCGGCCGGCGCCGCGACCAGTGCCTGCGCGATGCGGCCGAAGGACTCCGGCCGCAGCCGCAGCGCTTGGCCGTACGCGTCGAGCGCCGCCTCGAGTTCGCCGCTCTCCTGCAGCGCCACGCCGAGATTGAGCGCCGCCTCGTGATGCTCCGGCCGCAACGTCAGCACGCGCCGATATGCCGTCGCCGCGCCCGCCGCGTCGCCGCCATCGTGCCGGGTCAGCGCCAGCGCGAACCAGGCGGGGACGGCGTTTGCATCGAGCGCGACCGCCCGCTCGAAAGCGCGCGCGGCCGCCTCGCGCTGCCCGGCCTGGCGCAGGCACAGGCCGCGGCGATACGGGATCTCCGCCAGCTCCGGCGCGCCAGGTTCGGCCTTCCCGTAGGCCGCAGCGGCGGCGTCCGCTTGGCCCAGCGCCAGCATGGCGGCGGCATCGCCCAATTGCGCCGGCAGCAGCGCGGGATCGGCGGCGAGGGCGCGGGCGAAGGCGACGCGTGCTGCCTCGGCCTTGCCGGCGCGCAGCAAGGTCTGGCCGAGCGCGCACCAGCCCGGCGCGTACGCGGGATACGCGTCCAGGTGCGGCAGCAGCGCCATCGCGCCGGGCGCGCCCTGCTCCAACAGGGCGCAGCACCGGCGAAACAGCGTCGCCGCGTTGCGGTCGCCACGCACCGGTTCGGCGGATCGCTCTGTCGGTGGTTGCATCGTTGTCCTGCAGGGCCTCGGCCGGCGCGGAAAGGGTGGCGGACCGGTGCGGGCGCCTCAAGCGAAAAGCCAGCGCCCTGCGCGCCATGGCGGGACGGAACCGCGCTGGGTTTGCCGGAAGCCAGTTGGCTTGGGTCACACCGCGGCGGCGGGTGCTCAGGCGTGCAGGGCGATCAGCTCCGAGGTCGTGCCAGGCGTGACGCCCTGTGCCGCTCCGGCCGCGCCCCAGGCAAGGCCGAGATTCTCCGACGTCGACAGGCCGTATCGATCGATCGCGGTCACCCGGACGGCCAGGCTGCCCGCCCCGGTGGCGGGCGCGATGCCGCTCAGAACGCCGGTCTGGGAATCGATGTGCAGCCAGGACGCAGCATTCGGGCCGGAGGTCTCGATGGCGGTGAAGCGCAAGGCCGATGCCTGCGGATCGGTGAACCCGCTCGCCAGCGCGACCGACACCGGCTGCGAATCGAGGAGGATCACGCTTCCCGTGTGCCCGCTCGCCACCGGCGCTGCCGCATGGATCGCGACCGCGACCCGTTCGGTGGCGCTCCGCCCGCTCGTGTTCGTGGCCGTCACCTGCAGGCCGAGCGAGCCCGGCGTGATCGGGCACGTGCCGCTGATCGTGTCCGTCGCCGGGTTGAACGACAGGCCCGAGGGCAGCGCCTGCCCGTTCGCCTCGGTGACGCTGTAGGTCAGGTGCTCGCCGAGCGGGTCGGTGAAGGTGTTCGCCGCGACCGCGAGATTCGCCGCCGTCCCGACGGTCCAGCTCGATGCGGTCGTCCGGTGCGCCAGCGTCGGCGTGTCGACGCCCTTGTCGCCGACCGTCAGGATCTGGCTCTTGACCGCGCCGCCCGAATCCGTCGCGGTCAGCTTGATCGGCGTCGTGCCGGCCGTGGTCGGCGCGGTTCCCGAGAAGTGCAGCGTCGCCGGGTCGAAGCTGAGCCAGGACGGCAGCGCCTGGCCGTTCGCGAGCGTCGCCGCGTAGGTCAAGGCCATGCCCTGCGGGTCGGTGAAGCTGCCTCCTGAGAGCGCGACCGCCTGGCCGGCGTAGACGGTCGCTCCCAGCGTCCCGCCCGTGACGGTTGGCGCCGCGGGCGGCCGGTCGGTGAGCCTGAACGACTCGGAGGCCGAGCCGCCATCCGTGTTCGTGGCGGTGAGCTTGAGGGCGGTGGTCTTGACGACCGGAGTCGGCAGCCCGGTGCCGGACAGCGTCCGGGTCGATGCATTGAAATGCAGCCAGCTCGGCAGCGCCTGGCCGTTGGCCTGGGTGAGGCTGTAGGTCAGCGACTCGCCGAGCGGGTCGGTGAAGAGATTGGCAGGCAGGACGATCGAGAACGCGGTGCCGCCGGTGACCTGGGCTGAGGCGCTTCTGGCGGCGGGCGTGTCGAGCACGTCGGAGAGGGTGAAGCTCGCCGAGGCAACGCCGCCGCCGGTGTCGGTTGCGGTGAGCTTGATCGCCGTGTTCGACGCCGTCGCCGGGGCGACCCCGCTGAACGTCTGCGTCGTCGCGTTGAAGCTGAGCCAGGACGGCAGCGCCGCCCCGTTCGCGAGCGTGGCCGTGTAGGTCAGCGCCTCGCTGTTGGGGTCGACGAAGGTACCGGCGACGGCGAAGCTGAAGGCGTGTCCCTCATAGGCTTTCTGCGTCGCGATGGCCTTGACCAGCCGCGGCGGCGGCGGCGCCTTCACCGCCAGGGTGAAGGTCTCCGTGGCTGCGAGGTTGCTCGTGTCGGTCGCGGTCACCCGGATCGTCAGCGTCTGCGCTGTGCTCGGCGCCGTCCCGGAGAAGATTCCGGTCGCAGCGTCGAACGCAAGCCAGCCCGGCAGCGCCGCACGACTGGAAAGCGCCGCCGTGTATGTGAGCGCCTGGCCCTGCGGGTCGGTGAACGTGTCGGCGGCGAGCGCAAAGCTCAGCGCGTGGCCAGTCAGCACGCTCTGCGAACCGGTCCGATCGGTGAGCTTCGGCGGCGCGGCCTTCGTGGCTGGCGCCGAGCCGCTCACCGCGACGGTGACCGACGACCAATCGCCCCAGTAGCCGCTCGCGTTCTCGGCGCGGAGCTCGACCGTGTCCGTGCCCGCCGCCGAGCCCGCCAGGAAGCCGAGCCCGCCCAAACTTGCCGACGCCGCGGCGGTCGCGGCCGAACGCGCGGTCGAGCTGGCGACGCCGTTGACGGTGATGCTGCCATAGGACGGGGTGGCGTAGGCCTGGTAGGCGACGATGCGGGTGCCGGCCCAGTCGGACGCCGAGAACAGCGCGGCAAGTGATTGCGACTGACCGAGGCCCAGCGCATCGTTCGCCACCAGCCCAGTGACGGTCGGCGTATCCAGGCGATAGACGACCACCGTCGCGGCGTTGACGCCGGTGAATTCCTGGCTGGCCGGATGCGGCGCCAGGACGGTGATGTCGCTGGCGCTGCCGTCATGCGCGCTGTTCGCCCCGCCGGCGTAGGCCATGTTGTCGACGAGCATGGCGCTCGTGCCCGAGCCGGACACCACGGTGGTGATGTGGCCGCCGCCGCCGGCGGGCTCGAAGACGACCTGGTCGCCGGCCCGGAGCAGCGACTCCCAGGCGCCGTTCGCGCTGGCCGGTCCGTTATAAGCGACCTTCCACTCGCTGCTCGTCGCATCGACCCCGGCGGTGCCGACCGCGCTGCTCGCAACCGTCAGCCCTGCGCCCGCCTCGGCGTCGATGGTGCTCGCCAGCAGCCAGCATCCCTCGTCGTTCCAGGCGTCGCCGACGAATTTCATCGCCGTCGAGCAGATCGAATCCGGTGTCGCCTGGGTGGTCGCGGTGGCCGCGCCGACCGACTGCGTGGCGAAGGTTGCCGTGCCGTAGTCGGTCCAGTCGCCCGGATTGACCGCCATCGTGACGCTGTCATCGGCGTAGGCCGAGGTCAGCGAGGCGGTGTTGGTGCCGAAGAAGCTGAGATCCGCGAGTTCACCGGCGCTGGCGGACGAGTTGTATGTGAGGTCCAGGAGGTTGCCGTAGGTGGCATTCTCATAGGTGCCGCTGGCCGCGTCCCAGGTGAAGACGATGCCGACGCCGCGCTCATCGCCGCCGATCGCGGTGAAGGCGGCGCTCTCCCCGTCCCCGCTCAGCGTCCCGGTGGTACCGCTCTCGCCCGCGGTGTATTCGTCGCGGTCAAGACCGGAGACGATCAGGTAGGTCGGGTTCGAACCGTCCGCCGTGACGGACAGGATCTGCGACATCCGGACGCTCTGCGCGTCCGGACTTGCGAACGCGCTGTCGACGACTTCGACCGTCATCTCGGCCTCGTGGCTTGCAGGATAAGGAGTCGCAAACGCTCTGATTCCGTGCCGGAGGGCCGGCCCGGAACGCGTCGACTATTCCGCGAATCCCGTAATCAACGGGTTAACGCGATCCGTTCGGGTCTTCGTCCCTGCGCCCGTCACGACGTGATCGGCGCGCGTTCGAGCCGCCGCGCCGGTTGCCGGGGCGTCGCGGTGTCCTGGTCGGACGCCGAGATCGGGACAGGGATGGAGGCTCGGATTCGGC
>Ga0335074_10011778_pt1 | contig 12239 bp, 10 predicted proteins | sample Lox_Sample_23_FD_206715 | JGI IMG/M metagenome (GOLD analysis project Ga0335074, IMG submission 206715) | Soil microbial communities from Loxahatchee National Wildlife Refuge, Florida, United States - Lox_Sample_2.3 | ecosystem: Environmental > Terrestrial > Soil > Wetlands | place: USA...
TGGCGATGCCGAGCGATGCTGACTGGACATGGCTGCGAGCTGCGTCCGAGGCACCGGAGATGACCCTTGAGGTGTACGAGTCACTTCCGGAGGACCTGGCGCGCAGGATCGAGGTAGTGGACGGCACGGCTGTCGTGTGCCATTCCCCTTCGCAGAAGCACCAGGCTGTTCAGCAGGCGCTGCTCACGGCGCTCAGCGAGGCAGCGCGCAAGCATCTGGAAAGGCAACGGGCTGGCCGGCATGACCGAACGCGCCCGGCGTGGTGGGCTCGGTGGCCGACGGCGGAGCGGCGGTGCGCCTGGCCATCCGGGAGAAACCCGACGTAGTGCTGATGGGCGCGCGCGACCGCGCTCAGCTCATCGTGCTGGCGCACGAGGCCGGGTTCACCCGGCCCTGATCTCAGGTTTTTTCGAGAAACTCCGCTTGGTCCCCGAGCAGATCCTCGATCGCCTTCTGGATCGCGGGGTGTGCCTTCAGGTTGGGGTCCGCCTCGACCACTGTCGACGCCTCGTCCCTGGCCAGGCCGATCAGGTCCTCGTCGGCCAGCAGCCGGAGCAGCCGCAGGCTGGACTGACGGCCCGCCTGGGCGGAACCGAGGACGTCGCCCTCCCGGCGCTGCTCAAGGTCAAGCCGGGCTAGCTGGAATCCGTCCACGGTCGCGGCTACCGCGTCGAGCCGCTCACGGGACGGGCTGGCCGGCGGCGCCTCGGTGACCAGCAGGCACAGGCCGGGTGCGCTGCCCCGGCCGACCCGGCCGCGGAGCTGGTGCAGCTGGGATACCCCGAACCGCTCGGCGTCCATGATCACCATCACGGTGGCGTTGGGCACGTCGACGCCGACCTCGATGACGGTCGTCGCGATCAGCACGTCGATGCTGCCGCCGGAGAACTCGCGCATCACCGCGTCCTTCTCCTCCGCGCCCAGCCGGCCGTGCAGCACCGCGAGACGCAGGCCCGACAGGGCGCCGCCGATGAGCTCGCCGGCCAGGTCGGCGACGGCCAGCGGCTGGCGTTTCCCCGCGGCGGCCTGGGTCGCCGCGTAGTCGCTCTCGTAGAGATCGCCGCCGATCCGCGGGCAGACCACATACGCCTGCTGGCCTCGTCCGACTTCCTCCCGCACGCGCTCCCACGCGCGGTCAAGGAAGTGCGGCTTGTCGGCGGCGGGCACGACATGGGAGGCGATCGGCGAGCGCCCGGCCGGAAGCTGGGTCAGCGTGGAGGTCTCCAGGTCGCCGTAGACGGTCATCGCGACCGTGCGCGGGATCGGCGTCGCGGTCATGACCAGCACGTGCGGGCGCTTGTCCGCGGCCTTGGCCCGCAACGCGTCGCGCTGCTCGACACCGAACCTGTGCTGTTCGTCGATGACGATCAGGCCCAGGTCGGCGAACTGGACCCGGTCCTCGAGCAGCGCGTGCGTGCCGATGATCAGCCCGGCCTCGCCGGAGACCGCGTCGGCGAGCGCCTGCCGCCTGGCCGCCGCGCCGGACGACCCGGTCAGCAGCACGACCTTCGTCGAGTTCTCCGCCGCGCCGAGCTGACCCCGCTGGCCAAGCGGCCCGAGCAGGTCGCAGATCGACCGGTGGTGCTGCTGGGCGAGTACCTCGGTGGGGGCGAGGAGGGCGGCCTGCCCGCCGGCATCCACAACCTGAAGCATCGCGCGGACCGCGATGACCGTCTTGCCCGACCCGACCTCGCCCTGCAGCAGCCGGTGCATCGGGTACGCGCAGGAGAGGTCGTGCGCGATCGTCGCGCCCACGCTTTTCTGGCCGTCGGTGAGCGTGAACGGCAGCGCCCGGTCGAACTCGTCGAGCAGGCGGCCGATCTCCAGTGGCCTGGGCATGGCGGGCATCGCGGCAGCGGCCAGCCGGCGCCTGGCCAGCGCAGCCTGCAGCATGAACGCCTCGTCCCACTTCAGCCGGTCCCTGGCCCGGTCCCGGTCAGCGAAGTCGAGCGGCTGGTGGATGGCTCTGATCGCCTCCGCCCTGCCCATCAGGCCGTATCGCCGCCGCAAGTCCTCGGGCAGCGGATCCTGGCCGGCGTCGAGCGTGTCCAGCAGGGTCTTGACGGCCTTGCCGATCTGCCAGGAACTGATCTTGGCGCTGGCCGGGTAGACGGGGATCAGCGCGGTGGCGTACTCGGCCGCGAGCTCCGGGGTCAGGTCCGCGTTGGGCGGGGCGCCCGGCAGCATCTCGCAGTCGGGGTGAATCAGCTGCCGGTGCCCGCGGTAGGTGGTGACCGTGCCGGCGAACATGCCCACAAAATTCGGCGCGAGGAGCCGAATGTAATACCCGGTGTTAGCGAAGAACATCAGTGTGAGCTTGTCCACATCGTCGGTGACCACCACCTGGAGGCGGCTCGGCTTCCTCGAGTGCTCCGGCTGCTTCCTGTAGGACAGCCCTCCCGGGTAGATGACTTGCGCCGACACCACCCTGGCCACCACCGTGACATGGTCCCCCTCACGCAGCGAAGCCAGGTCGGACAGCTCACCCCTGGTGTAGTAGCGGCGTGGGTAGTGGCGCAGCAGATCCATAACCTTGGTCATCCCAAAGACCTGTTCGAGCACCTTAGCCGTCTTCGGCCCGAGTACCCTGGGCAGCGGGTCGCGGAGGGTAGTCACAAACGCAGCATAGAGTGGGGGACCGACATTTCAGCGCCAGTTCGGCATGGCGTACGGCACCGATCGGCACGGCGCACGGCACCGACCGGCCCAGAACGGCTCCGATCGGCCCGGCGCGCATCGTCAATTAGGCACGGCGGCGGCGGATCGGGTAGGCTTCGACGGCTGCCAGGTAAAGCCTGGCGATAACCTGTCACCCTCATCAATGGAGCGAACCGTGGCTTCCGTCTGCGACGTATGCGGCAAGGGGCCGGGTTTCGGCAAAAACGTCTCGTTCTCGCACCGCCGTACCCCGCGCCGCTTTAACCCGAACATCCAGACCGTGCGCGCCATGGTAGGCGGCAACCGCAAGCGCCTGAACGTGTGCACATCCTGCATCAAGGCCGGCAAGGTCTCCCGCTAAGGCATCTTCCGGTTCCGCTCGCCGCCCGCGGCGCGTCCCGGGCTAGCCGCGGAAGTGGTCCCAGCCGGGGGGGCCTGGGTATGGCTTACCGTCTACGGTGACGCCGTGGCCGGAGCGCACGGAGCCGATGAGCTTCCACCGCGGCGGGAGGTCGACGCCGACAGGGAACGTCGCCACCAGCGAGTGGTCTTCACCGCCGGTGAGGACGCAGGAAAGCTCGGCGGTGTCACCACAGTGAGTTCTGATAAGAGGATCTTTGACGGCCGCTGAGGAGACGTCGACCAGCACATCGCTGGCGTCGGCGATATGGCCCAGGTCTGCGAGCAGGCCGTCGCTCACGTCAATCATGGAGGTGGCGCCTAGCCTGGCGGCTTCCGGGCCGGCGTCGTACGGCGGGGAGGGGCGGAGCTGGGCCCGCACCAGCGAACCGGGCGCGGTCAAACCTGCCGTGAGCAGGGCCAGGCCGGCGGCCGCGCGCCCGAGCGTCCCAGCGACCGCGACCACGTCACCGGGACGGGCGCCCGAGCGCAGGACGGGACCGAGACCAGAAAGGTCACCCAGGCCGGTCACAGCCAGCAGCACCGAGGTAGCACGCGACGTGTCCCCGCCGGCGACGCTGGCACCGGCCCGTGCGCACTCGGCGGCCAAGCCCTGGGTAAAGCCGCGGATCCACGAGACAGCAAGATCGGCCGGCGCGGCGAGCGCGACCAGCAGGCCGGTCGGCCTAGCGCCCATCGCTGCCACGTCTGCCAGGCTGCGTGCGGCCGCCTTGTGGCCGACATCTGATGACGACGACCAGTCACGGCGGAAGTGCCGGCCTTCCAGCAGGAAGTCCGTGGTGGCCACGACCCTGCCATCGGGAGCGACAAGCACCGCCGCGTCGTCCCCGATGCCGGTCAGCACCGTCGGTCCGGACGGCAGCCAGGATTCCAGCGCCCCGATAAGCCCGAATTCGCCGAGCTCGCCGAGATTAATGACTCCTCCACCACACAAGTCGATATGTGCACAACCGGTCTGGACCTCTACGGTACCGTGAGGGATCATGGGCATCTGTCTCGCTCGGCCATAGGAGGACGGCATGGTGGAGGCTTACATCCTCGTCCAGACAGAGGTGGGCAAGGCCGCCGACGTGGCCCGGCAGATCTCGAAGATCAGTGGCGTCACGCAGGCGGAGGACGTAACCGGGCCGTATGACGTGATCGTGCGTGCCCAAGCGGAAAACGTCGACGAACTCGGGCGGCTGGTCGCGGCCAATATCCAGGCGGTGCCCGGCATTACCCGGACGCTCACCTGCCCCGTGGTGCACATCTGAGCAAGCCGGCGGTGTGCGGTCCCAGGCCAATCGCCGCCGCCTCCTGGAGATCCTCGGGGGTGTCCACATCCCGGCGCAGGCCGTCGATGCCGTGCAGGACGAGTTCGACGGCACCGCCGGCGGCGTGCCTGGCACGGGATGCCAGGCCGAAGGACGGCTGGAACCCGAACCCCGGTCCGGCCGTATACATCGTCGTTCCGTCTCCGGCCGCGTCCGCGACGAAGGCCGTGGGCCACTGTCTGGCCGCGCGCAGCGCCGTCGCGATCTCGGTCGGCCTGACCGCCGGCAGGTCGGCGAACAGCGCGGCGAGGCCGCTGCCCGGCCAGCGCCCGCGCGCGAAGACAGCGCCGCGGCGGAGCGCGCCGTTCAGGCCGCCGATAGCCACGCCGCCCATCAGGCCGCCGGGCGGCGTGTCCGGGATCACTACCGCGCCAAGCTCGCCCGCCATATCGCCGACGGCCTGGTCATCTGTGATGACGATCACATGCGCGGCTTCCCGGCACTCTAGGACCGCGGTAACCGTGTCCGCGGCCATCGCCAGCGCCAGCGCGGCGCGGCGCTCCCCGCCAAGCCGCGCGAGCCTGGACTTAGCCTGAGTGAGAACCTTCACGGGGATCACCACTGACCAGGTGAACGAGGCGATGTCGGCCATGGATTTCTAAAGTAGTAGAGCGCTGATCCTGCCTCGACACCAGACCACTTCAACCAGGAGACTTACCTCATGAGCACCACGGTGAGCCGCCGTCCTTGGGGTTACTCGAAGTTCTGGCGAGCATTGTCGGTGATCGTATTGCGACCACTGCTGACGGTGCTCATCAACAACAAGCATGCCGGACGCTCGAACGTCCCGAAGAAGGGCGGGATCATCCTGGCCCCGAACCACCTGTCCTACGTGGACTGGGGAACGGACGCGTTGTTCTGCTATATGGCGGGGCGGTACCCGGTGTTCATGATCAAGGGGAGCATGTTCCGGGTCAAGGGCATCGGATCCTTCCTGTACAAGGCGGGCCAGCTCCCGGTGAACCGCGGCGCCACCGACGCGGCGCTGGTGCTGAAGGTCGCCGAGGAGGCGCTGGCACAGGGCGCCGCCGTGATCATCTACCCGGAGGCCACCGCCACCCGCGACCCGGATCTGTGGCCGATGGTGTCCAAGACCGGCGTGGCCAGGCTGGCGCTGGCCACCGGCGTGCCGGTGATACCGGTCGCGCACTGGGGGACGCAGGACATCTTGCCGTACGGAAGCAAGAAGGTGTTCAGCGGCCTGTTCCTGCCGCCCCGCAAGACGGTGCGCACGATCGCCGGACCGCCGGTGGACCTGTCCGCCTGGCAGGGCAAGCACACGTCGGCCCGGGCGCTGCGCGAGGCAACGGCGGCGATCATGGGCGAGGTCGCCACGCTGGTCGGGGAACTGCGCGGCGAGGTGCCGCCAGGTGAGGCGTTCAATCCTGCCAAGCAGGCGCCAGACCGGCAGGCTCTGCCGGCCGAGGCGGACGTCGCTCCGCCCCAGCCAGGTAATACTCCATGAAGAAAACAGCCGCCGTGCTCGGAGCCGGGTCCTGGGGAACCACGTTCGCCCAGGTGCTATGCGACGCGGGCACGCCGACCGTGCTGTACTCACGACGGCCGGAGGTCGCCAAGACCATCAACGCGGACCACCAGAACCCCGACTACATGCCCGGCATCGAGCTGACCTCCGCGCTGACCGCCGTGGCCGACCCGGCGGAGGCGCTGGACGGGGCCTCGCTCGTCGTGTTCGCGATCCCCGCCCAGACGCTGCGGGACAACCTCACCGCGTGGGCGCCGCTGCTGCCGCCGGACGCGCTGCTGGTCAGCCTCATCAAGGGCATCGAGCATGGCACCTTGCTGCGGATGAGTGAGGTCATCCACGAGGTGCTGGAAGCGCCCGCCGCGAGGATAGTCGTCGTCACCGGGCCGAACCTGGCGCGCGAGATCGCCCAGCGGGAGATCACCGCCTCGGTCGTGGCGTGTGCGGACCTGGCCGGGGCCGAATCCATGCAGAAGGCCTGCCACACCGGGTATTTCCGGCCATACACGAACACGGATGTGGTCGGCTGCGAACTCGGCGGGGCGGTGAAGAACATCATCGCGCTGGCCGTCGGCATCGCGGTGGCGTTGGGTCTGGGCGACAACACGCGCGCCACGCTGATCACCCGCGGGCTCGCCGAGATCGCCAGGCTCGGTGTCGCACTCGGCGCGCAGACGCAGACGTTCGCAGGCCTGGCCGGGATGGGTGACCTGGTCGCGACCTGCATTTCGCGGCTGTCGCGGAACCGGTCGTTCGGGGAGAGCCTGGGCCATGGCATGTCGGTGGAGGAAGCCTCGGAGGCGATGAGCCAGACCGCCGAGGGGGTGGCGTCCTGCTCGCCGGTGCTCGCGCTAGCGAAACGGCACGGTGTGGAGATGCCGATCACGGAGGTGATGGCGGCAGTCATGCACGACGGCCTGCCAGTCGCCGAGGCCGCGGCGTTGCTGGCGTCCCGGACCGCGAAACCGGAGTGGTACGTATGAGTGACATCGTTCGTAAGCAAGCCGGGGAGAACACCCGGGCCGTGCACCTGCCCGACACGCAGGCACCGCTGCAGCAGCCGCTGGGCACCCCCGTGTACCGCACGGCGGCGTTCCGGTTTGCCAGCGCCGAGGAGTACCGGGCGATCCTCAACGACGAGCTGCCCGGGTATACCTACAGCCGCATCGACAACCCCACCGTGGACGCGTTCGCCCGTGCCGTCGCGGCGCTGGAAGGAGTGAACCTGCCCCGCTGGCCCGCCGCCCAGGCGTTCGCGTCCGGTATGGGCGCGATCAGCGGGGTGTTCTGGGCGTTTGCCCGTGCCGGGGCGCACGTGATCGCGCCCGCTGCCGTCTACGGCGGGACGTACAGCTTCCTGCGCAACGTGCTCTCCCGGTTCGGCGTCGAGACCGACTTCGTCGACATCAACGACCTGGACGAGGTTGCGGACGCGATCCGGCCCACGACCCGGATCATCTACGCGGAGACGATCGCGAACCCGACGACGGCCGTGGCCGACCTGCGGCGGCTATCCGAGATCGCACACGAACACAACGCGCTGTTCGTCGTCGACTCGACGCTGGCACCACCGGTCATCTGCCGGCCCCTTGAGCACGGTGCGGATCTGGTCATCCACTCCGCCACGAAATACATCGGCGGGCACTCCGACACCACGGGCGGGGTCGTCACCGGGCGGATCGAGCTGATCAGCACGATCCGCGCCGTCCGGGTCGACACCGGCGGCTGCCTGGCGCCGGATGAGGCGTTCCTGCTCCGTCGCGGCCTGGAGACACTGCCGCTGAGGGTACGGCGCGCGTGCTCGACCGCCTCCGTGTTCGCCGCCGCGCTGTCCCGGCATCCCGCCGTGCTGCGCATCGACTACCCGGGCATGCCCTCGCACAGTGGTCATGAGATCGCGCGGCGGCTGTTCGACGCGGGGCCGGAGGGAGTAAGGTTCGGGGCGATCGTGACCGTGATACCCCATGGGGGCCGCGAGGCGGGGATGGCGTTCGCGGACAAGCTGCGGCTCGCGTCGCTGGCCACCTCGCTGGGCGGTACGCACACAAAGGTCAGCCACGTGGCGTCCACGACACACCGGCAGCTCGATGACCGGGCACTAGCCGCCGGGGGTATCGACCCAGGGGCGGTACGCTTCTCCATTGGCCTTGAGGACGCCGAGGACCTCATCTCAGACGCGTACGTGGCGCTGGAGTCGCTCGGCCGGAGCTTACGGAGGATCATTGCCGGACAAGATCCGGGTCGCCGTTGTATTCGGCGGTCGCAGCACTGAGCATCCCGTGTCCTGCGCGAGCGCCAGCATGGTGCTCGGCGCGCTGGACCCAGACCGATACGAGGTGGTACCGATCGGCATCACCAGGGACGGCCGCTGGGTGCTGGCCTCGGGTGATCCTGGGCGGATCGCGGTCGGCCCGGCTGGCCCGGCTGCCCCGGCCGACTCGGCTGGCCCGGCCGACTCGGCTGGCCCGGCCGACTCGGCTGGCTCGGTCGGCGAGCTGCCTTTCGTAGCCGACACCGGTGCGTCGGTCGTGCCGGTCGGCGGATCGTTCCAGGTGATCGAGCCCGGCTCGGTGCCGCGGTCGCTAGGCGAGGTCGACGTCGTGCTGCCGCTGCTGCACGGCGCGTACGGCGAGGATGGCACGATCCAGGGCCTGCTCGAGTTGACCGGCACCCGGTACGCGGGCGCCGGCGTGCTGGCCAGCGCGGCTGGCATGGACAAGGCGTACATGAAGCTGCTGCTGGCCGCGCACGGGCTGCCCATCGGGCGGTATGTGGTCGTGAAGGACCGGGACTGGCGGCTGCCGACCGAGCGCAAGCGAGTGCTCGACGAGATTCTTGAGCTGGGATGGCCACTGTTCGTCAAACCGGCCAGGGGAGGGTCGAGCATCGGGATCACCCGGGTCGCGGTCGCGTCTGAGCTGGAGGCCGCCATCGAAGGGGCCAGGGCGTACGACCCCAAGGTGCTCGTCGAGGCCGCGGTGGAAGGCATCGAGGTGGAGTGCGCGGTGCTGGAGGGCGAGAACGGCGGCCCGCCCGAGGCCAGCGTGCCCGGCCAGGTGCTGGTGGACGCGGGCTCCGATTTCTACGACTTCGAGGCGAAGTACCTGGTCTCGGGTGCCACGATGCGCGTGCCCGCGGACGTGCCCGACGCGGCCGCCGCCGAGATCCGGCGGCTGGCCTGCGCGGCATTCGACGCGATCTCCTGTGAAGGGCTGGCCCGGGTGGACTTCTTCTACACCCCGGCGGGGCAGGTCATCGTCAACGAGATCAACACGATGCCGGGGATGACCGCCGCGTCGGGCTTTCCGATGATGTGGGCCGCCACCGGCCTGCCTATGCCTGAGCTGGTAGACAGAATCATCAGAACAGCACTGGCCAAACGCCCCGGGCTGCGGTAAATGACCCCTATGTCCACTGATGTCGCTGACGTCGGTGAAGTCGCTGACGTCGGTGACTCGGGACGCCCTCCCGCCGACGTCGCCGGCGCGGGACGCCCTCCCGCCTCCTGCCTCCCCGCCTCCTGCCTCCTCGCCTCCCGCCCTCCGGACATAACGGGCATGAGCCGCCGCAACGTGGGTCCGGCCGCAGATTTCACCGGAACAACGTGAGGGGTTACCCCTTCGTGGAGCGTTGACCCTCCTTTTCGAGGGGTTTCGCTTCACTACGAAGGGCGAATCCCGCACGCTAATTGGCTCTGATGCACTTCATGGGAAGCTGCTGACCAGCTGTGCGCTCCCGGCTGGTGACGTACAGGCAAGGAAGTTTCCCGCGTGCCGCAAGGTGCCTTTGTGACTTACGGGATGCCCCGGTTCTCCAATTAACGTGGAACTCTGCCGCATCGTGGAAGTTTACCCGTCGTATACGTATGACAGACGGGCACGAAGCGGTAAAGTTCCACGTTGTTTCCACGCCGCGCCACCCTGGGCCAGCACGAGCCGCACCGGGTCGCGCCGCCGCCGCCGAACGCAAACCGTCCCATAAAGTGCATCAGAGCCCGCTAATCGGGTCTGCTGCGCTTCATGGGTACGACCTGGCGGAGCCGGCGGCCGGGCAACCTGGGCGATCGCCCGTATGCGCGCCGGGCGTCCTCCCGCTGCCGGATTCGTCCAAATTTGCCAAGGCGTCCTGCGGCCTGGACGGATGATCGTGCGCATGGCGTTCCGGGAACCCGGACCGCCAGGCCCGGGGTCGCCTGTCCGCCAGTGTCGCCAACGCCTGAAAACTGGTTCTGGCTCAGATCTCGTGATTTGCGGCAGTCCCGCCACAGGACGATCACGCAGGACGCCGCAGGCGGGCGGCTCATACCTGGTCAGAACGGGCGCCCGGCGGCGGATCTCGGTTAACGCGTGTACTCGCACCCCTGGGAGCGGCTCTGGCTCAAATAACGGGATGGTAACTGCAAGAGGCCGTCGGGCTTGCCGCACGGATTTGACCGCATCTCGTGCCGCCAGCAGAGGCTATGCGAATGATCGTGTGTACTTGCACCCCTCATCAGGGGTGCAAGTACACACGGTAACCGGAAACGGCCGCTGGACGTCCGTTTTGCCCGGTACGGCGGCTGCCGGCCGGCGGCGGCTGCGTGATCAGCCTGCCGCAGGAGCATTATCATCCCGAAATGTGCGCCTGAGCCTGGGATCGGGCAAAAGTACACGCAATCATCGCTTGCTGCCTTCTGGCAGCAGGAGACGCCGCAGATCCGTCATAGGCGGCCGATGAGCCCGGCGGCAACGCGTGCGGATCGCCGTGACCGTCACGAAATATGCGCCAGAGTCAGATTCAGTTTTCGAACGGTGTTGACAGCACCATTGAGCCCGCTGGCGCGGGCCCCTGGCACCCGGGGCCCCCTGGCGTTGTTGAGTATTCCCTGGCGCGGCCCGCTGAGCCGCCGCCCGCGGCGGCACGGCACCCGGTTCAATGGTGCCATTGACACGTTGAGGCCCTCTGGAGCGGGCTCAATGGTGCCATTGACACGCTGGCCCAGCTGACACCGCTGACAGCGCTGACAGTGGGGACGCTGGGGCGTCCGTGCAGACCGCGGGCTCACGGGGCCGCCCGCCACGCTCCTGCCCGCCACGCTCCTGACCGCGCGCGCCTGGCTGAACTATCGCGGACACCAATGTGACGGACGGCGGCTACCGGGAGGTCCGATGCCGCCGTCCGCCGGCGAGCCTGGCTGAAGCTACTTTTTCTTCGTTTTGGTGCTGTTGACCAACGCCTTGAAGTCGGCACCGGCACGGAAGGCCGGCACCGACGTCGCCGCGACGTTGATGGATTCGTTTGTGGCCGGGTTACGAGCCGTGCGAGCCGGACGGTCGCGCTTCTCGAAGACCCCGAAACCGGTGATGGACACCTTGTCGCCTTCGGCGACGGCCGACTGGATGGCTTCGAGCACCGCGTTCAAGGCTTCGGCCGCGGACTTCTTGTCCCCCATCCGTTCCGAGATCGCGTCGATCAGATCACGCTTGTTCATTTCTCTTCCACTCCTGCGGTTCCCCCACGGGAGGTCGCGCGGGCTCCGTCTTCGGGGTTCGCGACCTCTGACCTGCCCGAAAGTAGGCGATCAAGCGCCGTTGCACAATAACCACGGCCGCATTGACCGGCGTGTCGACCTGAATTCGCTGCACCAGCAGCGAATTCGTCACGGTACTCGCTCATATCACGACTCCTTGTCAACTTCGCAGCCAGCTGCGGATTGTCGCCCCGATCGCGGGATGTTTGGGTAATCGCTACCCGGAACCGTGGCCGCCATGACTTTTGGGCACTGCTGACAGAACAGCACTAGCGCCGCCTCCCGTCATCGGCGGGACGCGGCGCTGAGCTAGCTGCGCCGGGCTAGCTGCGCGGAGCTAGCTGCGCCGGGCTAGCTGCGCTGAGTTGGCTACGCGGTGACGGGCAGCCAGTCCGGCCGCGTCGCCTCGAACGATGTGATCGAGTCGGCGTGCCGCAGCGTCAGGCCGATGTCATCCAGCCCCTCCATCAGCCGCCACCTGGTGTAGTCGTCGATCTCGAACGGCGCCTCGTTCCGGTCGCCGTATCGCACCACGCGGGCGTCCAGGTCGACGGTCACCTGCTGCCCGGCGTCGGTTTCAGCGAGGTCTTGCAAAGCCTCGACCGCGGCGGGTGACAGGACGACCGGGAGGAGCCCGGCCTTGGTCGCGTTCGACCGGAAGATATCGCCGAACCTCGGTGCGATCACCACCCGGAATCCGTAGTCGGTCAGCGCCCAGACCGCGTGCTCACGAGAGGATCCCGTACCGAAGTCCGTGCCCGCGACCAGGATCGTCGTGCCCGCGTACTCGGGCTGGTTGAGCACGAACGACGGGTTCTCGCGCCACGCGGCGAACAGGCCCTCGCCGAAGCCG
>Ga0335074_10011779_pt1 | contig 12239 bp, 11 predicted proteins | sample Lox_Sample_23_FD_206715 | JGI IMG/M metagenome (GOLD analysis project Ga0335074, IMG submission 206715) | Soil microbial communities from Loxahatchee National Wildlife Refuge, Florida, United States - Lox_Sample_2.3 | ecosystem: Environmental > Terrestrial > Soil > Wetlands | place: USA...
AGATCATGTAAGTGCCGTTGCCGGTGTCCATGACCCCGCTTGTCATGGCACATCCCGACAAGATCAGGATGGCACCAGCAATTGGAACGGTTACGCGGGCTATTTTCCGGATCGATCCTTACGCGCGAGGTTCGAGCTTCGCCATGCTTACCGACAAGCCAGGGAAGATGCGATACAGAAATGACTGGGGGGCGAAAGCCGCACCTCCGGCGTGGTGGCGAACGTGGTCACGGAGGATCGCGCGCGATCCGGCTGCAGTGAAATAGAGCAGACCGGCTTGGTGTGACTGCGTCCCTCGGCCGTCGCTTGACCAGTCCCCACACTGCTGACCATTGATTCCTGCCGCCGAAACAGACAACTGATTCCTGCCGCCGAAACAGACAACGCAGCCTGCCTGCCGCCGCCCCCCCCGATTCACTCGCCGGGTGGCCTTGGTGCACGCCGGGCACTATCTTGCCGCATGGCCGACTGCCGTCCCTTCTGGAAGACCAAGAGCCTCGAGGAGATGACCGAGGCGGAGTGGGAATCCCTCTGCGACGGCTGCGGACGCTGCTGCCTGCACAAGCTGCGCGACGACGATACCAGTGCGTTGTCCTTCACCAACGTTGCCTGCCGTCTGTTGGACCTGCATTCCTGCCAGTGCAGCGACTACGCCCATCGCCGCCGCCGCGTGCCGGATTGCGTGCGTCTGACCCCCGCCGAGGTGCGGGAGATCGACTGGCTGCCGCCGTCCTGCGCCTACCGCCGGCTGGCGGATGGCAAGGACCTCGCCTGGTGGCACCCGCTGGTCTCCGGCGACCCGGACACCGTGCACCAGGCCGGCGTCTCGGTGCGCGGCCGCGCTGTCAGCGAGCGGCGAGCTGGCCCGTTCGAACACCATCTCGCCGACTGGCCCGGCCGCATGCCGCGCCCGCGGCGCCCGTTCAAGGAGACCACGTGATGATGAAGGATGCCCTGTATGGCGGCGTGAATGCCGCCGTACTGACGCCGATGAACGCCGATCTTTCGGTCGATCTGGATCGCATGGCGGCGCATTGCCGCTGGCTGATGGCCAATGGCTGCAACGGCCTGGCGGTGATGGGGACGACTGGAGAGGCGAACAGTCTGGGTATCGGCGAGCGGATTGCGGTGCTGGAAGGGCTGGTGGCGCGGGGCATTCCCGCGGCTAAGATGCTGCCCGGCACCGGCACCACGGCGATTCCCGACACCGTGCTGCTGACGCGCAAGGCGGCGGAGCTTGGCTGCCGCGGCGCGCTGCTGCTGCCGCCGTTTTATTACAAGAACCCGTCGGATGACGGGCTGCTGGCGTATTTCGCCGAGGTGGTGCAGCGCGTGGGCGGTGGCATCAAGCTGTATCTTTATAATTTCCCACAGCAGTCGGCGATCCCGTTCAGCGTCGACTTCATCGCGCGGCTGCTCGCGGCGCATCCGGGTGCGTTCAAGGGCATCAAGGATTCGAGTGGCAATTACGAAAACGGCCTGTCCTATGTGAAGAATTTTGCCCGGGATGGATTCGAAGTTTATGCCGGCGACGACACGCTGCTGTGGCCGTTGCTGCGCGAAGGCGGCGCCGGCTGCATCACCGCCGCGGCGAACGTGAACTGCGCCGTGGCGGCACAGCTCTATGCCAGCTGGGATAAGCCGGCCGCCGAAGCGCTGCATGCGACGCTTGCCGCCACCCGCAAGGCGGCGATTTCGGTGCCGCTGATCCCCGGGTTGAAGGCGCTGGTCGCGCGCAACACCGGCGATGCACGCTGGCACAACATCCGGCCGCCGCACCTGAAGCTGACCGAGACGCAGCAGACGGTACTGTTCTCGGCGTTCGACGCGAGCGGCGTGGAGCTTGCTCGGGCGGCATGAACAACCTCTCCCGCGCTGCGGCATGAACAACCTCTCCCGCGCTGCGCTTTCCGCGCAGCGCGGGAGAGGTCGAGGTGCCGAAGGCACCGAGGGTGAGGGTGATCGGGCCGCCACGCGGCTCTCGCGCCGCCGACAAGAGCCTCGGGTGCTCGCTGCGTTATTCCTCGCGCTGCGTGCGGTGCCGGCCCGGAGCGGCATCCCAAAAATGCGGCGCCGCCCAATCGGGATCCGGCGGATACGTGGCGGCGAAGATTGCCGATGAGAGCATCGTCTCCGGCTCATTGCTCACGGTCGAGAGCAATCATTTCTGCGTGCTGAAATCGCGGGGCGCCGTGCCGAACGTGTATGATACCGGGCAGTACGCCCTGCTGACGCCCGACAAGCCGATTATCGGTGCCTTCGTGACTTTCACTGCATCGGCAAGTGCCGTGCCTGCAACGTGCGGCGCATCAGTCCCAGCCCCTCCCGGACCACGGCGGCACTGGTCCGCCAGGGCTATTGTGACGCCGCTGTTGACGTTCGTTTGATCAGTTTGCCATCAGTTGCGCGTGCCGCGCGACGCTATGCAAGCGCGCTCGATCCCGCAGATTGTCGAGGTATCGCGGTTGGACAGACTTCCGCGCAACATCGTGCCACAGCCTCAAGTCGAGCCGGGAACGAGCCTCCATCAAGTGAATCGCTTCCGGCGAAAGCTCCTCGGCCAGTGGCCGGCGCAGCAGTCTTGGAACTCGGACGTTGTCACCTGGCGCGGCTGGCCGAATCTGTCGCAGCAGTATCCTGCACAGCGGTAGGTTCCCTCCGCGGGCGCGGCATCTTTCGCCATCTCCCATCCACCGCTAGCCTCGGTTGCCGAAGGGGGAACGCCATGCCTGACTACGACTACATCATCGTCGGCGCCGGTTCGGCCGGCTGCGTGCTTGCCAACCGCCTGACCGAAGACGGCCGCAGGAAAGTCCTGTTGCTTGAGGCCGGGCCCGCCGATGAATCGATGTGGATCAACATCCCGGCCGGCTTCACCAAGCTGCTGAACGATCCGCGCTACAACTGGAATTTCACCGCCGAGCCAGACCCCAACGTCAACAACCGCGCCATCCCGATTCCGCGCGGCAAGACGCTCGGCGGGTCAAGTTCGATCAACGGCATGTTGTATGTGCGCGGCAATCCGCTCGACTACGATACCTGGGCGCAGTTCGGCAACCGTGGATGGTCGTACGACTCCGTCCTGCATTATTTCAAGAAGGCGGAGCATTACGAACCCGGCGGCGACGCCAGCCGCGGCGTCGGTGGCCCGCTGAACGTGGCGGCGATGCGCGAGCATGCCGAGCTGACCGATGCTTTCCTCGATGCCGCCGCCGCCGAGGGCTATCCGCGCAACCCCGACTACAATAACGGCGACCAGGAAGGCTTCGGCTATTACCAGGTAACGCAGAAGGACGGCCGCCGCTGGTCGGCCGCGCGTGCTTATCTGGACCCGGCGCGGCGCCGTCCCAACCTGCATATCGAAACCGACGCGCTGGCCACGCGCGTACTGCTGGACGGCAAGCGCGCGGTGGGAGTGGCGTATACGCAACGTGGGCAGGCGCGCGAGGCACGCTGCGGCGGTGAAGTGGTCCTGGCCGCCGGCGCGGTGAAATCGCCGCATCTTCTGGAACTCTCCGGCATCGGACCGGCGGATGTATTGCAGGCCGCCGGTCTTGCCGTGCATCACGAACTGCGCGGGGTGGGCGAGAACTATCGCGACCACTACGCCCCGCGCATGAACTGGCGGGTGAAGCTGCCGGTGACGCTGAACGAGCAAACGCGCGGCATGGCGCTGATGAAGGAGGTGGTAAAGTACTATACGCAGCATCGCGGCGTGCTGACCTTCACTGCCGGCATCTGCTACGGCTTTGTGAAGACGCGTCCGGAACTGGCAGTACCGGATGTGCAGTATCACTTCGCGCATGCGAGCTATGGCAGCGCACAGACGCGTGTCCTGGAGCAGGAGCCGGGGATGACGCTGACCACCTATCAGTGCCGGCCGGACTCTCAAGGCTCGATCCACGCGCGGTCGTCGGATCCGGCGGCGGCGCCGGTCATCCGGCCGAATTTCCTGTCCGAAGAACTCGACCGGCAGACGGTGGTGGCGGGCATGAAGATCGCCCGTGCGATCATAAACAACCCCCGGCTGGATCGCTATCGCGCGTTCGAAATGAACCCCGGGGATAAGTGCCAGACCGACGGCGAGTGGCTGGATTTTGCCCGGCGCACCGGCCAGACGACGTATCACGTGACGGGCACATGCAAGATGGGCCAGGACGTGATGGCGGTGGTGGACGACGAGCTGCGCGTGCACGGCATCGCGGGGCTGCGTGTGGTGGATGCGTCGGTCATGCCGACGCTGGTCTCGGGCAATACGAACGCAGCAGTGATCATGATCGCGGAGAAAGGGGCGGACATGATGAAGGCCGCGGCGTCGGGAGACGTGAAGGCGGCGGCGTAGCCGATCTCTCCCGCGCCTGTTGTTCGCGCGCGGGGTTGAGCCGCGAAGCGGATCAACGCGAGGTGCGCCAGCGCCGAGGGTGAGGGTGACCGGGTTGGTACACGGCAAGTCGGTTGCGTGCCGGCCCGATCACCCTCACCCCTCCCTCTGCTGCAAGCGGGAGAGGGAGTTTGGTACTTCGCGGGAGGGCGAACTACACTTTGGTATGCGCTACATCTCCACCCGCGGGCAGGCACCCATCCGCGACTTTGCCGGCGTGCTGCTCGCCGGCCTGGCTGAGGACGGCGGCCTGTATGTCCCCGAGTCCTGGCCCCGCTTCACCTTTTCCGACTGGCGCGCCATGCGTGGCCTGCACTACCCGGCGCTTGCCGCGCGCATCATGCAGCCGTTCGTCGGCGATACGATCCCATCGGACGTGCTGCTGACGCTCTGCCACGACGCCTATGCCAATTTCGGTCAGCCCGCCGTCGTACCGCTCCAGCAGCTCGACACCAGCCTGTTCGTGCAGGAGCTGTTCCATGGACCCACGCTGGCCTTCAAGGACATGGCGCTGCAGATCGTGGGCCGGTTTTTCGACCACGTGCTGGCCGCCCGCAACGAACGGGTTACGATCGTTGGCGCCACCTCCGGCGACACGGGCTCCGCGGCAATTGAGGCCTGTCTCGGCCGCGAGCGCCTCTCGGTGGTTTTTCTCCATCCGCACAACCGCGTCAGCGAAGTGCAGCGCCGGCAGATGACCACGGTGCACGCGCTCAACGTCGGGAACATTGCCGTGCAGGGCACGTTCGACGACTGCCAGGACCTGGTGAAGGCAATGTTCGCCGATGCGGGCTTCCGCACCGACATGCACCTCTCGGCGATGAACTCGATCAACTGGGCGCGCATCGCGGCGCAGGTGCCCTACTATGCCGCGGCCGCCCTGGCGCTCGGCGCACCGGATCGCGAGGTCGCGTTCAGTGTCCCGAGCGGAAATTTCGGCAACGTGCTGGCCGCCTGGGTGGCGCGGCGCATGGGGCTGCCGATTTCGCGCCTGATCGTAGCGTCCAACCGCAACGACATTCTGACGCGCTTCCTCACCGCCAACGATATGTCGATGGCTCCGGTCGAACCTTCCTTGTCGCCCAGTATGGACATCCAGGTCAGCTCCAATTTCGAACGGCTCTTGTTCGAACTGCTGGACCGCGACCCGATCGCCACGGGCGATGCCATGCGGACCTTTCGCAATACCGGGAAAATGCCCGTGCCGGACATGGCCTGGCGGCGTGCCCGCACACTGTTCCATGGCTTCCGCCTCGACGACACGGGCACCGAGGCAGAGATCCGCCACGTTTACGAAGCGACCGGTTATCTGTCCGATCCGCACACCGCAGTCGGTATCGCAGCCGCCCGCGCGCTGCCACCGGTTCCGGCCATCAGCACGGTTGCCGTGGCGACCGCGCATCCGGCCAAGTTTCCCGATGCGATCGAGCAAGCTGTTGGCTGGCGCCCGCCGCTGCCGCCGAGGCTCGCCGATCTTTACGACCGGTCCGAACGCTTTCTGGTGCTGCCCAACGAATTGGGCGCTGTGGAAGCAGCGGTGCGTGCGCTCACCAGGCGCAACTTGGTCTGACGCGCCGCTCGCAGGGTGTTGTCAGCTTGGGGCTTGTTCGAAAATAAACGAATCGGAATGCACGGTCGAACAAGCCCTAAGCTTTTGCTTCGAGCGGCAGCTTTGTCGGCGTGCTGACGCACTTATTTGCCGACGCTGCCTTACGGGATATTGATGCCGATACTGATGCCAGGCCCCGGATAGGCGATGGGCGGCGGCGCGTAGTAGCCGTAGGCCGGGGGCGAGACGACGACCGGCGGCGCGTAATAGCCGCGGTCGTCGTGATGCCAATCGTGGTGCGGCATCGGGCGCACGTCGCGGTGATGGTCGTCATGCTGAGCGTAAGCCGGCAAGGCGGCAGACAGGATGACGGCGCCGCCTAATGCCGCGAACAACGAGGAACGAAACCGCATGGATGGCTTCCTTGCGATGAATGGGACACAGCGCGCGCATGTGGCGGTTTTCTGTGGCAACAAGCGGGCATCGTGCCGCCATTTAGGTTCACCCAATCGGGAGCGCCGTGTATTGTGGCCGCGACTCGGAGGACGACGATGGCGTTCGGGCGGGAATTGAAGCGCAGGGCCAAGGCGGCCATTGCACCGTTGGTTTTTTTGACGATCACCGGCTATTTTGCCTGGAGCGCGACACAGGGCGCGCACGGCCTGGTGGCCTATGCACAGCGCCAGAAGCTTTTGCAGGAAGCCCAGGCGGACCATGAGGCTGCGCAGACCGAGCGCGATGCCTGGGAGCAGCGGGTGCAGGGCCTGCGGGCCAATCATCTCGATCTGGACACGTTGGATGAGCGGGCCCGCGCGATGCTGAACCTGGCCAATCCCGCTGATGTGATCGTCCCCTACGGACCGAACGACCGGCTGTTCTGAACCGTCTGCCCGAGAGTTTGCCGGGGCAGGGACCGTTACGATAGGCGCGACTTCACCATCGGGCCCGCTTTCGCCATGTCGAGTGTCGCGGCATGCTTCGCGCGCAGTGCCGCCATGACCTTGCCCATGTCCTTGATGCCAGCCGCACCGGTCTCCGCCACAGCGGCATCGATCGCCTGAGTCATGGCGGCTTCGTCCATTTGCCGGGGCAGGAACGATTCGATCACCGTGATTTCGGCTTCCTCCTTGTCCACCAGGTCCGGGCGATTGCCTTGGTGGTACAGGTCCACTGATTCCCGGCGGGACTTCACCATGCCGCGCAGCATGGCGATGACCTCATCGTCCGGCACCTTGTCGATGCCTTTCGGGCGGGCGGCGATGTCCACATCCTTCAGCCGCGCCAGGATCATGCGCAGCGTGGAGGTGCGCGCCGCGGTGCCGGCCTTCATCGAGGCCTTCAGCGCTTCGGTGAATTGCTCGCGGAGGGCCATGTCGATCCCCTGTAAAACTATGCCTCACCCATAGGCGGTTTCCACCCGTCCGGCGTGTCGTGGTCCGGATGTTGCCGGCTGGTCCGGTTCCTCGCCGGAAGCTGGTCCGAGGTCATGTCCGGCAGCCGGCCGGGCAACAGCTCGGCGATCCAGGGCAGGCGGCTTTCCGCCCCGAAATTTCTCCGTGGTGGAACACTGGCCGGGTCGTCCAGGCTGCCGATCGTCACCTCCATATGGGCGGCGTCGGGATAGCGGAAGGTCAGCGGCGTGCCGCAGGCGGCACAGAAGTCGCGGAACGCTGCGGCGGAGCTGCGGAAGGCGGCCGGCGTGCCGCGGGTCCACACCAGATCGGTTTTGTTCAGCTTGGCGAGCGCGGCAAACGGGCCGCCGACCGCCTTCTGGCACATGCGGCAATGGCAGACGCTGCCCTCGGGCATCGCGTACAGCGCATAGCGGATGGCACCGCACTGGCAGCCGCCTGAGGCGACAGGGGTTCGGGTGCTGGACATGGCATCACTTTCCTCGGAAATTTTTTCCGGGGCGTCGGGGTGAAGCTTGCCGGCGGAATTTCTTTCCCATATCGTCTCTCCCATGACAGTCAGTGTGGATCATATCATCGATCGGCTTGGCGGTGCGGAGGCGGCAGCGCGTCTGACCGGCGTGACCACCGAGGCGGTGCGCAAATGGCGTCAGACGGGCGCAATCCCATCCCGCCATTGGAGCGCGGTGATCGCCGCGACCGGGTTGACGCTGGCAGACCTCCAAAGCGAGGTACCTGCCGAAATCGCGCCGGGCGACGTGCCGGCGGGCGCCACCGCTGTCCTGGTGCTGGGCGACGGCAGCATCTTCTGGGGCCGCGGCTTTGGCGCGCATACCGGGACGACCGCGCCCGTTGGGGAGGTCTGCTTCAACACCGGTATGACTGGTTATCAGGAGACGTTGACCGACCCCTCCTATGCCGGCCAGATCATCACCTTCACCTTCCCCCATATCGGCAACGTCGGCACCAACGGTGAGGACATCGAGGCGGCCACCATCGCAGCCCGCGGCCTGGTCGTGAAGCAAGATGTGACCGAACCTTCCAACTGGCGTGCCGCCCAGCATCTGGATGCCTGGCTGCGGATGCGCGGGATCGCTGGTATTGCGGGGGTCGATACCCGCACTCTGACGGTCCGGATCCGTGACGGCGGTGCGCCGAACGGCGTGCTGGCCTATCCGGCTGACGGCCGCTTCGACCTGGCGGCGCTGCGAACGCAGGCGGCGGCGTGGCCGGGGCTGGAGGGGATGGACCTCGCCAAGGAAGTCTCCTGCCGCCAAACCTACGAATGGGACGAGACACGTTGGGCGTGGCCCGACGGCATGGGCCGGCAGGTCGCGCCGAAGCATCACGTCGTGGCGGTGGATTACGGGGCGAAACGCAACATCCTGCGTTGCCTGGCCTCGGCCGGCTGCCGCGTGACGGTGGTGCCGGCCACCGCGACGGCCGAGGACATCCTGCGGCACAACCCGGACGGCGTGTTCCTGTCGAACGGCCCCGGCGACCCGGCGGCGACAGGCGAATACGCCGTGCCGGCGATCCGTGGTGTGCTGGACGCTGGCGTGCCGCTGTTCGGCATCTGCCTGGGGCACCAGTTGCTGGGCCTGGCGCTCGGGGCCAGGACCTACAAGCTGGCCCGCGGCCATCGCGGCGCCAACCAGCCGGTGAAAGACCTCACCACCGGCAAGGTGGAGATCACCAGCCAGAATCACGGTTTTGCGGTAGATGTGGAGACCCTGCCGCCGAGCGTCCGCGTGACCCATGTTTCGTTGTTCGACGGCTCGAATGAGGGCCTGGCTTGCTCCGATCGCCCGGTGTTTTCCGTGCAGTACCATCCGGAAGCGAGCCCGGGTCCGTCCGATAGCCGGTACTTGTTCGAGCGGTTCGTAGGGATGATGGAGGGGCGGGGGTGAAATGGACGCTCGTATCCTGCTTTCCTCGCGATACGCAGCGCCAATGCCGGCTACCCGATTCCGTACATATTCAGTGTGTCGCTGCTATTTGGCGTCCTCTGCCTCGGTGGGGCTATAGTAACCGCAGACTGGCTTCGCGTCCTTCTCGCAGCCCTTGGGACCATGGTCGCTTTATGTGGCGTTGCTTTGGTCGCGTACTCAGCTCTGCGGCGGCCAGATATGCTGCGCTCGGAGGGCCATGTTTTGAACGTGATGCTGGCACAAATGATCGGTGACAGGGACATGGAACCGGCAATCCGCGAACGTTTGAGTCACATGGTGCTTGATGCCGAAGATCGGCCCCGGACAAAATTGCCAGACTCTGGCTACAGCCCAGAAGGGCCCTCACGAGAGGATGGTTCAGATGGCGAGTAAGACTTTCCTGATAGCCTTGGACCTTCTGGACCCCGCGCTCGATCTTGATGGTCTCAATGAGTTCGTGAAAACGAGTCCTCTGTTCGACAACTGGTGGAACCATATCCCGGGCGTTTTCCTGGTGCTAAGCGACACCAGTGCCGACGTAATTAGCAAGGCGGTGCGACGCTATACAAAAAGTGCCCGCATGCTAGTGATCGAAACGAATCCAGAGGAGTCGGAGGGCTGGCTATCAGAGCGGGGCTGGAAGTGGATCCGCCGGCGTTCAGGACAACCAACAGATCAGGTTGCCGCGCAATGAGCAGCCTGGAAAACATAGCACAATAAACGAAGTGTAGAGAAATCTTGCACACTCTGCTCTATCCAAAAATCGAAACCCCGGCTGATATTTTTGGGAACAGATTAGCCCATGCCCCGTCGCACTGACCTCTCCTCCATCATGATCATCGGCGCCGGCCCGATCGTTATCGGCCAGGCCTGCGAGTTCGACTACTCTGGCGCCCAGGCGTGCAAGGCGCTGAAGGCCGAGGGGTATCGCGTGATCCTGGTGAACTCAAATCCCGCCACGATCATGACCGATCCGGGCCTTGCCGACGCCACCTATGTCGAGCCGATCACGCCCGAGATCGTGGAAAAGATCATTGCCAAGGAAAAGCCCGACGCCCTGCTGCCCACCATGGGCGGGCAGACCGCGCTGAACACCGCGATGCAGCTTGCCAAGAACGGCGCGCTGGAACGCCACAACGTGGAACTGATCGGCGCCCGTGCCGAGGTCATCGACCGCGCCGAAGACCGCCTCAAATTCCGCGACGCCATGGCGGCGATCGGCATCGAATCGCCACGTTCGGCCATCGCCCATTCCATGGCGGAGGCACGCGAGGCGCTGGCACTCACTGGCCTGCCGGCTGTCATTCGCCCCAGCTTCACACTTGGTGGCACCGGCGGCGGCATTGCCTATAACCGCGAGGAATTTGAGCAGATTGTGGCGGGGGGATTGGAAGCGTCGCCGACCGATGAGGTGCTGATTGAAGAATCCGTGCTCGGCTGGAAGGAATTCGAAATGGAGGTGGTCCGCGACCGGGCGGACAATTGCATCATCATTTGCTCCATCGAGAATGTCGATCCGATGGGCATTCATACCGGCGATTCGGTCACCGTCGCGCCGGCCCTGACGCTGACCGACAAGGAATATCAGCGGATGCGCGATGCCTCGATCGCCTGCCTGCGGGCGATCGGTGTCGATACCGGCGGGTCGAACGTGCAGTTCGCGGTGAATCCGGCCGATGGTCGCATGGTTATCATTGAGATGAACCCGCGCGTGTCGAGGTCTTCCGCGCTGGCGTCGAAGGCGACCGGGTTTCCCATCGCCAAGGTCGCGGCGAAACTCGCGGTCGGCTACACGCTGGATGAACTGGCCAACGACATCACCCGCGTCACGCCGGCCAGCTTTGAGCCGACCATTGACTATATCGTGGTGAAGATCCCGCGGTTCACATTTGAAAAATTCCCCGGCACGCCGGCGCTGCTGACCACATCGATGAAATCAGTGGGCGAGGCCATGGCGATCGGCCGCAGCTTTGCCGAGGCGCTGCAAAAGGGTTTCCGCAGTATGGAGACAGGGCTGAACGGCCTGGATGAAGTCGAGCAACCCGGCGGTCCCGATGCGTTCCGCGCGGCGCTTTCCGCCCCGCGCCCCGACCGGCTGCTGATGGCAGCGCAGGCATTGCGCGCCGGCATCGGCATTGAAGACATCCACGATGCGACGAAATTCGATCCTTGGTTCCTGCGCCAACTCCTCCGTATCGTCGAAGCGGAACGTGGCGTCGCCGCGAACGGGCTGCCGCAGGATGCCGGGGCCTTCCGCCGCCTGAAGGCGCTGGGTTTCTCCGATCAGCGCCTTGCCGAACTCACCGGCCGCAGCGTCCAGGACGTGGCAAAACGCCGTGCGCAGCTCGGCGTCTTCCCGGTTTACAAGCGCATTGACACCTGCGCCGCCGAGTTCGCCTCGGCAACGCCGTACATGTATTCCACCTATGAAGGCGGCTATGGCGTACCGCATTGTGAGGCAGATCCGACCGATCGGCGCAAGGTGGTGATCCTGGGAGGCGGGCCGAACCGCATCGGCCAGGGCATCGAGTTCGACTATTGCTGCGTCCACGCCGCCTATGCGCTGAGGGATGCCGGCATCGAGACCATCATGGTCAACTGCAACCCGGAAACCGTCAGCACCGATTACGATACGTCCGACCGCCTGTATTTCGAACCGCTCACCGCGGAAGACGTCATTGCCCTGGTGCGAAAAGAGCAGGAGAGGGGGACCTTGCTGGGGTGCATTGTGCAATATGGCGGGCAGACGCCGCTGAAATTGTCGCAGGCGCTGGCGCGTGAGGAGATTCCGATCCTGGGCACCAGCGCCGACGCGATCGACATTGCGGAGGATCGCGAGCGCTTCCAGAAGCTGCTGCATGGGCTGGGTTTGCGCCAGCCGGAAAACGGCACCGCCCGCTCGACCGAGGAAGCGGAAGCGATTGCCGACCGCATCGGCTATCCTGTTGTGATCCGCCCCAGCTACG
>Ga0335074_10011780_pt1 | contig 12239 bp, 12 predicted proteins | sample Lox_Sample_23_FD_206715 | JGI IMG/M metagenome (GOLD analysis project Ga0335074, IMG submission 206715) | Soil microbial communities from Loxahatchee National Wildlife Refuge, Florida, United States - Lox_Sample_2.3 | ecosystem: Environmental > Terrestrial > Soil > Wetlands | place: USA...
GCCCAGGTCGCTCTCGCCTCGATGGTCACGTCCGTGAACGCGGCCGACGTGCTTGCCTCGGCGAGGGTCTGGATGCGTCCGGTGCCGGAGCGGTTCCCGTAGGTGATGGCGATGTCGGAGCCCCCGAATCCGCGCGGGTCGCCGGCAAGCTCGGTGAGCGCGCGTGTCACGCCGGAGTCATGGACTCTTGCCTGCACCCTGATGGCGTCCTGACCGACCTCGACTTGGGTGGCGCGGACGATGACGTCGCCGAGCTTCACCCAGGGCGCGAGGTCGTCGGCCGCGATTTCCCGCAGGCGCTTCTCGACCTTGCGCGGAAGATCGGCCGCGCCGGCGAAGGTGCCGGTGACGTGGAACAGCTGGACCTCGGCGATGAACTTCCGGGCATGCCCTTCGCGCTCGTCGCCGGGTGCCCGCACCCAGAATGAGATGCGCTTGCCCTGCCGCCGGGCTTCGAGGTACTCCGCGTGGGTGGCGGAGAATCCGGAGTACGGCTCTGACGCGAGCATCGTGCCGTACGCGTCGCCGAGCAGCCCGAGGTAGAGCGTTGCGGAGCGCACCTCGCTGAGGTATGCGGCCTCGGCGCTGTCGTCCCGGCCGCCGAACTCCTCGAACCAGCGCACGGTGGCGCCGAGCCCTTCGAGGTGCTCGGCGACGGCGCGGCGCTCGGCCGCGAGCTCGCCCATCACGCTGGATAGGAAGATGGTCTGGGTCTGCGCCCAGGCGGCGAACTCCTCGTCCGTGAGGCGGCGGGAGGCGGCGGCGAAATCGATGATGAGCGCCATCGACCACAGGATGACGGCGCATCCGGCTGGACAGGGTGGTCTCGACGGCGCTCCCATCCGGCGTCGTGCGTACTCTCGGCTTGGGCGATGAGGCGCGAGGATGCAGTTGAGCTGGCGAACCGCTGGTACGAGATAGCTGGTTCTGACCCGAACCCTTCCGCCTACCACGCCATCCAGCGGGCGGCACAACAGCTGCTGCCGGCGGATGGGACCGCAGGGGGCGCCGCGGTCGTCGACGGCGTCCCGACCGTGCTCGGCCTCGCTGGCGGCGGGTTGTTCCTCCTGCACGCGACTCCGAGCGATGACGGGCGAAGCGCCACCACAACCGTGAAGCGGCTGCCGGTCATCGCCGAGGGCATCACGGTCGAGCTCACGGACGGGCTAGCCGGGAAGCGCGACGGCCGGGATGCACTGATGCGCCGCTGGAGATTCGGCTGGCCGGACGGCACGACCGTCGAGTTCGAGACATGCGTGCGTGTCCACGGCTGGAACGAGGGTCCGGATTCGGCGGAGGTCGTCGCACGCGCTCTCGCCACCGCCATCGGCTGGGCAATTCCGGCGGCAAACGGCTGACAGATTCTGGAAGGCTGAGAGCATGTTCGCGCCCGCCCACCTCGCCAACTGGTCCGGCCCTCGGATAGACGCCGAGTGCGCAGTAACGCACCGCGCGTACCGTGCGCGGCGGACGGGCTCCTACCAGACGTACTTCGCCGCGAACCTGGAGCTCAAAGACGAGCACCACGCCTACAAGGCGAAGGACCTGGCAACCGCACTCCCGGACGGGTGGGGCAAGCTCGCCGAAGCCCTCCCAGTCTCGGAGCGCCACAAGGAGCATCTGTCCGGGAACTCCAGTCAGGTGCTCGCGCTCGGCCTACTCGGCGTGGCGGCGCAGCGCGACCCGTCCCTGGTCTGGCTCTGGGAAGGGCTGGGGCCACTTCCCCCGCCAGCCGCGCCGCATCCCCGCTACCAGTTCGAGCGGAAGCTCGACCCGAAGACCCTCAAGGAGCAGCCGCGCCAGACGAGCATCGACTTCTTCGTGGATGACCCCGCCGCGCTGCTGTGCATCGAGGCGAAGTGGACGGAGGCGGGGATGGGCGCCTGCGGCTGCGGCACGAAGGCGGCCGCCAAGGGCGACTGCAGCGAGAAGGTCCTGTCTCGCACCGCGTACTGGACGACGGCCCGCGACGTCCTCCACCTCCCGGAACGCGCGGTCGGGACCCCGTGCCCGCTGAGCTTCACCTACCAGGCCGTGCGCAACGTCGCCGCCGCGCTCAAGCTCGCGAAGCCTGGGCAGAAGCCGGTCTTCGGTCTCATCTACGACGCCGAGAACCCGTACTTCGCCGGCTGCGGAGCCTGGCCAGGTTGGCCAGCGGCGCTGAACGCGACGCTCAACGACGTCGGCGCCCCGGTCATGTTCGCCTCTGTCTCCTGGCAGGAGCTCGTCCCGCTGCTGCCGCTGGATAAGGCGGCCGCGGCCTGGGCTTCGGAGAAGCACGGGCTGGATTGAGCTTGCCTCCGCTTGACGATCGCAATCCGCAGCAGCGGTGTCACGCGCTGCCATGCTTCGGGCGATCGCATAGCGACCCCGCTGGGAGCCGCGCTGTCGGACCGCCACGCTCGCAGCTGTCTTGCCGCGCGCGGCGGACGGCTGCATAACCCGGATGTTGCGCAAGCCGAGCCGCGCGAGGCTGACGTGAGGCGTCGCGCTACTGCTTGGATAGAGCATCGGCTGCTGGTTAGCCCACGTGCGCAGTCGTCAGCTCGCCCCCCAGGCAGACGACTCCCTTCGCGACGGAGCGGTGAGGCTGGTGCCTGGCAACAGCACCGGCCAGAGGCGGCGGACCGCAGAGCAGCCCCCGCCGAGCGGTCGGGAGCACGCGCATCTCACGACAACAACCGTGCCGACGCGGCGGTCGACGTCGAGCGAACGCTGGCTCAGGCGGCGAGCGGCTGTTGGGCGGCGAGCTTCTCGCGGGCGCGGCGCTGCGCGCGCATGACGGTTTTGCGCGACCAGCCGAGCTCGGCGGCGAGCTGGCGTTGTGATTTGTCGTTGAGCATTCCGGCGAGCACTTGGCGCTCGCACGTTGTCATCGTCTGGCGTGCCGCGATTACTGCGTCGAGCTGCTCGCGGGCGATCACGATCCTCAGGGGGTCAGCATCGGTGCTGGTGGACGGGATCTGCTCGCCGAGCGGAGCATTGAACTGGCTCTCGCCGGGTTCGCGTACGCCGGTGGCTGGCACGGTGTTCTCGAGCAGCTTCAGCGGCGCTTTGGCGCGTGGCTCGTGGTCGTCCAGCGAGCGGGCGCGGGAGAGGAGCTGGTGCTTGCGCGCGCCGGCTGCGTCCAATGCCTTGAGCGCCTGGTTGCGGGCGCAGCGGGCGGCGAAGGCGCGGAACGGTCCGCGCGCGGGCTGCCAGGCGCGGATCGCCTGCAGCAGTCCGAGCCGTGCCTCCTGCGCGACGTCGGCGCGCTCGCAGCCGCACGGCAAGCGCAGGGAGGCGACGATCGCGCCGATCAGCGGCTCGTAGCAGCCCATCAGCTCCTCCAGCGCGGGATGGTGGTCGTTCTTGGCTGCCAGCAGCAGCGCACGTTGGTTTACCGAGGCCGTGCCTCCGGGACGGGAAGTAGACATGCCCGGGCAGGATCCGCGCGGCACTAGGGGTTTTTCGAAAGCTCCGGGACGCCGCCGCCCTCCGCGGCCAGCGCACCCGGAAACGGCAGGCGCTTCCGTGAGTTCGAGTGCGCCAAGCGAGGCAGAGCACCCCCGATCATCGCCGTCGGCGGCCCTGAGGCTGCGGGGCAGCGGACGTTGCATGGTCCGGCATGGGACCAGCGGCACCTCGGGCCGGTACTCGATCTGTGACCCGCGAGAACCGAGGAGACGCCGAGAATGCCCGAAACGCCGATACCGACCCTGACCCGGGACCGCCCTGTGTCGCGAAACCTGTTCGTCGAGGCGGACCCCGATCTCGACACCTTGGCGCAGTCGCAGGCGGGTGAGGCGGCGCGGACCGATGGTGCGCGTCGCAGCGGTCGCGGCCTCGTAGTTCTCGTCGACCACGACCGGTCGCCCCACGGTGCGCGAGCGCACGATGCCGAGCGCTTCACCCGTCTGAACGGCAACGCCGCGCGCTGGCGAACGGCAGCATGCCGCGCCATCGGACACGCCGACGCGGCTGCCGGACAGCTGCTCCGTGGCCTCGGAACCAGGCCCTACCGCGGACTGCTCACGATCGTCGCGCTCACGCTGCTTCTATTCGCCTTTAGCTGGCTGGTGGTCGACGTCCGCGACATATCCGCGGCGCGGCGAGCGGGCATCGGGCGACTGGCTCGCGACGCCGTCACGATCAGACACCAGCAGGCGAGGATTGGGGCTCTCACCACCGAGCTCCGCCAGGTCTCGCAGACCGCGCGCCAGTCGCAGACGAGCGCGGGAACCGCGCAGCCGCTGGATGTCCGTCCCCGGCCGGCGACGCGCAAGCCGCCGACCGGCCGACGCTACCGCCCTCATCGCTGACCGACATGTCGCTACAGCCAGAGCCGGAGCGATCACCCGCGGCGGCGCGCGCCCTCCCGGTCGCGTTGCTCGTTCTCCACCCCGAGGGAAGCATCCGCGTCAGCACACCAACCGACGTGCCGCTGGGCGAACTGCTACCTGACATGGTGGAACTCGCCGGGCTACCCGGCCTTCACGCGTGGGCGCTCGGTCCGGTCGGCGGAGATCCCTATCCGCCCGACCGGACGCTAGCCGAGCTCGGCGTTGACGACGACGCGCTGCTGGCCCTGCACGAGCTGCCGGGCCACGGGTCCGACCGGGACAGCGCGACGACACAGCGCATGATCCGGCCGCGGCTCGGCCCTAACGAGCAGGCTGGCGGGCGTCCGCTCAGCAATCGCAGCGCCCGGATCCTGCCCGTCAGGCTCTCGACTCCGGCCCGCTGCCTGACCGTGCTGACCGCACTTGCGCGCCGTGCTCACGTCGAGCAGAGCTGCGGCCGCGAATCGGGGACGCCCGGCCCGGCAGAATTCACTCGTCCCGCCCGGCTCTCGCCGCTCGCTCGGGCGCGCGAGGCGTGGGCGAGCAGCGACTACCGCGAGCGGCTCGAGCAGACGATCGCGGCTCCGCGCCTGCTGCGGTGCGTGACGATCGCGGTGGTCTCGCCCAAGGGAGGCGTCGGCAAGACAACCACGAGCGCGCTCCTGGGTTCGCTCCTGGCGTTCCTGCGCCGCGACCGAGTGATCGCGGTCGAGACCAACCCGGACTGGGGTTCGCTCGGCCGACGGTTGGTGCCCGACCACCCTGTCTTCATCGACGAACTGCTCGCCGGCCCGCTGAACGATCCGGACATCTCCCCGGCGCGGCTCGACGCGCAGCTCGGGCGAGGCCCGGACGGATTGATGGTCGCCCCCGCCCCGACCGATCCCGACCGCGCCGCCAACCTCGACGAGAGTGCCTACCGCACCCTGTTCGCCCGGCTCTCAAAGCTCGTTGGGATGCTCGTGCTCGACTGCGGCACCGGCCTCGACGACCCGCCCGCCCGCGCCGCGCTCGCCTGCGCAGACCAGCTGGTCCTCGTGTGTGACGACGAGCCCGACACAGCCAGCATCGTCGCCGAAGCGGCCACCTGGCTCCGGCACGCCGGACCGCCGCTCCTGCTGGTGGTCAACAACCTCCGGCGCGGCTCCCGGATCGACCTCCTGGCGCTCGAGCGCGCCACCGACTTCGCGCAGGCCCTCGCGGTCGTCCCCAGAGACGAGCGCGCAGCCGGGCAACTGCACAACAGCCGGTTCACGTGGAGGCACGCCCCGCAGGGCTGGCAGATCCCGATCCGGGAGCTCGCGGCCCTGCTCGTAGCTGATTGGCAAAGACTGGCGATCGCCCAGTGACCACGCATCGCCATCGCGGGTGCTCAGCGTGGACGATCTCGATCCTCCAGCGCGTTCGCCGCGGCGGCCTTTCGGTCACCGGGCAGCGAGCGGGCGTGCGGAGGACGGAAATACCGTCCGCGGCGAACATCAGCCGCGGCTGTGCAGCCTTGAGGCGAGCTACGGTTTCCGCCGTGAGCCCTCCGTCGCCCACCCCAAAGCAGGTGACCGTCAGCGCGCACGCCGTCGAGCAATACCGCGACCGCGTCAAGCCCGGGCTCGACTCGGACGCCGCCCGCGCTGAGCTCGAGCAGCTCTGCGCGCTTGGCCTCATTCAGACGGAGGCGCCGGGGTGGGTCAACCCCGCCAGACCGGCGGCCTACTACCTGCTGCTCGGCGATCAGATCGTGCTGCCCCTCGCCCCGCAGGCAGACGCGTGGGTCGCGACTACCTGCGTCGCGCAGCGCACCCTGACCCCCACGCGCCGCGCGGCGAAGTCCGCGCGCAAGGCGTCGCTCGCCGCCCGCAAGCGCGCGCTGCGCCGGACCAGGCGCTGAACCACGATGCCGATCGCCGCGCACACCACCGGCGGGCACTCAACGCTTGACCTCGTGGCCGGGATCGCAATCCTGCTCTGGGCGCTCGCCAGCGTCAGCGCCCTGCTCGGCTGGCTCACACGACTCCCGCGGCGGTACCGGAGGCGGACGGCGGACGGTGGCGGGGGCCGCGGCAGGTTCGGTCGCTTGCGCGTTGGTGATGATGCCGGTCCAAGGCAGGCCGAGCACGCCAGCGCGACCGTGACCGCGGTCGAGCACGACACGATCTGCCAGAGCGACCCGGGAACCGGAGTTGGCACGCCAACCCGGCCGGCTGAGCACCACGGTGGGGCGCTCGCGGCGAGACGGCCGTCGGTCCCAGGCCCGCGGTTCTCGCCCGAGACGCTCGAGCCGCTCGCCCGGAGCCTCGATACCAGCCACCGGCTCGCGATCGCCGAGGCACGCGTCGCCGAAACGCTTGGCACGCTGCCGTCCGACCGATGGCTCCTCGAGCGCTACGCGCTGATCGCCGGGCACCGAATCCCGTTCCTAGTGCTCGGCGAGACGGGCGTGTTCATCATCTGCGCGGTGACCGGTCCGCCGGCGTGGGACGAGCTTCGTCTGCCCGCTGAGGTCGCCGAGCAGCACATCATGCCGACGCTCCCCGGTTACACGGGCCCGATGCGCGTCGGACTGTGCCGCGCTCTCGCGACCTCGGCGATCGAGCCGCGCTGGTGGTGCCGCCCCGGCGAAGCGGGCGCCTGGATGATGGGCCTTGAATCGCTGATCGCGTGGATAGAGCACTTCGGCACCGACCACGGCCTGGGCATCACCGACCTCAAGCGCCTGCGCGAGCTCGCGGCTCCGAAGCCGGGTCCCATCGCGCGGGCGCCGGACGTCGTCCCCGACCTCGGCTGAGCAGCGAGAGCTCGGCAGGCGAGGCTGATGTTCAGAGCGACCGGCCGCGGTTCCTCGCCCCGCCGTTCCGTGGGTTCGGGAGGGTCCCTAGCTGGCTTGCCGATCGGCGGCGGGGTCCTGCTCGGCTGCGGCCGGCAGGGCGATCGCGTCGGCGATCTGGCGGGTGTGCGCCGAGAGTTGCGAGAACGCGTCGGCGATCGCGCGGATGCTCTCGCCCTCCAGCGCGACCCCCAGCTGCTTGACGGCCCGATCGAACTTCGCCCACAGCTCGCGCGGGCCCGGGCGACCGCTTTCCTCTTCGACCTCATAAGCGAGCCGGATGTTCCTCGCCCCCGGTCGAGGGTTCCACTTCACGTTGGCCAGATCGGACAGCAGCAACGCCCGACTCTCATGCTCGGCCGCGTCGGCCAGCTCGCGCAGTCGCTCGGCGTAGGGCTTCAGGCCGCGGACCGCCGCGGCCCACCGCTCATCGGCCCGGCGCAGCTGCTCGTTGGCGGTCTGGGTGGAGATCAGCGGCTCGCTCACCGGGCCCCCTTTATGGGTTCAGTCGAGCGCGCCAGGTACAGCCCGGCCTCTTCGGGCACCTCGCTCCAATCCGCCGGCAACTCCACCGGCGCCGGCCGCGGGGTCGCTCCCCGGCGCTTCGGATGTCCGATCTTCGGCTGGTCGGTGAGCATCTGCTCGAGATCCCTGCGGCGCACCATCCATCGGCGGCCAACGCGCTCGGCGGGGAGCCGCCCCTCGCTGACCCAGAGCCTGATTGTCGAGGCGTTCAAGCCGAGCAGGTGCGCGACCTGCGGCAATGTCAGCTGCTCATCCGGATCAGCCATCGCGAGAGCAGTCTAGCGCTAAATGATGGTGGTAGAGTTCCCGGTTGGGATGGCCGTGGTGGGAGACAACCGCGGAGGAAGGAAAGGGCCAGTCGCCCAGCGCCCCGACGGCTTGTGGTCCTTCGAGGACGCTCGCAGACGCCGCGAACAGCGCCAGGCTATGCCGACCGCGCCGCTCCTGCCCACCTCCGGCGACCCAGAGGAGGACCTTTCCGCGCTCGCGCTCGGCCTCGCCGACAATCTCACCGTCGACGGCACGCCGCTCTCTCAGCTCGAGGACCGGCAGGAACTCGACGGCAGCTGGGCATCCCACCGTCCCGCTGGCACCGCACCGACCGCCGAGGAGATCATGCGCGCGCTCGAGACCGAGCAGCACGCAGCAGCAGCCAACAGGAACAACGGCTCGCTCCGGAACCCACACGACCCGCCACCGATTCACTCGCCGAACCGACCCAGCACGCGGCAAGGTCCGCACCGTCGCTGGCTGTACCCGCCTCGGCGCTGGGTGATCGCCGCCTCCGTCCTCGCTGCCGTCGTCGTGCTGGCGGTTGAGCTCGCATCCGGAACGGGTCCGAACCCACGAGGGCATCCAAGTCGCGCGGTCGCCTCGGGGACAACACATGCCAGCGGTCTCATTCAGGCGGCGATGAACCGATTCCTCGCCGTGGAACACTCCGCAGACCGCACGCTCAGGCCTTCACGACCGCGGAGTACGCGCGCGCCGCGGACGGGTCGGCCCCATCCCCGCCAACCACCTCACCGTATCTCAACATCGCTGGCAGGATCGACCTCCCCGAGCACAACATCATCGACCACCGGCACATCCGGAGCGGTCGATATCGCGCAACACACCAGTCCATCAACCTCCAGCCGATCCTCGAACTCCTCGTCCGGATCGAGTCAACCACCGCCAGCGACCCAGCCGCACAGCGCGCCCAGTTCGAGCTCGGGCTCGAGCTCCTCCACCCCATCCAAAGCAGCCCTCAAATCACTGGTCACAGGAGCCGGCACCTGCAGCTGCCAGTAGCCCGCACACGTCCAGCGCCCACAGGAAGGTAGGAGACACGTGAACACCCCGGACACACCGAAGCCGAGCGATCGGCGGATCGCACTGCGCCACCTGCGCGGCGCCGGGCGTCACCTCCGCTCGAACGTAGTGGGCTACCTTGCATTGGCGGTCGCCGTCGCCAGTGGCGGCGGTTACGCGCTCGCGGCGACCACGAGCAGCGGCACGATCGCGGTTTGCGTCGACAAAGGCAGCGGCGTCATGCACCTCGCCAAGCACCCGCGGTGCGGGCGTGGTCAAAGCCGAATCGGGCTCAGCTCGGCGCTCGACCGCCCAAGCGTGAACGCCTGGGCGGTGGTCGAGCTAAACGGAGCCGTCGCGAGCGGCGTAGGAGTCAGGATTGCGCATGCGGGTTCGGGTGTATACGACATCACGGTTACCGCCGCCAACTGCCGTCATGCGTTGAACAATGCGCCGGTGGTCACCGTCAACGACGGTGAGCCGCCATATAGCTCCGCAGCGAGCACTTTTCCGGTGGCCTGGACGCAGCGGGCTGGCACTGGGTTTGAGGCGTTCACGGTGTACACGGGTGTGGTGGTAGGTGGGGCGTTCCAGCCAAGGGACGAGTCGTTCAGCGTCACTGACTCGTGCGGATGAAGACGGGAGAGGAGTTAGGCGATGCGCAGGCAGGTCACCCGAGCAGCAGGCCGTGCAGCGCTAGTGGTACTAGCTGCGTCGGCGGCCGTGTTCAGTCAAGTGCCGCGGGCGGAGGCTGCGGGCAATCAGTTGACACCGATCGTGATCACACCTTCGAGTGGCTGTGGTCTTCTGACGGCCTACACTGCGGGCCCGGGTCTGCCGGCGTGGTCGAGCCCGACGCCGCCTTGCGGAACAGGGCCGTTCACGATGGCGTTCAACCAGGGGAGCACAGCCCCGCTCGCTAGTGCCCCGGGCGCGAGTGGCGTCGGGATGGCGGGCAGCGCCCTGCTGGCGTGGTTCGCCAGCGTGCCAGATGGAGCAAGGATGGGTTACCGGATCACCGCCCCGCCCGGAATCACGATCACCAACGTGGACTACGACGTTGCCCAGTTGCAGAACATTGCCGACGGGCACGGCTGGATCGGCCTAACCTACTCGAACAGCGGCGTGAAGCAGGTGCATTCGCCCGGGACTGCGGTCGACGCAGCCGCGTCCGGGCCGTCGCTGGACAGTAACTTGGACACCCCCTACTGGGGGATTGAGCTGCGGTGTGTCCAGTCAGTCTGCACGTGGCCAGGAAAGCTCCAGCTCAGTCAAATCACGGTGTCCGCGACAGAGGCGTCCGGCCCTAGCATCTCGCCCGTTGCTGGGCCCGGCAGCCTGTGGGGCCAAGCCGGCTGGGTCTGGAACCCTCCAGGGGATGCTTGGTCCCTCCCGGTGTCGGCAAGCGATTCGTCGGGCCTGTGTAGCTTGAGTGTCCAGGTTGGGACGAGCCCGCCGATCACGGATCCATCACTGCCTGCTCCGAATAATTCCAGCTGGCAAGAGTGCCAGGCGGCGACGAGCTGGCCCGCGGCGGTCGACACTCGCGACTACGTCAGTGGCGCGGGGCAGCTTCCCATCGCGCTCCAGGCGATGAACCCCGCTGGGCTGCCGAACGCACCGATGTCCGAAACGCTCAACGTCGACAACACACCGATGAGCGTGTCGGTCAGCACCCCGAATGACCCAAACCCGACGGTTTGGGTCAACCACGCGGTCACGGTCGATGCGACGCCCAGTACCGGACCGTCCGGTCTTGGCGGGATGAACTGCAGCGTCGACGGTGCTGCAGTACAGAGCTATCCGGGCGCAGGCCTGACGATCAACGGCGATGGGGTCAAGACCGTGTCCTGCACGGCCTGGAACAACGCCGTCGACCCGCAGGGCAACCACAACTCCGCCACCAGTTCGGTGACGGTCCACATCGACGAGGCCCCACCGGTGGCGAGCCTCGAGTCCACGAACCCGAACGACCCGACCAGCGTGATCGCCGATACGACTGACAGCGAGTCCGGTGTCGCCGGAGGATCGATCGAGATGGCCCCGGCGGGAACCGGCAGCTGGACCGCTCTGCCCACGACGTTGACCGGGAACCAACTGGTAGCTCATTTCAACGACGCCGGGATGAGCGGCCCGTACACCTTCGACGTTCGATCGTGCGACAACGTCGGCAACTGCGCCTCGACCGCCCGGACGGTGATGCTGCCGGTCCGGACTCAGGCCGTCTCGCAGGTAAGCCTCGAGCAACTCCCCGCTACGCGATGCCCCAGCCGACCTGTGGAGCACCATGCGGCTGCACCTCCCAAGCGAAGTCCGCACAGACGGGTGAGCGAACCTCGACCGGCTAGGGATTTTGGCCTGAGCGTCGCCAACGGCGGATTCCTGCGGCTTCTCGCCCCGGCTGACCCAGTCCTCACCGCCGGACGGATCTTCGCCAGCGGCTCCTCCGGGACCGTCGCGCTGTCGCTGGCTCACCGGAAACGGCAAGCGGGCATCGCGCGGGCAATCATGCGCCAGCAGGAGAAGCCACACACGAGCTGCGGTACGTCCGCGGCGAGTCTCGCGACCCGAGCGACGGTCGCCTTCGGCCAGCCGGTGAAGTTGCACGGGCTGCTGATGAGCAGCGCCGGGCTGCCGATCGCTGGCCAGCCGGTCGCGATCCTAAGCGCTCCGGACAACGGCTCGAACGCGTTCACACAGGCCGCGGCGGTGACCACGGGCGCGGATGGCAGCTGGACGGCAACCCTGGCGCCCGGTCCGTCGCGGATCATCGAGGCCTCCTACGCGGGCTCGCCGACGATCCTGCCCGCCACCGGGTACGCGACCGTGATCACCCCGGCCAAGATCGTGCTGAGGAGCGTCACGCCCGATCGCACCCCGTGGGGCAGCACGGTGAGGATCACCGGCCGAGTGCTTGGCGGGTACATCCCGGCGACCAGCAAGTTGCTGCGGCTTGACCTCGGGATCGTGGGCTTCCCCGGCTTGAGCAAGATCCAGGGGATCCCGAACGTCGGGCCGGACGGGACGTTCACCACGACGTACAAGTTCGGGCGCTACCAGGGCGTGGTGCGCTTCTGGCTACAGGTGTCCAGCCTGGCCGAGGCGGATTTCCCATTCTCGCCCTGGCATTCCAGAAGGTGGATCGTGACGGTTGGTGTCCCCGCGCCCACCACTGTTGCCGCCCAGGCTAGTTTCCCATTCGAAGGGTAGTTGGACCCCGTAGTTTCCCCCGTGTCAGTTTGTTGGACCCTGGGGTTGGTCGCGCTTTCGTGGGAAGC
>Ga0335074_10011782_pt1 | contig 12237 bp, 11 predicted proteins | sample Lox_Sample_23_FD_206715 | JGI IMG/M metagenome (GOLD analysis project Ga0335074, IMG submission 206715) | Soil microbial communities from Loxahatchee National Wildlife Refuge, Florida, United States - Lox_Sample_2.3 | ecosystem: Environmental > Terrestrial > Soil > Wetlands | place: USA...
GGGTCACCCGGGACAACGTCGACTGGCTGGTGGGCACCACCGACATTGTGCTCGACGGCGTCGACGTGACCGAGCCGGCGGGCATCACGGCCAAGCGGCTGCTGCACGACGAGGCCTGGCGTCAGCGCCGGCTGGTGATCTCCGGGCTTGATCTGGGCGGTACTCAGCTCGTGTACGCCTTCGACTACCGCGATGGCGGCACCCGGCCGTTCAACGGGCGCCTGCGTGGCCAGCCGGACGGCATCGGCGCACTGGAGTTCCTCGCCCGGCTGATCGACCCGCTGGATGTGCCCCGCGAATTGCTCTCCTACACCGAGGCGATGATCAAGGGTGAGGCCGGCTCGCCGCCGCAGCTCGCTCCCACGGCGGACCAATTCGGCGTGCTAGCCGCCTGGATGGTGCTGGACTTCGCGGCCGGCCGCCCGGTCCGCCGCCGGGTCAAGGTAGCGATCCCCGACCTGATCAAGCCGCGCGGCAGCCGGGTCGCTAGCGAGGCGGCGCGCGTCGTGCAGTTGGCTCGGGTCAAGTACCTGCTGGAATCCTCCCGCCGTCGTGGCCGGGGGGCCGGCTCATGAGCCGGCTGGTGCCGCTCTCGCCGGACATGCGTGCCGCCGCGCCGGAGCTGGCCGCCGCGCTCGAACCGGTGTACATCGCGCAGACAGTGGAAGAACGCCAGGCGGTGTTCGCCTTCCGGTATGCCGTCTACGCAACCGAGCTCGGTCGTAAGCTCGGCAACGCGGATCACGGCTCGCAGGTACTGCACGACGAGGAAGACGACAAGCCGTACACCACGCTGCTGTACACCCAGGACGGTACGGGCAGGCTGACCGGCACGATCCGGGTTCGCCACTGGGAGTCCGGACAGGTGCCGGAAAAGGACTGGGCGGCGTTCTCGATGGAGCGCTTCGACGGCCTGGATAAGCTGCGCACCGCCGAGATCGGGCGGCTGATGATCGAGCGGGGACAGCGCGGGCAGGTCGGCATGCTGTCCATGGCGTGTGCCGTCTACCAGCTGTGCGCCGGGGAACTGGCCATCGACTGCGCGTTCATCAACTGCGCTACCGGGCTGGTACGGCATTACCGGCTGCTTGGCTTCCGCACCTACGCGGGCCGCATGGTGCCGACCGCGGACGGCATCGAGGTGCCGCTGCTGCTTATCCCCAGCGACCGCGGGTTCCTGGAGCAGGCCGGCGCGCTCACCGCACCGTTCGCGGACGTCTTCTACGGGCCGGGCAAGCGCGAGGCGGTGGACATCGAGCGCTGGACGCAGCTGCTGGACGCCGACTCGGCGCCAGTCAGGTTCGACCCGGCCGCCGTCTGGGAACGGGTCAGCCGGCTGCGGCAAGCGGCTGCCGGTCACCCGTCGATCCTTGAGTCGCTCAGCGAGGAGACGGTCAGCAAGCTCAGCGAGAAGGGCTTCCTGATGGACGTCCGGGCGGGCCAGCTGCTGACCGAGAAGGGCCTGACCCAGCGGGAGATCTTCGTCGTCCTGGACGGAGCGTTCGAGGTGCACGACGGCGACCGGCGGATCTGCCTGCTCGGCCAAGGCGACGTCATCGGGGAGATCGGGTTCTTCGGCACGTCGGGACGCCGGGCCGCGTCGGTGACCGCGGCGACCGACGGGCAGGTGCTGGTGCTGCGCCGCCGTTTCGTCGACGAGCTGATGAAGAACGATCCGGCTTGCGCCGCCGAGGTCCTGTTCGGGCTCGCGCGCGTGCTGGCCGACCGTCAGTACGCACCAGCTCCCTGATGGCCGTGACCGAACTGAGCGCATTCCTGGCCGACGTCCCCTTGTTCGGAGCGCTCGACGAGCCCACCAGGCATGAGGTCGCCGGACAACTGGATCCGGTGCACGTGGGCGCCGGTGAGGTGATCTGCGAGCAGGGCGACATCGGCGACGGCCTGTTCCTGGTGGTCAGCGGCCGGCTCCGGGTTTCCGTGGTGGCTGCCAACGGCGCTGACCGCGTGCTCTACGACCTCGGCCGCGGCGCGATCATCGGGGAGATGGCGCTGCTCACCGACCGGCCGCGGGCGGCAACCGTACGTGCGGTCAGGGACAGCGACCTGCTGGTGCTTCGGCTATCGTCGTTCAGGTCGCTGCTCGAGCGGAGCCCTGCGCTGATGTCCGGGATCATGCGGCTGCTCGTGGACCGGCTGCTGACCGTGGATCGCCTGCTGACCATGGAGCGGCCACGGGTGCCGTCGCCCGCTGCCCGGACGATAACCGTGATCGCCGCCGGCCGGGCCGACCCTGGCGGCCCGGCCGCGGCGGTCGCCGGACAGCTCGTGCGGCGGCTGGCACGTATGGGGTCGGTCGTCCTGGTGAACGCGGACGTCGTCGCTCGGCAACTTGGGCGCGGCGCGGAGCAGCGCGGACCTGGCGAACCCGGCCGGGCGGAGCTGACCGAGTGGCTGCACACGGTGGAGCGCGGCCACGACTGGGTGATCTACCAGCCTGACCAGGGCGACACGACGTGGAGCCGGCTTTGCCTGAGCCAGTCCGACGTGGCGCTGCTGGTCGCTTCTGCCGGTGACGACGCGGCGGTCGGCCCGGTGGAGGCCCGCGCGCTGGCGATGGGTTCGCTGCGCTGCGAACTCGTGCTGCTGCACCCGGATCAGCCATCTGGCACCGCCGATTGGCTGCGGGACCGGCCGGTGGCCGACCATCATCACCTGCGCGCAGGCCAGCCGGGCGATATCGCGCGGCTCGCGCGGATGCTTACCGGCACCGGCTGCGGGCTGGTGCTCGGTGGCGGGGGCGCGCTCGGGTTCGCGCACCTGGGCGTGATGCGGGCGCTGGAGGAGAGCGGAGTGCCCATCGACGTGATCGGCGGCACCAGCATCGGCGCCATCATGGCCGCGCTGTACGCGCTGGACCTGGATCACGAGGAGCGGGTAAAGCGCACCGCGCGCAACAGCCGGCGGCTGGTCATGCCCACGCTCCCGCTGGTCGCCGTGTCGTCGGGACGGCGCGTGGACCGGCTGATCGCCGATTACCTCGGCCACACGCCGATCGAGGACCTGCCGGTTCGCTTTTTCTGCGTGTCCGCGAGCCTGAGCAGGGCCGAGGAGGTCATACACGAACGCGGACCGCTCAGCCATGGGGTGCGGGCGAGCGTGTCGCTGCCCGGGGTCTTCCCGCCTGTGTACGCGGACGGGGACCTGCTCATCGACGGCGCGGCGCTGAACAACGTGCCTGCTGACGTGATGCGCGAACGGGTCGGTGGCGGCTGTGTCATCGCGGTCAGCCTGTCCCAGGAGGCTGAACCACTGACCGTGCCGCCGTTCGAGCCTGGCCTGTCTGGCTGGCGCGTGCTCGGCAGGCGCCTCAACCCCTTCGCCGCGTCCCTGCCAGTACCTGGGATCGCCGAGATCCTGACCCGCTCGACCGGGCTGTCCCAGCTCCGGCATCGCCGCGCCGCCTTGGATGACGACAGCGTGGACCTGCTGCTCCGTCCGCCGGCCGGCGGACTCGGGACGCTGAACTTCAAGGATGGGGTGGCGCTGATGGAGACCGGCTATCGGCACACGATCGAGGAACTGGACAAGTTCGGGCTCGCGAAGAGGTTCACGGCATGAGCGCTGGCGAGCCGCTTCCTGATGACGCGAGCACCCGCAGCACCTGCGATGAGTTCTGAATCAGTACACGAGGTACGCGGCGCGCGCCCAGGTCATAGCAGGGACGAGCGGCATCTTCTCCTCTAGCCGTTCCAGGCGGCGGGTGCCGGGGATGGGGACGATCCACGGCCGCTGGGCGAGCAGCCAGGCCAGCGCGATCCGGGCGGGCGTGGCTTCTTTGTCCTTGGCGATCCGGCCGAACAGGTCAACAAGTGCCTGGTTGGCCGCGCGGGCCTCGGCGGTGAACCGGGGAAGGGTGGCGCGGATGTCCCCGTCCCCGAACTGGGTGGCCTGGTCGATGTGCCCGGTGAGGAAGCCCCGGCCTAGCGGGCTGAACGGCACCAGCCCGATGCCGAGCTCCGCCAAGACGCCGATGATCTCCTCTTCGGGCTCGCGCCAGAACAGCGAGTACTCGCTTTGCAGAGCCGTGACCGGGGTTACCGCGTGCGCGCGGCGGATGGTGCGCGCGCCGGCTTCGGACAGGCCGAAGTGCTGCACCTTGCCTTCCGCAACGAGTTCCCGCGGCGGGAGACCAGGAAGTCGCGCATCTCGTTCCCGTTGTCCATAATCCCAGGCTAAGGCCCCGACGAACGGCCCTGGGAGGGCCTGTCAGTACCCGCACACCAGTGGTGCCATCGGCTCGGCCGGACGCGGGGCGGTCCTGCTGCGGCGGCGAGGCGGCCGGGGCGGCAGGACCGCCCGGGATGCTAGGCGGTGACGGCCTGCTTGTCGTCGCTGCTGGTCACGTGGATGCTGCGCGGCTTGGCGGCTTCGTGGACCGGGATGGTGAGGGTGAGGACGCCGACGGCGTAGTCGGCGCTGATCTGGTCAGCGTCGAGGGTGTCGCCGAGGAACACCTGCCGGCTGAAGGTGCCGTAGGGCCGTTCGGAGACGATCATCTGGGCGCCGTCGGCCTGGACCGGTACGCGGTCGGCGCGGACGGTGAGCACGTTCTGCTCGACGGTCAGGCTGATCGAGTCCGCGGAGATCCCCGGCAGGTCCAGGCAGATGTAGAAGCTGTCACCGTGCCGGTAGGCGTCCATCGGCATCGCGGCCGGGCGGGCGGGGGTGCCGAGGATCTGCTGGGTGAACCGGTCCAGTTCGCGGAACGGGTCGGTGCGCATGAGCATGATGGTGCCTCCTTCGTGATGTCTGCGATCAGGTCACGCTCACGGAGATCTGTATAGCATGCCAGGGAATTATCTGACAATGCTCGACTAAGATTTCTTGCCGCGTCATACTAGAAGAACTGGCAGGCTGACTGCGGAAGGCAGGTGGCGGCATGGGCACCGCGGGTCACGACGGCCCGGCACCGGACCTGTACGAGCTGCTCGGCGTGCCGCCGGACGCGTCGCGGGAGGAGATAGCGGCGGCCTGGCGGCGCCGGGCCCGCGCCGCGCACCCCGACGCCCGCCCTGCTGACGCTGACGCCCCGGGCCGGTTCCGTGCTCTTGCCGAGGCCTGGCAGATCCTCGGCGACCAGGCCCGGCGCGCCGCCTACGACCGTGCCCTGGCCCGCGGCGAGCCGGGACCGCGGCTCTCTCCCGCCGGGGTCCGGGTTCCGGTGCGGTACCTGCGTACGCGGGAAGACGGCCGGCCGCCGGCGCGGACGGGTGAGCCGCCGCTGCGGGCGGGCCCGGTCCGGGTGCAGCGGCCCCGGCCGGCGCCTCCCCCGGCTACCGGGCCCACCGAGGAGGAAATCACGCTCGCTTTCTGGGCCGGGCTGGCGGCACGGTACCTGCGCGCCGGCCGGGGCCGGCCGTGGTGACCCCGGGATGGGCGGACCCGGACCGGGGCCTGTTCAGCATCTCGGTGGCCGCCGAGCTAGCCGGGCTTCACCCGCAGACGCTGCGGATCTACGAGCGGGAAGGGCTGCTCGACCCGGTCCGCAGCGCCGGCGGGACCCGCCGCTATTCCCGGCACGACATCGACCGGCTGGAGCAGATCTGCGCGCTGACCGCCGACGGGCTGAACCTGGCCGGCATCCGCCGCGTCCTGCAGATGCAGGAGGAAACCCGGCAGCTGCACGCCGAGCTCGCCCGGCTCCGCGAACTCCTCGGGGATCAGCCGGGGCGAGCTGGCGGCCGGTGATCGCCGCGTGCGCGGCCTCGAACGAGCCGCGGACGGCTTCCACCGCGCCCAGCCGGGTAGAGGTTCGGCGCTCCCGGGCGGCCTGATCTTCTCGCGCCGTCCGCTCATCCCGGGGCTTTCGATCGGCGAGCCGCAGTTACCGGGCTGGACCGCTGTTGCTGAACTCCAGGGTCTCCGCGACCCGAGGTGGCGCGCCGCGCCGGGCCCAGGGACGTCAGCCATGGCCGGTATGATCACATCAGCCAGCTGGGGGATTTTATCCAGTGCCCGGGGGCTCTGCCACCGCGGACAAGGGGCGGCTCCGTCGGAGGGGAGCGGGATGAATGGTGACGGGCAAGGCGGAAGGCCTAGGAATCGCCGAGGAGAGCGGGCAGGGCTGCGGGCCGACCACGCGGCTGGAGGTGCCGTGTCAGGCGGGGCTAGCGGCGTCCGCGGATCCGGGGATGGAGCGGTACGCGCGGTTGGTGGCAGACGCGCTGGGGGTGCCGGTAGCGCTGGTGTCGCTGGCGGAGGCGGACCGGCAGGTGTTTCCCGGCCAGGTTGGACTGGCTGAGCCGTGGGCGTCTGGCCGCCAGACCCCGCTGGTGCACTCGCTGTGCCAGCGCGTGGCGGCCACCGGCAGTCCGGTGGTGCTGGCCGATGTGCGTCAAGACGAGCGAGCGCGCGGTGGCGTGGCCATCAGCGACCTGGGGGTGATCGCCTACGCTGGCATGCCGCTGACTGACAACGCAGGCCGCGTGCTGGGGTCCTTGTGCGCGATTGACACCCAGCCCCGAGCCTGGTCGCCTCGGGAACTGGCCAGGCTGTCGGACCTGGCTGAGGCATGCTGCGCGGAGCTGAGGCTGCGGGTCACGTCGCGCCGCGCCGCGCATGCCATGGACGCGGCCGAGCGATCTCAGGCCGCCGCCCAGGAGCATGCGGCTCGGGCACGCCTGGCGCTGGACCGCTCGGAGCTGATGCTGCGTGCCGCGGAGGACCTGGCCGACGCCGCGGGCCTAGCTGATGTGCACCGGCGGGTAAGGAACCTGGTTTCCGGCAACCTCAAGCCCTCTTACGTGGGGCTGGCTCTGCTGGACGGGCAGCAGCTGCGCTGGGCGCCTGATCCTGACCTCAGCCATTCCGTGGGCATCAGCGGCCAGGCCGTTGCATTGGATGACGTCGGCCCCAGTGCCCGGGCAGCCCGCCAGGGCCGGATGGTCGTTGTCACCGGCCGCGCAGCCGGGCGCGCCGGGCCTGAACGGCGGGGTGGTACCGACCCCGGCGCGGCCGACCTGGAGACGGCTGTGTGCGTCCCGCTGCCGGGAATCACCTGCACGCTGGGCATCCTGGTCTTGGGGTGGGACACCCCGCACCAGGTTGACGTGACCGAGCGGGCGGTGCTGACCGCGATCGGCGGGTATACAGCCCGTGCCATCGAGCGGGCGCTGCAACTGGAACACCGGGTCGCTGTGGCCACCCAGCTGCAGCGGGCCATGCTCACTGATCTGCCTGCCGCCCCCGGCCCTCAGCTGGCCGCCCTTTACCGCCCCGCTGCCGCCGGCGAGCTGGTAGGCGGTGACTGGTATGACGCCTATCCGCGGGGGGCCGCTGCCCGCGGGCCGCAGCCACCTGGCGGAGCTGGCCTGGAACCGGTGCTTGCGCTGGCGCTGACGGCTGGGGACGTCACCGGCCACGACATGCACGCGGCCACGATCATGGGACAGGTCCGCAGCATGCTTCGCCAAGCTGACCTTGACCACCTCGCTCGCGGGCCGGCCGCGGCCGTGACAGCGGTGGAGAACGCCTGCACCACGCTGGGCCTGGACGCCACCGGCACCCTGGTACACGCCCATCTGAGCCCAGCGGGCGGCGGTGCATGGCACCTGTCCTGGACCAACGCCGGGCACCCGCCGCCGCTGCTGCTAGAGCGAGCCGGCGGGCAGCCCGAACGCCTCGCCGAACATGATCTGCTGCTGTGGCCTGGCCTGGCCGACTGGCCGCGCACCAGCCACCAGCGTCTCCTGCCTCCCGGGGCGACGCTGTTGCTCTACACCGACGGGCTAGTTGAACGATGTGGTGCTGACATAGACGCCGGGATCGACCGTACCGCCGCCGTTCTGGCCGCTGCCCCCGCCAACCAGCCCCTCCCTGCCCTGCTCGAGCAGCTGGCCGCCGAGATCGCCGGCCCCAGGCTCTGTGACGACATGGTCCTGCTTGCCATACGGATCCCTGCCGGAGTCAGTCGATGATCAGGTGACGGACTGCAGCGGACCCGGCCGCGGCGCCCGGCGGGTCGGCACATGCTCACGTTCATGGAACAGCTGCGCGGCATGTACCAGGCTGACCCGCTCGCGTTCGAGGTGTGCGTCCGGCATCTCGCCACCATGATCGAGGACCAGCGCCGGGGAGAGGGGGACACCGACCCGCGGGGAGATCCGGTCCCGTGAGGTGCACAGCGCCCCGGCACCGCCGGCCCGGCGGCGGGCCAGCCGATCCGCATCTGTCCTTTGCCCGGCCCCACGGGATCGCGCCGCGCGGAGCTATCTCGCGCCAACCAGGGCGCCAAGGGCCCGCAGGTTGACACCGGGGTATTGTCGATTCCGGGAGCCGGTGAACTCACTGCTGGGTCGAGACCCCGCCTTGCCGTTGCAGCAGGAGGGGAGCCCCATGTCCGGCGTCAGACTGGATACCCGTGATCGCGGCGGTCGCGCCGCTGGACGGGGATGTGCGGATGACGGTTAGCCGGCCGGGCAGGATCTGGGATCTGGTCGCGAGGCAGGCGGCCAGTCACGGCGGTCCGGTGTCAGCCACCGATGCGTGCGTCGCGGCCGTCGCCGCGGTTCAGGTCACCGGTGCATGGCTGAGCGCTGCCAGCGGTACGGAGCTGCCGGGTCACCTGATGTCGGTCACTGATGCGGTCGGCGAGCGCCTTGCTGAACTCCAGCTGAGACTGGGTGAAGGCCCGTCTCCGGATGCCGCCGCCAATGGCGGTCCGGTGCTGGCCGCGGACCTGGGCGAGACGGAGTCTGACCGCCGCTGGCCTGTGTTCGCCCCGGCAGCCCGGCGGGCCGGGGCAGCGGCGGTATTCACATTCCCGCTTCGGATTGGCGCGATCCGGGCTGGTGTGATGGGTCTGTACCGGGACCGGGCCGGGCAGCTGGACGACATGCAGCTGGGTGACGCGCTGCTCTTCGCCGACGCCGCGGCGCTGCTGCTGGTTTCCGCCGGTCAGTTGGGCGAGCCCGCGGCTGGGGCGGGGCCGGGCGGTCAATCCGCGGACCTGGCCGGACATCGCGCTGAGATCGATCAGGCCACCGGAATGCTCACCGAGCAGCTCGGCGTGGGCGTCACGGAGGCTTTTATCCGGCTGCGCGCTTACGCTTATGCTCATGATCGGCCGCTGGGAGATCTGGCCCGCGATATCGTGGCGCGCCGGCTGCGGCTGGGACCTGACCCGGACTCATCCGAGGACGACCAGGCGTGACCGGACCTAGTGTTCGCGGTCGCGCCGCTGACTGCCCACCCGGCGGATCGTGCCGCCGTTCCCTCAGAGAGGAGCGGGAATGGACGGAGAACTACTGTCTGATACGTTCGTCGAGCTGACAGACACCATGGTCGCCGGCTTTGACGTGATCGACTTCCTGCACGTGCTGACCGACCGCAGTGTGCAATTGCTGGACGTCGAGGCGGCCGGACTGCTGCTGGCTGACCCACGCGGTGAGCTGCGCGTGGTAGCCGCCTCTAGCGAAGCCGCCCGGCTAATCGAGCTGTTCCAGCTACAGAACGACCAGGGGCCATGCCTGGACTGCTACCGGTCCGGGCTGCCTGTCCACGTCAAGGACCTGGCCGCCGAAGCGGGGCGCTGGCCACGGTTCGCGCCCGCCGCCCGGCAGGCGGGATTCACTGCCGTGCAGGCCCTGCCGATGCGGCTGCGTGACCAGGTCATCGGCGCGCTGAACCTCTTCCGGGCCGGCCAGGGAACCTTCGCCACCGCGGATGTACGGGTCGGCCAGGCCCTTGCCGATGTGGCCACCATCGGCTTGCTGCACGAGCGCACCATGCGCCGCAGCGAGATCCTCAACGAGCAGCTGCAGACGGCGCTGAACAGCCGGGTCGTCATCGAGCAGGCCAAGGGAAAGCTCGCCGAGCGCCTCGGCGTGGACATGGATCAGGCATTCAGCCTGCTGCGCGACACTGCGAGGGCCGGTAACCGCCGCCTGTCCGAACTGGCCCAGGCCTTCGTCGACGGCACCGAGACCCTCGCCGGACCGGCCTTCGGGCAGCCCCGGCCGGGCTCATGGCGGAAGCCGTAGACTTCGCCACCGCGGTTCCCCCGCCCGCCGTCCTCCGAGGACGACGGGTCACGATACCCGTGCGTGATACCACCGCTCGTTATTTCAGAACAAACTGTGGTGTTACGGGCCACGATCGTAATCACGGTCCGCCCGTGTTAGTGTGAAGTGTCGCTCCGGACCTTGGTGGCTGATTGCGCTCGCAGACCGTGACGCCGCCGAGATGTTCGGAGTTTTCTATGCTGAGACCGAGTCTTCGCGATGCGGACATTTGCCGTCGGTACGCCGTCGGGCTGTACCAGGTACGTCGCGTGCCATCCGGCACGGCTGCGGTCACCGGCCGTCCCGGCTACGGGTAAGCTTGCCCCCGTCGCGCACTTGGTGCGCCCAGCTAGACCGGTGGTTGCTGCGCAGCAGGTACTAGCTTCCCTCTTGGTCGGCACCAGGAACCGCAGGCGTGCCGCAGCGGCTGGTAGGCACACACGCTGCCCGTGAGCCTGAGCGTCTCATTGCATTGGGCTTCATTTCCGGTTCCCTCGGGGCTATCCGATCGGAAGGCACCTGTAACTATGACCACGCGATTTGGTTTTGTCAGTACGTTCCCGCCAACCCAGTGCGGGCTGGCAACTTTCACCGCCGCCCTGCGCGGCGCCCTGCTGCATTCCACCACAGACGAGGGCTGGGTCGTCCGGCTGGTCGACGCGGCTGCCCCACGGCCCAGCGATGAGGTGGTCGCGCAGCTCATCAGCGACGACTCTCTCTCGCTCCGCCTGGCGGCCGGGCATCTGAACATGTGCGATGTCGCCATCATGCAACATGAGTACGGCGTCTACGGCGGAGCCGACGGCAGCCAGATCCTGCATCTGCTGGACCATGTCCGGGTGCCGTGCGTCGTCGTCCTGCATACCGTGCTGACCGATCCGACACCGCACCAGCGCCAGGTCCTTGAGTCGGTGGCAGCGAAAGCCGATGCCGTCGTCGTGATGACGCTGACTGCGCGCGAACGGCTCGCGGCCAGGTATGCCATCGACATCGGGAAGGTCCGCATCATCGCGCACGGCGCGCCCGCCGTGGCGGCGACGGTGGCGGAGCCGGCGTTCCGCACGGGGCAGTTCACCGTCTTGACCTGGGGTCTGCTCGGACCGGGCAAGGGCATCGAGTGGGGCATCAAGGCAATGGCGATGCTGCGCGATCTGCAGCCCATGCCGCGTTACGTGGTGGCTGGCCGGACGCACCCGAAGGTGCTGCTGGACGAGGGCGAGGCTTATCGCGATCGCCTCCGCGAGCAGGTCCGGCAGGCCGGTCTCGGACTCTGGATCACCTTCGACAGTCATTACCGGAGCACCGGCGCGCTGGCCTCCCTCGTCCGCTCCGCCGACGCGATCCTGCTGCCCTATGACTCGACCGAGCAGGTCACCTCGGGGGTGCTCATCGAGGCGGTGGCGGCCGGCAAGCCGGTGGTCGCGACGCCGTTCCCGCACGCCGCGGAGATCCTCGCGGGGGGAGCGGGCCTGCTCGTGCCGCACCACGATCCGGCCGCGATCGCGGTCGCACTCCGGTCGATGGTCACCCGCGGGGACGTGCTGACCAGGATGGCCGCTGCCGCCACCGCCGCCGCGCCGCAACTGCTGTGGCCGGTCATCGCGGACAAGTACCGTGAGCTGACTGGCCGACTGATCGCGGCGAGAGCAGCCGCGTGACCGCCGGCAGCGCGACTCCCGCGAGCGTCGCATACCGGCCGGTGTTCGATCACCTCGAACGGCTCACCGACGACCGCGGGCTCTTCGAGCACGCACGCCTCGCGGTTCCCCGCCGCGAACACGGCTACTGCGTAGACGACGTCGCCCGCGGGCTGGTCGTCGTATGTCATGAGCCGGAGCCCGGGCCGGCCGCCCGCCGCCTGGCCCGCCGTTATCTCGCCTTCGTCCTGAACGCGCTCGATCCCGCGGGTGCCTGTCATAACAGGATGGCGGCCGACGGGCAGTGGTGCGACGAGGCAGCGGTGGGCGACTGGTGGGGACGGGCGCTGTGGGGTCTGGGTGTCGCCGCCGCGGGCGCGCGGACGCCGGGCATGCGGGCCCGGGCGCTCGGCGGGTTCCGCGTGGCGGCGCAGTGCCGTTCCCCGTACCCGCGGTCGATGGCTTTCGCCGCGCTGGGTGCCGCTGAGCTGCTCAGCGAGCGACCGGATGAAATGACCGCCAGGCGACTGCTCACCGACACGCTGACTGTAATCGGCGCGAGCGTGTCCAGCGATCCC
>Ga0335074_10011783_pt1 | contig 12237 bp, 10 predicted proteins | sample Lox_Sample_23_FD_206715 | JGI IMG/M metagenome (GOLD analysis project Ga0335074, IMG submission 206715) | Soil microbial communities from Loxahatchee National Wildlife Refuge, Florida, United States - Lox_Sample_2.3 | ecosystem: Environmental > Terrestrial > Soil > Wetlands | place: USA...
ACTGGCCGAACAGTCTCTTACTGATCGTTTCGCGAAACAAGCGCGAGAGCAAGGTGGCTTGCTCTCTTCGATATCGCGCGCGAATGAAACGCCCCGTTGCGCGAAGTGAAACAGCTCAATGCGCACTATCAAGTGTCAGCGCGATCGATATCGCTAGCATGCGCCTGCAGAAAAGCTTTGAAGCGCCGCTTGAGTCCGCTTTCAATCTGACGAACGCGCTCGCGGCTGATCCCATATCTGGCGCCGATCTCTTGAAGGGTCGGCGGATCTTCCGAAAGCAGCCGGTCTTGAAAAATTTCCAGGTCCTTGCCTTCGAGCGTGCGGGAGAACTCCTCGACCTGCGCCTTGGCGAAATCGAGCCACTCCGAGCGGGCGGTCGCCTCCTCCGGATTATAGGAGGCGTCGGGCAGCGCATCGAGCAAATTGCCGCCACTTTCGTCATCGCCGCTGGAGGGTGACGGCTGGTCGAGCGATATTTCGCTTTGCGCCATCCGCTCTTGCATCTCGCGGACTTCGCTTTCCTTGACCCCCATCCGCTGCGCCAACAGCTTTGGCTGAGGTGCGAAGCCTTCAGCTTCGAGGCGTTCGGTCTCTTTCTTAAGATTGAAGAAGAGCTTCCGCTGAGCCTGCGTCGTTCCGATCTTGACTAGGCGCCAGTTGTTGATCAGAAAGCGATAGATATACGCCCGAACCCACCAGACGGCATACGAGGGAAAGCGGATCCCGACTTCGGGATTAAAATGCTTCACCGCCTCCATCAGGCCGACATTGCCTTCCTGTACCAGGTCGAGCAGATTACGCGTAGCACGCGCAAATTCATTGGCGATTTTAACGACTAGCCGCAGATTGGCGGTCACCAACCGATAGGCGTCTGCTGGATCGTGATATTCGGCGTAGCGCTTGGAGATGACGGTCTCTTCCTCGCGCGAAAGCAGCGGGAAACGGCGGATTTCGGCGAGATAACGGCTCAGCGCGTCGACCGGGACGAGAGTGCCGCCACTTTCGTCCGAATCCTCGGCTGTTCTATCGACGCCCGGCTTGTCTTCATGATTGAAGCTGAGCGCTGGCACCGGTTCTTCATGATCACCGTCAGGCAGCGCGGGATTGACTGCCAAGCCAATCGATGATGCCAGTGGCGATTCTTGCGATGGCTCCGGTGCCACTTCCTCGCCGATTATTTCCGCCTCGGCTTCTATCGGCTCCTGGATGCGGCGTGCCTTGACCTCAGCGGCGGCGCGCGGCCGGCGTTTAGCTTCAAGGTTTTTTTGGGCTTTTTTAGCCAAACTCAAATCCACGGCGGACGGTACAAATCCGGCTCGGCGGGAGAAGTACATTTATTTATGGGCAGGCTTGCGTAGTTGTCGACACTCCTGCTCAGTCTCACTAGAGGCTAGAATCTTAGCCCCTGCTTCGTTTCAAGACTCGATCGAAGTCACGCGGAGCGAAAGACTTTCCAATCGGGCAGGCGCTGACGCGCCTTAGCGCTCTTCCGGCTCGACGACCCTGACTTTGCCCGCTGCGATTTCACGTAAAGCTGTCACGACTTCCTTGTTGTCGGATTCGACCAGCGGACGTGCACCCTTGAGTAATTGCTTGGCGCGGCGCGCTCCGCCCAGAACCAACTCGAAACGGTTATTGATATGTTCGAGGCAGTCTTCAACTGTTATACGAGCCATTGGCTCAATTCTCCGGCCCGGCCATCAGGTTGTCAACGACAGCTCAGGCCCAGTTCGATGCCCGTTTTGCACCACACCGCTGAGGTGTCTGTGTCACTCAGTTGTGGCTGGTAGCTTCGCTTTGGCCCATTGCGCCCATGAGCCGTCGAACAACCGCACGTCGTACCCCAGATGCTTAAGCGCGAGATAGCCGAGTGCGGCCCTCGGACCGCTGCGGCAATACGCAATCACTGGCTTCTCCTTTCGAAGTCCCGCGCCCTCGGTCATCCGCGCCAATTCGTCTGACGGCCTCAGCAACGCCGTCGGAGGATTCGCCAGATTGCGCCACACCAGGTTGATCGCCCCCGCGATATGACCCGGATAATTATCCATATCGCGCTCGCCGATGAACTCCTCGCGGCTGCGACAATCGGCAAACTGCACATCGCGCGCCTCTCTAACCTCTGCCAATCCGACACGAATCGCTGGATTTTCTCGCCAAGCAAACGATACCGCCTTGCCCTCGACCGGCCGATACAGCACTTCGCGGCCCTCGGCTTTCCATTGCTCGAAGAACGCATCCATCACATGAACATCGTCCCGCCCCAAATATTCCAGAATCCATGCGATCATCGCCGCGTTCTGGCCCTCGGGCGAATCGTAAATTATGGGGACAGTTGCGTCGCCTAGACCGGTACGGCCGATCCACTCAGCCAATCGCTCAGATGGTAACAAAGCACCGTCGGCGCCGAAGGCCTGGTAAGCCGGCAGGTTGATCGCCCCCGGCAGATGGCCCGACAGATATTTCATCGGGCGGCGCGGATCGACGATCACGAAGCCGCGCTGGCTCAAACGTTCGCCGACCCAGGAGGTGCTGACCAGCCGCGCCATTCCTTCTCTTCCCCGCGTCCTAAACCTTCTCGAATTCTGGAACGATCGCGGTCGGCCGTGCGATCGTTTGCGTCACCGGTGAACCGTCAATCGCCGCCTGCCAGATTTCCCGCAGGATCTTCTCGTCGGCGTCGGCTCGCACGAAGCATTTCGCCTTCACCGTGGGATAGCCGGGATTCCCGTTGGGCGCGTGCCCCGCCCATTTCAAAATATTGTCGAAGTTACCTTCCAGAGCGATTTCGAGGTCGTGAATCTTGACCCCACGTTTGGTCGCGTTTAGGACATAACCGACCGTCAGACAACTCCCCATCGCCGATAGCAACTGCTCGTGGGCGCTCGCCGCCGAATCACTAGCGTCAAGCCCTTCCGGCTCGTCCATCTGCACGACGTGCTTGCGCATGTAGGCCTTGGCCTTGAAGCCGCCCTGCCACACCACTCGCGACTTCCATGGGCCAGTCACGCCCTTGAGTACTTCGGGATCATCGCGCATCGAATCGAGGATCGAGTTGATTTTGTCGACGCGCAGTCCGTTCAGCGTTTTTTCGTCAGCCATCGTCGTGCCCTCGGATAAAACCCGCGTATGCGGGATAGTTTAGGCGTACGCCCGGCGCAATTGCTCCGCCGCTTCAGTTATCACCTGAAGCTTGCGATAGGCTATCTCCGGTGTATTTACGCAGCGCTCTGCGAAGGTACCAAAGCCGCAGTCGGGATTCAGAAAAATCTTGTCTGGGTCGAAATACTTCAACACTTGCTTTACGCGTGCGACGATCTCGGCGGGCTTTTCGATCGTGTCGGTACGGGGATTTGTGACGCCGAGGCCAATCTCCTTTTCGTTGGCGTATTCCTTGAAAACTTCGATCTCACCCGCGCGCGGCGTCGCCATCTCTAGCACCAGCTGATCGACATCCATGCGCATCAGCGACGGCAGCAGCGGGCCATAATTACCTGTCAAAAGCACGTCTTCCTTGCGGCTCCAGTTGCCGCGGCAGACATGCACGCCGAAGCGTACGCCGTCAATTCCATCGACGGTCTCGTTAACCAGCCGCACCGCAAATTCCAACTCGCTGGTCGGGTCTGTCCGTGAGCCTAGCGCAGCGCACATAAACGTCTGCTCGGCCTCATCACCATAGACGACTTGTGAAATTGACGGCTCGTCGAGCTGGATAAAATCGACGCCAGCTTCCTTGAGCGCTATCACTTCGCGCCGCAGAATCCGCACGACGTCTTTGGCGAGATCTTCGCGGGTTGGATAGGCCTTATCAGACAGGCCCTCGAACCAACTCGAGCGCGTGAGCAGATAGGGCCCGGGAATCGGCACCTTGGTTTGGCGATGGGTATGCTGCTTCAGAAAATGGGCCTCGTCGAGCGCCAATCCCTCTTCATTCTCACGCAGCCGCTCAACTGCAATCGGGCTTTTGATCGCGAAGGCCGGGACGTCCAGTCCGCGCAGAATCTCCTCGAAGCCTGCCCGATCTTTCATATAATCGAGTAGTTGCGAGAGCTTCATCAGGCGCATTCCACCCAGCTTTTCGACCACGAACGAGTAGAAATTGTCGCGCCGCATCTCGCCGTCAGCGACGATATCCACCCCCGCGTCCTCCTGATACTTGATTGCCGCCAGCACCGCGTCATCGGCGATACGGTTGAATTCCGCGGCGGATATCTCATCCGCCTGACGGCTGCGCAGGGCACGCACCAACCATTCGGGACGCGTCCAGGAACCGACTACCGTTACCGGAAAGAGTTTCGTTTCAGCCATCGCAAGCCTCGTTGAGTGTCAGTCGGGAACTGCAGATGCGTAAGTTGTTCGATGTCGGCGTAAAAGGCAAGTCCGTCCCCGAATCGGCGCAACACCTTCACCGAACGCTGGTGCCAAGGCACGGCCGGCCTGTATTCGAGCCAAGCTGGAAACGATACCCGGCCGCTAGTTCAGCCGGGTATCGAAGAATTCGCAGTTATTTGTTGGGCTGTGGGGTCAGGCGCAAGTACGGCTTAACTTCGCGCCAGCCCTTGGGGAATTTCTGCCTCATTACTTCGGGATCCTTCAGCGAGGGTACGATCACGCAATCCTCGCCGTCCTTCCAATTCGCTGGCGTCGCCACTGAATGGTTATCGGTGAGCTGCAGCGAATCGATCACACGAAGAATCTCGTCGAAATTGCGCCCAGTGCTCTGCGGATACGTGATCATCAGACGCACCTTATGCTTCGGATCGATCACGAAGACCGAGCGGACGGTGGTCGTGTCGCTCAGGTCGGGATGAATCATGTCGTAAAGGGTCGAGACCTTCTTATCGGCGTCGCCCAGAATCGGGAAGTTCAGCTTGGTGTTCTGGGTCTCCTCGATATCGCCAACCCAGCCCTTATGCGACGCTACATCGTCCACGCTAACCGCAATCGCCTTGGCGTTACGCTTCTCGAATTCGGACTTCAGCTTTGCGACGACACCGAGTTCAGTGGTGCAGACCGGGGTGAAATCCTTCGGATGGGAAAACAGCACGACCCATTTGCCGCCAGCCCAATCGTGGAAGTTTATCGTGCCTTCGGTCGATTCCTGCGTAAAATTGGGGGCTTCACTGCCAAGATGAACTGCCATTGCGCTATCTCCTCAAGAGTTTCGCTACGGTAAAAGCTTTCGCGGGCCGCGCTGGATGCCATCGAACCGCTCTGTCTTCTAGAATAATGACAATAGATTACTTATCAAGCCTACTTTATCATAATCAAATCCCCGCGTGACCCAAAAGCTACCGCCCTTAACGCCAAACGAAGATTTTTGGATTATGAAACCTGCCATTAGCGCTTGATTCGGCTTAGGTCGGGCGGACGTTTCTCGATAAACGCGCTGACGTATTCCTTATGCTCTGCGCTTGCCGCGCATTTCTCCAGGGCGAACATCTCGAATTCGATTGCACTTTCGAGCGTCGCACCTAGTCCGATCTGGATCGCGCGCCGAGTTAGAGCGAGCGAGGTTGGTGCACCTTTGATTATCTCTTCCGCCAGACCGCGAGCGCGCGCCATCAGCTCGGCGGCTGGCGCGACCTGGCTGACCAGCCCCATCGCGAGACATTCGGCGGCGCTATAATTGCGGCCTGTCAGCATCATTTCGCTGGCCCGTGAAACGCCGACCAGGCGCGGCAGGTAATATGATGAGCCCAGCTCCGGCATCAGGCCGACTCTGGCGAATACGAAACCGACCTTCGCCTCTTCCGCCATTATCCGCATGTCGCAAGGTAGCGTCATCGTCGCGCCAATTCCGACCGCATAGCCGTTGATCGCGACGATCGAAGGCTTGCGCAAAGTGCGCATCAGGCTGGGAAACGCCAGCATCCCTTCACGGCTTTCACTGCGCGCCCGGCCGCCTTCGCGTGCCTTGATATCGTCAGCGAAGCCGCCGATGTCAGCCCCCGCACAAAAGGCGCGGCCCGCTCCGGTGAAAATAATTGCGCGCACATCATCGTCAGCGTCGGCCCGGCGGAAAGCTGCGACGATTTCAGCACCCATCCGTGTAGTGAAAGCGTTGAGCTTAGCCGGGCGATTGAGCGTGATCGTCGCAACTGCGCCGTCAACTTCGTAAAGCAGCGTCTCGAATTCCATCGCCTTTCTCCTACCGTGATGCCGAGTTATTCAAGCGCCTCGTTGCTTTTTCTTCGACCCGCCGGCCGCTGTAAGTCGTGACAGCAAGTGGACGTCTCTTCTTAGCGCTTCTTCTTCCGATGCGACCGCGCCTCGCGGATTCGCGCCTTCAACCTTTTTTCCCGCCGTTTACGCCGCCGCTTAATCTCTCGTTGCCGTTCTGTCGCCAATTTAATCTCCCGTCAAATAACTCCGCCGGCCGCGCTAAACGCATGGACGAGCACCCGCATCATAGAAGCCTGCGCGCCCAAGCGCCAGCTTGCAGCAAATTTGCTTGCGATGGCTTGCCGTTGCGGGCTAGACACTGAGGACAACTCAGCCATTAAACTTTCATCAGGAGCATCACGATGGGCGACCGGATCGTAATCGAAAAGGATATCGACATACCGATGCGCGACGGTCTCGTGCTCAAGGCCGACCTTTACCGTCCCGACCACAACGAAAAGCTGCCCGTCCTGCTTAATCGCACCCCCTACGACAAGAAATTTCCCCTGATCTCAACGCTCACCCTCGATTCGGTGCGCGCCGCGCAGCGAGGCTACAATGTCGTCTTCGTCGATTGCCGAGGACGCTTCGCCTCGCCGGGCAAGTTCAATTGCTTCACCGACGAATCGCAGGACGGTTACGACACGATCGAGAACGTCGCGCGGCAGCCTTGGGCGAACGGCAGCGTCGGCACCTTTGGCGCATCATACATGGGCGCTACGCAGTGGCTCGCGGCGACGCAAACCCCACCGAGCCTCAAAGCGATGGTCCCGTCGATCACGGCGAGCGACTATCACGACGGCTGGACCTATCAGGGCGGCGCGTTCTCGCTGTTCTTTAACGTCAGTTGGCTGATGCTCTCGCTGGCCCTCGCCGACCTGATGCGCGACCGGTCGGACAATCCCAAAGCCGACGCCGAACTCAACGCTCTCATGTCCACCATCGACACGATGCGCTCGCGCACTGATTTCCTGCCGCTCAAGGAATTTCCGCTGTTCCAGCAGGGGGCGCCGTACTTCTTCGACTGGCTCGATCATCCTTATTATGACGATTACTGGAAAAATCTGAGTATCGAGGAGCGCCACGACAAGATTAATGTTCCCGCGCTCAATATCGCCGGCTGGTACGACATCTTTCAGGGTGGCTCGATTCGCAACTATACCGGGATGAGGGCCAAAGGTCCGAACGCCGCGGCGCGCAGCCAGCGCTTGCTGGCCGGCCCCTGGTACCATTCGCTGCCGCTCTCAAGCCTAGTCGGGCAAGTCGATATGGGTTTTCGCGCCAGCCCCGTTTCCGTCGATCTCGACGGTATGCAGCTCGATTTCTTTGATCATTGGCTTAAAGGCAAAAAGAATTCGATCGATGAAAGCGAGCCGGTCAAGCTTTACATCATGGGCCTCAACGACTGGCGCGAGGAAAAGGAATGGCCGCTGCCCGGCACTGAATGGCGCAAGTATTATCTCCACAGCCGTGGCAAGGCTAACAGCGCGTTCGGTGACGGCGCGCTCGCGACGGAAGAGCCGGGTAATGAGCCGGCCGACTCCTACCTTTATAATCCGCTGAATCCCGTGCCGACCAATGGTGGCGGCCTATGCTGTTATCACAACAACACCCCGGGTGGCGCCTTCGACCAATCGCTGGTCGAGCATCGCGCGGACGTGCTGGTCTATTCCACCGAGCCACTCAAAGAGGACGTCGAGGTTACCGGTCCGATTCGGCTGACCCTTTACGCGTCGTCATCGGCGCCGGACACCGACTTCACTGCGAAGCTGGTCGATGTCACCGAATGCGGTTTCGCGCGAAACCTAACGGACGGAATTATCCGCGCCCGCGTAAGGGAATCGCAGTCCAGTCCGAAGCTGATCACGCCCGGCAAGGTTTACGAATACAGCATCGATATGTGGTCAACCGCGAATCTGTTCAAGGCTGGCCACCGGATCCGATTGGAGGTGAGTTCGAGCAACTTCCCGCGCTTCGACAGAAATCCGAATACGGGACATGATCTGTTCGCCGACGCCGAAACCCAACCTGCGTTACAAACCGTCTTTCATACTCGCAGCAACGCCTCGTATTTGACATTGCCGATCATCCCGCAACGTGGATAGGCTTTTCATGTCACATGAAAAAGCGCCCCTTGATAAGCCATCAACGGCTTCGCCGAATCAGCGGGGCACTTTTTCTTTTCGGAGCGAGTTGTGCCACTCCCTTCCAAGCAAAAGGGTTAAGAGGCGGGTACGCTGACACAAGAATAGCGAATGACACGGTGTTGGCATCTTTCAACGGTAATGGTTTTACATCTAAAGAACGAGTCCAACTGTACCTATTGTACAGATGCGCCGAGGTCACAAAGCATGATGGGTTTGATTACTTCGTAATAACCGGCGGCAATACCGAAGCTAAGGTAAATTACATACAGACGCCGAGCACTTACAATGAGACGACCACCGGATTCGTTTCTGCTTCAGGTAACGGCGCTTTTGGTAGTGCCCAAACCTTTGGTTCAATATCGCCCGGGGCAACGGTCCCGGTGCACAAATACGGGGCAGAAGCATTGATCAAAATGTTCCACGGACAAAAGCCCTCGAATGATCCAAACGCCTATGACGCTGGAGAAACAATCCGGTATCTGGGTCCTGACTTAGGCTTGGTGCCCCAATAACAACAAGGGCCGTAGCGTTGATGCTCTGGCCCTTTACTTCGGAAAATTGGCTAGGCGACTGTGGTCGTCGCCTCGGTTGGGGGTGGCAGTTTGGTTTCGTCGATTGGCATCTGGAAGCCGCATTCCTTGTTCGGACATTGCCAGCGAGCTCCATCACGCTTGGTGACTTTCTCAACTAGATAAGTTGAGCCGCAATCCGGGCATGGCTGCGCGACGACGCGATCCCAGCTCGCGAACTTGCACTTCGGATAACGGCCGCAGCCGAAGAACACTTTGCCGCGCCGGCTTCGGCGTTCGAGCAATTCACCTTCTTTACATTCCGGACATTTGACGCCGGTATGGATCGGCTCGGCCGCCTTCGCCCGCTTGATTCCGTCGCATTCGGGATAGCCGGAACATCCCAGGAACTCGCCGAACCGCGAGCGCCGCCGCACCATCGGCTTGCCGCATTTCTCACAAACCTCATCGCTGACGGCAGGGGCGCTGGCTTCTTTCGGCACGATATTGCCCTGGTCGTCGCGCGCGAACTCCATCGTGTTGCTGCATTTAGGGTAATTCGAGCAGCCGAGGAACTCACCGTTGCGGCCCCACTTGATAACCATCGTGCCGCCGTCGAGCTCGCATTTGATATCGGTCTTGAGGCCTTCGCGCTTGACCTCCGGCATGCTCTTCTTAGCCGCCTTAAGCCGTTTCTCGAATGGCCCATAGAACCGCGTCAGCGTCTTGACCCAATCTTCGTTGCCATCTTCGACGCCGTCGAGGTTCTGCTCCATCTGCGCTGTGAAGCCGACCTCGAGGATATCGGGAAAGGCTGCCACCAGCAGATCGGACACCACACGGCCAAGTGAAGTAGGACGCATTCGCTTGCTTTCGTCCTCTTCAACGTATTCACGGTTCAAGATGCTCGCCATGATCGCGGCATAGGTCGAGGGCCGCCCAATACCTTTTTCTTCGAGCTCCTTTATCAGTGTCGCCTGCGTGAAGCGCGGCGGCGGTTGCGTGAAATGCTGCTCCGGCAGGAAGCCTAGCAATTTCAAGACTTCGCCCTCGGTCATGGCCGGTAGCGTCGCGACGTCATCCTCTTCCGGCTCGTCCTGACCTTCAAGATAGACGCGCATGAAGCCGTCGAATTTCATTACTTGGCCGGTGGCGCGGAAAATCGCGTCGCCGGACGCAATATCAACCGTCGTGCGATCGTAAACCGCCGGATTCATCTGACTTGAAACGAAGCGGTTGTAGATCAGCGTATAGAGTGCGAGCTCATCTTTCTGGAGATAGTGCGCCATCGACTCGGGGTCGCGCTCCAACGATGTCGGCCGGATCGCCTCATGAGCTTCCTGTGCCGACTTGCCGGATCGATAGACGTTCGCTCGCGCGGGCACATAATCCTTGCCGTAGCGCGCCTCAATATGACCGCGGACGGCTGCCAGAGCGTCGTCGGAGACGCGCGGCGAATCGGTACGCATATAAGTGATAAGGCCGACGGCGCCTTGGTCGCCGAGCTCCATACCTTCATACAGCCGCTGCGCGATTTTCATCGTGCGCGACGGAATGAAATAGAGTTTGCGCGAGGCCTCCTGCTGCAACCGCGACGTGATGAACGGAGGCGCCGGACTACGCCGAACCTCCTTGCGCTCAATCTTGCGGACCGTAAACGGCTGATGCTCGCAGCCAGCGATGATCGCACGAGCCTCCGCCTCAGGCAGCTTGTAGGCCTTATTGTCGATTCGCTGATCTTTATGGCTATAGAGCCGCGCTTTGAAGGGCGGCGGATTCTTCGCTTCGAGGTTAGCGTCGAGCGTCCAGTATTCTTCCGAACGGAACGCCTCGCGTTCCTTCTCGCGCTCGACGATTATCCGCAGCGCGACTGACTGCACCCGTCCTGCGCTGATCCCGCGCTTTACTTTCTCCCATAGCAGCGGACTGACCTTATAGCCGACCAGCCGGTCCAGCACGCGGCGCGCCTGCTGAGCATCGAACAGATGTTTATCCAGCCGCCCCGGATTCGCGATCGCTTGTTTGATTGCCTTCTCGGTAATCTCGTGCAGCAGCACACGATGGACGTCTCCGCTGATATCGCCCAGCTTCTCGGCGATATGCCATGCGATGGCTTCGCCCTCGCGATCCGGGTCGGTTGCCAGATAGACGTTCTTCTTGTTCTTCGCCGCAGCCTTGATCCCGTCGATCACTTTGGCCTTGCCCGCGATCACATGGTATTCCGGCTTGAAGCCATCCTCGACGTCCACGCCTAGCTTGCTCTTGGGTAGATCGACCACATGGCCGACCGAAGGCGTCACTTGAAAGTCTGACCCGAGATAACGCTTGATCGTTTTCGCCTTGGCTGGCGATTCGACGATTATGAGATTTCTTGCCACTCTTCAGCCCTTCCTCCTTGGAGCAAACGGGTAGCCCTCGCTTGCGAGGGCGTGCGGCCGTGAGTCCGCGAGCCAGCCGCCAAAGAATCTGAGTAGCCCTCGCTTGTGAAGGCGCCTGATGGCGGCCGTTTCACAGCCGCCGAACCGCGGACGGGTCGGCAAGCGCGAACAGCTTGCCCGGATGCTGAACGACGATCCCTTTCAGCTCCAACTCCAGCATCAAGTTAAGCACGGTCTGTGCGTTAAGTCTGGAACCCTCGATGAGCGAGTCAACATGGAGTTTGTCAGCATCCTTCAGACAATTTAACAGTGCCATAGTATTGTCGGGCTCAGCTTCCGGCCCCGTCTCCGCCGGTTTAACGATCACCGCTGAGATCTGCGAAGGTACAGGTCGAGCATCTTCCGGGCCAGCCTTCTTGTCCGGCGGAACCAGTTGCGGCGCCAGGTCCTCCAACACGTCCTCGACGCAATCGATCAGCCGCGCACCCTCCTTGATGAGCCGATTACTGCCGCGCGACTTGCCAGTTAAGGGGCTACCAGGGACCGCAAAGACCTGTCGATCCTGCTCAAGCGCCATTCGGGCAGTTATCAATGAACCGCTCTTCTCCGCCGCTTCGACCACCACGACACCTAAGCACAGACCAGAGATCAACCGGTTGCGTACGGGAAAATTTTCCGCGACCGGCGGCGTCCCAATCGGCAGTTCGCTCATAATCGCACCGCTGCCTGCGACGATCGCCTCCGCCAGTTTGCGATTCTCCGGCGGATAGATCACGTCGATTCCGCAGCCGATTACTGCGACGGTGCGCCCCGCCGCGTCGAGGGCGCCTTGATGGGCCTCTGAATCGATCCCGCGCGCCAGCCCGCTGACCACGGCGAAGCCCTTGCCCGCGAGCTCGAAGCCTAGCCGCTGCGCCATCCGGCGTCCCGCCTCGCTCGCAGTACGCGCGCCCACCACGGCGATACATCGAGGCTCGCCAGGCAGCGCACCGCGAAGGAAAAAGTAAGGCGGCGGATCCGCGATCTGCCGCAGATTGGATG
>Ga0335074_10011784_pt1 | contig 12237 bp, 10 predicted proteins | sample Lox_Sample_23_FD_206715 | JGI IMG/M metagenome (GOLD analysis project Ga0335074, IMG submission 206715) | Soil microbial communities from Loxahatchee National Wildlife Refuge, Florida, United States - Lox_Sample_2.3 | ecosystem: Environmental > Terrestrial > Soil > Wetlands | place: USA...
AAGGCAAGGACGGCAAGCAGTATGTGGCGATCGTCGCGGCGGGCGGCGGCGCGGGCGATCAGCAGGGCTTGCGCGTCTTCGCCCTGCCGTAGAAACGAGAAGGCTGGAAACGGAGGCGCACATGAACCAGTTGTTCGTGAAGCCCTCGAAACGAGCGTCGCGCCGCGATTTTCTGCGGCTCGCATCCGCCGGCGCGGCGCTCGCAGCTTTCGGCGGCCGGTCCCTTTCGGCTGCGCCGGGCGAGCCTACGCTCGGCATGATCTTTCCTCCGGCGAATACACCTGTGCCGCCGGAGGCTCGCCTGATGTATCCCGCAGGAGTGGAATTTCTGGCGCTGGGCGTCGGGCTCGAACGCATGACGCCCGAAGGCTACGACCACGTGGTCGACCGGATCGTGCCGGCGGCGAAGAAACTTGCGTCGGACGGCGCGAATGCGATCGATGTGATGGGGACCTCGCTGACGTTTTATAAAGGCGCGGCGTTCAATCAGCAACTGAAAGAGAGCATCACGAAGGCAACGGGCCTGCCGGCAACGACGATGAGCACCGCGATCATCGACGGACTGCGGGCGGTGGGCGGGCATCGACTCGCGGTGGCGACGGCGTACAACGACGAAGTCAACCGCCGGCTACATACGTTCCTTGGCGAATCCGGCTTCGAGGTGCTGGCGCAAGAAGGGCTCGGCATCGAGCGGTTCGAGGACCGTCCGCCGGTGACGCACGACGAGCTGTTCAATTTTACGGTTGGCGTGTGGAAGACGGCGCCGAAGGCCGATGCGATTCTTGTGTCGTGCGGCGCGCTGAAGACGCTCGATCTGCTCGCGCCGCTCGAACAGCGCTGCGGCGTTCCGGTCGTCTCGAGCCTGCCGCATGCGCTGTGGGCCGGCGTGCGATTGCTCGGGCTGAGCGGCCGCGCCGAGGGCTACGGCACGCTGCTCTCGAAAGGCTGAGCAATGGCCGGCCCCTACGAAAACCGTCGCCTTAGCATCATGCGGGGCGAACAATTTCGCCTCGGCTTGGCGAAGATGCCGGGCTGCACCCGGCGCTACGTTCAAACCTTTAAGACGATTTCCGATCGCGCTAAATTCCTTGGACTAGGACGGCGCGATATTTTGCGCCCTTGAAGCGGTGCTCGCGGGCGGCGCGGTAGGCGGGGCTGTCGTACCATTTCTTGGCGTCTTCCATTGTGGGGAATTCGACGATGACGACGCCCTCGACGGGCGCGCCTTCGAGCACCTCCTGCTTGCCGTAGACGGCGAGCGGCTTCGCCGGATGCCCGGCAGCGGAAGCCATGGCCAAGGGTCCGTAGGTGTCGAGTTCTTTCTGGTCGATGGTGCTGTCGCGCTGAAAAACGATATAGGCTGGCATTTCCCCCTCCCAAGTGTTTGGCGATGATGGTTGAGCGGTCCCACGATACACGAAAATGGCGGCGAGCGACGGGCCGCCTGGCAATTTCGAGTTGCCCCACAATTGTGCATATTTTTCTGCAATAAGAGGGGGGTCGAGGATCCCCCTAGCGGGAGCTTAAACGGGCCTGTTTGGCGCGAAATGGCGGGCCTTTGCCTCTTATCCGGCGGACCCTCGCAGCGACGCGGCAAGATTGACCGGTGGCCGCACTTCCCCACTGCCGGACGGCGGTGTTAGCTTACGGAAATGGCAAGACTGAGTGCCGGACTGCTGATGTACCGCCGGCGCGGCGGGATCGAGGTGCTGCTGGTGCATCCGGGCGGGCCATTCTGGAAGAACAAGGACGACGGGGCATGGTCGATTCCGAAGGGCGAGTACGCGGAGGGCGAAGGCGGGCTCGATGCCGCGCGGCGGGAGTTCCACGAGGAAACAGGATTCGAGCCGGGGAGCGATTTCGTTTCACTGGGCGAGATTCGACTGTCGAGCGGGAAGGTTGTGAGCGCGTGGGCGTTCGAGGGCGACTGCGATCCGGCGGCGGTGCGCAGCAACACGTTTTCGCTCGAGTGGCCGCCGAAGTCGGGCAAGAGCCGGGAATTTCCGGAGGTCGATCGCGCCGGTTGGTTCTCGCTCGACGCGGCGCGCAGCAAGCTGCTGAAGGGCCAGCTTCCGTTTCTCGATCGGCTCTTTGCCAAGCTCGGCGCTGGTTCTGAACACTAGGAGTTCACAGGGCGGTTGACTCGCGTCGGCAGTGGATTTACCACAGAGGACAACGAGCAGGCACGGAGACTGCGAGCCTGTTTATGCGGTGTCGATCTTGATGAGGTGGGCCCAGACAAGATCACGCGCCGGGCCTGTTCTGTGTAGCGTTCGAACATCGCGTTTCCCTGCTGCGAGCGGGTCCCATGAATCTGCGCGTCGAAGCCGCGGAGTGTCTTCAGGGGCTAAAGCCCTGTGTCCTTCGCGTCCTAATGTCGGAGCTGAAAGCTCCGACCCCCTAAAGAGCTAGGAGTTTGGGTTGTCTGGGCGCATCATTTTGGCGGCCATTTTGGCGATGAAGGAGCGCGGGGCGAGGCGCTCGGCCTGCACCATCATCTGATTGCGGCCGCCGGAGATGACGACGGTTTTGCCGTGGGCCATGCCTTCGAGGCCGACGCGGGCGACCTTCTCGGCGGTTTCGGCTACGCGAAAGGCGCGGTCGGGCTGCTTCGCGACCTGCTGGAACTCGGTATTTGTCGAGCCGGGGCAGAGAGCGCAGACGCGCACGCCGAACGGGCGGAGCTCTTCGGCAATGCCCTCCGCGAAAATCAGGTCGAAGGCCTTGGTGGCCGCATAGGCGGAGATGAAGGGCACCGCCTGAAAGGCAGCGGTCGAGGCGACGATCATCACGTCACCGTGGCGGCGCTGGACCATCGCCGGCGTGTAGAGGCGGGTGAGTTGGACGACTGCGGCGCAGTTGACCTGGACCATTTCGAGCAGGCGCGCTTCGTCGTTCTCGTGGAGGTAGCCGAAGACACCGAAGCCGGCGTTGTTAATGAGAAATTCGACGTCGATTCCCTTCCCGGTGGTAAATGCGAAAATTTCGCGGGAGGCTCCGGGCTGGGCGAGGTCGGCTGCGAATGTCTCGACCTGCACGCCGCGTTTCGAGAAAAGCTCAGCCGCGAGCTGGGTCAGCCGGTCGGTTCGGCGTGCGGTGAGGACCAGATTCGCGCCGCCCGTCGCGAGCTGCTCGGCGAGTGCCCAGCCGATACCAGCGCTCGCGCCCGTTACCAGGGCCCATTTTCCGGCCCAGGGGCCGCGAGAACTTCCATTTGAAGTGCCGGACACAGATGTCTCCTCTCATGAGAACGCCGATTAACGATGAGATGAAAGGATGAGAACACAGTTAGAGAAGCTTCGGAAGCGGGAAAAGCAGCGCGGCGGGCGTAGCGGGGTTTCAGCCATAGCTGAGACGAAACAGTACATGCTGCGGATGAACCTGCGCAATGGAAGCGCGCTTCGCGCGCGTGGTAATGTCGGACCTGAAGGTCCGACCCCCTAAGGGCGAAAACCCCGGGGCTGAAGCCGGATTATTTGTTGCGCTTTTTCGCGAGGCTAAAGAGTCTGTGTGACAACCGCCTTCAGGAACTTCAGGGGCTAAAGCCCGCGAAGAATTTGCGCGACTTATGTCGTGGCTGGAAGCCACGACCCACAAAACATCTCCATTGCCACACAAACTCTAAAGCCTCACGCTCCCACCGGCAAACCGTCGCGCATTCGCGCGTACACCAAGAGACCCCGGCGGATGCCCCGGGGCCAGTTTGTCGGGCACGTGCCCGGCCTGAACAGCCGAAGAGCACAGGCAGGAGTGCCTGTGCCACTGAGACCAACTATGAGACGAGCGGAGTTCGGCGCACGGCAAGGCTGTGTTAGGCGGCGCGGTCGGCTGGGGGGAAGATGGTGGCGCGGAAGCGCTGAGTTTGGTGCTTGAGCTTGTCGAGGAGGCGGCGGGCCCAGACGAATTCGGCGGCGAGGACGCCCAAGGCGAGGATGATGGTGAGGGTGCCGGGGCCCGGGGTGACGATCATGACGACGCCGATGGCCAGCAGCGTGAAGCCGAAGATGATGCGGAAGATTCTCTTCGCCTGCTGCATGGTTCTGATCATCATGGCCGCTTTACCCTCAGCCGCGACTGGCGCTGCCTAGCTGTTATCGGCCCGTCGCGTCTTTGCTTTACTTCGTTGCCTTACTTCGTTGCCTTACTTCCCTGCTTTACTTTCTCGCTTTACTTCCTGTCCACCGTATCGAGGATTTCATCCAGCTCGCGACCGAGCTCGATGTTGTTGAGATGCGCGCGCGCCTCTACATGACTCACACTTTTTGTAGCACGCGTGCTGCCAATGCAACCCCGCCTTGCACTCGTCGAATATGCTGCTGAATAATGGGTTTTTCTTTGCAAAGGCGCGCGCAAGAACTCGGCGGCCTCCCAAATGTGGGAAATTTCTTCACGATGAGGATGAAAAAATGGAGCTTCATTGCATTCGGTTGCAGATTCCCGAAGGCGCGAATCTGATTCTGGGCCACTCGCACTTTATTAAGACGGCGGAAGACCTGTATGAAGCCGTGGTGAACACCGTACCCGGCGCGAAATTCGCGGTGGCTTTTAATGAGGCTTCGGGGCCGTGCCTGGTGCGCGTGGAGTCGAACGACGACGAACTGCGCGAGGCGGCGATTGCGAATGCGCTGGCGGTGGGCGCGGGGCACGCTTTCGTCCTGTTGGTGCGCGAGGCGTACCCGATCAACCTGCTGGGACGGATTCGCGACTCGTTCGAGGTGTGCTCGATCTTTTGCGCGACGGCGAATCCGGTGGAAGCGATCGTCGCGCAGACGGAGCAGGGGCGCGGAATTCTGGGCGTGGTCGACGGGAGCTCGCCGAAGGGCGTCGAGGGGCCGGAGCACGTGAAGGTGCGGAGGGAGTTTCTGAGGAAGATTGGGTACAAGCTGTGAGAGGCAGGGGTGAGGTTTGAGGGCGAGGGACGAGGGCAGATCGTCGAGTTGAGGTTCAGAGTTGAGAGTTAGGAAGACCGGGGGTTTACCGCAGAGGCGCGGAGGACGCGGAGGAAGACGACGAGTGAGGCAGTCCCTTAATCTTTGTAGACGAGGCCGATGGAGATTTTGGGGCTGTATTGGTAGGTGCCGTAGAGGTGGGTGCCGACCATGTCGGCCTGGACGCGCCAGCTCAAGCGGAGGCGGCGAGGCGTGATGTCGACGCCGCCGCCGACTTCGTAGCCGAAGCCGTCCTCACTGCCGTACGGGGTTTGCGGGCCGAAGTGGCCCTCGCCCGCGAGGCCGTGAATCCAGACGTCGAGCCGGCCCACCGGGTGGCGATAGCGGATGCCGCCCATGCCGGTGAAGAATTCGGAGTTTTGTCCCGTATAGGTGCCGAGCGAGACGCCGAGCTCGCCATCAACGGCGAGGTGGTCCTTAAAGAAGTAGGCGACGGAAAAATCGAGGCCGTTGGTGTTTTCGGCGACGCCCGGAATGATGTAGAAGCGCACGAACGTGTAGCCGATGAAGATCTGATACTGGTAGCTCGGAAAGACGCCGTAGACGCCGACGGGAGGCGTGTCCGCGCCCGAACCAGCGGCGGGAGCGTCCTTCTGGGAGGCGAATGCGGGCGCCGGCTGGAATGCGGGGACCGGTTCAGCGGGCGAAGCCATGGCAAACAGCGGAAGCGCGGCCGGAACACCGAATTGAACCGCCGAGGATGCTACTGCGGTCGAACTGGGCGCTGCCGAGCCAGCCGGCAGGGATTGCGCCGAAACGGTGCACGATGCAAGCAGAGTCGCAAAGACGGTCCCGCATGCCCATACAGCATGTCTCATGGAGTACTTCCCCCAGTGTTCGCCCACGCCCCTTACACCTCGATTAGAACTGCCCGCGCAAGTGACTGTCTACTCATTTGAACGGGTTGGTCGCGAGGGAATAACTGGCCTCCCGCACAGGGGGGCTTGCGTGGGGTCGTGGTGTGGTGCGCGGGCGCCGTTTGCTCCGGCAGGTCAATCGTCCCTCCGGGACTTTTCGGCTTGCGGAGGGGTTCCCCGGCACTTCGCCGCGCCTGCCATAGACGGCAGGCGGGCTGCGTGCCGGGCTCGGCTCAATCGCCGCTCCGCGGCTTGGTGGCCGAGCTTGGGCAGCGCGCGCGGGTGGGCGCTGTGCCCTTTGGCGGCGAATCGCGCAAGCGGTGCGCGTAGTTTGGCGCTGCCTGGAGTGAAGCTGCATTTAACACAGAGGGCATTGAGGGGCACGGAGTTCACGGAGGCGGGGTGCTCGCGGCGGGGGTTTGGAGTCGAAGGCTGGCAGAGGGTCACGGAATTTCAGATGTCAGACTCGAGATTTCTGAGGGTGGAACTGACGGGGCAACAAGCCGTTGACGGCTCGAAGAGGCAGCCCCTAAGATGAGCCGCGTCCATGGAGTCCGATCCCTTCCTCGGCCAGAGCGTATCGCACTACCGGATCGTCGCGCGGGTGGGCGGCGGCGGGATGGGCGTGGTGTACCGGGCGGAGGATACGACGCTGGGGCGCGAGGTGGCGCTGAAGTTCCTGCCGGAGGAGCTGTATCGCGACCGGCAGGCGCTCGAGAGGTTCCTGCGGGAGGCGCGGGCCGCGGCGGCGCTGAATCATCCGAACGTCTGCACGGTGTACGAAATCGGCGAGCATGACGGGCGGCGTTTCATCGCCATGGAGCTGCTGCAGGGGCACACGCTGAGGCATCGGCTCGTGGCGGGGCCGCTGGACGCGGGCGTGGTGGTCGAACTGGGCACGCAGATTGCGGACGCGCTCGACGCGGCACACTCCCGAGGCATCATCCACCGCGACATCAAGCCGGCGAACATTTTCATCACGGATCGCGGACACGCGAAGCTGCTGGATTTCGGCCTGGCGAAGCAAACGGCGGGCGGCGCGGCGGCGAGCCCTGCCGAGGGCGAAGAGACGATTGAAGACATGACGCTGCTGACGAGCCCCGGCACGACGCTGGGGACGGTGGCGTACATGTCGCCCGAGCAGGCGCTGGGGCAGGAAGTAGACGCGCGGAGCGACCTTTTCAGCTTCGGGCTGGTGCTGTACGAAATGGCGACGGGGAGGCAGGCGTTTTACGGGGCGACGTCCGCGGCCGTCTTCGACGCGATCCTGCATCAGGCTCCGGCGCCGCCAGCGCGGGTGAATCCGAATGTTTCGCCGGAGATGGAGCGAATCCTGGCGAAGGCGCTGGAAAAGGACCGGGCGCTGCGCTACCAGCACGCGTCCGACCTGCGCGCGGACCTGAAACGGCTGCAGCGGGATTCGGATAGCGGCAGGCCGGCGGCGACGGGCTCGACATCCGGCGCGGCGGCGACGGCGGCGATGGCAGCGAGCGCGACCGGGGCGAGCGCGCCGAAACAACGAAGGCGGCGAATCGCAGGCGTGATTTCCGCGTTCATTGTGGTGGTGGCGGCGGTCGCGGCGGCGGCGTACTTCCGTTGGCGGCACGGGCCGATCATGACCGAGAAGGATTCGATCGTGATCGCGGATTTCGCGAACACGACGGGCGATCCGGTGTTCGACGGGACGCTGCGGCAAGGGCTTTCGGCGCAACTTGCGCAAACGCCGTTCCTGAATATCGTGTCGGGCGACCAGATCGCGCAAACGCTGCGGCTGATGGAAAAGCCGGCGAACACGCGGCTGACGGCGGAGGTCGCGCGGGAGGTGTGCCAGCGGCTGAACGCGACCACATCGGTGGAAGGGTCGATCGCCGCGCTCGGGAGCCAGTACGTGATCGGGCTCGACGCGGTGAATTGCCGGAGCGGCGAAGCGCTGGCCCAGGAACAACTGACGGCGGACAGCAAGGAGAAGGTGCTGGGCGCGCTGGGAGACGCGGCGTTCGAGCTGCGCGCGAAGCTGGGCGAGTCGCACAATTCGATGATGGCGTACAACGCGCCGCTCGATCAGGCGACGACGTCGTCACTGGAGGCGCTGCAAGCATATGCGCTGGGCAACCGGGCGTCGGACATCTCGAACGACTACCCAGCGGCGATTCCCTTCTTCGAGAAGGCGATCGAACTCGATCCGGGGTTCGCGATGGCGTACTTGCGGCTGGCCGAAAGCTACCAGCCGCTGAGCGAACTCGATCTGGCGGCGAAGAACGCGCGGAAGGCTTACGAGTTGCGCGAGCGGACGAGCGAGCAGGAAAAATTCGCCATTTCGTCGTCCTACCAGATGCTCGTGACCGGGAATCTGGAGGCGGGACGCAGCTCGTATCAATCGTGGGCCGAGACGTATCCGCGCGACGAGGATCCTCTAACTTACCTGTGGCTGATTGCGGCGTTCACGGGCGATTACGAAAAGGCGAAGGTGGCGGCGCTTCAATCCGAGAAGATCAATCCCAGCAGCGGGAACAATCTTGTGAGCGTCGTTTACGCCGACATGTGGCTGGGCCAGTTCGATCAGGCGAAGTCGGCGGCGCAAGAAGCACGGGCGCGGGGCGTGGACTCGCCGTGGATTCCGCTGGTGCTTTACGGGATCGCGTTCGACGAGCACGACGACGCGGAGATGCAGAAGCAGGCGGCCGCGGCGACGGGAAAGGCGGGCGTCGAGGACCAGATGTTTTTCCTGGAGTCGGAGACGGCCGCTTACGACGGCGAGTTTGCCAAGAGCCGGCAACTGCTCCAGCAGGCCGAGGACTCGGCGGAGCGAGCGAATCAGAAAGAAACCGCCGCGGAATATCAGGCGCACGCGGCGGTGCGCGAGGCGCTCGCCGGGAATGTGGACGTGGCGAAGCAAGGGGCGCGGGCGGCGCTCGGGCAGTCGAGCGGACGGCAGGTGGAGCCGCTGGCGGCGCTGGCGCTGGGTCTCGCGGGCGAACCGGATGAGGCGGAGCGGCTGGCGGCCGACCTGAACAAGCGGTTTCCGGAGGACACGGTGCAGCAGTCGATTTACCTGCCGATGATTCGCGCCGCGATCGCGCTGAGGAATCACGATGGCGGGAGCGCGCTGGAGGCGCTCGCGCCGGCGCAGGCGTACGAACTGGCGATGACGAATACGTCGCTGACGTTCGCGCTCTATCCGGTATACCTGCACGGCGAGGCGTATCTGGCGAACCGCCAAGGAGAGCAGGCAGCGGAGGAATACCAGAAGATTCTCGATCACCCGGGCATCGTGGGAAACGAGCCGATTGGCGCGCTGGCGCATTTGGGGCTCGGGCGAGCGTACGCGCTGGAGGGCGACACGGCGAAGGCGCGGGCGGCGTACGATGATTTCTTCGCGCTGTGGAAAGGCGCCGATGCGGATGTGGCGATCCTGGGGCAGGCGAAGGCTGAATACGCGCAATTGCAGACGCGATTGCAATAGGCCGGGAGGCGTGGCGCGGGGCGGCTGTTCTCACACGGACTCTGAAGCCTCGGTCTTCCACCAATAAAACGCGGCGCATTCGCGCGTTCGTGAAGGACTCTTGCGTCCAGGAGTGTCTTCGGGGGCTAAAGCCCGTGAAGAATTTTGCGCGACTTATGTCGTGGCTGGAAGCCACGACCCACAAAACCTCCCCGTTGCCACACAGGCTCTGAAGCTGCGACCCCCAAAGGCTCCGCCACTTAAGCTCCCGCCACCCGACAACCATTGAGGGCAGCTTCTTTTGATTTGCGGCGGAGGAGACGAGCTAGTTGGGGGCGTTGGAGGCGCTTGCGGTTGCGGCGGTGGCGACTGCGGCGGTGGGGAGCGACGCGGTGCCGTCGAGGAGTTCGCGGACGACGCGAAGCAGATCCTGGCTGGCGTTGTTCTTCGAGAGGTAGGCGTGGCCGCCGGCCGCGCGGACTTCCTTTTCGGTCTGCTCGGAATCGTGGACGGTGAAGACGAGAATCTTGGTGTCCGGGGCGCCGCGCAGGATCTGGCGGACAGCCGCGAGGCCGTTCAACACGGGCATGTTGATATCAAGGATGACGAGGTCGGGGCGCAGGGCCGCGGCCTTTTCGACGGCGTCCTGGCCGTTGATCGCCTCGCCGCAAACTTCCCACTCGATTTGGCTTTCGAGCATGGCGCGAATGCCGCGACGCAGGAGTTCGTGATCGTCGGCGATGAGTATCTGTTTCTGCGTCCGTGTGGGCCTGATCGCCGAACCGGGCGCCGAACCCGGCAAGGCAGCGGACTCGGCGGAAGCGTCGCCGTTGACGCGAGAAAGCGGAAGCGTCGCTATGACGCGCGTGCCACGATTGACGCCGGAGGTGATCTCGAGCTTGCCGGATAGCTGGCGTAAACGTTCCTTCATGCCCTGGATGCCGACACCGATCGGAGCCACCGTTCCGTTGGTCCCCTTGAGGCGATCGGGGCTGATGCCCTTGCCGGCGTCCTTGATCTCGACTTGGATCTTATTGTTCGAAGTAGCCTTCACGCGAACCCAGGCCTTCTGGCTGCCGGAATAGCGATGAACGTTGTTGAGGCTCTCTTGAATGATGCGGAAGAGCGTGACTTCGACATCGGGCTCCAGCCTGGGAAAACTGGAGGCGACATCCACATCGACTTTGACGCCGGTCCTGTGCTCGAAGCCTTCCGCGTACCATTTGACGGCGGAAGAGAGGCCGAGTTCGTCGAGCAAGGGCGGGTGCAGAACGTAGGAAAGGGTGCGGACCTCTTCGCCGATCTGTTTGCTGAGGGTGAGGCACTCCGAGAGCTGCTTCTGCGCTTCGGAGTCGATGCCCTTGCGATTCAGAACCTGCGCCAGAGCGATCGACTGGGCGGCGAGCTTTTGCCCGGTGATGTCGTGGAGATCGCGCGCGATGTGGCGCCGCTCTTCATCCTGGAGTTTCAGCAGGCGGCCGGAAAGCTGGCGCAGCGATTCTTCGTTGGAACGGAGGGCCTCGTTGGCTTCGACGAGCTCGGTGAGCTCGGTGGCGACGACGCAGATGTTGCGCACATCGGCGTTATCGACCGGCGTCAGCGCCAGGCGCACGATGCTGGACCGCCCGTCTTTCGCGCTGAGCCTGATTTCGCTCTGGGTGGTGTTTTGGCCGCTCTGGGCGATCAATTGCCGCAGTCTTTCTCGATCGACGGGCGAAACGTGAGCGGAAAGCGACGTCCCAATCACGTTGGCCGCGGGAAGGCCCATGATTTCGGCGAAGCGGCTGTTGACGAAAAGAATGGTGCCGGCGCGATCGAGCGTGGCGACGCCATCGTTGATCGTTTCGACGAGCACGCGGTAGGGATGGTCGGAGCCCTGCAGCGTGAGAACTTGCTCGCCGGCCGAGCCATCGACGACGAGGGCGTCGACCGTGCCGCGGCGGATGGCGAGCACGATGTCGCGAGACTCGCGCGACTCGCGCGAATTGCGGCGATCGCGAGCGCCGCCCTTGGCGGTGGCAGTCTTGGGAGCGCGGTTCGCTGCGCGGGACTTGGTCTTTTTCGTCACGGATCGATTCTCTGCGCTACCTTAACGCTAGGATATCGGGACTATCCTGTAGCTCAGGATTTTTTGGGCTCGACGATCTGTAGGCCGACGACCACGCTGTCGGTATCCGAAAGATCGCCGATGATCTTGCGAATTGGGACGGGCAAGCTCCGCACGAGCGTGGGAATGGCCACGATCTGATGGTCCCTTGCCAGGGCCGGATTCTTAATAAGGTCAATAACTTCAATGTGATAGCGCGCCTTCGAGTTGCCCTCACAGATCTTCTTCAAATTGGAAATGGCCGCCAGCGACTTGGGGGTTTGTCCGGCGACGTACAGACGCAGTTCAATCAGTTCCTGTGAAACTTTGGCCGAGTTCGACTTCGTTTTGCTTTTCAAGGTGTGCCCTCTGCTTCCGAGCGATTTCAGAATCTCAATCGTCCGCCGCTTCTTTCCTGGACCCGCGGCTTTCCGCCATCCGCTGGCGGTCGAGCTTCAATTCATCTTCTCGACCCTGTTCCTGAACGCGGGACTCGCTTGCTTCCTGATCGATTTCCGCCAATTCAGCTTGCAAGACCTTGAGCTGCGCCTGCAGCGCGACGCGCTTGCGGGCGAACTGCTGCTGTCTGCGTTCGGCATCCTGCTGGCGCAGGAGCGCATCGGCTTTTTCTTTGGCTTCTTGCGAAAGGCGCGCCGAGCCCGTGAGGACGCCTCCGCTTCCGATGTACGCCTGAACGAGTTGAACGCCGTCGCTGCTGAGACGGAACTCGCGCAACTGGTTCGAATGGGCCATGCCGCGCGCTTTCAGAACGTACAGGACGCGATTCCGTTCGCCGTTGATCTCGATGTCCCGGAGCAGAATCCACGTATCGGTGAGGGAAGAAATTCCCACGTTGGTGCGTTCCAAGTCCTCGCCGCCGCCCGTGAGGCTGACGAACACGGC
>Ga0335074_10011785_pt1 | contig 12237 bp, 11 predicted proteins | sample Lox_Sample_23_FD_206715 | JGI IMG/M metagenome (GOLD analysis project Ga0335074, IMG submission 206715) | Soil microbial communities from Loxahatchee National Wildlife Refuge, Florida, United States - Lox_Sample_2.3 | ecosystem: Environmental > Terrestrial > Soil > Wetlands | place: USA...
GCTTCGTGCAGGGTGTTGTGGTTGGCGGTGAATTCCGTCTCCTGCGCCGGCCCCGTCGGAGTCACGCCGGTTGCTGTGGTTGTGTAATAAGTGTCGTCGCGAATGCCCGCATAGGCCTGCGCCAGATACTCCAGTTGCGTGTGCTCGTAATACAGCCCGATTCCCGCTGATATCTTCGTTTTGTCCTTATCGCCAGGCGGCGAATACACTGCCGCGAGTCGCGGAGCCCATAGCGGCCGCCTGATGATCTCGTCCCAATCAAAGCGCAGCCCCGGCGCTACAACCCATCCCTTCGCCGGCTGCCATCGATCCTCAACGTACGCTCCAATCTCTGCATTGTGCAGCGTAAACGCCGCCGCCGGCGCAAACACGCTCAACCGGTCGAGAGCCCCGATCTCACCAGGAGCCGCGCCCTCGCGATAATAGCTCACCGCCGCGCGCGTCTGGTCCTGGTTATACGTGATGTGGTCCAGATCCACTCCCAGCTTCAAATCATGCCGGCCCATCCACTGCCGTGGCGGCAGATACAGTGCCGCTGTTCCTTCCCAGCGCTGCGAGCGCCCGGTCAGATTCTCAAAATAACTACCCTGTGTCGTCTCTGGCGTAATCTCATACGGCGTGTCGCCGTGCGGCTCGTACCCATCCCGAAAGCGCATCTCTGCCAGGCCCACATCCAGCAGCGCTCCGTCGCCGAATGTCCATTGATTGCGCACGTACGGCAGCCACGCGATGATGTCGCGCTTTGTGGTGCTCTGTTGTGGCACCAGCGACGAGATACCGTCGTACGGGGAGTGATAATCGTTGAACAGGAATCCCGCCGTCACGATGTCATCATCCGACGGATTCACCTGTGCCTTGACCAGGTTGCTGCCCCTTATCAACGGATCGGTGTCCGCGTTCGCCGGCAGTTCTGAAATGTAGATGTTGTCGTATTCCAGGTCGAGTCCGTCGTAAAACCACGCGCGGTTTCGCTTGATGGGCCCGGAAAACGTGAATCGCGGCACGAAATTGTCGAAGCGAATCCCATTCAAATCCCGGTACGACGGAATAAAATTCGTCGCGTTGAAACGGAATTTGTTGTCGCCCATCCCCGTGTAAAGCGCCAGCACACCGCCGGTTGCGCGCCCGAATTCCGCCGGATACCGTGTCGTCTCCGCGTCAATCGACCTCACTGCGTCCGCGCTCACCCGCATATCCAGCGTGCCTTCGGCCGGGGAACGCACATCGAACCCATCAATTGTATCCAGCGTCTCCCAGGTCTCCGACCCCGCCACGTGCACCTGTTCCGTCACATCCTGCACCACCCCTGGGTAAAACGGCAGCAGATAGCGGATGTCGCGCGAAGTCTGGTAGGGAATATTCACGATCTCCGGAGTATTCATCGTGAGCTGGTCCGAAACCTGCTCGGTGTCGATGCCCGGCGTCGACGCAGTCACGTTCACTTGCTCGCGCACAATCTGTTCGTGCGCCAGCACCACGCGCACGCTGCTCAGTCCCGGGTCGATCCCGTCCTCGTCTGTCTGGTAGAACCCCGGCTTCTCTACATGAATCTTGTAGGGATTTCCCTGTTTTAGCGTGAAACTGCAATTCCCCGCGAAGTCCGTCCGCAGCAGCGCCGGCCCCAGCCCTGGCTCGCTCACCGTCACCTGCGCGCCTGCAACAGCCACGCCATCCTCGTCCACAACGGTTAGCGTCACCGACGCGCGCATTTGCCCGCTCGCCATGGCAGCGAGTAACCACAGAAGCAGGCCCGGCGCGGCACGCCAGGCGCCCTCAGGACGCAGCATGAAGACTGATCGGAACCTTTACCGCTCGTTCCGCCTCGCCGCCAGTATAGCCCCGGGCGTTTCGCGCTGCTTGATCAACGAGGCGCGTGCTTCACGAGCCGCATCTTCCAGTTCTCAGGATTGGGATTCAATGGAAACACCACCACCGTGCCCAGCGGCGCGGCTTCAAAGGTGCGGACGTATTCGGCAAAGTGAAGATCGGTCATCGCCGGATGCACCCAGGTGAAGACAGCGCCGATCGGCGCCACGCACAAGAGCAGGATCGATACCGCCTTCGCGATTTGGGTTCCGCTCCGGACCGACCAGAGGATTGCCCACAAAAATGCAAGCGATGGGATCACCCAGTAGCGGATATCGCTCACCTCCATCATCGTCTGCCACACCGTCATTCCTTTGGGAGGAAATACCGTGGGGCGGGTCAGCGAGATAGTAAGCAGCAGGACGGTGAACAAAAGAAAGTACTTCATCGGCGCTTCGGATTTCACGGCGCAGGCAATGATGAGGGCCAGGCAGGTGACGGCAATGCAGAGCAGAAAAATGATTCCGCCGGTGCTGGCCATCGCCCCAAAACCGTTGCGGCCCAACAGCGCACCGAGGAAGATATCTCCGCTGAGGATGCGCATGAGCAACATGGGGCTGGCGCCGAGCTTGGTAATCTGACGGCCGCCGGGGTCGAGGATGAACAGCGCGCACACGTTAGCCACTCCACACGCGGCCAGGATGCCGCACTGCACCAGCCGCCAGCGCTCGCGGCGTTTCCAGGCCAGAATCGCGGCCACGGGAAAGATCACGATGCACGTGGGTCCCGTCAGTCCCGCGAGAAGCAGGTAGATGAATTCGCACACCCGCGCTGCGTAACCCCGAGGCACCGCGGCCACCACCAAAAGAATCGAGCCCAGGGCCATGGGCCATTGGGCACAGTTGCTGCCGTAGGCGATCTCCGAGCAATCTGGCATCGCCAGGTAAGCTACGGCCAGGAGGACGCGAAAGCCGAGGCTGCCCCACGCCGAGGAGCGGCGACTGAGCAGAACATTCACCGGCAGGGCGAGCAACATGAACTGAAAGATGGTGAGCACCAGCGGCGCGACGCACAGGGGCACAAGCTGGGCGAAGGAGGCGCAGATGCGAGGCACCGTTTGGAAGATGCCGGAGAAGGGCAGAAAAAGCGCGTGCCACCAGCCGAGGTTGTACGCATCCGGATACCAGACTTTGCCGTCTTCCGCGAAAAACTGCGCATGAAAGATGGCGTCCGGCTGGCGCGAGGTAAGGATGATCAAGACGAGCAGAAACACCACGGCCTGCAGCCAGAAAGGAAGGCCGCTCTCAGGCTTCTCAAGCGCGGCCTGCATCGGCTTGAGCGATCTGAGACTTGTTTCACCGGGACTTGCCACACTCGCGATGCTCATGCGACTCGTCCGTAGTACGCTTCAGTGATTTTTCTTCCCGTGGCCTCGAAGCGCGGCACGCGGCGAATCCCCATCTTGTGCCCGACAAAACTCGCCGTCGTGGCCAGCACGCCCAATCCGTACTGCACGCTGCGCTTGAAATTGATCGAAGAAGCTTCAGGAAAGTATTTCGTCGGGCACGAGATTTCGCCGATTCGATATCCAAACATCACCGCTTGCGCAATCATCTGGTTGTCGAAAACAAAATCGTCTGAGTTCTCCAGCAGTGGCAGCTTCTCCAGCAACTCCCGGCTGAAGGCGCGAAAACCCGTGTGATATTCCGACAGCTTCACTCCGAGAAACAGATTTTGAAACGCCGTCAGCATCCGATTCGACACATACTTGTAGAACGGCATTCCACCCTTCAATGCCCCGGCGCCAAGAATCCGGGAGCCGAGAACCATCTCGTAAACACCGCTTGCCACCATCCCCGCCATCGCCGGCACCAGTGATGGCGTGTATTGGTAGTCAGGATGCACCATCACAATAATGTCCGCACCGGCTGCCAGCGCCTCGCGATAACACGTTTGCTGGTTGCGCCCATAACCATAATTGGCGTCGTGAATGAAGGTCTGCACCCCCAGCTTGCGCGAAAGCTCCGCCGTCCTGTCTTTGCTTGAGTCATCCACCAGGATCTTGATGTCCACAACGTCAGACAGCTCGCGCACGGTTTGTTCCAGCGTTTTCTCGGCGTTATACGCCGGCATCACCACTGCGACCCGTTTGCCGTTGATCATGGTTCAAGCTCCTCGCCTATCACCTAACAGAGTTGCAGCATTAATGCGCGGCCGTCGCTGCTGCCGCCATCGGGTAGGGCGTTATCCGTACAGGAGTCGCATCCGGCTCAACCAGCCAAACCCTCCGGCCCCGATAATATCGCAATAACTCTAAATTGTCGGCGGCATCCATCTCCCGGGCCCATATCACTTTCGAGTCATCGATGTTTGCCGCGTTGTAGACCCACTCATCAAGAGGGTTGTGGTCCGGTTCATAGCGGACAATTACGAGTTGGGGACCTGGAAGCTGCTCGAGTCTTGACTCAATTTGCGCCCGTTCCACTCCAAAGTGACCGGGACCAAACCATACAAAGTTCCAGTTGCTCGGCGGCCATTCCGGAGGAGTCATGTGCAATGGATCGGCAAACAGGCGCAATCCCCCAAGAATTACGCACAAGGCGACCGTCCAGCGGACCATTGCCAACCCCATCTGCCGTCCCTCCGGTTTCCAAAGCCGCAAATGCCGCATCATCTGCAATCCGATCGCATAGAAGACCGAGACGAATGGTGCAACGTAATGCGGAAGCAGGTATATCTCGATCAGCAATCCTGCCACCAGGAACAGCACGCAAATCAACAGAAATCGAATGCGCCGGTCCAGAAACACGTAGTGCACCATGATCAGTGGAGGCAGCAGCAATAGCCCTGCATAAAAGAGCATCGTGAATGCTGCCTTCTCCAGGGTGTATGGGATAAAACCTCGGATCGAGTGAATCTGGCTGTAAAAGCCCATCTCCCCTTTCTCTTTCTGGTAAAAGCTGCGAATGACCTCGTATCTGTAGTGAGGTTCGGGCCGCGGACTTTGCCATACATAGTAAGGCGCAATCGCATACTGCGCGCGATCAACTGTGTACGGCAGCGTCGTCACCTTTCCAAATGCCTTCAGGTCGTAGTAGCCCATCCAGGCCCCGCCGGCCGCAACGATCGCCATCGGCAATGCGGCCCGACGCATCAGAACCATCGCACTCGGCCGATTTTTGCCCTTCATTGCCCAATGCACGATAACCACTGCCGCTGGAATACAAAGAAACAGACCCTCATAGGGTCGCGTATATTCCACCAGCACCACCCCGATGCCCATCAGCAACCCGTATCGAAAACGAGCTGTCTTGATCAGCCGCGGCAGGCCCCCCAGGATCAGCGCCCCACCCAGCGCGGCAAGCGACCCTGCAGTGTGGTAAGTATTGATCCAATCGCTGAATAGCCCCAGCCGGATGACCGCAATCCATCCGCCCAGCATCGCCCAATTCGCAGGCAACCAGGCCTGCAGCATCCAGCAAAGCGCCGCGCAAAACAAGCCGTCGGCGATCAGCAACGCGACCCATGGATGCCCCAGGAAGGCTTGTCCGGCCGCCAACAGCAGCCCCTGCCCCGGAAAGTACATCGACATGTACGTTGGCTTCATCGTGATGTGGATGCTCTCGAAATGAATCCACATTGCCGGCGTCGGATTTGCCAACCGGCCGTGCGCAAAGGTATCGCTCGCCAGCAGAAAACTAAAATCGTCGGGAACAAATGGCAGCGGTACGGGAAACCACGGAAGGATCGCCAGGCGAACCAGGATCGCGCTCAGGCCAACCGAGATTGACGCCAGTCCCTTCCTTCGTGCCAATCTTCCAAAGGCCGCTTCCACTTGGCGAAAGACGCTGGCGCAGAGCTGCGGCCATGCGAACGCGGTCGCTGTAGCAATTGCCGTCAGCCCGAATTCCAGGATCAGCAGCTTGGGATTGGTCCTACTCGCAGATGACAAAACCATAGCGGTTCGCTTCAGCGCCGTCCGGCGACGGCTCCTGCAAATTTTGCCGAGTTCATCAAAATTCTAAGGCAAAACCGCTACCGCACCTGCCGCCGATTTGCCGTTCGAACCCCTCTTGACACTCCATTCGAAGGCACACATGCGCGATAAAGCGCGCCGGCGACAACTTTCTGTCCGCCGGCGTGCTCTTCGTGGAGGATTGCTTAGGTAATGTCTTTCGTCTAACGCAGGGGGCAATGATGGCAGGTCACCAGCCTGGCACGATCGTTCACCAAGCTGGGTCGGCTTGATCGGACTAACTGAGCGAGACGCTGATGTTCGAGAACACCTTGGTCACAGCTGAAGCCACATGATTCACGCCGGAAATGGCAGCCAGTGCGATCAGGCATACCAGAAGAGCGTACTCAACGAGATCCTGGCCTTCTTCACTCTTCCCAAGACCCTGGAACATCACGCGCAGCTTGAAAAGCATCGCATTCATCCTTATTCTCCCTCAAGATTGATTTCACGGCCGTGGCCGTCACGCGACGTATCTTGCATTCATCCATTCACCTGCATTCGAACATAAATGATGAATCGTACTTAATCTGATTTCCGCGTGCATTTGCTTTACGGTTTTTCGCACTTTAGTTTGGGGGAGTTGTATCACTCAGTGTTGCAAACACACCACGGCTCAACTGATACAAGGCAATTTTTTGATGCGGTCAAACATGATCGGCGCTTCGTGCGCGCTCTTTCACTATGACAATGAGCTGCTGATGTTTGAGAACACGTTGCTGATCGAGGACGCGATTCCTTTCATGCCGGTAATCAGCGCGAGCGAAATCATGGTCAGAAGCAACGCATATTCAATTAAATCTTGCCCCTCTTCACTGGCCGTGAGGTTCTGGCACTTCACATACAGCTTCAAGACTGCGTGACTCATTGGAACCCTCCCCCGAAGTTAATGTCTCAGCAGCCGCACGGCGAGCAACTTCCGTTGCCGGCTTCCACGCCTTCCAACGACAAACGGGCCTTGAATTTCTCAGGCGTCATCGTGAACTGGTCGTGGTTTCGCGGCTCGTGCTGATGGTTTTTGGGGGGAGGGGTTAATGTCTGCGGAAACTTCCGTTTCGAACTGAAGAACCGGATGCGACGTTCCCGCTACGATGTCAATGGCCATTGGTGCATGTTCAAATCTTACCGCTTAAGACAGCGAATTGCTGATGTTGCTAAAAGTCTTGTTCACCGCCGATGCAATGCTTTGCATGCTCGTGATCAGTGCCAGGGTGATGAGGCAACACAGCATCGCATACTCAACCAGGTCCTGAGCCTCTTCCTCTTCCAGCAAGGCGCGGACCTGCAAATACACTCTTAAAAGCATACTGCTCATCCGAATTCTCCCTCGAAGAATCGTCCGGCATTGCCGGCACGAGGCACCCCATGCTGCGACAACAATTCGCGCCTGCTAGAGATTTAACGGCGGGGCGAGGCATGGAACTTAAGCTCGAGCCAATCGTTTCTCTTGGCAAGTGCGCAACGCACGATCGGGAGAAATTCGGAACACTGCACGGAGAACACGCTCCCGGCCATCCACCGGAAGCGCATTCCCCACAAAAACTCTAGCTTGCAGCTTCGTTGTTCGCCTAGCTTTATTACGACAACGACGCGCTGATGTTCGAGAATACGGTGTTGACTGCCGACGCCACATTGCTGACACCGGTGACGCACACGAGTGCGATCAAGGCAACCAGCAGGGCATACTCAACCAGGTCCTGGCCCTCTTCGCCGCTCTTCAGGCCCTGGAGCTTCACGTACAGATTTAGAAGACTATTCTTCATGTGCGTTTCTCCCATGTGTGAACTACCGGCCGGAGCCGGGTACTCCGGCCTGCACCGGTGTACGGTGATTCCAAAGTTTACTGGTTTTAAAAAGGAACAATCAACCTGCTAACCAGAAAACAGGCTGTTCCTTTACGACCTCGTTCTTGTGATTGGGTTGCAGGTTAACGTTGGTCTTCGCAGAGAGAATACGCAACGGCTATCTGTCCGATGCGTATTCCCTCCGACGAAGTGCTGAGGCCTGGGCGCGCTGCGCGGACCAGGATCTTACGACAACGATGCGCTGATGTTCGAGAAGACGGTCGTAACTGCCGAGGCAACCTTGTTCACGCCAGTGATGGCAGCAAGAGCAATCAGGCAAACCAGGAGAGCGTACTCAACCAAGTCCTGGCCTTCCTCGCGGTTCATCAGGTTCTGCAGCTTCACATAAAGCGCCAGAATCAGATTGTTCATTGTGTTTTATCTCCGAGATTAGAATTTCCCAGCCTCAGCCGGGCACCCCTTGACCAGCATCCAGCGTGCCATTCTCAGCCTGCAAGCCGATGGATTTAGAATCAACAACTTACTGGTTTCGCCCCTGGTGTAAAATCATTGCCGGTGTCTACGCCCGTTTACAAACCCAATCCCCGCAGTCGGGCCCCGTATACATTACTTTGGAATCGCTTCGCTAAATCTTCCATTCCTCTAACTCAATAGCGCTCTGCCATTTGCCCAATCTTCACATCTGCAATCATGCTGCCTCTTCGCTGGCGCCACGATGATTCGCATGCACAGCCTGCCTACTCCGGGCGTAACCAGCCACTGGCTCCGCATTCCGCGCATCCATAAACAGCCCGGCGATGACCGGCTCAAGCGTTCGCGGCCCCAGCTTGCCTGGATGGCCCTTCAAGCTCGGCCGACGAGAACGACACTCGCTGCCGGCGCAATTGACAGAACCGTATATCCTGCACCGGGCGACCTCGCCGGCACAAAAATAAACAGGAGGGCAGGCAGTACCAACGGAATATGCCTGCTCTTTTTAAGATTCCGTTTTCTCCATTCTCCATCTGGATCATTGGCAGAAGAATGATCAGGCCGGCTGCCTGAAGGTGAAAGCTCACCAGCAGCGCTGCCACAATCGAAAAGACGAAGCCATTGCGTCACGCCGGCTTCTTCACGCGATTCCAATGCATCGCACGCTTATGCCAAAGCTGTCTCCTCCATCTGCGATTGAGTCTGCGCGGTTCGGCTCAAAGTCTGCGTGGTTCGGCTCAATAGGAACGCGCATGCTAGCAGCGGAAGGAGCATCAGTGTGAAACCGGCGCCGGGCACCATGGAAGGCGTAAAGATGAGCAATGCGATCGGAAGGCCCATCATCCAATCTCTGCAACTGGCGAGGACCTTATTAGCGCCCATTTCCATCAAAACCATCGGCAGGAGCAGGATGATCAGATCGTGCGACTCGATGTTGTAGCTCACCAGCACGGTCACGATGACGGAAAAGGCGAATCCGTTTCGTGGCGACAGCTTCCGGACCTTCGACAGCGACCATACGAGGACCATAGCTGACACCAGCCCGACGAGCACAAAAACAACATGTGACGAAACCGCGCGGCCGAGAACCAGAAACAGCAAGCCGCGAATGTTCGGCATCGCCCACCTGTAGACCCCCATGGAGGCCTGCTGGGCTTGATCGTGGCCCGAAACAAAGCTTAAGTGGGAAAGAAGATTGAACCAGGCGCGCAAGCCTCCATGGAGCCAGTAGGGCAGGCAGATTGCGGCAACCAGGCCGCCGCCCGTTACGAAGCCCGCAACCATGCGCCATCCATAGCGAACGGCGAGGAACAAAGCAAGGAGCACAGCAAGGTGCGGCTTCACCAGCAGGTTAGCCAGCACCAGACCGGCGGCGAAATAATGGGATCGGTCCAGGAACCTCCACGTGAGGCACACAATTAGAAGAAGCAGCAGCGAATCCTGCCCTTGCGCCAGGGTGATCGTCGTCGGCATAAAGCAGAACAAGATCCATCCGGGGCGCGGCTGCCACACTGGGATGATGGTCGAAAACTCCTTGCGCGCCGCCAGGAAACTTAGACCAATCAGAACTGCATTGAAAAGGATCAGCAGCAAGTAGGCGGCCCGATATTTCAGGAGCGAGAAAGGAACGAAGAGCACGTCCTCATACGCCAGGTGTGCACCCGGAATCGCCGTGTCCATCTTCTCCACCAGCGCATCTTGCAACTGCTTCTGGCGCGGAAAGTCGTAAAGGTGTGAAGGATCCGTGCGCGCCAGCATGCTGGCAACATAAATCGCGCGGAAATCCATTTCCTTGTAAAGACCCGATGGAACCCATTCAACAAAGGCCAAGGCGAATATCACTAAGGTATAGGTCAACCACGCCCAGGCAAATGGGCGAACCGAATCAAGTCGCGATGACATCGAACCTCCCGAATCGGCGCACTTCGGCAACGAAAGCCGCCAGATTGGGGTCCCTTGTCAGGCTTTAAAGGCGGACTTTGTAGGAATAATTATCGCTCCGTTGCGGCAATTTCGCGCATCGAGTTTCCACACCGAAGTGGTACGCGCCGGTAACCGCGCCGCCGGCTGAAAGTGGCACCAAAGTCATATCGACCACCTCTTTGCTTTCGACCACGCGCAGTCACGCAATTAATTTGTCACGCTGGCGCGGAAATTTTCCTGTCGCGTACAGATACCAGCCAAGCCAGGCGGGCGTCGTCCATAGGTAGGCCCGCGAGACGATGGTCGCGCCCACCATGAGTTCCACCATCGCGGCCCCTGCGAAAACCGCCAGCAGCCAAAGCGATCGATGCAGCTCCATTGCTCGAAACGCTCCCACAAGGATCGCCGGAAGCAGCAACGACTCATCGGTCAGAAACCCATACGGCGTCACAATCGCACCCACCAGCAACAGCACCATGCCTTCATCCATCCAGCTCCACGACCTGCGCCGCGACCAGAAGTACCACACCGTCCAAACGCAGGCCGCCGCCTCCGCGGCAAACTGGATCCACACCGCGTGAGGATCGATCATCAACCTCAACTCGGCGCTCAGTTTCGGCACCACCTCGTTCAGTGCGCCGCCGGTTTGAACCATCTCCGCGTACTGGCTCCACGCATGCCGATCCAGCGCGTACGCGCCCACGCAACTGGCGGCGATCACTACGCTGAACCCCGCCAAGATCCGATAGCCGTTTTTCGTGATCAAACACCAGAGAAACAACGCAATTCCAAACGGCACAAAAAAATGAGGCTTCAGTGCGCAAAGAAAAAGGGATGCGCCGGCGAAGAACGGCCAATCTTTGTAAAGGTAGAGAAAAAGCGCGATGCCGAGAAGCAGAAGGATGCCGCATTGCCCGGCCATAATGCATGCCAGCACCGGCGCAAACCCAAACGCGAGGAAATTGAATAGGCTATCGGGACTCCCGTTGAGTCGCCAAATTAGAAAGCATGCGAGTCCCAGGGCTCCCAGCAAGACGCCTAGCCAGACGATCAGTCCAGCCTTCGGCCCCATAAAGCCAAACGGCACCGCAATAAAAAAGCCGATGGGCGGATTGCGCATGATGAGCACGAGCTCTGACGGGTTTCGGCCCGCCCCGGTCTCCAGTGCCCTTACGGCTTGCGTATCGTAGGGGTTCCGCCCGTGATCCAGCAGATGCCCGGCGGCCCAGTAAGAAATGAAATCGCGTTCTGCCGCGTTGCTGTCGCTGATCCCGCTGATATAGACCGCGAAGACAACCGCGACTCCAACCAGCACCATCGCCGCAGCGATGAAGACGCGCAGCGGTTTCGTCAACGGGAAACCTCCATTTCAGCCTGCATCAATGCCGGTCTGGCCTCGGCCATGCCAATCAAGTTGTATCGACTTGACGATCGAAGTATAAGAGAATAACCACCATGGCAAGCAAGCTTGTCGATTCCCCGGTGCAACGGCGCCCCGACCTTGCCGAACTGTCGATTGCGCTTGTCGCTGGCCTTGCGCTTACTTTCACGGCGCTATTGCTTTGCGCTACGCCGCTCTCCAGCGACTTGGCTGGCTCGCGCGACTTCGTCTGCTATTGGGCCACCGGCCAGCAGCTTGTCCACCACGCTAATCCTTACGATCACGATCAGCTCCAGACCATCGAGCATGCCGCCGGACTCGTCCCTAATGGCGCACTCATCATGCGCAACCCCCCCTGGGCGCTTCCGCTCGTTCTTCCGCTTGGATTCGTGGGCCCGCGCATCGCCTCTGTTCTCTGGACACTGCTGTCCCTCGCCTGCCTCATCATCGCGGTGCGCGTAATTCGCGCCCTTCATGGCTCCCCACCCAACCTGATCCATTGGCTCGGTTTTGGCTTTTCGCCCGCACTTATCTGCCTCATCATGGGGCAAACCTCGCTCTTCCCGCTTCTCGGATTCGCCCTCTTCCTGCGCTACCATTCCTCCAGGCCCTTTGTCGCGGGCCTCTCCCTCTGGCTCTGCACGCTCAAGCCCCAGCTCTTCCTTCCCTTTTCCGTCGTCCTCCTGGCCTGGATTGCGGTGACCCGAACCTACAGGATCATCGCCGGAACAGCCGTTGCACTCGCCGTCAGTGGCGCGATTACGACGCTGCTTGACCCTTCCGCCTGGTCCGACTACTCCCGCCTGATAGGCTCTTCTGACGTGCAGCATGAATAC
>Ga0335074_10011786_pt1 | contig 12236 bp, 9 predicted proteins | sample Lox_Sample_23_FD_206715 | JGI IMG/M metagenome (GOLD analysis project Ga0335074, IMG submission 206715) | Soil microbial communities from Loxahatchee National Wildlife Refuge, Florida, United States - Lox_Sample_2.3 | ecosystem: Environmental > Terrestrial > Soil > Wetlands | place: USA: Florida...
TGCGGGCGTCCTCGGCTGGTCCGCAGGCCGAGTCGATGATCACCCGTCCCGGGCCGCAGGCCCGCAGCCAGATTCTGCTGGACCGCCAGAAGACGCGCCGTACATGCTGGCCCGGCACGTACGGGAACTCCAGGTGCAAGGACAAGTCCACCGTGTCTTCCCAGTACAGCAGGGACGCCGGTGACACCAGGACGCTCTCGCTGTCCGCCAGATCGCGGATGAAAGCGTCACCTGATGCGTGCAGCAGCACCAGGCCCTGGCGCCCGGCCGCGGTCAGGTTCAGCAGGTAGCGGCCCGCCGGATACTCGCGCTCGGCCGACATCGTGGCGTAGGAAACCTCAGACTGCCGCCACTGGTACTTCACGTTCCCGGTCGCGCACAGAAAGCGGCCCGGGCGGACGCAGGCCGGCTGGGCGCGCCGCAGCGGCAGCGCGATAACCTCGCCTGCACGATTCTCCGCCACCCCGATATGCCCAGGTCCGTGCGCCTCCACCAGGCCCGGGCTACGGCCACGGGACGGCTGCGGGACCGTCAGCGTCGTGGCCGGGTCGGTCCACAGCAGCACCTTGGGCGAGAAATAAATCCAGTCGCCCGCGGCCAGCTCGAATTCGGCGACGGGCACATACGTCCCGTTGATCTGGCACCGGATGGTGCCGCAGCTCAGCCGGGTCATGCTGGGGATCATCGGCTGCCGCATCCAGCCCGATCCGCTCACCGCGGGCCTGACGTCGAGCGGCGCCCCGCACAGCGGGCAGCTGACCGGGGCCTTCCCCAGGGCACTACGCTGCCTGCAGTACCGGCACAGATAGCCGGTCACCGGCGGCACCGGATCATGTCCACGAACGGAACATAGCAGCCCCGGCCCGTAGAAACCCTCACTGCAGACTGCAGACGGCCCAGCAAGCCAGCTCGCCTGGCGTACCGATCCGGCGGTACGGCGCGGAAGCACAGAATCTAGGCAAGCAGATGCTGCCCCGCGAGATCCGCCCGATCTGGCGCAGCGGCCTTCCACCTGACGTGGGTGACCGGGGTGCGCAAATCTGGCAATTATGCGGCGTCGTTCCGTGAAATGGTGGTTGCGTGATTCCGCCGGAAATACTGGTCGCTCTCGCCGCCGGCACGGATACGATCGCGCTCGCCGAACGCGCTGACCTGCGCCACGGTCCCTTCCACCGGCCGTGCACCGCGATCGCTGCCCGGCTGGGCGCCGAGTTCGCCGGGTTGCCCGGCGGTCACCTGGCTTCGATGGAGCTCCCGGCGCCGTTCGCGGCCGGGCTGCGCGACGTCCTCGGGCCGCTCTAGCCATGCCCGCGCAGCCGCCGGCACGCGCCGGCCAAGCAGACATCGTGATCGCCGGCGGCGGACCGGTCGGACTCATGCTGGCCTGCGAGCTCCGGCTGAGCGGCACCGACCCGATCGTGCTGGAGCGACTGCCCGGGATCGACGAAACCCCCAAGGGCAACGGCCTGGTGGGCCAGATCGTGCCGATGCTGGATTACCGCGGCCTGCTCGACCGGCTCCGCCAGGAGGCCACCTTTGCCGGGCCGGTACCGCGCTTCTCGTTCGGTCCGCTGGAGCTGGACTTCTCCAGGCTCGGCACCAGCCCGGTGCACATCCTGACGGTGCCGCAACGCCGGCTGGAGAAAGCGCTGGAGGCGCGGCTCAGCGAACTCGGCGGGACTGTCCGGCGCGGGCACGAGCTGACCGCGCTGTCCCCGCATGACGACGCGGTCACCCTCGACGTCCGCGGTCCCGGCGGCGACTACCGGCTGCGCGCGCGCTACCTCGTGGGCTGCGACGGCGCGCACAGCGTGGTACGCAAGCAGGCCGGGATCGGCTTCCCCGGCACCACCTCGCCGGAGATGTCCCGCCTCGGCACGGTGCGCCTGCCGACGGCGAAGCTCACCCGGCGCGGCGTGGTGAAGATACCGGGAATCGGCCGCCTGAAGCTCATGGGGCAAGTCCGCACCCCGCGAGGCACCTACTCGCTCGCGCCGCTGGCCGTATTCGACAAGAGCGCTGCTGCCGGCGTCTTCATCGTCTACACCAGCGAGGACGACCCCGCCGCCGACCTGAGCGCCCCGATGACCCTCGACGAACTGCGCGCCAGCGCCCGGCGGGTCCTCGGCGGCGACCTGCCGATGACCGATCCGCAGCGGCTGACCCGGCTTGTCGGGAACAGCCGGCAAGCCGACCGCTACCAGGCGGGCCGCATCCTGCTGGCCGGCGACGCCGCCCACGTCTTCGCGGTATCGCTGAACACCGGCCTGATCGATGCGGTCAACCTCGGCTGGAAGCTCGCCGCGCAGGTCCAGGGCCGGGCACCGGACGGCCTGCTGGAGTCCTACCACGCCGAGCGGCACGTCGCCGGACAGCACGCCATCCTGCAAGCCCGGGCCCAGAAGGCCCTGACCACCATCGGCCAAGGCGGGACGGACGAGCTCGCCAAGGTGAGCCCGGAAGGGGCCCAAGCGCTACGCGAGCTGTTCGGCGACGTACTCCAGTACCCCGAGCCGCTGCAGCACATCCGCGAACTGCTTCGCGAGCCCGGGCAACTGCGTCACATCGGCGAGCTGATCGAGGGCTCCGATGTCCGGTACCCGATGCCGGCCAGCGACGCCCAGCCGCACCCGCTGGTCGGGAAGCTCGCGCCGGATCTCCAGCTGGAAACCAGTCACGGCCGCACCCGGGTCGCCGAGTTCATGCACGCGGCCCAGGGCGTCCTGCTCGACCTCACCGCCGGTTCCGCAGCCGCCGAGGCGGCCCGTGACCTGGCCGGCCTGATCACCGTCATCACCGCACGCTGCCTGACCGAGCCCGCCCCGGCCGCGGCGCTGCTGATCCGGCCCGACGGCCGCGTCGCCTGGGCTGCCGGACCCGGCACGCCCGACCCGGCCGCCGGGATGAACACGGCCCTGCGCACCTGGTTCAGCCCGCGCACGCCTCCCCAGACACGGCACTAGCGTCCGCCGGGCCGCAAACGCCAGGCAGGCGCGCTGACCTTGAGCCGACCGGGTCTGTAACTTCTGACGGGGCTGACGGTAATGACCGTCGTGAATGTGCGGCCGGCGGCAAGAGCGGGCGTCCGTGCGTCACCGGCTGGCCCGATCTGCGCTTGCGGGACCGGATCCTGGAACTGGGCGGGCCGCCGCGGCCCGCGGCCGCGACGATCCAGCTGCACGGCGGCATCGGCTTCACCTGGGAGCACGACACGCGCCTGTACCACAAGAACGGATCTCGCAGAACGTGCTTGTCCGGCGACCCGAAGGCGCGGCTCGGCCGCCTGCGGGCACTGCTGGCGAGCGAGGAATGCCTTTCGCTACGGGCGCAGCAGGCGGGCGAGGAACTCCTCGACCGCCTGCCGCTCTTCCGCGACCGCGACCCGTGAGTCGGGGGCGCGGGCGATGACCATGGCGGCCTCGTCGAGGGCGGCGAGGATCATGTGCGCGAACGGGCCGACGAGTTCGGCCTGCAGGCGGCCGGTGTCGCTGACCGCCTGCAGCATGGCCCGCGTCGCGGCGACCGTGCGGCCTTCGTCCATGGCCCGCCATTGCTCCCAGCCGAGCACCGAGGGCGCGTCCACCAGCATGATCCGCTGGATGACCGGGTCTCCGGCCAGGTCGATCCAGGCCAGGGCGCCGGTGCGCAGCGCGTCGACGGGGTCGGTGTAGTCGCGGATGGCTTCGGTGACCTCCGCCGTGACGCGTTCGCTGACTGCTTCGAGGACGGCCGTGAACAGGGCTTCCTTGCCGGCGAAGTGATGGTAGAGGGCGCCGCGGCTGACCCCGGCGGCGGTCAGCACCGCCTCGATGGAGGTGCCCTCGTAGCCGTGCTCGGCGAACAGGCTGGTGGCCACCTCGATGAGCTGGCCGCGCGTGGCGCGGCCCTGGGCTGCCCGTTTGCCCGGGGCGGTCTGCTGCGACGGGGTGGCCTGCTGTTCGGTCATGGAACTCCTTTGTACCTGGTGTTTACGCCCTCGCGGAGCGCGCCTTCGGCCGGGGTGAATTCGATGCGGCGAGTTTGACATACCGACTGTTGGTATGTATTTAATGAAACCGACAGTCGGTACGTGAATGTTAGGAGACGCTTCTCATGGACGTCAACATGTTCCTCTCCCACCGCCGGTTCCTGGCCACCCCCTCCGGCGACATCGCCTGCACCGAGTTCGGCGAAGGGCCGGCCGCGCTGTTCGTGCACGGAGTCGGCACCAGCGGCGCGCTGTGGCGGCAGGTCATCGAAGACCTGAGCGACACCAGCCGGTGCATCGCGGCCGACCTGCCCGCGCACGGCGCCAGCCCGGCCCGCCACGACATGTCCGTCGCCGGGCTCGCCGAGGCGCTCGCCGACCTGTGCGACAGCCTCGGGCTCGGCCAGGTCGACCTGGTCGGCAACGACACCGGCGGCGCCATCGCGCAGATCTTCGCCGCCCGCCATCCGGCCACGATCCGGACCCTCACCCTCACCAACTGCGAGTGCGAGGGCAACTTCCCGCCGCCGGACTTCGCGCCGGTCATCGAGCTGGCCCGGCAGGGCACGTACGCGCCGCTGGTGGCAGAGCTCGCCGCTAACCCCGCGATGCTGGCGGCAAACCCGCAGGCCAACGCGGGCTACCAGGACCCGGACCGGGTTTCCCTGGATGTGTGGCGGGAATACGCCACCGGGATCGCCGGGACCATCGAGCGCGCCCGTGGCTTCGAGCGGCTGATTGCCTCGCTCGACGCGGCCGACATCGAGGCCGCCGGCGGCCATTTGCGCACCCTGCAGGTGCCGACCCTGCTGGTCTGGGGCACCGCGGACACGAATTTCCCCGTCAAGTGGGCCTACCACCTGCGCGACCTGATCCCCGGGGCGCGCGAGGTCATCGAGATCGACGGGGCGAAGATGTTCTTCCCCGAGGAGCGCCCCGAGGACCTGATCCCGCACCTCCGCCGCCACTGGGGCCGGTAGCGGTCACACCGTTACTTCCTGCACTACCCGGTCTCGGTCGAGAAGATCCTTGAGGTCGAGGAGGGCCGGTTCCTCGCCTGCAGCGTTACCGGGGGTATCCCGGTGCGCGACGAGGGTGGTGCGCTGGGGACGTAGGTCCATGCCGGGGCCCTGGTGTATTTGACCTGGAATCTGATGGGCCGGAAGGCGGCCGGGCTGATCAGACTGGGGTGGCGGGAGACGATAGTGCGGTGGACGTAGTCGGAGACGACTAGTGCGAGGTCGGCTCCGGCGTTGGCAAGCGCGTGCTTAAGCGGCCGGGCGTCCAGCATGCGGAATAGGAGGTCGATGTCGGTTCCGACGAACCCGTGCCCATCGTGGTCGACTGGACCGAGATGGGCCGCCGCGCGAAGCTGGATCTGAGCGGCAGCACTGGAGACGTGGTTGTGGCGGCGGATCAGGCCGTGGAGGCGCTCGGGCAGTGGGTCGATGATTCTCGTGACGGCGATGCCAGGCGGGACGATGACCAGAACTCCGTCGCCGCGGTCTTCTCGGAAACAGGCGGCCCAGGATATTCCGGATCCGTCGAAGGCCCGCTCGAGGATTCTGTACAGTTCCTCGCGCATGAACATGCGGACGTCGTCGTCACGGTCTGGCCGGGTGAATTCGGCGATGTCGACCGCGATCAAGGCGCATACTTGCCCGCCAACCGGAGGGCCATGCGTCCTACCGGCCGGACGGGTCATGGCGCGCCCTCCGTGAGGTAGGTCCGGTGGCCGACGCCCAACTTGTGCTGAGCGCCCAGGCCAGGATCTGATCGTCGGCGGCGAGACCCGCCGCCCCTCCGGGGCGTTGGGTCTGCCGGATTGCGATGGCCGCGTGCCGGTCGGTGAGATCCTCGACCATGGGGGAGTTCCTTCGGTACGGAATCACGGTCGCTGCCTCCCATACCGCTAGCACGACGTATCTCGCCATGTGGAGTTATTGCCCCATTTCCGGCTTTCATGCGTTACGATGAGAATCTTTTTGAGTTTCTCATGCCTCGGCGGGAGGCTCAGAGCAGCTTTTAGTCGTTCATGCAGCGAAAGATTTTCTGAATGACCTTAGTAAAATTTCATCGGTCCATGCGCCGCCAGGCTCTTCGCAACTTTCACGGGCATAAAGCAAATGTAGCTATAATAGGAATAGCCGCGCACAAGCATCCCTTCCGGCATGTCTGTTCGTATTTCATTCCTGTCGCCAGCTATCCAGCACACCGGCGCTCAGCGACCAAAATTCCGCAAACGCCTTCACCGTGTAGACGACCGCGGTAACACGCGGGTACGCCGGCATGAGTCTGACCCCGGGAACGACTGTGATGACGGATACGCAGAGGCCGCCGCCCCGGGTGGGCGGCGGCCTCTGCGTATCCGGGTTAACCCTGGAGGGATGGTGAAGTCCGGAGTTCTGCCAGGAAGGCGGCCCAGGTTCCTGGTTCGAAGCTCAGCACGAGCCCTTGTGCCGCCTTGCTGTCGCGAACACCAATGCGGCCGCCTGCGAGGCACGCAGCCTCCAGGCAGTGTCCATTGCTCATGCTGTACGAACTCTTCCGCCAGTCTCCGACAGGATCACGATCATCCCCATTGTCCCCTGCTGGGGCCCTATCACCCATTGTTAACCCTTCCGTCTAGTTTCGGAAGGGCACCAACGAGCTCGCACTCTGAGTGGCTATACTTTATCCCACACTCGTCTAGAGGTTGTCAAGATAACTTCTCGGCTCTCTTGAGGGGAGAGAGATTCCTCGACAAGATGGTCGAAGGCGAGCCTGAAGTGATGGGTATCGGTATCTCCCTCCACGTGCAGCTCGTTGGTTACGTGTTCCAGGCTGACTACGTCGTGAAGCACTGTCTCGTGGGCTTTACCGAATTGGAAAATGGTAAAAGAATCCACCGCGAGCCCATGATTCGTGTTGAGCGGCAGGATCCGTATCGTGACGTTCGGCAGTTCCGAGACTTCCGCCAGCCGCTGAAGCTGATTGTGCATCACTGATTGGTCGCCGCGCCGCCGGTGCAAGACCGACTCATCCAAGAGCGCTACATATTCCAGCGGCTCATCACGAGTCAGCAGTTGCTGGCGGGTGAGACGCGTCTCCAGCCGCCGCTGGAGTGCCCTGGGTGAGATGGTTGCCACCTCTTGGTAAGCAGATAGGACACTCCATGCGTAGCGCTCGGTCTGCAGCAGCCCTGGAACCACATTAATCTGCCACTCGAGGATTGACGTGGCCTCCGCCTCTAGACCGATGAACTCCAGGTTCTCTTCGGTCATGACGTCGCCATATGCCTCCCACCAGCCTTTGTGGGTGGCTTCCTCAGCGAGCGCCAGCAACTGCTCGCGGTGGCTCCCCTGGACTCCGTAAAAATCCAGGAGCCTCGCGACCTCCGCAGGCTTTAGGCCCCCCTGCGCCAGCTCATATCGGCTGATCTTCGCCTTCGACACGCCAAGGGCCCTCCCGACCTCCTCGGCAGTTTTGTCCGTACTCGTGCGGAGACGACGAAGCTCAGCGGCAAGACGCCGTCGCCGGACCGTTGGACTGCCAGAGGTGGGCATCTAGGCACTCCGCTGCTTAGGTGAGCTGCGTGACAAGTGTTTCATACGGGAACTACTGAAGTGGGAGACATGCCAGTCCTCTCAAGGAGACGTACGCCTCGATTCTTGGCGAGAGTCTCAGAACACCGGCGCCCCTGCAACTGCCCGCGGCTTATACCGACCGTCTAATGATACGAAATCATGTTCCCTAATAAGGCTACTGCCTGCTCGGCCGGGAGCAAAGGATACGTGCCAAAGCCTTGGGGTCAGCGGCACTCACCGCTGGCCCGCAGTGGCGGATGAGCATCAGGCGGGAGCCTGGCTGGGTATCACGACCAGGCGGTTACCGGTCACGGTCATGGCGGTGACTATTCCCCGGTTGTCCAGTATCTGCAGAGTCTCTGCGGTCCACCGGGCCCGTTCGGTCGTGTCGGCGAGGTGGATGCGGGAGGTGTTGACGGCCGCGCACCCTGGGTCAGGTCTCTCCGGTACATTTGTGTCAGCTCGCGAGCCAGACCGGGGCTGATCGCTAGTAGCGCGTCGAAGTCGCCTTCGCGGAAGGCGTGTTCGGTTTCCGCGTCGAAGGTCGCCGCCCTCGGGTAGAGGTGGCCCGGTGCCCGCACGCTGCGCCGGGCACTGCCGTCCCCCATGACCAGCAAGCCCGTCCGCATGGCCGACCTGCCGATCGCCGCGCCGAGGTCCGCGCAGACGGTCGGCGGTTCGTCCTCGGCCACCGCCTGCAGGATGCGGCGGCTCCGTCCCACGTGGCCGGCCTGGTCGAGCAGGAGCCCGCCGAGCCCGAGCGAGGGCGGTAGCCCGGGATCGCCGGACCGGCTCGGCGCGGGCGCGAAGACTGGCAGGTCCAGGCGGCTGTCCGGGTCCCAGGTCCGGGTCCGGCGGGCGGGCCCGATGACCGTGATCAGCTCGGGCTGGGCCCGGACCAGCCGCCGGATGGCTTGCGCGGCCGGAAGATCATGTTTCTCAGCTCAGGTCGCCTCAATCAGGATTACCAGCGCCGTCAGGGTGCGTTGGGGCGGGATGGCCAGGCCGATCTCGGCCAGCGCCGCGCCGGAGGCCTCGATGTCGGCGACCCGGGCGCCGGTCAGGCCGGGGCGGCGGGGCAGCGGCGGGCCGGGGGTGACCTCGGTGACCCGGTAGCGCCGCTGCGGGTCGAGCCCGGGGACGCGCAGGGCGGCGGGCTGGTCGTTGACCGGCTCGTCCAGCTGGACGTAGCTCATCAGGGCGGCCGAACGGTCCGCCGCGACCACGCCGTACATCCAGGCGGTGTCGTCCGGGGTGTCGATCCGGACCATGCGGCCGGCGTGGATGAGGGCGCGGTGCCGTTTGTACAGCGCGATCCAGCCGCGGAGTTCGGCAAGGTCATCGGCGCTGGCCTCGGTGAGGTCCCATTCGATCCCGAAGTGACCGGGCAAGGCGGTGGCGCCTCGCAGCGACATCGGCATGTACCGGCCGGTCTGATGCGAGAACGGCGCGGACACGTGCGCGCCCAGGTACTCCGGCGGCACCAGCTGACCGGTCCAGCGCTGGATCGACTGCCGGGCCAGCGCGTCGGTCATGTCCGAGGTCCAGACTCGCTGCACCCGCTCCAGAATGCCCAGGTCGATCCGGCCGCCGCCGGCCGCGCACGACTCCCACTCCACCCCCGGATACCGCGCCTGCAGCTCATCCAGCAGGTCGTAGACCGCCTGCGCCTGCGCGTGCGCGGCAGGCGCACCCGCCCGGGCGCCGCCGCCGGCGTCGATGATGTCCCGGTTGCAATCCCATTTGACGTAGGAGATGTCGTACTCCGACAGCAGCGCGCTGATCCGCTCGAGCAGGTATCCGGACACTTCGGGCCGGGTCAGGTCGAGGACCAGCTGGTGACGCTGCAGCGGCGGCACCCGGTGCCCGGCGGACAGGATCCAGTCCGGGTGCGCGCGGTAGAGATCGGAGTCCGGGTTGACCATCTCTGGCTCGATCCAGAGCCCGAACTGCATGCCGCGGGCGCGCACGTACTCGACGAGCCGGTGCAGCCCGCCCGGCCAGACCTGCTCGTCGACCTGCCAGTCGCCTAGCGCGGCCTCATCGCTGCGGCGCCCGGCGAACCAGCCGTCGTCCAGGACGTACCGTTCTGCTCCGATATCCGCGGCGATGTCGGCCAGCGCCGCCAGCCTGGCGAAGTCGTGGCGGAAGTAGACGGCTTCCCACACGTTCAGGTTGACCGGCCGCGGCGAGTAGGGGTGCGCGGGCCGGGAGCGCAAGTAGCCGTGGAACTGGGCGGCCAGGTCATCCAGGCCGGACCTTGCGGCCGCGAGGTAGACCCACGGGGTGGCGTAGGACTCACCCTCGGCCAGGGTGATCTCGCCGGGCAGCAGCAATTCGCCGCCGCCGATCGTAGTCGCCCCCGGCATCAGCCGCTGGCCAGGACCGCGCGTCATCCCGGGGCCGGACGGCACCCGCTCGACCCGGTGCACGGTGTTGCCGCTCCAGCCGACGTGCAGGCCGTACACCTCGCCGTGGCCGAAGGAGAAGCCGGGGACGCCGGCCATCAGCACGGTGGCCGAGTCGTGGCCGGTGTGGCCGCGGCGCCCCTCGCGCAGCCACAGGCCGTCGCCGATCTGATGGCGTTGCGGGATGCGCTCGGCGGTCTGCCGCCCGGTGAAGTCCAGCACCTCCCCCACCCGGCCCGGCAGCGGGAAGACCACCTCCAGGCTGTCGACCAGGTAAGGCTGGCGACCCAGATTGGTGAGCGTATGCCGGGCGCGGACCGCCCCGCCGGGCACCGCCTCGATCTCGGTCACCAGCCCCAGGCCGACGGCCTTGTCCTCGGCTTCGACCACGGCCCGGACACCGTCGCGCTCGGACCGCACCGGCAGGAACAGCGGTGACCAGTCGCGTCCGGCGGCCGGGCCGCCTGTCTCGGCGTCCAGCCGGTGCCCGGACAGGCCAGGCCGGCCGAACCAGCCCTCAGCGTGCTGCGGCAGCAGCGGGCACGGCCGCACCGCGGCTATCAGCGCCGCGGCGTCGTCCGGCTCGAGCCCGGAGGCGGGCAGAGGGCCGGCCCAAACGGCCGGGAGGGCGTCCGGCTGCGGGAACAGGATCAGCCCGGTACCAGATGCGGCATCCGGGTGGGCTACCAGGACCGGGCGTAGCCTGGCGGCGCCCGGCTCGGCCGGGCGCTCCGCCGCGGGGCTGGCCCGGCGGGCGTGAACATCATCACCGGCGGTCACCTGGACTCCGATCTCGACCACGCCGGTTCCCGGGCGCTCCGGCGTCCGCAGGTAACGCTGTCAGAAAGCCGGCCCACGGCGTTCTACTAGGCCAGTACTGGCGCGGCCTTGGGGTGCCCGATAGACAGGCCGCTGCCTGGGTCGAAGAACTGCAGGTAGCGCGTGTCCACGGCCAGCTGGAGCGGGTCACCGTGCCTGGCCCGGCTCTCCTTGGAGACGCGCGCGGTCCACAGCGACTTGCCGCCGACCAGGGCGGCCGAGGCCTCGTCCACGTCCGCAGACGCCTCCTCGGCGGCTATGAGCGCAGCGTGGTCCACATGCGGCGCGTCGATGGTGAAGAGCACCATGATCTCACTTCCGAGCTCCTCGGTGACGCCCGCCGTGACGCGCATCGTCCCGCGGCTGGCATTGCCGAGGCTGGCATCCTCGAAGTCCGATGGGCGGATGCCGAGGATGACCTTCTTGCCGAAATAGTCGGTGAGCCCCGGCTTGCTGCTGATGACGTCGGGCGGGACCTTGAGGGTGTAGCCGGGGAAGGTGACCGCCGGGCCGTCGTCGCGGACCAGCTCGGCCGTCACGAAGTTCATCGCGGGTGAGCCGATGAAGCCGGCCACGAACAAGTTGACCGGCGACTCGAACAACCGCTGCGGCGTGTCCACCTGCTGCAGCCGGCCGTCCCGCAGCACCGCGACCCGGTCGCCCAGCGTCATCGCCTCGACCTGGTCGTGGGTCACGTACACGGTGGTGACGCCGAGCCGCTCGTGCAGCTGGCTGAGCGAGGCCCGCATGGACACCCGCAGCTTGGCGTCCAGGTTGGACAGCGGCTCATCCATCAAGAAGGCCTGCGGCTCGCGGACGATGGCACGTCCCATCGCGACCCGCTGCCGCTGCCCGCCGGACAGTGCGGCCGGCTTGCGTTTGAGGTAGGGCTCCAGGCCGAGCATCTTGGCGGCCTCGTCGACCCGGCGCTTGATCTCGTCCTTGGGGGTCTTGCGCAGCTGCAGGCCGAAGGCCAAGTTCTGCTCGACCGTCATGTGCGGGTACAGCGCGTAGTTCTGGAACACCATCGCGATGTCCCGGTCCTTGGGCGGCAGGTCGTTGACCACCTGGTCGCCGATCTGGATCGTGCCGCCGGTGATCTGCTCGAGCCCGGCGATCGACCGCAGCGCGGTCGACTTCCCGCACCCGGACGGGCCGACGAACACCATGAACTCGCCGTCTTTGATGTCGAGGCTGAAGTCGTCGATGGCCTTGACGCCGCCTGCGTACGTCTTTTCCAGGTGGTCAAGGATGATCTCTGCCATGGCGGTGTCCCTTTCAGCGATGTTGTTCCGGCTGGCTTGCTTGATCCCGGCGCCCTGCGGCTAGTGCTTGCAGAAAGCCGGCTGCCGACGTCATGAGCTGGTTCTCAGCACGTAGTCCGCGTCAGCCTGGGCGGTTTTCAGTGCCTGGCTGACCGGCTCGGCGCCGAGGAAGGCCGGGCCGAGATCGTTCTCGATATCGAGGATCGCTTCG
>Ga0335074_10011787_pt1 | contig 12236 bp, 13 predicted proteins | sample Lox_Sample_23_FD_206715 | JGI IMG/M metagenome (GOLD analysis project Ga0335074, IMG submission 206715) | Soil microbial communities from Loxahatchee National Wildlife Refuge, Florida, United States - Lox_Sample_2.3 | ecosystem: Environmental > Terrestrial > Soil > Wetlands | place: USA...
GGAGCGCACCGTTGGACGAACCTGCCCGGGTCCGATCCGGCCGACATCGCGAGCCGGCTGGTGTGCGCGATCGCCCGGCAGAAGGAGCACCCACACCAGGAGGTGCTGGCGATCCTCGACGAGCTGCTGGCGATGGGCAGAACGCTGGAGCGCCGGAGCGGGTCCGACCGCTACTTCTCGAGCTTGGTGACCAGGCTGCTCGACACCTCGCCGATCACGGCGCCGAGCAGCGCACCGGCAAGCACGTCCCCGGGGTAGTGCACCCCGGTGTGTACGCGGGAGTAGCCGACCAGCGCGGCCAACACGTCCAGCGGCACCCGGGCCCAGGGGAGCTCTCGGGCCACGCCTGACGCGAAGGCCACGGCCGCTGCGGCATGGCCGGACGGGAAGGATCGCGATCCAGGCATCGGCACCTCGCGCGTGGGCGCGATCCCAGCCTCGGCGCGATCCGGCCGCCGACGACGTCCGAGGGGCTTGATCACGAGGTTGCCGATCGCCGAGGTGGCGGCGACGCCCGCCAGGCCCGAGACGGCCGCGCGCCGACCGCGGGCGCCCCCGGTTGCGGCGAGGAGCGCGGCCAGGCTCATCGATAGCCGCGAGTAGTTGGCCGCTGTCGAGAGGCGCCGCATGACGCCGTCGATCCCGGGCGTCGCGGTGTGCGCGATCGCGTCGTACACGGCGCGGTCGATGCGATCTGCCTCCGAGAGCCATCCCCCGGCCGTCGTGGTCATTGCGGCCGTGCGGGCTCGCGCCGGCGGAGGTTGGAGACGAACACCGACACCACCGTCACGAGATAGATCTGGCCGAGCAGCGCCTCGCTGACGGACAGGGTGTGCCCGAGATTGGTCTTGGCGACCAGGTCGCCATAGCCGACCGTAGTCAGCGTCGTGAAGCTGAAGTACAGGCAGTTGGAGGGCGTCGCCGGGGCATTGCTGGCAAAGAACTCGTGTCCGAGGCGATCGATCGCGCCGTAGGTGAGCGCGAACAGCATCCCCACCAGGATGTACAGACACAGCACGCCGAATACGGCTTCGACCGTGACGCCGCTGTGCATTCGCAGGCTCCGGAACACCCCGAGCACGACCACCGGTGGGGCCAAGACGACCAAGAGCAGGTTTGCGATCCGCGGCGCCGCTCCGTTGACATCGCCGCTGATCGCCTCGGAGATGCTGAAGGCCACCACGGCCACGGCCACTACCGAGGCCGCGCGCGTGACCTGCGGCCGGGCGTCCGCGGCCCACAGCGCCAGCATGAGCGTCATCGCCAACAGAGCGGTGAGGAGCACCTCCTCCCACCGCTCGGGTGTGGCGACACCCTGGATGAAGAAGGCGGCCAGCGTCGCGCCGAGCAGGAGTCCGTAGCGCTCCTGCCGGGCTCGGGAGTCGGGGCCGCGAGTCGCGAGGTGCTCCACCATCGTCGGCAGGCGAGCTTGCCGCAGCGCACGAAGAGCGCATCGTCCGGATTGGGTGAGGGGTGATCGCACCACGTCCCTGGGTCCTGGGAGCGCGGGGCCCCGGCGCGATGGTTCGGGCCGGGCGCGGGGGGTGGTGGTGCCGGCCTGCCGTCCCGCCGACTGGCGGGCGCCCTTGCGAGTGGGGGGCCGACACGGGCACCATTACAGTGTTGTCATGTTGCCTGACGCAGACGAGGTGGGCAGGGGCGTGGGTCGATTAGACGCGCCGTCGGTCGGCGGCCTGGATGGCAGACGGGGTGAGCCGCCAACCGACAAGGGACCGATTCGCGTAGCGATCGCGGAGGACTCCTACGTCATCCGGGAATTCCTCACCACCACGTTGAGCGCGACGCCCGAGGTGGAGCTGGTAGCCGTCTGCACGAACGGCAAGGAGCTCGCGACGGCCATCGACACGTGGGATCCGGACGTCGTGCTCACCGACATCCGGATGCCTCCGTCCGGGGCCGAGGAGGGCGTGCGCATCGCGGCTCGCCTGCGCGAGAGCCACCCGCGCATCGGCGTCGTCGTCCTCAGCCAGTACGCCGAGCCTGCGTACGCCATCGGCCTGCTCCAGGACGGAACCGGCGGCCGCGCCTATCTCCTCAAGGAGCGCATCCGCGACAAGCAGGAGCTCGTCCGTGCCATCGACGCCGTCGCCCGGGGTGGCTCGGTCATCGATCCGACGATCGTCGACGTCCTGATCGACGCCCGAGCCCAGGCAGCGAAGTCGCAGCTCTCCGAGCTAACCCCGCGCGAGCGTCAGCTCCTGGCCGAGATCGCGGCCGGCAAGAGCAACGGAGCGATAGCCCAGTCGCTGGTGCTGACCAAGCGGGCGGTCGAGAAGCACGTTAACTCGATCTTCTCAAAGCTGAACCTCCCGGAATCCGAGGACGTCAGCCGGCGGGTCAAGGCCACGCTGATCTTCCTCGCGGAGGACGGGGGAGACAGCTCCTGAACCGTTCGGCGAGGGTTCGCGGCGGGGGAGGCGAACGGTGATGTCGAGTCCGCCAGTGGGAACGGTGGTGGCGTGCACGGTTCCGCTGTGGGCGGTCGCGATCGAGGCCACCAGCGCGAGGCCGAGACCGAAGCCGTCGTGACGCGTGCGGTCGTCGAGGCGCGCGAACGGCAGGAACAAACGGTCGAGCTGGTCGGGCGGGACGATGCGGCCGGTGTTGATGACCCGGACCAGAGAAGCGCCGTCCTCGGTTGTGGTCGAGATCGCGACGGTGCCGTTCGCGACGTTGTAGCGCTCGGCGTTGTCGAGCAGGTTGGCGATGAGCCGTTCGAGCAACACCCCGTCGCCGGTGACGAGGGCTGCGCCAAGCGTGGTGATCGTCCTGATCCCGTTCGCGGTACGGCCCTCGAGCGCGTCTTGGGCGAGATCGGCCAGATCGAGTGGGTCGGCGAGGACGCGCGCCTGATCGTTGCGCGCCAGGATCAGCAGGACGCCGATCAGCCGCTCGGCCTGATCGACGGCCTGGCGAACTTCGGCGGCCATCGACACCAGCTCCTCGCGCGTCGGCTCCGGTTTGGCGAGGACCACGTCCATCGCCGTGCGCATGACGGTCAGCGGCGTGCGAAGCTCGTGGCTCGCGTTGGCGATGAACTGCTGCTGGCTGGTGAACGCGCGGTCGAGCCGCTCGAGCATCGTGTCGAACGTGTCGGCGAGCTCACGCAGCTCATCGCGCGGACCCCGTAGGGCAATGCGCTGAGACAGGTCCTGCTCACTTGCCGCGCGGGCGGCAGCGGTGAGCCGGTGCACCGGCGCCAAGATGCGCCCGGCGGCGATCCAGCCCGCGATTGCGGCCAGCACGATCACGCCGGCAAGGCCGAGCAGCGAGTAAGCCAGCAGATGGGCGAGCGTCGTGCTGCGCTGCGCCGACACTCCGGCCTGAACGCCGTTCGCATACAGCGCCGCGCACTTGATCATGGCGCCGGCGGTCGAGCCGCGCGAGATCTGCGATCGCGGGAATCCGGCGGGGGCGCCACCCGCGGCCTGGGCTGCCTTGACGCAGCGTGCGATCGCCTGCTGACTGGGCTGCGGGATTCGGGTCGTCGCCGTGCCATGCAAGCTGTGCGCGACCAGCAGGTTGGTGACCAGCACCAGCGCCGCCCCGCCCAGCGCGAACAGCGACGTGTAGAGCAGCGTCAGGCGCGAGCGGGCGCTGAGTTGCCGTCTCACAACCGGTAGCCGACGCCTACGACGGTCTCGATCAGCGGCGGGTCGCCGAGCTTGCGGCGCAGCCGTCCGACGGTCACCGCGACCGTATTGCTGAACGGGTCGGCGTGCGCATCCCACACGTGCTCGAGCAGCGCCTCGGCGCTGACCGTGGCGCCATCCGCTCCGGCCAGGCACTCCAGCACGCCGAACTCCTTGCGCGTGAGGGTCAGCGGTATGCCGGCGCGGCTGGCCCGATGCCGTGCGCGATCGACCATCAACTCGCCCCGCTGCACGACCGCGGGCGAGCCGGGTCCGCGCCGGGCCAGCGCGCGGATCCGCGCGATCAACTCGTGGAAGGCGAATGGCTTGCCGAGATAGTCGTCCGCACCGAGCTCCAGCCCGTCGACCCGATCATCGACGTCCGAGGACGCGGTGAGCATCAGGATGCGGCTGGCCGAGCGATCGCGCACCAGCCGCCGGCAGACCTGGTCACCATGGACCCCCGGGAGGTCGCGATCGAGCACGACCACGTCGTAGTCGGTGCTCGTCGTGCTCTGGATGGCGGCCGCGCCGTCGTGGACAACGTCGACGGCGAACCCAGCGTCGCGCAGACCCTCGCCGATCCGGTTGGCCAGCACGACGTGATCCTCGACGACCAGCACGCGCACCTGCACATTCTCCCCGAGCGCAGATGACATCCGCCTAACAACGTTCGGCTCCTGTCACGGGTTGAGTCGTATACCGCGGGCATGATCATTCGTATTGCCCGGATGGCGGTCGCCGTCATCGCCGCCGGTGTACTCCCACTGCTCGCCGGCGGATGTGGTGGAGGCTCGGCGTCGACGCGTTCGCCCGGTTCGTCGGGTACGGCGGTGTCGGCGAGCTCTCCGTCAGCGCTTGCCTTCGCTCGGTGCATGCGCTCGCACGGCGTGTCGAGCTTCCCCGACCCCAACAGCAGCGGAGAGATCCCCAAGAACGAGGTGATCCCCCTGGCCAGCAGTCCCCAGTTCCGGGTGGCCCAGGGACTCTGCCAGCATCTGCTCCCGAACACCGGCGCCCCGACGTCGACCCACGCGGAGGTGCAGGCGGCGCTGAGCGGCATGGTGCGAGTCGCCGCGTGCATGCGCTCCCGCGGGGTGCAGGGCTGGCCTGATCCAACCGTCGATCGCGACCACCCTGACGATCCCCGCCCTGTGTTCATGCTCCCGAGCATCGACCCGGATGCGCCGCAGATCAGCGCCGATATCCGCGCCTGCCAGCACCTGATGCCCCAATCCACGAGTCCCTACATATGCAGCCGCGTGCTCGCGCAGCGGATCGGCGGTCCGCCGGGCGCCTTTGCCTGCGACGGTGGGTCGCCGGAGGTGCCTTAGCCGATCGTGAGCTCCAGATGGCTTCGCAGCCGGTGATGGCGCAGTTGGCGCGTGAGGGTGAGCGTGTACTCCCCGGCGCGCAGCGGCCTGCGGGCATGAAGCGTCAGGCGCGTGAGCCGCGCGGTGCCGGTTGCATAAATCACGCCGCGCCGGGTGAGCGTCGCATTGGCGAGGGTCGAGCCGAACGTGGCGGTGCTGGAGATCAACTTGGTGGTGCATTTCTGCTGGGTGACGGCGCGCTTCTTGCCGTGCACCTTTGCCCACTTGGTGACCGTCCGGCAGGTGATGAGTTCGATCTGGGTGACCTTGGCCTGGGAGCCCTGCGAGCCGGCCGCTCCCACGGTCGTGACCTGGGTGACCCCCGTGACCCCACCGGAGCCGCTGTTCGGCGCCACGCCGGTCCCGGAGAGCGCGATCATGCTCGGTGTGGGCTCGTTGTCGGTGAGGTCGATCGTCGCGGACTGCATCCCCGTCGTGCTGGGGGTGAAGCGGGCGGTGATCGTGCAGCTTTGCCCGAACGTCAGCGTGCTGCCCGCGCACGTGTCGGCGATGATCGCGAACTCGCCCGGATTGCCGGCGGCGTCGAGCGCAGCGCCGGAGACGGTCAGAGGCTGGGCCCCGATATTGGTCAGCACCAGCGATTGAAGCGAGGACGGCTGCCCCACCGTTTGATCGCCGAAAGCGCCGCCGGTGACCGCGACTTCCGGTGCCGAGTAGTACAGCTCTGCGCTCTGCAGGATCCCCGAGGGGCTGAGACCGCCGGCGATGAGCACCTGACCATCGGGCAGCGTGGCCGCCGTCGCTCCCGCGCGCGGGGTCTGAAGCTGGGTGGTGCCCGAGGCCGCGAGCGCGGTGAACGTGTCAGTCGCGGGGTTGAACAGCTCCGCTTCCTGCAGATAGCCGCTGTTGCCATAGCCGCCGGCGATCAGCACCTGACCATCGGGCAGCGCGGCCGCCGCCGCCCCGTAGCGGGCGGTCTGAAGCTCGGTATTGCCCGAGGCGGGAAGGGCGGTGAACGTGTCAGTCGCCGGGTTGAACAGTTCCGCGCTCTGGAGATAGCCGCTGTTGCCATAGCCGCCGGCGATCAGCACCTGGCCACCGGGCAGCGCGGCCGCCGACGCGCCGGCGCGCGCGGTCTGAAGCTCGTTGCCTGAGCCCGTAAGCGCGGTGAACGTGTCAGTCGCCGGGTTGAAGAGCTCGGCGCTCTGGAGAATGCCGCTGGTGCCGTTATAGCCGCCGGCGATCAGGACCTGACCATCGGGCAGCGCGGTCGCCGTCGCTCCGGCGCGCGCGGTCCGAAGCTCGGTGGTGCCCGAGGCCGCGAGCGCGGTGAACGTGTCAGTCGCGGGGTTGAACAGCTCCGCGGTCTGGAGATAGTCGCTGCCGTCATAGCCACCGGCGATCAGCACCTGGCCATCGGGCAGCGTCGCCGCCGCCGCCGCGGCGCGCGGGGTCTGAAGCTCGGTCTTGCCCGAAGCCGTAAGCGGGCTGAACGTGTCAGTCGCCGGGTCAAAGACTTCGGCGCTCTGGAGAATGCCGCCGTTGCCATCGCCGCCGGCGATCAGCGCCTGCCCGTCGGGCAACGTCGCCGTGACCGCCTCGTAGCGTGCAGTCTGAAGCTCGGGGGCGCTCGAGGGCGGGAGCGCACCGAAGTACGGCCCCGGCGCCTGCGCCGATGCCACACCTGCGTCCACGCTCAAGAGGGCCATCAGCGTCATCGCAGCCCCCGCCAGCCGCAGCCCAACCGTGCCTTTCATGGAACTACCTCCTGCCGTTTCCGTCCGTGGACCTTCCGTCTGCGTAACCGAACAACGAATGCCGACCGGGTGTGCTTGCGCCTACTACATAGGATCCGCTTGATGGTGCGTGTAGCTCGTGGGCTTCCTGCCTCGGCGGCTGTGGTCGTGATTGGTGGTGGAGTGATTGGCACCAGCGCCGCGTTTCACCTCGCTGAGGCTGGAGTCGATGTCGTGCTCCTCGAACGGGCGCAGCTTGCCAGTGGCTCAACTCGCCGCGCCGCGGGCGGTGTCCGCACGCAGTTCTCGGACGTGCTGAACATTGAGATCGCCAAGCGCAGTCTGGCCGCGTTTCGGGACTTCCCCCGTCGGCCCGGCTGGGAGATTGCCCTCAAGCAGGTCGGCTATCTGTTCGTCCTCACGAGGGAGTGCGACGTTGAGGCGTTCGAGATGAGCGTCGCGCTGCAGAACGAACGGGGCCTGGATTCCCGGCTGGTGACGGCCGAGGAGGCGCGCGCGCTGTGCCCGATCCTCGAGGGAGGCGACATCCTGGCCGGGGCGTTCTCACCCGCCGACGGACACGCCGCTCCGGAGGACGTGGTCCAGGGTTACGCGGTTGGCACACGCGCTCACGGCGGCCACATCGAGGTTGGTTGCGAGGTGCTCGCGATCAATATCCGCCGGGGCGCCATCGCCGAGGTGCTGACCAGCCGGGGGTCGATCCAGACGAACGCCGTGATCTGCGCCGCGGGCGCGTGGTCGCGGCGATGCGGCGCGATGGTCGGCGTCGAGCTCCCTGTGACCCCGCTGCGGCGCCAGATCCTGTTCACCGAAGCGATCGCCGGGCTGCCCGAAGAGCTGCCAATGACCATCGACTTCGAGTCGAGTTTCTACTTCCACCGAGAGGGCCCCGGCCTCCTCATGGGGATGTCCGACCCGAACGAGAAGCCCGGCTTCAGCGTCGAGACCACAGACCATTGGATTCCGGACCTCATGCAAGTCGTCTCGCGCCGGGCGCCGCGAATTGCCGACGCCGGGATCCGCGGAGGCTGGGCCGGCCTTTACGAGATGACGCCCGACCACAACGCGATCATCGGCGAGGCCTCCGGTGTCTCGCGCTTCCTGTACGCCACGGGTTTCTCGGGCCACGGGTTTTTGCAGGGTCCCGCGGTGGGGGAGATCCTTCGCGACATGTTCCTGGGGCGCTCCCCGTTCCTCGACGTCACGCCGCTCGGCGCCGAGCGCTTTCACGAGACGGCGCTGCGTCCGGAATACAACGTCGTTTAAGACTGCGCTGTGACGTTCGTGTGACGGCGGCCAAGCAGGATGACCGGCCAGCGAACCCTACTCAACTCCATAGGGAGGAGAACATGTTGCGCGGTCGTTTCATCCTGGCTGCGGCGCTGGCTCTGCTCGTTGCTTCGAGCACTACGGCATACGCCGCCGACAACTCGCTCAAACTCTCAGGCGCGGCAAAGAACCAGCTCGGCCAGAACTTCAATTGGACGATCAGCGGCTTCGCCGGTGGCGCTGCGAACCGGGTCGTCGCCTACGAGCAGTTCTACAAGAAATCCGGATGCGCTTCGACGTATGCGGCCGAGAAGGGCCGCGTGTCCAAGCCCTCTTATGCGGTGACGCTCTGGTTGAGCCGATCCGTACATGCGCACTACTCGCTTGTCGCCGAATTTGGCGCTGATCACGCCGGCGTACACGGCATTTGCGCCTACCTGATAAACCGCCTCAGCGGTCAAACCTACGAGCACGCTGGCGGTTGGTGGGACAACGTCGCGGCCACCGAACAGGGTGGCTCCACCACACCGCCGTCTTCCGGCGCGCTGCAGCCAGCGCCGGTTGGCTCCGGTGAATGCCAGGCCGAGCAGTTCTCCGACGGATCGGTCTACGCGCAGATCGCCGTGTCCAACACGAGCTGTGACGTCGCGGCAACCGTCGCGCAAGACGCAGACACGGCGCAAGGAGCGCCGTACACGAGCGACGGCTTCTCGTGCACCGCGACTCCAGAAGGTCCTGGCTCGGCGTGGTCCTCGGCCTGGGGCGGGACGTATTACGCCTACTCATGCGCCGACGGCAGCGAGCAGGTGGCGTTCAACTGGGGAACCGACTACACCTACGACGGCTAGCAGGACACCGTTCAAGCTGAGGGCAGTCAGGCGACGCCTGACTGCCCTCAGCCTTAGTCTGAGACAACTCTCCTATCCAGAACTCGAGCTCGGGGGATCATCTTGGGGGCAACCAACCAGCAGACTCCGTCTTCGCCGTCTGGCCAGCAACCGGCGCCGTCCTCGCCGGCTCCGCAGCCGACGGCCTCAAGCCAGCCGACGGCGCCGACATCGAATCAGCCGAGCCCGGTCGCCACGGGGCAAACGACGCTCGATCCGAGTTCCGGGTCGCTCGCCGGAATTGTCGCCCTGCAGGGACTCAACGCGGCCGCAACCGAGATCGCGCGCGCGGTGGCGGCCGTCATCGGAGAGAAGGGGTCGGCGCTGATCGTGGAGGACCGAGCACTCGGGCAGTCCGACGCGCCGCATGCCGAGATCACAACCCGCTTTGCTCTGTTCGAGCGACAGTTCGCCCATGCGCTCAGCGTCCTAGCGCCGCGACTCCCGGATCAAGGCAGGTCGGACGGGGGAGGGAGGGAAGATGAACGCTTCGTCGCCGGCGCGGAGGCGGGGATGGCCCTCGCGTCGAGTGCCGTCGGCCTTCTGACCGGCGTGATCGGGATGTTCAAGACCGATTACTCGGTCCAGGGGCGCACCGTGACCCTGAATTATGTGGCGCTGGCCGCGGCGGTCGCAAACAGGCTCATCGGCAACGGGCAAACGGTCGTGATCGATGGCTTACTTGACCTCGACGGGACGTCGACGCTCGAGACGCTCAACAGGTTGCTCGAGACCCGCGGGCAACTCGAGGCGTTGGTGGGCACCGTCAAGGCGGTGGCGATCGACCCCACCAGCGCCGAGATCGATGCCCTCAACGCGCGGATCAAGGCCGCCACCGATGTACGCGACAAGGCCGCCGAGGGTGCCACTCCCGACAAAGCCGGTAAGGCGGGGGCGTCCGCGCACGCGGCCGCCGCGTCCTGCGGCAGCGTGCCGGTCCAGCAGAGTGATCCGGACAAGCCGGACCCGGTCGCCGCCGCCGACAAGCTGATCGCCGAGCTGCGCGCCGAGCTCGCCGAGCTGCAGACGCCCGCCTACCTGAAGCTGAAGGCCGACATCGCCGCCATCACCGCGTTGATGGTCACGTTCGACGGATACCTGGCCGCGGCCTCGACGGTCCCAGCCGGCCAGAAGTACGCGCCGCTCGTTGCGGCGGCGATCCGCGACGTGTTGCAGACCGGCATCAGGGTCGGTGACGAGCAGGTTCCGATCAACCACGTTCTCTACCTCGAGGTGACCGGCGCAGGCGGGGACATGATCACACGGACGGGGCTGTTCAGCTCCAACCGGAGGGTGGGCCTGGTCGGAGCCGTGCAGGCCAGTTACCTCCTGATCGAGCGCAGCGGGCGCGTCTGCGCCAGCGACTCGATCGGGAGCTACTCGACCGCGACGTTCGACGTCAAGAACACGAAGCTCACCTGGCGCGGCTAGGCGTGAGCCCGCTCCGTCTGTTCCGGGTCCCCCAGCTCGTCGGCGCGGCGGAAGGCGGCGGTCGCCCCGGTCAGATCACCGCGCGATTGCATGAGTAGGCCGAGGTTGAGAGCCGCCTCGGCGCTGCCGCGCTGGGCGGCGCGGCCGAACGCGCTCTCGGCGGCATCGAGGTCGCCCTGCTCCGAGAGGAGCGAACCGAGGTTGAAGGCGCCGGTGGCGTCGCCGCGCTCATCGGCGCGGCGATAGGCGGCCTCCGCGCCGGCGACATCGCCGCGGCGCTCGAGGAGCACGCCGAGATTGGAGGCGGCGGCCGGATGTCCCAATCGGTCCGCACTGCCGTAATTGGCCTCAGCGGCCGCCAGATCGTCGGCCTCCACCAGGGCCCCAGCCAGTTCGAACGCCGCGGTCGCCTCGGTGACGGCCGGGTCGGAATCGGACCGGGCCACGGGAGCCGGCTCGGCCGGCGCGCCTGCCGCAGCTTGCGCACCCGCCGCCGGCTGCGCCCGCAGACGACCCCGCGTGACCCATCCCGCTCCGAAGACCGGCACGAGCAGGGCCACGAGCCAGGGCCAATTCAGGCCGCTCGGCCCCGATGGATCAACGCTCGCGCTCTGGCGAAGGGGAGTATCGACCGGGTGGCGTGATCGGTGCGGCTCCGGACGCCTCGCTGGTGACCGGCGCTGGACTCGATGAGCCGAGCCGATGGCCGGGACGCCGGAGATCGCCGAACCTTCATGTGCCTCATACGCGATCGAGTGCTCACCGGCTGCTGTCCCGTCCGCTGACCGCGACCCGCCGGTAGACGGGGATCCGGTGATGTCAGGCCCGGTTGAGGACGGAGGTGCAACACTGGCTCCTGAGGCCGGCCGAACGTGCGTCGATGTTGCCGGAGTGCTAGCCGACGGCGTGGGGTGCGGCACGGGGCGCGCCGGCACCGGCGGCGGCGTTGTCGAGCCGGGTGACATGGTCGTGGTCGAAATCGTCGTCGTCGGAGTCGCCGGCGTAGTCGGCGAGGCGCTCTGGGTGCTCGTCACCGGCGGGCTCACCGTCGAGCCGCTGGGGCTCGTCGGCGCTGTCGTGGTCACCGTGGACGGGATCGACACGGTCGGCACCGTCGGCATCGGTATCGGCGGAATCGAGAACGTCGGCACCACCGGAATCGGGATTGACGGGATCGTGATCGTGGGCAGCGGCACGGGCACGAAAGACATCGAGCCCGGCGTGTCGCTGGAGACGGCTACCGCAGAGCTCGCCAGCGGCTGCACCCCCAGGAACGCCTGCAGTAGGAGCGCCAGCAAGGAGGCCTTGAGGGCGATTCGCCTCGCTGGATGTCGCACCTTCCGCATCACAAGTAAGAGTCCTGAGCGCGACTCCAGATACGTGTCCTGTAGCGAAGGTGAGGTTCGTCTCACCCTTGGGTGGCTTTCCCCTGACTCCGGGGCGAGGGACTATGTCTTCAACGCCGAACCCGCCGATCACAACGAAGGCGACAGGCGGAAACCAACCGATTTGCCGAGGAGGATGAGATGAACCCCCAGATGACTTACCTGCTCGCCGCCCACCACGCCCGCGACCTTCGCCGCGACGCCGAGAAGCGGACCCGCGCTGCGACGCCGAGCGCGAACCGCGAGCGGTCTCGGACCTCGCTTCAGGTTCGGGGGACCTTCGGCCGGCCTTCACTTCTGCGCCGCCTGCGGCTGGCGTGAGCTTGGGCGGTCGGCGCACTGGCGAGCGGTGCGCCGGCCGATCGGTCAGCCAGCCGTGTCGGCTGCTCAGCGGAGGGCCGGAATCACTTCGGCCGCCAGTCGCTCGAGCTGCTCCGCGTCGTCGAGCATCGGGTTGAGCAGAATCAGCTCGGCACCCGCGCCTGCGACGGTGCGGATGCTCGCGACGCAGTCGTCGGCC
>Ga0335074_10011788_pt1 | contig 12236 bp, 7 predicted proteins | sample Lox_Sample_23_FD_206715 | JGI IMG/M metagenome (GOLD analysis project Ga0335074, IMG submission 206715) | Soil microbial communities from Loxahatchee National Wildlife Refuge, Florida, United States - Lox_Sample_2.3 | ecosystem: Environmental > Terrestrial > Soil > Wetlands | place: USA: Florida...
CCCGCTATTTCGACATGCGCCAGCCGTTCGTGCCGGTGGCGTACAATGTGTTCCGCTGGGCCGATGGCGCGGATTGGTACCGGGTGCTCAGGATGAATACGTTCATCGTGCGCACCTCCGCCCCGAACCCCTTGGCGCTTACCTCCATCTTGCGACGCGAAGTGTCGCGCGCCCGGCCGGACTTTTACGTCAGCAATATCCGCACCCAGAAGGAGCTGATCCGGATGCACACCCTGCGGGAGCGTTTGCTGGCGATGCTGGCGCTGTTCTTCGCGGCGGTGGCGCTATTGCTGGCGGGCCTGGGGATGTACGGAGTGCTGGACTACTCGGTCTTTTTGAGAAGACGCGAGATCGGTATTCGCATGGCCCTCGGGGCGCAAGCCGGCGACATTGCCCGCCGAATCGCGCTGGAGGTCCTGGCAATGCTGACGGCCGGCGCCGCTGCCGGTCTTGCGCTGGGCATGGCTTCGGCGCGGTACCTCGAAAGCATCCTGTTTCAGGTGAAGGCTACTGACGTGGAAGCGCTCGCGGTGCCTGCGCTGGCCCTGCTGGCGGCGGCGTTGCTGGCCGCCCTGCCAGCCCTGCTCCACGCGGTGCGCATCGATCCCGGCAAAGTGCTGCGCGCCGAATAGCGGCATGGGCGATCTTCACATGCCCAGGTATTTGCCCAGGGGTTCCCAATAGTGGGCGGTCCATCCGGCGGCCAGATGTTCGCCATCGCCTGACGGGAAGCCCGTGTGATCGAAAACGATCCGGGTGGAAGATCCCTGCGCGCTGAGCTCGAATTTCGCAATCGAGTAGACGCCCGGATTCCAATCAACCACCCGCCACGCCTGAACGATTCTGCGATTGGGCGTGAGCTCGATATGCCGGCCGATGATGTGGCCCCCGAACAGGGTGAACATGCCACCGGCTTGCGGGCTGATTGCGGTGGGCTGGCTGCCTAATGACATCGATTGGAGGGCCCCACTGAGCTGTACGACCTTGTCGAACTGTTTGGCATCGACGAGTGCTTCGTAGACGCGCGCGGGGGTCGCCGGAAAGACCGGCTCCTGGTGGATGGCTTCCGCGGTATGAGAGACTCCCTCGCCGGCGGCAGCCCATGCGCCTTTTGCGATCATGCCGACGCCACCCGAGATGGCGGCAGCCACCATCACCCGCCGGCGGGTGGCGCCTGCGAAGGTCATCCCCGGGTGCGTTCGATTATCCATAGGTTGCATTGAACCATGCGCACAAAATATGATCAAGGTCATCTTTTGAGGAGGTCCAGACATGCCGTATCCCAAAGGACATCGTGAGCAGGTCCGCAAACGGATTGTGGAGAGCGCCCGCCGGCTGTTCAATCGCCACGGATTCGAAGCCGTCTCAATCGATTCCATCATGGCCGACGCCGGCATGACCCATGGCGGATTTTATCAGTACTTTCACAGCAAGAGCGACCTCTACACCGAAGTGCTGGGCTGCTTCTTCACCGATCCGAACTGGAAGAACCGCTGGAAGGGCGTGCACCTCGACCTTGCCTCCGGCCCGGCCGGCCCGCAGATCGTGCGCGCGTACCTCTCCCGCCAGCACTTCGACGACGTGGAGAATTCCTGTCCCATGGTGGCGCTGCCAAATGAAGTGGCGCGCTGCGATGAGAGGGTCAAGGCAACCTTCGAAAACGTGTTCAAGGCGATGGTAGCCATGCTTGCCCGCGACATCGGGAACGCAAAGGCATCGGAAGAGACCGCCATGGCGATAGCGGCTCTCTGCATCGGCGGCATGGTGGTAGCGCGATCACTCAACGACAGTGGATTCAGCGACCGGCTGCGTGAGGCGGCGGCACAAGTTGCCCTGGAATTGGCGGGATGGGAATCGCCGATTCGGAAACCCCCGGCGCCCGGCCTCAGTCCCCGCCGGCCGCCTGCTCGGCAGGCTCGACCAGGGAAGGCGCCGGTGCGCCGTTGAAGTCCAGGCTGGCGGCCGGGTCCAGGGTGCCGTGCCAGCGGGTGAAGCAGTCTTTGACCACGCGATAGATGGCTGCCCGGTTGCTAGCCACCAGCTTGAGCCACGCCCCCACGCCCTTCTGCGGGAAATAGATTCCGCGAAAGAACAGGCGGGCTACCAGGTGGCTGATCTTGTAGGCCGCCGGCTCGTCGTCGATCCAATCCAATGCTTGCTCGAACGCGACGGGGCTGTAAGAGTTCGTCCAGGCGTATTGAACCTCTTCCTGCACCTGGGGGATCGAAATCTTCAAGGGCGTGTGAGCCATCCGGAACGGGGCGAATTCGAGCCAGTGCTTCGGCCTGGTCAGCCGGCCTTCTTTTTCCAGCCGGACGTACAAAGGCGTGGCCGGAAAGGGAGTGATCTGTCCGAAGACCGGCAGCCCCGGCGGCCATTTGCGGATCTCGGCCAGGGTGCGCTCGCCCACCCCGGGAGTGTCGTTGTCGAGCCCGAAGATGAACGACGTAATGGCGTAGACGTGGCGCCGCGCCAGACCCTCCAGCACGCGGGCGTAATCCGCCGGCTTATTGAAGCTCTTGTTGACGCTGGCCAGATTGGCGGGGTCGATGGACTCCATGCCGATGAAGATCCATTTGCCGCCCGAAGCTGGAATCAAATCGAGCAGCTCTTCGTCGCGCAGCAGGTTGGCGCTGATTTGCGCCACCCACGAAAGCTGCGCTCCGGCCGCAATGATGTCGCGCAGCAGCGACTTGGTGCGCTTCACGTTGATGGCGAAATTGTCGTCGACGAAGAAGACGGCCGCCTTGCCGCGGCTGTGGCGGGTGCGCTCTTTGATCCGCAGCATCTCCTCGACGATGCTGGCGTTGGTCCGGAAGCGGATCGAGTCGCCGAAAAAACCGGTCACGGTGCAGAACTCACACCCATAAGGACAGCCGCGCCCGGATTCAATGGGAATGATATGGAAGGTCTCCCACGCGAGACCCAAGTGCCGCATCGCCGGGAGCAGGAAGCCCGGTACGCGGTTGAACTGCCGCAAGTCCAGGGTCTCCCAGGGAATCGCCGGGTAATCCTGTAAGGTCGGCTTGCGCTCCTGGCCGAACGCGTCCACGGGAGCGTAAACCTCCTTCAGCTTGCCCGCGGCGGCGTCTTCCACGATGCGCGGCCAGGTCTGGTCCGCTTCGCCCAGCGCCAGCGCGTCCGTATGACGCGGTCCGCCATTCCGCCCAAGAGCTTCCTCGGGAACCTCGGTGACGTGCGGTCCACCCATGACGACGGGAATGCCGGCCGCGCGGAGGGCATCCGCCACCCGGTAGGCTTTGGCGATCATGCGCGTCATGGCGCCGATGCCCACCAGCCCGATCCGCTGGCTAAGCGCGAAACGAACCAGCTCCGCGTCGCTCATGGGTTGGGTGTTGCCGTCGATCAGAATCACCTGGTGGCCCGGCGGAGTCAGCGCCTGCAGCAGGAACATCCACAGGTGAGGCATGAAATTCTGCGTGATCCCGTTGTCGGGATTGTAAAGGAGGATCTTCATTGGATTGCCGGTCCCAGCGAATGCTCGCAGTCCCTTTCTCCGGCAAATCGCCCGCAAGCGTCGGATCAATGACGCAGATTCGTCCCAGACGGATTGAATGTCGGTAGAGTCATCTTATCACCGCGCACGCGCTGGGCACGAAAAAAAGTAGTTCATAAGAGCGGCCGCCGGGAGAAGAAAGTGGTCAAAATTGCTCAGCGCATTCCGTCGGACTGGTGGATGCGAGATGGGATTCCCGGTCACGGAGTAGGTCGACCCGTAACGACCGGCAGGAGCTGCCGCACGAGGGACGGTACTCGGCGGAGCGTCGACCTCACCACTAAAGCCGCCCTCTACGCCCGCGCCGCCGTCCCTGAATACCGGGTGCTGACCTCAGCCGCAGAACGGCGCCTACGGGCGCGTGGAGCATCTGGCCGAACACGAAACCGCAAACGCTTCTCATCTCCACCGTCTTAGGTTAGCCTTCGACCGTTCCAGCGGCCGCATTCCGCAAGCCCGCTTACGTCCCGCTCTGTTGCAATAACTTCGCCACCAGGCCCGTCCAGCCGGTTTGGTGGCTGGCGCCCAGGCCCGCGCCGGTGTCGCCGTTAAAGTACTCGTAGAAGAGCACCAGGTCGCGCCAATGCGGGTCGCTCTGGAAAATGCTTTCGCCGTCATAGACCGCGCGTTGGCCGTTTTCGTCCCTCAGGAAAATGCGCGCCAGGCGGCGCGAAATCTCGGCCGCCACTTCCCATAGGTTCATCCAGTGGCCGGAACCCACGGGGCACTCCACCTTATACTCGTCGCCCAGGTAGTGGTGGAAGCGCTGCAGCGATTCGATCAGCAGATAGTTCAACGGAAACCACACCGGACCGCGCCAATTGGAATTGCCTCCGAAGAGTCCGGTCTGCGATTCGCCGGGCTCGTAGCCTACGCTGTGCTCCGTGCCATCGCCGGTGAAGACGTAAGGGTGGCCGCGGTGCGCCCGCGACAGGCTGCGAATGCCGTAGGGCGAAAGAAATTCCTCTTCGTCCAACATGCGCCGCAGGATCAGACGAAGCTGGTCGGGGTCCACCAGCGAGAGCAGCCGCCGCTCGCCTTTGCCGGGCACCACCATCGACGCCACATTGTGGGTCAGGTCGTGGCGGTTGTCGATGAACCATTGCATGCGGGTTTTGAAGCCGGTCATCCGGTCCATCAGGCGCGGCTCCAGGGTCTCCACGGCGAACAGCGGAATCAGCCCCACAATCGACCGTACCTTGAGCGGCACGTGAGTGCCGTTGGGCATATGCAGAACGTCGTAGTAGAAACCGTCCGCGGCGTCCCACATCCCCGTGCCATCGCCATCCTCCCCCAGGTGGTTAATGGCGTTGGCGATGTACAGGAAGTGTTCCCAGAACTTGCTGGCCACGTCTTCATAAGCCGGGTCCGCGCGCGCCAGTTCCAGGGCGATGGCCATCAGGTTCAGGCTGTACATAGCCATCCAGCCGGTGCCATCGGCCTGCTCGATAAACTCACCGCTGGCGAGCGGCGCACTGCGGTTAAATACGCCGATGTTGTCCAGGCCCAGGAAGCCGCCCTGAAAAATGTTCTTGCCCTGCGCGTCCTTGCGGTTCACCCACCAGGTGAAATTGAGCAGCAGTTTATGAAACACGCGCTCCAGGAAAGCGCGGTCGGCCTTGCCGTGCCGCTTCTGGTCGATCTTGTAGACGCGCCAGGCGGCCCAGGCGTGCACCGGCGGGTTGACGTCGCCCAGGTTCCACTCGTACGCCGGTAACTGGCCGTTGGGATGTAAATACCACTCGCGCAGCATCAGCACAAGCTGCATCTTGGCGTATTCGGAATCGATCAGCGCCAGCGGCAGGCAGTGGAAGGCCAGGTCCCAGGCGGCATACCACGGGTACTCCCACTTGTCCGGCATGGAGATCACGTCGGAGTTGTACAGTTGGATCCACTCGTGGTTGCGGCCCTGCTTGCGCTCGGGGGGCGGCGGCGGGAAATTGGGGTCGCCGCTGAGCCAGTCGCGCACCACGTAGTGGTAATACTGCTTGGACCAAAGCATGCCTGCGAAGGCCTGGCGCATGACGGCGCCGCCATCCTCGCGCAGATCGCGCGGTATCACCGTGGCGTAGAAAGCTTCCGCCTCGCGAATGCGGTCGGCGAAGATCTGGTCGAAGGGCACGCCGAAGGCTTCTTCCAATGGACCGGAAGGTTGCGCATCGGTAAACCGCAGCCGCGCGATAGCGGACTGGCCCGGTTCAATCCGCCACACATAATGCGCCGCCGCCTTGCTACCCGAAAGCTGCGGATTGACCGCCTCGCGCTTGCCCTGGACCACGCACTGGCCGATGCCGTCTTTCACGAACGGCTCGCGATTGGGTATGTTCCACAGCGCCATGGCGTTGCTTTCGTTTTCCGTGAAGAGCAGTTCCGGCGCGCCTTCCGCCAGCAGCCACCGGTGGCCGTAGTAAGGTTCATCGATGGCAATCGCGCCGGGCGAAATCGCGCGCAACTCACCCCGCTCGTGGGTGTAACCCCACCGCCAGCGGTTGCGCAGCCACAGGGTGGGCAGCACGTGCAGGGTGGCGGTTTCCGGCCCGCGATTGAATGCCTCAATGCGCATCAGAACCTGGTCGGGGGACGCTTTGGCGTATTCCACGAAGACATCGAAGTAGCGGTTTTCGGCGAAGACGCCGGTGTCGAGCAGCTCGAATTCGGGGTCGGAGCGGCTGCGCCGCTGGTTCTCCTCCAGCAGTCGCGCGTAGGGAAACGCGGCCTGCGGATACTTATACAGGCACTTCATGTAGGAGTGCGTGGGTGTGTTGTCGAGATAGAAATAATATTCCTTGACGTCTTCCCCATGGTTGCCCTGTTTGCCGGTCAACCCGAAGAGACGCTCTTTCAGAATCGCGTCGCGGCCATTCCACAGTGCCAGAGCCAGGCAGATCCGCTGGTGGCGATCGCAAATGCCGGCCAGCCCGTCTTCATTCCACCGGTAAGTGCGCAGGTGCGCGTGTTCGAAGTGGAAATAGCGCCAGGCGTCGCCATCGGCGCTGTAGTCCTCGCGCACCGTGGCCCACGCGCGCTCCGCCAGAAACGGACCCCAGCGGTTCCAGTGGGCGCGCCGCCCGCGCATTTCTTCCACGCGGATCTGTTCGGGGTTCGAATGGTTGTTGGCCGGCATGGCTTATCCCATCATAGGCCGGTGGCCGCCGCCAGCCGCCATGCCGCCCGCGCCGTCACGCTCAGAGCACCATCAGCCGGTGGTCCACGCAATCCAGTTGGATGGCTTCGTAGACATGGTCCACCAGGTCGAACCCGTGTTTGGCCAGGAAGGGCAGGATGGAATAGAGGCGCTCCTGAAGGTGCCGTTCGGGATACAGCAGACCGCACAGCGAGGCCGCATCCTGAGCCGCGCGGGCATCCCGGCGCAAAGCTTCGCGCCCGGCTTTGCGCTCCACTTTATCGAGCTGATAGCGCATCTTGCGGGCGCTGCGCTCCAGCGCCACGGCGAGGGTCGGATCGAAGCTGGCCAGCTCGCGGCGCAGCCGGTCGATGGCGCCATCCACCGCGCTGGCCGCTTCGCCCATGGCCGTGGTCAGCGCCGGCGGCGCCAGCCGCGCGGCCACCCGCTCCCGCAGAGCGTCCTCGCCGTGGAAGAAATCCGCCAGAGAGAGGCCATAGCGGTGCAGGAGCTTCTCACTGTGGGTGTCGAGGAGGGTGAAGCCGGTGCGCGGAATGGCCAGCGGCATGCGGCCCAAAATCGCGTCGTAGAGCACCGCGGATTGCGCCAGGTAAGCCACCTCGGCCGGCCCGCCGATATAAGCCACCGTGGGCAGCATGGAATCCTGCACCACCGGCCGCAGCAAGGCGTTTGGCGAAAGCGACGCGGCGCGCGCGGCCAGCTCGGCTAGCGAAAAACGCCGCCCGTTGAGAATGTACTCGTCGCCATGCCGCCGCAGCGCCAGGCGCTTGCCGTTCTCCAGCAGGAAGAAGAAGGAAGTCTGCTCCTCCACATGAACCTGGGCGTGATAGCCGGCGGCGGCCAGTTGTTTGTTGCGCTCCAGTACCCGCGTGGTGAGTTCGGCGCCCCGCTCCACCGCGGCGGCCAGAGCGGGCGCGGCCAGTTCGCGGAAGACCGGCAGCATGGGGTCCACCTGCGGCACGTCGAAGCGCGCCAGGATGCGCCGCAGCAGTTCCGAAAAGGCCTGCCCCATGGTGTTGCCGGCGCGATAGGTCTCCTCCACCAGGTCGGCTACTTCCTCGCCGAACGGCAGGCCGTGCAACGCGGCCCGAAACTCGCGCAACGGCGGATTGGCCAGTGCTACCCCGCCCACCGGTTGGGCGCTGGCCGTGCGCCGCATTTCCAGCTTGATGGGAGTGTGGCGGCGGTCGAATACCCAGGCGTGATTGACCTCGGCGAAATCGTGGTCCTCGGTAGCCAGCCAGAACATCGGAACGGCAGGCAGGCCCTGCTCCGTCAGCCACTCGGCCAGCTTGATGGCATGCAGAACCTTATAAAGGGTGTAAGAAGGCCCGGAAAACAGCCCCACCTGTTGCCCCGTCACCACGGCCACGGTATCCGGTTGCGCCAGTTTCCGAAGCGCCTCGCCCTCCGGATTGCGCTCCCGTAGAGCCGCGACCAGGGCGCCGCGCTGCTCGGGGGTAAAGCGGATTGCCGCAGCCGCTTCGCGGAAATCGTCCAGGTCGCGGAGGGGATGCTGGTAAAAGTCGGATGTGCGGTCGGGATGATAGAGGACGTCTGCAAACAGGGCAGAAGTATGCGGAAGCTCGGTATGCCGGACGCAGGAACAGTGCATTACCAGGATCAGCTTACCAGATGATCGCGCGCGGAGGGAGGATTCGGGGAAACGTCCGGGGCGGGCCCATTCACCGCGGAGAATCGGAGGCTGCGGAAGACGCCTACCCCGCCGGCAGAATCCTGGAAATGTCGTTGTAAATCGTGAACACCAGAATTAACATGATGCACACAAATCCGACCTTGAACACCGCTTCTTTGACGTTCAGGCTGAGGTCGCGCTGCATCACCATCTCGATCAACAACATTAGGATGCCGCCGCCATCCAGGATCGGGATCGGCAGCAGGTTGACGATAGCCAGTTGCAGGCTCACCACCCCCATCCACATAAGGAAGACCGAGGGACCCTGGCGCGCGGCATCGCCGGTCTCAACCGCGATGCCGATGGGGCCGGCCAGGTTCTTGGTGGACATGCGCCGCTCCACCAGGCCCTTCAGCACCTCGCCCATCATCATGGCGCCTTTGGCGTTCTCGCGCACCGACGCACCGAGGGCATCGGGGAAGGAAAGCCGCGTGGTGATGAAATCCAGCTTCTGCTGCGGCACTACGCCGATCATCCAGCGGGCCGGCCCGTCGATCTTGGCGTACACCGGGCGCACCGTCACTTCATTGGTAACGCCATTGCGCTTGTACTGGATGCGGATGGGCTGGCCGCCGCTGTTCTTGGTCATCTCCTGAAACTTGATCTGCGAGTGGATGGGCTGGCCGTTGAGAGAAATGATCAGGTCGCCGCGCTTGAGACCCGCCTGGTCGGCCGGCATGCCGTGTTCCACATCGCTCAACTGGATCTGGCCGCGTTCATCCCAGCCCGCAAAACCGACCCCCGTACGATCGCTAAGGATGGGGGTGACCGTGGTATTGAAGGTCTTGCCGTTGCGCAGGATGGTGAGGTGCATGGGCCGGTAGGCGCTTTCCATCTCCTTCAGCCCGACGTCTTCCCAGGTGGGGTTGACTTTGCCGTCCATCTTGACGATGCGGTCGCCATCCGTGATGCCGGCCTTGGCGGCCGGGGAATCCGGCATCACGTGGCCGATCACGGCTTCCATATCGGCGTCCGAGACCTTCTGGTACTTCACCATGTACAGCCCGGTGAGGACGGCCACCGCCAGCACGATGTTCATGAAAGGACCGGCGAAGAGGATAATGAGACGCTGCCACCGCGGCTTGGAGAGCAGGTGCCGCGGGTCATCGCTGTGGGCCGCGGCGGTTCCCGGAGTGACGCCGTCACCGAACTGCTCGCCGGCCATTTTTACATAGCCGCCAAACGGAATCAGAGAGACTCGATAGTCGGTCTCGCCCCGGCGAAAACCGAACAGGCGAAGGCCGAAACCGAAGCTGAAGGCCTCCACCTTCACATCAAAGTAGCGGGCAGCCCAAAAATGTCCCAGCTCGTGGATGTTGATCATCACTCCGATCAGGACAAGCCACCACAAAATATTTTCAAAACCAGCCAGCATATGAATTTAAGCCGTAACGGCGCCGGCGCGGGCGGTTACCATCTCGCGCGCCAGGTTGCGAGCTTCCCCATCGATCTCCAGGATCTCCGCCACCGTCCGCGGCGAACGCGCCGGCATGCGCGCCAGCGTCTCCGAGACGACTTCGTAAATCGAGGGGAAGGCCATGCGTCCTTCCAGGAAAGCTTCGACTGCAATTTCGTCCGCCGCGTTCAGCACGCACGTGGCGGCTCCGCCGGCCCGCTGGCATTCGTAAGCCAGCCGGAGCAGCGGAAACTTGCCAAAATCGGGAGGCAGAAATTCCCATTTGCGAGCCTCCGTCCAATCGATCTTCGGCACCGGCGCCTCGGACCGTTCCGGATAGGTCAGCGCATACTGAATGGGCATGCGCATATCCGTCGCTGATATCTGCGCAAGTACGCTGCCATCGCTATACTCGATCATGGCGTGGACGGTGGACTGCGGGTGAATCACCACATCTACCTGGGAGGGTTGGAAGCCGAACAGCCAGCAGGCCTCGATCACCTCGAAACCCTTGTTCATTAGAGTGGCGCAGTCGATGGTGATGCGGTTGCCCATCCGCCAGGTGGGATGATTGAGCGCCTGGGCGGGAGTGACGAAGGCCAGGGCTTCCTTAGGCGTATTGCGGAACGGACCGCCCGAAGCGGTCAGAATCAGGCGCGAGACTTGTCCGCGATTGCCCGCGCGGAGGCATTGGTGCGCTCCGTTGTGTTCGCTATCCACCGGCACCAGTTCGGCGCCATATTGGCGCACTGCGTCCATTACCAACTGCCCGGCCGAAACGAGCACTTCCTTATTTGCCAACCCGACCCGCTTTCCGCGCACCACCGCCTGGTACGTGGCCTCCAAACCCGCCACTCCCACGATCGCCGAAATCACTGTATCCACTGCGCCGGCGATCGAAACCTGCACCCGCGCCGCATCGCCGGACGACAACTCCGGCCACGCCGCGCGCGGAAGCTGCAGACCGGTGAGCCTGCCGGATAGACGGTCCAAATCCGAGGAAGTCGCCAGCACCGCCACCTGGGGCCGGAATTCGGCAATCTGAGAGGCCAGCAAGGCGTCATTGTGGCCCGCCACCAGCGCGTACACCTGGTACAGGTGGCGATTGCGCCGCACGACGTCCAGAGTGTTGGTCCCGATGGAACCCGTAGATCCCAGGATGGTAAGCGTTTTCATCGCGTGCAGGCACTCCAACGGAGCACCCTGTGTCATAATATCACGCGCCACAAAGCCTCAATTTCAGCCTTTTCAGGCATTTCAGCGGGCGACCGGCCGCAATCGGCGGATACCCGGGACGGTCCCTACTGATCCACCCGGCCATCCGTCAAGGAAACCCACGCCAACACGGCCCGGCCACGCCTCGCTACGCCGCGTGCTTCGGCCCTGTACCTACGAGGTGAGTACCTCGCCAACCAAGCCGCCCCCGTGACCGCTGAATAACCCCGTGTCGCCACAATGCACAAAGCGGTCCGCTTGCCACAGCGCGAACGCCGGAACACGCCGGCTCCATTGAGGACGCGCCGTAAAGCCGTTGATCCTGATTTGCATCGGCAACTTTTTCCGATCCCGGCACCGGGGCAACTGCCGTGGAATTGTGCCAGTTCCACGAATCCCTGCTGCGCAATGGGGCGCGGCGGGTGACCGGCCTGTCCACCGCGGCCTCTACCATCACCATCGGCAGCTCGCGGAGCCGTGGGGCACTCCCTTGGGCCTGCGGCTCGCAGCCAAGGGCTGCCACAAAGGCCAGATCCGCCGTCGCAACTTCCGGAAGGAGCCGTTCCTAGAGCGAAGGCAACGTCATCGTTCGCCGAGCGCACCGCAACCTCTGCTCATTTTCTCTTTTTTTTTGGGAAGACCTCTAACCCTTTCGGGCGCCGGGGAGGATTGCTTCAGGGGTCTTTATTTTAGAGGTTAGTCTCGCTTTGGTGGGAGTTGCCTCCCCGGCTTACTTCCAATAATAGTAGATTCCGTTTTTGGAAGCAACAGAAATCTGTATTATTTTTTTTAGGATTTTACCTCGATCCCGGTAAAATCCTCTAACACCTTGATTGTAGAACAGATATCCTCTTCACCGTGGCCTGCCGCAATGGCCGTCTGGAAGAGCTGGCGCGTCAGTCCGGTCAAAACCAGTGGTACTCCTAGTTCTTTGCCGGACTCCAGCATGAGACCGACGTCCTTATCCATCCACTTCACCGCGAAGTTCGCCTGGAAATCGCGGCGCAGCACAAACGGCGCTTTGTACGAGATCAGGCCGCTCTTCGCGGCGCTATTGTCCAGGATCTCCAGCATCAGCTTGGGGTCGACTCCGCCCTTGGTCGCCAGCACCATGCCTTCATTAAAAGCCATTAAGATGTTGGACAGCACCAGGTTCTGGCTCAGTTTAGCCTGCAGGCCCATGCCCGGCCCGCCGCAATAATAAAGACGCTTGCCCATCACTTCGAGGTAAGGTTTCACCTTTTGAAACACCTCCTCCGGGCCGCCG
>Ga0335074_10011789_pt1 | contig 12236 bp, 10 predicted proteins | sample Lox_Sample_23_FD_206715 | JGI IMG/M metagenome (GOLD analysis project Ga0335074, IMG submission 206715) | Soil microbial communities from Loxahatchee National Wildlife Refuge, Florida, United States - Lox_Sample_2.3 | ecosystem: Environmental > Terrestrial > Soil > Wetlands | place: USA...
AGCGAACAGCCTGATCGAGGATGCTCTGATGAATGCAGGCCGCCCGAGATCGGTCTCCTGATGAATTTCAACAGTGTCGCTCTGAAGGATGGACCTGCGGCGCTTCATCGTATCAATAAGTACCTCGCTGATCTCAGACCCCTTGGGGGACCTCTGTGTCGATTCCAAACCGACATATGCATTCTGCTTCGTATAGATTCGTTAACCAATACGACCCAGGATCGCCGGCTGGTTCAGGTCCGTCCGACGCATGGCCCTTCCCGCCCCGCAAGCTGCCACCGTCACGCTGATCGGTGGTCAGTATTCCGTTGACACGGCACGTCCCCTGGCTAATGCCGGCGGCGGGCTGCCGGCCTTCGCGGTCACCGACCGGCGCGCCGGCCGCAGCGATCTCATGGCGGTGCAGGTTGAGCGCCGCTCTCCGCCGCGGGCGCAGGCGCTTCAGGCACTCGCCGAGCCGGTCGAGGGAATACTCAGTCCCCTCGCGTACGGCCCGGCGCCGGATGCGGCCGGCAATGGTGCCTATTACATCGTGGCGCCGGCGCCTCCCGGACCGGCGCTCGACGCCCGGCCTCGTGCTTGGTCCGAATCCGAGCTGCTGGAGCATGTTCTCCGCCCGGCGGCGCGTGCGCTCGAACGCTTGGCTTCGCGCGGTGTCACGCATCGGGCCATCCGGCCCAACAACGTGTTCCAGGCCGCTCCAGGTCAGCCGGTTGTGCTGGGGATGGCGTGGGCGGCCCCACCCGCCCTGCATCAGCCAGCGATTTCGGAGCCGCCCTATGTCGCGATGTGCGTGCCGGCCGGACGCGGCAACGGCACTATCAGCGACGACGTCTATGCGCTTGGCGTGCTGTTGCTCACGCTGGCGCTTGGTCGATCGGCACTGGCCGGACTGGACGACGAGGCGGTGGTGCGACGCAAGCTCGACCAGGGCTGCTTCGCCGCGTTGGTCGGAAACGGACGGCTGCCGCCGGTGATTGCGGATCTTGCCCGGGGGATGCTGGCCGACGATCCCGAGCACCGGCCGCTCCCGGCGCTGCTGACCGAGCCGTCCGCGGCGCGGGCACGCCGGGTCGCCTCGCGTCCCTCGCGACGGGCGTCCCGCCCACTGCAATTTGCCGGGCGACAGGCATGGAATGCGCGCTCGTTCGCTCATGCGCTCGCCTTGGCGCCCGATGCCGGCTTGCAGGCCTTGCGCAGCGGCGTGGTCGATGCCTGGCTGCGCCGCGACCTGGGCGATGTCGGCCTGGCCCTTCGCGTCGAGGAGATGATGCGGCCGCGGCCGGGAGACATACCGCGGGACAGCACGTCCGGTGACGCTTTTCAGGCAATGACAGTGGTGGCCGCAATCGATCCGCTCGCGCCGCTTTGCTGGCGAAGCGTCGCGTTGTGGCCGAGCGGGATCGGCCCGGCGCTGGCGGCCGGCGGGAACTCGCCGGGGCTCGACCAGCTGACGGAAATCGTTACCGCCGAAGCGATCGGGTCATGGGCGAGCTTGCACGCCGATCGCTGCGACGCCCCGACCCTACGGAGCGAGGCGCGCCAGCACCGCGTGTGGTTCGCCACGCGTGGGCCAAGCGGTGGCGTCGAGCGGCTGCTATACGCGCTCAACCCGTTGCTGCCATGCGCCAGTCCGTTGCTCGGGCGAAGCTGGGTGGCGCGGCTGCCCGATCTGTTACCTGCCTTGGAGCGCGCCGCGACCACCGTGGATCAGGCAACCAACCGGCCGATCGACCGGCACATTGCCGCTTTTGTCGCTGCCCGCTCGGAACGCCGCATGGAGGCGGAAATCGCCGCCCTCGGGCGCAGCGGCGAAGACGCGGCGGACGCCGAGCTGCGCCTGCTCGCCACGTTGCAGATGCGCCTCCATCCGGCGCCGTTGCCCGCGCTCGCCAAATGGACCACGACACGCTTCGACGAGCTGTTGGTCGGCTGGCGTAGCCGGGCGCGCCGCGAAAGGGTCACGGTGCGCCTGAAGGAACTCGCCGAGGCCGGTCAGCTTCCCGCGATCGTCCTGCTTCTTCAGGACGCAACGGAGCGGAGCGCGGACCGGCAGGAGGCGAACGCCGCCGCGATCGAGCTGGCTCGGCTGGATGGGGAGCTCGCCGCGTTGGTCAACAATGCGCCGGAGCGCGCCGCGCTGGCCCGGCGCTGGGGTCAGGAGCTGGCCGCCGGTATCGGCCTGCTGGGTGTCGTGGCAGCCTTGCTTGCGGCGGCTTTGGGTTGAGCCGATGAGCCAGGGCGTACGCGAGCGCGGATCCTCGTTGATCTGGGTGCAAGGCCTGGTGTGCGGCGCCTTGGTGGCTGTCGCCACGCCGCTGGCGCTGATGCTCGCCGTTCTGCTGGCGCCGGCGGCGGCCGCGGCATTGTTCGACCACCAGCCAGGCCGGCCAAGCGTGCGCGCCGTGCTGCTGTGCGGGATCAGCGCCTGCGTGGGTCCGTTACGCCGTCTATGGCTGGGCGAGCACACGATTGCCGCAAGCCTGGGGATCCTCGGCGGGCCGGGTGTGATAGCCCTTGCCTGGTCGGCGGCAGCGGGAGGTTGGATATTGGCCGAGCTCGCGCCGCTGGGCCTTTCTCTTGTACTGGAGGCAGCCAGCCGGGCGCAGGCGGTACGCCTGCGGGCGCGGCGGGAACGGTTGCTGGAGGAATGGCCGGGGCTCAAGGGGGAGTGATAAGTCGGGTCGCTGGCTTCCCGGCACCCTTCACCCGGTTCGCTTCGCGAACCGACCTCTCCCGCAGCGCGGGAGAGATGAAGGATCAGAAGCAGCGGACCTCGGCTTCGGCCTGGGCCTCGCGCAGTTCGCGAACAAGCTCGGCGGCGGGCGGCGCCTGGAACTCGTCGGCCAGATAACCTCCGACACCCTGACGCATGCGTAAAACCGTCTCGGCGTGCTGATACTGGTCGTACGGCAGAATGGAGGCGATCACATCCACCGAACAGGAGCAGCGCCGCAGCGCATCCTGGGTGCCGCCATTCACGGCCATGCAGGCCAGCACGTAATCGGCGCGCGCGGCCGTCGGATAGTCATCGAGGACGTTCGAATTATCCGGGGGTGCGGCAGCGATGGTAGCGAGGGCTAACAACGACAGCGCGGCGAGGGTGATCCATCTCATTGTCGTGTCCCGCGAAGTGGCGGCAACGCCGGGACGGGAGCCGACCCGGTCGCTTCCGGCAACCTAACGCACCGGCGCGGCATCTGCCTACCGGCGGACGGCTTCGGTCACGGCACTTGCCGGGATGGGCGGTGGTGGCGGAAGCTGGTGGCGAGGCAACAAGAACACGGAGGAAAGCCGATGGTCATCATCAGCGTCATCTATCCGGCCGGCGAAGGCGCCAGGTTCGACGTTGACTATTACCTGAAGTCGCATATGCCCCTGGCCAGCGCGCGCTGGAAAGACTATGGGCTGCGCGAGACGAAGGTGCTTCGCGGCAGCAGCGCGCCCGGCGGTGGCGCGGCGCCCTACTTGATCATGGCACTGCTGAGCTTCGATTCGGCCGCCGCGTTCGAGCAGGCGCTCGAACGACACGGGCAGGAGATCATCGGTGACGTTCCTAACTTTACGAACATACAGCCGATCATCCAGGTGAACGACGTACTGATGTGACACGACCAATCGTCATCCGCGGTCTGGACTTCGACGCGCGGTTGACGTTCATCGGAGCCCGACGGCCGGCGGCGGTTCAGGGTGACTCCTGAGCCCTGGCGGCACTATGGCGAAAGGCCCGACGCATGGCTCCGAACACCAGGCGGGTGTTCCACGTAAACGATCTGCCGGCTCCCGTCTTCGCCGAGATCATCGGCCGGCGTCCCGACGTTCAGCTCGATCGGCTGTTCAACGACAGCGCGGACGAGGCGGCGGAGCCGATCCTGGCGCAGGCGCACGCCTATCAGATCGGTGCCACACGGGACGAGCTGGCGGAGAAATATCACGGCACGGCAGTGCTGCTGGCGCGGACGCCGAACCTGCTGGCGATCTCCTCCAACGGTGCCGGCTACGACACGGTCGATGTGCCGGCGTGCACGGCGGCCGGTGTCGCGGTGGTGAACCAGACCGGAGGGAACAAGGAGGGCGTCGCCGAGCACGTACTGGCGATGGTGCTGGCGCTATCGAAACGGATCGGCGAGGCGGACCGCGCCGTGCGGCGGGAGAAGGGCGTCCGGCGGATCGACTATAAGGGGCACGACGTGGCCGGGCGCACGATCGGCATCATCGGGATCGGCAATATCGGCAGCCGTGTGGCGGAGCTGTGCCGCGGTTTGTTTCGCATGCGGGTGCTGGCATACGACCCTTATCTCTCGGCGGAGCAGATCACGGCGCGCGGGGCGGAGAAGGTCGAGCTGGATGAGCTGCTGCGGGATACGGACTATGTGTCGGTGAACTGCCCGCTGACGGCGGAGACGCGCGGAATGATCGGTGCCGCGGAATACGCGCTGATGCGGCCGGGTGGGTATTTCATCTCCACGGCGCGGGGCGGCATCCACGACGAGGCGGCTCTGGCCGAGGCGCTGGCGAGCGGACGAATCGCCGGCGCCGGATTGGATGTGTGGGAGAGGGAGCCGCCAGAGCCCGACCACCCGCTGCTGCGGTTCGACAACGTGCTGGCAAGCCCGCACACGGCGGGGGTGACGCATGAATCGCGGCACAACATGGGCCGGTTCGCGGCTGAACAGATGCTGGATATCCTGGATGGCAAACGCCCGCCGCGGCTGGTCAATCCGGAGGTCTGGCCGTTGTATCGCCAGCGGTTCGGGCGGATCCTGGGGTTCATGCCGGAGGCGTGAAGGCTTTCACCTTGTCCGGGCCTCGGGAGAGTTGGGTTCGCGAAGCGAATCGGGTGAGGGGGCCGGGCAAGGCGCACCGAACTTGGGCTAGAGCATTTTCGGGCCGGTCGAATCAGGAATGTGGACCTGGGCAAGGGCTTTCTCCTTGTCGAGGAATGAAGTCAGAGGCGGGGCGGCGCGAGCCAGTTGGCTGAGGCTTCGGCGGCGTTTATGGCCGGACCGGAGAGAAAGACGTGGATGACCGGCCTTGCCGGCCATGACGGATGGGGCCGGGCGTGGCGTCGTGGGTTAATTCGACGGGGTGCAATACTTCTCCCGCGGAGCGGGAGAGGTGGACTTGCGGGCTAGGCCGACAGGGCCTGCGGCTCGGTGCGCAGCCGTTTGACCATCAGCTTGTTCAGCGCGTGCACGTAGGCGCGAGCCGACGCGACGATGGTGTCGAGGTCGGCGCCCTGGCCATCGACAAGCTTGCCCTTCTCCTCCAGCCGGACGGTGGTCTTGGCCTGCGCGTCGGTGCCCTCGGTCACCGCGCCCACGGAGAACAGGACGAGGTTCGCTTCGTGCGGGAAGATCTCGCGGATCGCCTTGAAGGTCGCATCGATGGGGCCATCGCCGGTGGCGACGGCTCGCTTGATCACGCCATCCACCTCCAGCTCCAGGTCGGCGCGCTGGGGTGATTTCGAGCCGGCATGCACGTCGAGCGAAACGAAACGGACGCGCTCGTGGTCGCGCATCACTTCGTCATCGACCAGCGCCATGATGTCTTCGTCGTACACGACCTTCTTGCGGTCGGCGATTTCCTTGAAGCGGCGGAATGCGACGTTCAGATGGTTGTCGCCGATCTCGTAGCCCATCGAGCGCAGCTTGTCGCGGAACGCGGCGCGGCCGGAGTGCTTGCCCATTACTAGATTCGACTTGGTCCAGCCGACGCTCTCCGGCGTCATGATCTCGTAGGTGGCGGCGTTCTTCAGCACGCCGTCCTGGTGGATGCCGGCTTCATGGGCGAAGGCGTTGCGACCGACGATCGCCTTGTTGGGCTGCACGTCGAAACCAGTGATGGTGGCGAGCAGGCGCGAGACCTTGAGAATGTTGCGGGTCTTCACGTTGTTGGCGAAGCCCATGCGATCGTTGCGCACGCGGAGGGCCATGACGGCTTCTTCCAGCGAGGCGTTGCCGGCGCGCTCGCCGATGCCGTTGATGGTGGATTCCACTTGGCGGACGCCGGCGTTGATGGCGGCCAGCGTGTTGGCGACGGCGAGGCCCAGATCGTTGTGGTTGTGCGCGGAGAGCACGACCTTGTCGGCGCCGGGGACGCGCTCGCGGATCATGGTGAAGATGCGGTGCATGTCCTCAGGCAGCGCGTAGCCGACCGTGTCGGGGATGTTGATGGTCGTGGCGCCGGCCTTGATCGCGGCCTCGCAGCAACGGCAGAGGAAGTCGGGGTCGGTGCGGGTGCCGTCCTCGGCCGACCATTCGACGTCGTCGCTGAAGTTGCGGGCGAGCGTCACGCTGTCAGTGACAGCCTGGTGGACCGCTTCCGGCTCCATCCGCAGCTTATATTTCATGTGCAGCGCGCTGGTGCTGATGAAGCTGTGGATGCGCTTGCGCTTGGCGGATTTTACGGCTTCGGCGGCACGCAGGACGTCTTCCCGGCCGGAGCGGGCCAGGCCGCAGATGACCGGGGTGTCGTCGCGCTGGCCCAGGCTTTCGGCGATTGCCTTCACGCTGTCGAAATCCCCGGGCGAGGCGATCGGGAAGCCGGCTTCGATCACATCGACGCCAAGTTCGGCGAGCGCCTCGGCCATGCGGATCTTCTCGTTGATGTTCATCGAGAAGCCGGGCGACTGCTCGCCGTCGCGCAGCGTGGTGTCGAAGATGATGATGCGGTGGTCGTCCAGCTTGCCGAAGCTGGGATGTTCGATGGGCATTTGTGTCGGTCCTTCGGGGATGGAACACGCTCAGCCGTCAGGGGGTTTCCCCTGAGCGAATGCCGGCGGTCAGAACCCCGGCGGGACGCTCAGGGGCGGCTAAGTCGAAGGAGGAGGGCCAGCGGGGCGAGCCATGTCAGCACGCGCAGGCCTTTGCGCGCCGTGAGGCGGCCGGTTCGGAGGGCCAAGCAGATGCCGCAGCAGAGCATGAGGGTGCGTATAAGAGGTTTGGGGATGGAGCGCAATGGGGGTGGAAGGGAGGGCACCGTCAAACGGATCCGGCAGTTCGATGGCACGCCAGCTAATGCCCACGTCCGTGCGGTTAACAGGAATTCAAGATTCACCGCTGAGGCGCAGAATACGCAGAGGCTTTCACTTCGGCGCCTGAGCGGTGATTCTTCATGTCCCATGGCTGCCCCCCCGAGCGATCGAACGGTCAGCAGCGATGCTGCCTCCCATTGGGCATTGGCTTGATGTTTGTACGGTCGGCGGTCCGCGAAAATTAATGGGCCTACGGACTGAAGGACGAGGAATACCTCCGGCTCAAGGGTCCACTCCGGCATGCTTCCGCCGTTATGACCCCTCAAAAACGGGGAGCGCACTGTGCTTCGTCGCCAGCCAACGACCTGCCTGAGCTGACGAGCGGACAACCGATGTGCTACATAATCCGGAGAACATAATTATCTATCGACAGGGGTTGGAGAGGAAGGCAGGCTTTGCACGGGTTCTACATCGATGTCGGGGCGCATCATCCCTGGCATCTATCCAATACCTATAAACTGTATTGGCGTGGCTGCTGCGGCATCACCATTGAGCCGAACCCGGACGTCGCGGCTTTGTTTGCGCGTCGGCGACCACGGGACCTTCATCTCACCTGCGGGATCGCGAGGGAGCGCGCGGAACTGACCAGCTTCGACGGCGAGCAAGCCAATAGAATGGCCCAGCAGGTTGTTGAGCGGATCCGAGTGGCCTGCCTGCCACTTCAGGACGTAGTTGATCAGCACAGAACAGAGGGCGGCATCGATTTTGTGTCGGTAGATTGCGAAGGTCTCGATCTTGACGTGCTGTCCAGCCTGGACTGGACACGAGTCAGGCCGACCGCTGTTATTGTGGAGGATTTCGGGCAATTCACCAGGAACAAGGATGGTACAAGTCTTAAGTCCAATTCGTTTCGCAAGCTGTATTCAGTATCATCTACATTGATAGACGAGCGCTGGCGCGTGAGGAGGAGCATCGGGCTTCCTGTTGGGACGTTCACAACTCTGCGGGCTTATCTGAGGTAGCGGCGCAGGGTTGCACACGCTTGGATGACGGCATGATCTCCTGGCGGTTTTCTGACCGTGCGTCCCGTCAAGGTCCTGTTTGGACAGGCAGCCAAAAAAACGGCGACACCGGCGCAGGACCGAAAAGAAAGAAAGCTTTACCACTGAGGCACAAAGACACAGAGATTGACTCCAGATCCAGAGCACAAGGTGGCGGATTCGGTCTTTCAGCAGGACCGAAGTTCACGATCAGTCCCAGGCGGAGGCCGCTTAACAGTCGAGCGTCGTGGACCGGACGTGAATAGGGGATCGAGGCCTGCTTGAGTTCGGAACGCAAGCATTCCTCATAGGTAGAATCCTGGTCTGAGCTTACGATGAACCTCAACGGCATAGCCAGTGACCCGTTCCCTCAATGTACGCTGGTCTCACATGGTCGCCTCTGTGTCACTGTGGCCTGTCGTAAAGCTTTCTTTCTTAATAAGTCGCTACAGGCACCAGAGGTGCACCAGCACGCTCATTCGTCCACGGTCCGAAGATGACGATCACCGCCGCTATGACGCGCCAAAACTGCCCACACGAATCGCGGAAGTTTCCCTCAAATAGCTTGCGGGGACGGCGATTGTTTGATTAAATCAACGATGACGCCACCCGGCCCCTTCAACCTGCCAAAGTAGGGCCAGAAGCCCGGGCGGCCTCGATCACCATGTCGATATGCAATTGTGCAAGGTCCAGGTGGGGAAAGGTGGGGGGCTCGTCGGCATAGAAGGAGGATAGGTCGGTCCCCGCGAGCAAGACGGCTTGCGCACCATCCCGGTCAATAAGCTCGTGAGCCGCGGCTTCGAGAAAATTGAGCTCGGGATGCGTCCCTCGCTTCCCGTGGAGCGCGATGTCGTTGTACATTGCATGCACATCGTTGAGCATCGAAGGCTTGAGCGCAACATTTACGTGCGCGGGTATAGTCCCGAACACGCCCGTTTCCATGACCGCGCGATTGCCGAAGACGGCGACCCGATCGTACCCGGCCATCTTCAGCCGGATGGGAACGGCGTCAAGCACATTGACTATTGGTCCCCGGGCTATGCGCGTGATCTCGTCGATGGCCAAGTGAGGCGCGATGGGAGTGACTGCCACAAGCTCCGCGCCAGCATCGAACAATTCGTTGGCGATGGCCCCCAGGTATCGGCCGAGCCCCGGCTTGTCGCCCGCGCTGATACAAGCGAGAACAGTGTTCACGTCGGCGTGCGCGAGCACAAGTTCGAGGCGCCTTTGCTGCGTTGCATAGCGCCGTTGGATTTGGTCGTAATAGAAGACGCCTGCACGAAAGGCGAGGCCACCTATAAGGCCGATTTTCTTTGAATCCGCTGCCATTCGGTTCTGCTCCAAATCTGATTCACAGCGTCCGTTCACTGTGCCGAACGGAGCAAACTCCCGCCTGGCCGTCTGCCCCGCTGACGGCTGGCCTGGCAAACCTTCAGCCAAACTTAGGGTCATCCTGTCAGGCGGTTTGCGTAGACCCAGCTTGAACCCATGCGGTTGGTAGACCCTACGCTGATTTGAGCTGCCTCCTAAGCGTTTGGGATTGCTGAGGATTGTTGGTGGGCGCACAAGGACTCGAACCTTGGACCCGCTGATTAAGAGTCAGCTGCTCTACCAACTGAGCTATGCGCCCCCAAGCCGGGCGGGCGCTATAGCAGCCACCGGCCGTAGTTGGAACCCCTCCCCGACCACGCGGCCAGAGACGCTCGGCCCCGAATGTTGACACCTGACCGACCGCGGACTGGGATGCCGACAGCGGCCCAGGTGTCGTCGCGACAGAAGGATCGGTTCCCCATGAAGCTGCTCTATTTCAATGACTTCCGGCTTGGCCTCGTCAACGGCGATGGTGTGGTCGATGTCTCCGCTATCGTCCAGGACATCCCGCACACCGGTCCGCATGACCTGATGTCTGGCCTGATCGCCCGGTTCGAGCAGTACCGTGGCAAGCTGCAGCAGGCGGTGGCGAGCGGCGCCACCATCCCGCTCGCCGGACTTCGCGTCCGTCCGCCGTTGCCCAAACCGGGCAACATCGTTTGTATGGCGGTCAACTACATGGAGGACGGCACGCGGAAGGAGCCGGCTCCGCTCAACGCCTTCCACAAGGCACCCAGCGCCATCATCGGCGACGGCGACACCATGGTGCTGCCCGACGTGCCCGCCACCATTTTCGAAGGCGAAGCCGAGATGGCGGTAGTGATCGGCAAGCGCGCCGCGAATGTCCCGGCCGCCCGAGCCATGGAGCACGTGTTCGGCTACCTGAATTTCATCGACGGCTCTGCGCGCGGGCTGCCGCCACCCGGCAATGTGTTCTTCCAGATGAAGTCGCGCGACGGCTTCGCTCCGATCGGGCCGTGGTTGGTCACCGCCGATGAAGTGCCCGATCCGCATCACCTGTCCGTAAGGCTCTGGGTGAACGGCGAGATCAAGCAGAACTTCGACACCAGCGACATGGCGCACAAGATCCCGCGCTGCATCGAATGGGTCAGCTCGATCCACACCCTGGAACCGGGCGATATCCTTGCCACCGGCACCAACCACCGCGGCCTCAGCGCCTTCCAGGACGGCGATACGGTGGAGCTGGAGACCGAAGGGCTAGGCCGGCTGCACATCCGCATCCGTGACGAGTTGAAGCGGGCGTGGTCGCGGGAGACGCGGCTCGATCGGCAGAACAAGGGGTTCGACAGTCCAACCCCGCAGATCAGCGGCAAGTACGCCGCCGCGCGCTGATCACCAGAGGCGGGTCGCCCCGACCGCGCGCAGCACGTCCGCGGCGCGCGCCTGCCGCTTGGCGGTGAGCGCGCGTACTGACAGGACCAGCTTGCCGGCGGCGGCCTTCCGGTCGCGGTCCTGCTGCTCTTCCTCGCTCGCGCCGCGGCTGATCGTATGGGCGATGCCGCCCACGACCAGCCCGCCTGCGATCGCCGCTCCGGCAATCGCCGCCGCCGCAACCCCGGTGGCAGCCGTCGCTGTCGCCGCCGCCATAGCGCCGATCGCGCCGCCGACGCCGCTATGCAGCAAGCGCGACTGCTGGGCCTCGATGCCTGTATCTGGTTCCTTTGCCCCGGCCTCGGGCGTCGCGCGCTCCGGCGGAGGGTCGATCTCGGGCAGGCTGAGATCCGCGCGGTCGAAGCCGGCTGTCTCGAGCCGCTTGATCGCCTCGTTGAGGACGGCGCTGGTCGGCATCAACGCGAACACCGCCGGCGCCATCGTGCCGCCCGGCACGTTCGGATGTTCCTGGTCCCGGTCCATCTGCGGTTCCCTTAGCTGGTTCCGCTTGAACGCCCTCGCGAAGCGACCGTTGCGTCGTGCGGCGTCGCCGATTGACAGCGTTGGTGCACACGCTTTCTTTAACGGGACCGGAGGAAACCGCATGACCGACGCGACTCTGGCCGAGGCACCCCGGCCAGCCACTGACGCGCTCGACGGCAAGGCAATCGCCGAGCTGGCCGAGCAGCTCTCCCAGCTTTTGCGGCTGCGCACCCTGCCGATCGGCATGAAGCTGTTCGAGAACCTCGATGACATGGCGCGCGTGCCGGGGCTGCGTCGCCCGCCCAAGGGGCGCACCTTCTCCACATGCCAGCTCGTCACCCAGTCGCGCATGGCTGGTTTCACGCTCGGGATTACCACGGAGAACATTCCTGCTTTTTCGAGCTGCTCCAGCGTGATCGGGCTCGACGCGCCGGGCGAGATCTTCACGTCAGGTCGCAAGATGGAGGGGGTCTGGTTCGAGAACCGGGAGGCGGCCGCGGCGCATCAGGCGCAGATGCCGCGGGTGCCGCCTGGCCGATATCACGGGCTGGTGGTTTCGCCGCTGCGCACCGGCCGGCTCGACCCGCCGGATATCTGCCTGTTCTACGCCAATCCGGCGCAGATGATCCTGTTCATCAACGGGCTGCAGTGGCGCAACTACCGGCGCTACGATTTCAGCATCACCGGCGAGAGCGCCTGCGCAGATAGCTGGGGTCACGCGCTGAAAACGCGGGAGGTGAGCCTCTCGATCCCGTGCTACGCGGAACGGCGCTACGGGGCCGTGGCCGATGACGAACTGCTGATGGCCTGCCCGCCCGCAGACCTGGCGCGCGGCGTAACCGGCCTGCACGGCCTGTCCAAGGCCGGGCTGCGCTACCCGATCATGCCGTTCGGCCCGCAGGCCGAGCCTGCCGAGGGCATGGCCAAAAGCTACGCCGGCAAGAGCTGAGGAACAAAGTCGATGGACCTGCAAG
>Ga0335074_10011790_pt1 | contig 12236 bp, 10 predicted proteins | sample Lox_Sample_23_FD_206715 | JGI IMG/M metagenome (GOLD analysis project Ga0335074, IMG submission 206715) | Soil microbial communities from Loxahatchee National Wildlife Refuge, Florida, United States - Lox_Sample_2.3 | ecosystem: Environmental > Terrestrial > Soil > Wetlands | place: USA...
CTCGGCAAGCTCGCGGATCCGGCTTTTAGAGCAGATCGCGATCAGATGGAATCGGCTGATCGCGTGAAGATGCTCGCAAAACAAACACATAGAGCGGATTGCGTGAGCCCGTGCAAACGCAATTCGCTCTAGAGCGTGACGAGCGAAGGTGGAAGACCGCAGCCATGAATCCTGCGAGAACACACTGACCGAAAGCGGGGGGCGAGGCCGCCGCCCGCGCTTTCGCCTGTGAGCGCGATCCGGGCCGGGCGAAGCCGGAAGCGATCATCGGCGAGTTCATCTCCGGCGGAGGATCGCGCGATAGGGGGTGAGACGAATCCGGCCGAGGGTCGCGCGCTGCAGGGGCGAGCCTCTATTCGATCTTCCTCGAATTGTCGTTGACAGCGCACTACGTTCCGGTCTAATCCGAGTTTACTCGAAATATCGGAGCCAGCCTTGGACAGTGCTCAAGCCGTGCAAGCCCTCGCGGCACTTGCCCATGACACGCGCCTCGCGATCTTCCGCATGCTGGTCGAGCGCGGGCCGGAGGGTCTCTCCGCCGGGGTGATCGCCGAGCAGCTCGGCATGCCGCCATCCTCGCTGACCTTTCATGTGCAGCACCTGCACCGGGCGGACCTGATCACACAGCGCCGGCTGAGCCGCCAGCTCATCTATGCCGCCAACTTCGCCGCGATGAGCGGCCTGGTTGGATTCCTCACCGAGAATTGCTGCGGGCGCGGGGCCTCTGCGCCGGTTTGCCGGCCGGAAGCCGACAACGCGCCGCCGCGTGCCGGCAGACGTTCCGCCTGAGCGCAACGCGCCCAACGCCAAACCGCGAAGGAACAGACTCATGGACGCAACCGAGGTCAAGGAAATGGTCCGTGCCCGTTATGGCGGCATCGCGGCCGGCACAGTCCCGACCGCACCCGCCCCATCCTGCTGCGGCACATCGGCCGATATTTCGGCCGACGCCAAATCGATGCAGATGGGCTATTCGGCGGACGCGCTGGCGGATGTTCCCGAGGGCGCCAATCTCGGATTGGGCTGCGGCAACCCCCAAGCCATTGCCGCCGTGAAGCCCGGCGAGATCGTCATCGACCTCGGCAGCGGCGCCGGCTTCGATTGCCTGCTCGCCGCGAGAGGGGTCGGGCCGGAAGGCCGCGTGATCGGCGTCGATATGACGCATGAGATGCTGAAAAAGGCGCGCGGCAATGCTGCGCGCGTCGGCGCGGCCAATGTCGAATTCCGTCTTGGCGAAATCGAGCATCTGCCGGTCGCCGACAACACGGCCGACGTGATCCTGTCGAACTGCGTCATCAATCTGGTGCCGGACAAGGCGCAGGTATTCCGCGAGGCTTTCCGTGTCCTGAAACCGGGCGGGCGGCTCGCGATCTCCGATGTGGTGAACATCCGTGTGCTGACGCCTGAGCTTGCATCCGATCGTGCGCTTGTTTGCGGCTGCGTGGCCGGCGCGGCACCGGCACAGAGCCTCAGGGGCTGGCTTGAAGCGGCCGGCTTCCGCGACGTGCGGATCCACGTGAGGCCGGAAAGCCGCGACATGGTGGCGAGCTGGGCGCCGGGGCGCGGCATCGAGGATTATGTCGCCTCGGCAAACATCGAGGGGCGCAAGCCGCGCGAGGATGAACCCGCGTCCTGCTGCGCGCCGGGCTGCTGCGGGTGAGCCCCTTGCAGCAGCGCCCCTTCAACGTGTTGTTTCTCTGCACGGGCAACTCGGCACGGAGCATCTTCGCCGAGTGCCTGCTCCGCCAACTGGGCAAGGGCAAGTTTCAAGCCTTCAGCGCCGGCAGCTTTCCGACGGGCCAGGTGCATCCCTTTGCGCTCCGGCTGCTGGCAGAGCAAGGCTTTCCGACCGACACCCTGCGCTCGAAATCCTGGGACGAGTTCGCCCTGCCCGGGGCGCCCGTGATGGATTTCGTCTTCACCGTCTGCGACCAGGCGGCCGGCGAAGCCTGCCCCGTGTGGCCGGGACATCCCGTCACTTCCCATTGGGGCATCCCGGATCCCGCCGCGGTGGGCGGCACCGAAGCCGATCGCATGCTCGCCTTCCGCGAGGCATTCCGCATGCTGGAGCGGCGCATCAGGCTGTTTCTGGCTTTGCCGCTCGCCTCGCTCGACCGCATGGCGCTCAAGCGCGAAGTCGATGCGATTGGCCGCCTTCGCCCCGATACCGCCGCCCATGCCGCCGCCCGATACCGCTGAGGATCCGCATCATGAGCGAGACAACCCTCTCCGCGCACAGCAGGCCAGCGGCAAAGCCGGCGATGGGATTGTTCGAACGCTTCCTGACCGTGTGGGTGGCGCTCTGCATCATCGCCGGCATCATCCTCGGCGAAGGAATGGCGGGCGTCTTCCATGCGATCGGTGGCGCGACGGTCGCCGAGGTCAACCTGCCGGTCGCCGTGCTGGTGTGGCTGATGATCGTGCCGATGCTGCTGAAGATCGATCCCGCCGTGCTGCGCGAAGTCGGCAGGCATTGGCGCGGCATCGCCACCACCGTCGGCGTGAACTGGCTTGTCAAGCCGTTCTCCATGGCGCTGCTGGCCTGGGTCTTCATCGCGCGGCTGTTCCGGCCCTGGCTGCCGGCGGATCAGATCGCGAGCGACACGGCGGGGCTGATCCTGCTGGCCGCTGCGCCCTGCACCGCGATGGTGTTCGTCTGGTCGAACCTGGTTGACGGCGAGCCGCATTTCACGCTCAGCCAGGTGGCGCTGAACGACACCATCATGGTGATCGCATTCGCGCCGATCGTGGGCCTGCTGCTGGGCTTGTCCTCGATCGCCGTTCCCTGGGACACGCTCTTTCTTTCCGTGGCGCTCTACATCCTCGTGCCGGTCATCGTGGCGCAGCTCTGGCGGCGGATGCTGCTGCGGCGGGGTGGGCAGGCCGCCCTCGCGCGGACGCTGCATAGACTTGCGCCGCTGTCGCTCTGCGCGCTGCTGCTGACGCTCGTGCTGCTGTTCGGCCTGCAAGGCGAGCAAATCGTGCGGCATCCCGTCGTCATCGCGCTGCTCGCGGTGCCGATCGTCATCCAGGTGTATTTCAACGCGGGCCTTGCCTACTGGCTCAACCGGAGGCTCGGTGTCGCGTGGTGCGTGGCGGGACCGTCCGCCCTGATCGGCGCGAGCAATTTCTTTGAGCTGGCCGTGGCCACGGCCATTGCCTTGTTCGGCTTTCAGTCCGGCGCCGCCCTCGCGACCGTGGTCGGCGTCCTGGTGGAAGTGCCGGTCATGCTCTCGGTCGTCCATATCGTGCGTCGGTCCCGCGGCTGGTATGAAGGCGCCGCTGGGCGCTGAACCCATGGGACTGCGCGCCAGCGGGGCGTGAAGCCATCTTGGCGAGGGATTTGGGTCGGATCGAAAAGCGGGCCATCGCCGGGATATGGCGCCGGCCCTGACCCCGGTTCGCTCATCGGCGGGCCTTGGGGGTGCCGGGCGTCCGGAGCGAGCGAATTGCCCCGCCGAATCCGGGGATTCACCGGCCGGCTCCGGCATTTGTCTCAACCATGTTCGAGGTCCTTGAGGTAGGCGCAAAACATATCGGCCATGGCATCGGCATAGGCTTCGATCTCGGCGCGGGTTCGCGGGGTTTCCGAAAAGCGTTTTCCGACCTGGGTCAGCGTTGCCGTGATCAGCTCGCCGGCCAAAGCGCGTGACGATCCCGAAGCCTTCGGCAGCGCCTCCCGCATGAAGGCCTGGAGAGCGCGGGTTCCCGACGCTCTCGCCGCCCGCGCTTCGGGCGCGTCGCGATAAAGAGGGGCGGCGTCACCGAGCGCCACGCGCAGCGCCGCCTCATCGCATTCCGAGCGGATGAAGGCATGAACCAGGGCGCGCAGCCGTTCGTGCGGCGGCCTTCCGACATCGGCGAGGATGGCGCGCAAGAGCTCGCTCGTCTGCCGCCATTCGTCGCTCTGGAGCCGGAACAGGATCGCCGCCTTGTTGGGGAAATACTGATAGAGCGATCCGACGCTGACGCCCGCTTTCTCCGCGACCCGCGCGGTGGTGAAGCGTTGCGCGCCTTCCTGCGCCAAAACCTGAACCGCGGCCTCCAGCACCGCGGCGACGAGGCCGGCCGAGCGGGCCTGCCTGGGCTCTTTTCGCGAGGAAATCGAGGCGCTTCGGCGATCGGTCATGGCGGCGCGCGGCAATGCGAATAGGAAACATGACGGATTGGTCGTATTTCTGGTCCGGCGCAAGGACGCGCCCCTCTCGGACCGGAGACCTTCATGAACACCCTATCGACGCACCTGGCCATCACCCCGCTTGCGCCCCTGCTGGACCGCCTGTTCGAAGAGGCGGATGCGGCGTCGCCGGCGACAAGCCCCGCAATGGCGGCTCTCTCCGCCGAGGAGCGGAGGCGTTTGATGCGGAGCAAGACCGATTACCGCGACTTCTACGGGCGGCTGAAGGATTTTCCGGTTCCCGTCTCGCGCGAGACCGGCGTGCTGCTCTACATGCTGGCGCGCGGCAGCCGCGCGCGGACGATCGTCGAGTTCGGGACCTCGTTCGGCATCTCGACCCTCCATCTCGCCGCGGCACTCCGCGACAATGGCGGCGGCCGCCTGATCACCAGCGAGTTCGTGCCGTCCAAGGCGGCGCGCGCGCGGGAAAACCTGACGGAAGGCGGGCTCATCGATCTCGTGGAGATCCGGGAGGGAGACGCCCTGCAGACGCTGAGCGCCGATCTTCCCGCAAGGATCGATCTCGTTCTGCTCGATGGCGCCAAGGGGCTCTATCCCGAAATCCTGAGCCTGCTCGAAAGAAATCTCAGGCCGGGCGCGTTCGTCGTCGCCGACAACGCCGATGAGAGCCCGGACTATCTGGCGCGCGTGCGCTCGCCGGCAGAGGGATACATCTCCACGTCCTTCGGCGAGGATGTCGAGCTTTCCATGCGGATCGGCTGATCCCGCAGCCGGCGCGCGGTTCGCGGCGCCCGGTTCGCGGCGCAAAGGGAAACCCGCGACAATGAACACGGCCCTGATGCTCCCGCTGTTCCTCGCGCTCCTTGCGCTGACGGCGTTCTTCAACCTGGCCGAGATGGCATTGGTCGCGGCGCGCGCCTCGATTCTGGAGAGGGAAGCGAACGCCAGGGCGGCGGAAACCGTCCTGGCCCTCAAGCGGCGGCCCGGCCTTTTCCTGGCGGCGATCCGGGCCGGAGACCTCGTCACCGATCTCCTGATCGGCGCCTTCGTCGTGACCTGGATCGAGGGCCTGATCCGGGCCGGACTGGCCGGACTTCCCGCCATCGGCCGTTATGAAGCGGGCATCGCCGTTCTTGGCGCGTTCGCCGCCGTTTCCTACATCGTGCTGGTCTTCGCCGATCTGGCGCCCAAGAGCATCGCGCTCGGCGCGCCGGAGCGAGCGGCGATGCTGATCGCCTCTCCGCTGCGTCTTCTGATCCTTGTGGCGCGGCCGTTCCTTGCCGCGCTCGAAGGCTCCAACAGCCTTGTCCTGCGGCTCCTCGGCATACGCAGGCAGAGCGAGGACCGGGTCACCCAGGAGGAGATCCGTCGCGTGCTGTCGGAAGGGTTGAGCGCGGGCGCCCTGCTCTCCTTCGAACGCTTGATGATGGACCGGGTGCTCGATCTCGATCATCGCTCCGTCCGCACCGTGATGACGGGGCGAAGACACATCGAGTTTCTTGCCTGCCGCCCTCGAAGCGCGCCGGCTGCCGCGACGGATTTCGGAAACGGGATGCCCGCAACCGAAATGGATGGGGAGAGGCTGAGGGAAGCCGTTCTCGGCGCCAGGGCGTCGCGGCTGCTCGTGGCGGAAGAGGGCGATCTCGAGAGGCTGGTCGGCATCGTCTCACGCGCGGATGTGCTGGCGGCACTCGCGCGCGGCGAGGCCATCGATCTCGCGGCCCAAACCGTCCCGCCCACCTATGTGCCGGAGAATGCCAGTGTCCTCGGTGTCCTCGAAATCTTGAAGTCGGCGCCCGGCCATATGGTCATCGTCGTCGACGAGCTCGGATCCGTTGTCGGACTCGCAACACTCGCCGACGTGCTCGAGGCCGTGGCCGGCGAAGTTGCGAGGCACGAAGGCTCGCCGCTCTGGATGGAGGCCGGCCATCTCAGCCCTGAGGCCGACGGAAGCTGCATCGTCTCCGGGAGCGAGCCGGTCGACGACGTCGCGGAGATCGTTCCGCTCACCGCGCCGACCGCTCGCGGCTACAAGACGATGGCGGGTCTCGTCATCGACCGGCTCCGGCGCATTCCTTGCGAAGGCGACACGGTCGATCTGCCCGCCCTCACGATCGAGGTCGTCAGCGTCCGGCGCGGAGCCGTGAAGACGCTGAAGCTCGTTCCCAGGGAGCAGCCTTTCAGGTGAGGTGCGCGCGGAGGAAGGCGCAGGCCTCGGCGAGCGCTCGGGGAAGAAGAGATGCCAGCCATGGAACATTTCGGGCCAGATCTGAAGCGTGGTGCGCACATTCGCCGCGCCGGCGACGGCGGCGAGGCGGAGCGAATCATCGAGCAGCGTTTCCGCCGCGCCGACCTGGATGAGCGTGGGCGGCAGGCCGCCGAGATCGGCGTGGATGGGCGAGACGAGGGGCGCGCGCGGGTCCGTGCCGGCGAGATAGGCGGCGGCGAGCTCCTGCAAATAAGGTTTCTGGATCACCGGATCGACGGCGGATCTGGTCTGCATGGTGGCGCCGCGCATTTCGAGATCGGTCCAGGGCGAGGCGAGCCAGACGGCGGCGGGAAGGGCGAGGCCCGCATCGCGGAGCGAGATGAGGGTGGCGAGCGCGAGGCCGCCGCCCGCGCTTTCGCCCGCGAGCGCGATGCGGGCGGGGGCGAAGCCGGAGGCGAGGAGAAAGCGATAGGCGGCGAGGCTGTCCTCGAGCGCGGCGGGGAACGGGTGCTCGGGCGCGAGGCGGTAGTGGAGCGCGAGGGTGCGGGCACGGGCCTGGCGGCCGGCCTCCGCGATCATGTGGCGGTGGCTTGCGAGGGAGCCGGAGATGTAGCCGCCGCCATGGAGGAAGAGGATGACGCGGGAAGGATCGGCCGCCTCTGTTGCCGTCCATTCGGCGGGGGCGCCGACGGGGGCATCAAGGGGGATGCCGGCGGCAGGGACCGGCTCGACACGGAGATCGGGCGGAAGGGCATACTGGGCGCCGAGCGCATCGAGGCGGGCGCGGCGTTCGGCGAGGCCGGCGGGGCGGGGGCTGGCTGCGAGGCGGGCGCGGATCGTTTCGAGTTCGGTGTTGGGCATGAGAGCGGCTCCGGGCGGGTTGCTGGCTGTAAAGAAGGTCCCCCCCGGCGTTAGAGCAGATCGCGATCAGTCGGAATCGGCTGATCGCGTGAAGATGCTCGCAAAACAAACACATTGAGCGGATTGCGTGAGCCCGTGTAAACGCAATTCGCTTTCTGTGGCAAGCACACCTGATCACCCCGCGGACGCAAGCCGATTCGGATTCCGGGGACTCTTGCGGAACCTCTCGACGGGCTCGAGCACCCGTCATTCGGCTCCGATACGGGCGCCTTTCCCGGCCACCGAGGGCTTCATGACCAGCACCACAGGCACGAGCACGAGCATCACGACGGCCAACACCCAAAAGACATCGAAATAGGCAAGGGCGGAGGCTTGCTGCTGGCGCAGGTTCTCGAGCGCTTGCAGGGCGAGCTGATGCGCGGCGACGGGATCGGCGGTTTGCCGGGAGAAGAGGTGCTGGGCCCGATCGAGGAAGGAATTGGTGGCCGGATCGAGGGGATTGAGAGATTCGACGAGCCGGAGGCTGTGGAACTGATCGCGGCGCTCCTGAAGTGTCTGCGCCAACGACGTTCCGACACTGCCGCCCTCGTTGCGCAGGAGGCTCAACAAGCCGACGGCCGCTCCGCGCAGCTCCAGCGGAATGTAGAGATAGGCCGCGACATTCGCCGGGGCAAAGCATATCGCAAGCCCCACGACCAACACCACCCGAGGCCAGACGACCTGGCCCGGGCCGATATCCAGATTCATCTGCGACATCCAATAATTGCCCGCGGCCATGGTCAGCAGGCCGGCGACCATCACCCACCGCGCGTCCGTGCCCCGGCCAAGCGTGCGGCCCACGAAGGGCATTGCGACGACGGCGAAGAATCCCGCCGGCGACATGACCAATCCCGCGCGCAGCGCATCATAGCCGAACAGGGACTGCAGCAGGCCGGGCAATGAAGTGCTGGCGCCGTACAGCACCGCGTAAGCGAAAAAGATGACAATGCAGCACGCGCTGAAGTTCCGCTCCCCCAATGCGCGGAGATTGACCACGGGATTGGGATGGCGCAACTCCCAGATGACCAGGGCGATCAGCCCCGCAAAGAAGAGCGCCGCGAGCGTCTGGACACGCCAGAATGGGTCGCCCAGCCAGTCCCATTCCTGTCCCTTGCTGAGCATCACTTCCCAGCAGACGATGACGATGACCAGCAGCGACAGGCCGATCGAGTCGAAGTGGAACGGCCGCTTCCTCAATTCCGCGCGCTGCGCCACGAGATAGTCCGGATCACGGAGCAGGGCATAACATCCGCCGAGCGCCAAGAGACCAACCGGGACGTTGAGGAAGAACACCCACCGCCACGAGTAGCTGTCCGTGATCCAGCCGCCGAGGGTGGGGCCGACGACCGGCGCGATCAGGGCGGCGAAGCCGAACAGCGTCATCGCCATGCCTTGCTTCTCCGCCGGGAAGGCGTCCAGCAGCACCGCCTGGCTGCTTGGCTGAAGCCCGCCGCCCGCCAGGCCCTGGAGCACGCGGAAAAAGATCAGCTGAGTGAGGCTGGTGGCGATTCCACAGAGTCCGGAGGCGAGGGTGAAGACGGCGATCGACAGCAGAAAGTAGTTGCGGCGACCAAGATGTGCCGCCAACCAGCCGGTGATCGGCAGGATGATGGCGTTGGCGGCCAGGTAGCTGGTGATGACCCATTCGCCGTCATCGACCGTTGCGGACAAGCCGCCGGCAATGTAGCGCAACGCCACGACCGCGATCGTGGTATCGAGCACCTCCATGAAGGTTGGCACCACGACGATGGCGGCCACCAGCCAGGGGTTTGCTCCGACGCGCGACCCTGGGGGCGATCCGGGGCGCGATCCGGGGAGCGAAGGCGAAAGTGCCGCGTCCGTCATCGCTTGGCGACCGACGCGCTCGCAACCGAGCCAGGGGCTGGCGATTGCGGCGCGTAGGTCTGGAGAAACCTGCCGGCATCGGGTCCCGTCGGCGGCTTGTGGATGTAGACGTACGGAACAACCGAGGCGCCATAGAACAGCGGGTATTTTTCCGGGTCGTAGTCCTCGACGTCAATCCGAACCGGCAGCCGCTGCACCACCTTGACGAAATTGCCGGTCGCGTTCTGCGGCGGCAGCAGCGCGAGCGTTGATCCGGTCCCCATCGTAAAACCCGAGATGCGGCCCTTGAATACGTGGCTGTCGCCGTAGATGTCCACGTAGAGATCGGCAGGCTGGCCGATGCGCAAGTCGCGCAGCTGCGTCTCCTTGAAATTGGCGTCAACCCAAATGTCGCGAAGCGAGCGGATCACCATAAGGCTCTGCCCGACTTGAACGTAATCTCCGGGATTGACATTGCGGCTGGTCACGACGCCGTCGATCTCCGCGACGATGACGCAGTACCGGAGGTTCAGCTCGGCCTCGGCGAGATTGCGCTCCGCCGCTTCGAGCTTTGCCTCCGCCTCCCTCACGTCCGGCGCATCCGCCGCGTACCGGGCGAAGGTGAGGTCGATGTCGCCCAGCTTCTGAAACTGATCGAGCATCTGCGTCGGCGTCTGATCGTAGGAATGCATGACGCCCAGTTGAGCCGCGCTCTGAATGAGGTCTGCTTGCGCCTCGCGGACGGAAGAGAAGGTCTGATCGATATCGGGCGGCACCGAAGCGAGACCGGCTTGTTCGGATACCGCCGGAAGCCCCAAGGAGGCACGGATTTGGTACACTTCGGCCAGCGCCTGGGTGACCTGCGCCCGCGCGGTCAGCAACGCCGCTTGTCGCCGGTCGTAATCCGACTGGCTCACGGTACCCGTCGCCACCAACTTGCTTGCCCGTTCGAAATCCACCTGGGCGAGCGCCAGCTCCGCGGTGCTCTTGTCGAACGCGGCAACCCGGGCACGCAGGAGGGCGACCTGGTTATCGACCTCCTCGATGGCGTTCTGCAATCTGAAGCGCCGGCTTCTGGCTTCCGCTTCAATGCCGCGGGCCGCAGCCGTGGCCAGGAGCAGGTTCGCCTTCGCAGTATCGACGGCCGCTTCGGCCACGGCGACGGCGTCCTGATAGGGCTTTTTGTCCAGCTCAACCAGGATGTCTCCCTTGCGCACGCGGTTGTTGTCGTCCACCAGGACCCGGGCAACCTGGCCGGGGACGCGCGCGGCAACGAATGTCACGTGGCCGTCCACGTATGCATCGTCCGTCGAAACGGTGTTGAGCATCTCCTCGACCCATGGGATGCCGAACACGACGAGAAGCACCAGGACAGCAGCGCTGAGCGCGCCCGCCAGAAGCTTTCGTTTCAGCGCGGCCTTTCGGGCCTCCTGCGGCGCGGGTTGGGATTCCGGCGGTGGCTGCCCGGATTTCACGTCGCGGGCCGCCGAAGCCTCTTCATTCGCTGTCGGCCGCGCGCCGCTCGAACCCGGCTTGTCGCTTTGCTCGGTCATGTCGGACACCCGTTGCAAGGGCGCGAAACGGACGGCGTTGAATGGCGACCCGCCACCTTGAATGGAAAGATACCATGGCCGCCCGTGGGAGTCGTCGGATTCCCCGCGGGAATCCCCGAAGCAGCAAGCGGCCCGCGGCGTGCCCGCTGGCCCGGACCGCAGGTCACGAGGTCATCCGCCCGCCACGCCACCATGAAGTCGGCGCACGGGGAGAGGATGCGGCGGGCGAAGCAGGACAGGAAGGCTTGATTGCGAAGGCGCACAGGTCGCGCTATCCGCCTCGCTATCGACGAGAGGCGGGAGGGACACCATGCGGATCACCGGTTTCGGGATCGCGGCCTCGGCACTGCTTGCGACCCGGCTCATCCTGCTCCCGGCGCAGGCGGAGACCGCTCCGGCCGCGTCCGCAAGCTGGCCGCACACGATCACCGAGCCTGCGGGAAGCGTCACCGTCTATCAGCCGCAGGCGGTTTCCTGGCCCGATCGCGGGCGCCTGACGGCACGCGCCGCCATCGCGATCATGCAAGCGGGGCAGACCAAGCCGATCCTCGGCACGATCGAGGTTTCGCTCGCCACCAAGACCGACACAAAGGCGGGGATCGTCGCGCTCTCCGACCCGACGCTCCTCGCCACCCATTTCCCCTCGCTCGACACCGGGGCGGCGGCCGCGCTCCAGGCGAAGATCAGCGCCGCCCTGCCCCGCCTCGCGACGCGCCCGGTCCCGCTCGAAACGGTGCTGCTCAGCCTCGGCCGGGTGCCGGCGAGCGAAGTTACCGTGAACAACGACCCGCCGACGATCTTCTATGCCAACCGGCCGGCGAGCCTTGTCATCTTCGACGGCGCGCCGGTGATGGCGCCCATCGGCAACACGGGCCTCAGCTTCGCGGTCAACACCAACTGGGACGTGTTCGCCGACAACGGCACCTGGTACCTGCTGAACAACGGCGTCTGGCTCTCCGCCCCGGCGGCCACCGGTCCCTATGCCCCGGTCGCGACCCTGCCGGCCGCCTTCAGCGCCCTGCCCGACACTGCGAGCTTCAGCGCCGCGCGCAAATCCATCCCGCCGCACGCGCCGCCCCCGCCCGACCAGGTGCCGAAAATCTTCGTCAGCACCAGCCCCGCGGAGATCATCGTCATCACCGGGCCGCCGCAATTCTCCCCCGTTGCCGGCACCGGGCTGCTGCGGGTCACCAACACTGCGAGCACGCTCTTCTTCGATCCGGGCGAGGGGCGTTTCTATGTGCTCCTCTCCGGCCGCTGGTTCGCCTCCGCCGGGCTCGACGGGCCCTGGAGCTTCGCCACCAATGACCTGCCGGCGGATTTCTCCCTGATCTCGCCGGGCGGCGACGAAGGCGCGGTTCTCGCTTCCGTTCCCGGAACCGTTCAGGCCGAGGAAGCCGTGCTCAAAGCCTCCATCCCGACCACCGCGACGCTTCCGCGCGCGGGGACCACGCCGGCCGTGAGCTATTCGGGACCGCCCAAATTCGTCCCGATCCCCGGCACCGCGATCCTCTATGCCGTCAACACCGATGCGCAGGTCCTCAAGATCGGCGAGAAATACTATGCCTGCGAGAACGGCGCCTGGTTCGTCGCCGTCGCGCCGACCGGGCCC
>Ga0335074_10011791_pt1 | contig 12235 bp, 13 predicted proteins | sample Lox_Sample_23_FD_206715 | JGI IMG/M metagenome (GOLD analysis project Ga0335074, IMG submission 206715) | Soil microbial communities from Loxahatchee National Wildlife Refuge, Florida, United States - Lox_Sample_2.3 | ecosystem: Environmental > Terrestrial > Soil > Wetlands | place: USA...
GCTAACTGTAAAAGCTGGATATCTCGCGATGTAGCCTTCCTAATTTGAAACAATTACTGCACCTGTATTGTGTCTGCGATAACCTTCTACCTGTTTCTCCATACTTCCCCATCTTTCCCCATTCTTGCGTCTACGCTCCATACTTCGGCATCTTGCGATATCCCCCGCAGATGTGGTTTCCCCGCAAATTCAGCCCCAGATGACTGGATCAAGTGCTTCATTGACCGTGTGGAGATCATGGCGCACGTTTCTGTCAATTCTATTAGTCGTCAACAGATGGCAAATGCCTCCTGCCCCGCGTTTCGCGGGGGGTTCCCGACGGAATCTAGCGAAGGCAAAGACACGAGGCGGCATCTTCCGGTGGGTGTGTGGGTATCGAGGAGACGGCAGTTTTGGATGTGCTCCAGCATCCTCCCATTGGGTCGCTCATCGATGGAATGCATTCTTCACTAATTGGTGGAGATCTCTCCGTGGACCCGGTTCTCCCGGTGGGGGTGGCAATTTAAATGTGTGGGGAAACAGCAAAAGCTGCAAAAGTAATGCAAATAAGGCAAATAAAGTAAGTGTGGGGTCGTCGCAATGTCATAAGTGAGATACAGGGCCCCCATCTGAAGGAGATTCCCGTCTTGCTGACATTCTCTTGCCCTCCAATCGGCAAGTTCGGGTATTTGGTATGGTGGCTATGTTTTGCTGAGATGACTCGCGTGCGGGCACAGTCAAAACGAGTGCCCTCGTTGGGGAATGGTAGCGGCACTCTACCCTTCGGAAGTACTCTCCGATGATGAAGTCGCTGTACGGGTATCTGAATACGGGATATCATTCAGTCACTACTACTTTGAGATCGCAGTTTCAGATTTCTACAATATTTGGATCTTAGTACCGTAAATATCGCAAGTTATCCTCCTTTTCTTGCTTGTTCTATCGTTCAACCATCGCGTACCTTCATTGAAAGCAATTCTGTTCTCGAAAATCCAAAAGGGAATGTGCTGTTTTGGCCATTTGAATATAGTTAAATACTGAAAGTACCTTCGACTCCTCAAATAGAGGCACTTCCCACTTGTCTTTATCTGATAATGTGGCATCTTCTCCACTCAAAGAGCATCTCCTCTTTCTTTCAACAGAGCACAATCTTGGGAATCAGGAATTTCATGCGAGAACTTGTTATCGCCAGAAATGCTCATTGTAAATCTGATCGGTCTTCATGGGCCTGAGAAATATGCAATACGCGACTGAAAGCAATCCATTCTGGAGTGTCGTAAGCCAATTTCCTGACTCCCGTGGATAAATATTTCTTGCCCTGCTTTTTGATGATTATGTCCTTTCGAGGTTTGAGGCCGGCCGTTGTGAATTGAGTTAACTACCATTAGTTCTATCTAAAAAGTGCGTATGTACTTGTTTGATCTGACCGAAGTGTAATGCCGATAGGTAATTCTTCAAGTTCTTACTTGCATTGTTTCTGCCTTCGACAATCCAAAGCGAGAATGGCGCGTGACATTTAGTTGCTTGTGAATACAGTGTTCATGAGAGAGAGGGATGATTCCCTGGATAATGAGCCTTCCAGATTTGTTTCTGAGTGTCAGATAAAAAGCGACGGGAGGTGTGCGTTAGGCTTTCATAATATATTCCATCCGTGAAACAAGCTAGGCTCAGTGGTTTTCCCATCACAGACAGCTAGCAACCCAAATAGGTGGCCAAGAACGGCGCCTGGATGGTGACAATCGGGTGTCTCCAAGGGCAACTGGGATGACAGACTGGAGATAATGGTGTCGATGAACCGATTATGGATCGACAGATTGGATAGATGACCTCGGAGGATGACGATGATGAATCGATATGGATTGGTGGATGACCTGAGGGACGGTCTCGGTGAATAAGGATGGGTGAATAACAACGATTTGCAATAGATGACTATGACGGACATTCTCGCGAATGTTGAATTGATTTTGTTGGATGAATAACCGAGGGTAGATCCCAAGTACTTGAGTCGATGGGATGAGTCGTACCAAAGACACTATTAGGGAACCGCACACATTCCCAACTACTGTTAGCGTTTCATATGAGGATGATACCATTGTCTATTACCCTCAACTTCATCTTGGCAAGTTGTGCAAATAGTATGTCTCCCAATACAGGTCATCGAATCTCCGCTGACTGGATACCTGCATGTATCACTATATTAGCTTGGTCACCATGTGAGAGACATACAAGAACCATTTGCTGAGCTTGCAGGAATAGGCTTGATTTCCGTCGAAGATGATGGGTCTACTTCTCTTTTTGCCGTCGACATTGCCTTTTGGATGCGGTTTGCAAGCATGTCGACTTCAGAGTCATCTAAATGGATTGAAATGTTGCAATGTGCGTTCTCCTCAGATGGTATTTGTTTGCCACCTAAGTAACTACACGAAATACGGTCCAAATTGTGTAGTTCAAGAGCGCTCCGAATAGCATGTTGGTTGGGCTTTCAGTTTCAATCCCACCAAGTGGCCGACAGCCATAATGTGATAGCAAAGTGCACTCGGAATCTGTAATTCATATGAAGTGTTTTTATTTGAGATGTATAAGTACACCCATAGTTCTCACGGTCGGAATCGTGTGATCGGAATCGTGTCAATTCACCGAAAGAACTGCCTCTGCATGTGCGTTGAAAGACATGTGAGAGCAAAGACGGAGAATTAATAGACATCCCCAAGGATTCTTGATATTCACACACCACATGTCGAACGGTGCACCTCGGAACAGAAGTGGGCTTGTAAAGTCCTGTTGAATATTCTGGATCTTTGTGTTTCTTTGTGATGAAATCAAAAAATAAGGTTGTCTCCATATCCTGCCTTTATGGTCTGCAGCACAATAAACGCACTCTTGCAACAATAGTGTTGAAAACTTCGACTCCAAGTTCGCGGCAGAGAATTCTTGAGACCGGGAGATCTGAATAAATGATGGAGAAAATCTGAACCTTTCGAACCGCTACTCCAGAATAGTTCTCATGAAATCTACTTCGTCAGATAGGACCCCAAAAGATGTACTTTGATCTTGTGAGACTCTCTGAAGGGTTCAACCTTCCTAATGTTTATCGATAACAATGTCAATCCCAAAGTGAATCAGGGCACACAAGGACGATGTTGCAGTAAAATCCATTTGAAATTCTGGATATCATCCTCAGCGTACCCAACAACGAAGACGATTGATTCACTACGTCAGATAAGATATGAGGAGATAGGAGATGTACACTGTCAACCCGGAATAGAGATGGGATCTTATCGGTCCAATTCTTGCAAGTATCTATCTGTAGATCGGAATGTTTCAATGTTCTTCGAATACACAATATCAAGTCTTTCCTCCGACATAACCCGAATCGGCTATTTCAAAGACGATGTCGGGTTGACGTTATGCTCTCGCAAAGCTGAATTTGTGTGTCCAAATCTCTATCAGAATTGACGGTCACCTATGATTGCCAGCAAAATAAGTAAATGTGTTCCCCTTCAATCTCCGAGAAACACTTGCGAAGTGAGTACCAAAAGCCCCATGATTGTTTAAATTAGCTGTGAGCGAATGTTTAGTGAGATAAGTTCTGTCGCACTAGATGTTGCAATTCAAAATAATTTGATATAATCGTTGACTCGCTGTCTGATTGGACTTTGACAGCTTTCCAGACTTGGACATCAAGTATGTCTGAATCCATTCAGACTGTGATGATGCATTGAATTAAGCATGATGATGTTGTTGGACTACGATTGTGCATTCGTTTGGTGTACCAGCATATCGATCGATTTTATATTTCGTTGACGTTTGCCGTGAATTTCTGTAGCAACTTTAAGGAAAAATACAATATCCACCCACAGAGAAGCACCTAGTGACTTGCACTGTAAATGACGTTTCGAAAACCTCCTGGGCGAATGGCAGCGACGTGACAGTCGTGTAATAAGTTACACTTCGTGATGTATCGTATATAGAGAATCGAGTGGTCGACCTATTGTGAGTGACAACTTCATAATCTGAATAGAACACTCTCTCGCAATCATTAAGGTTTGTTTTGAGCTCTCTGGAATAATCTCCTTCCAGATAGATATAAGAGGATATATAATCTTCAGTCAATGAAAATATTGGAACCAGTTGTGTATGTTTTTCGTTGAGCTGCAATTATAAGTGGTGCCGCATGAGGATATTTCAACAGAGATGTCGGGAATCGGCTGTCCCTGCTCCCATCTGACGCCTCGAATGCGGGGCTCATTCATTATTCTCGGAGTCGAATAAGTTTTCTAGGTTCCATGCAATCGGATAACAAATTTCCAGATATATACTAACGAATGTGATTGCGTCGTCCAAATGAAGTTGTAGGAACATCAGCAGGCCAAGGAGCAATATTGCATTTTGTAGAACACGAGATGGTATTGGTTGTACGTTTGACGATTGCAGAATACCATTTGTTCAAAGCTAAGGGACATTCTCTGGATATCTCAATTCAGTAGATTGGAGATGGCCATGGATGAACGGAAAATTTCTCGTGACTGGAATATGAAGATCATCGTCGTCCGCACTGGGAAATGGATTGTTGCACGGACCCCGTCCGCTGCTTAGAGCGTCTCAACAGTAAGGTAATTAAATAGCACCGGTAACGTATGAAATTCGATTTTTGGTTTTCGTCTAGCTCGTTATCTACTTGGATGAGCTGATGCGATATTGGTCGAACCGAAACTTCAATTTCACCATCGAATCCTCGATTTCTAATCTTCAGGATGTGAATTGCCTCCCAACTGCCCAGCATCATCTCCATGAGCCATCAAACAAGGTTCTGCAGCCAAGTCATTTCCCTCTCCCTCGTTCTCACATTCTCTCTTTCGGTCGGTGATCCTCCGGCCATTGCATCTATTTTCAGCCCTGCCCAGAAGCAGCCAGTGCGCCCTGCATCAAAGCGAGATCAGTCTTGGCATACACGCTTCCTAAATGAGAGCGTGGTAATAAGCATATAAGCACAAGACAAGAAACGAGAGCGGGACGATGCCAAGACTTGGCATTGACCCTACAGTGGCTGCACGCCAATCGCTGTGCCTCCCCTTTTCGGATGTGAGGCCAGTCAATCAAATCGTCTATGGCTCCAAAGCAATATTTATTGTCGGACACAGCCTCCTTCAGCGACATCCCCGCAACACCTCAGCCTACTCAAAGTATAAGTATTCGTTCTGACGCTGTTTGAGAACTGCAATGACCGTCATTCAGAAACAGGAAAGTGGACTCGTTCCTATGGAGGCAAATAATCCTCATGATCCACCTCCTTCCTACTCGTATACTCCTCTGTCACGAACAACTTCTTCAATGCCAGTGACACCAGCTACTTCTCCCCCATTATCGCCTCAGCCGCGTCCCAATGCGAAAACTGTCCTTGCTCCTCAACCGATTACTCCGGTTCCTGTAATCAACACTGTTCCTAGAACCGAAGATCGCAGACCCGTTATGATGAACGTTCTCAAGGAACGACAACCATTGTCAACATGCGACAGTCGTTTTGCAGATTTAATTCTTACGCAAGCTATTCTACCGAGATTGAGAGTTGGAGTATTGAAGTGGAAAGATCGAGAGACTTTTGAATATATTCCTCAGACTAAAGATGATGTACCCTCCCTTTCCCTTACATTGCCACTCTTGCCTTTTTTGTGCAAAGGTTTTGGATGCGAGCTTACTTGGATAGAAGAAACATCGTATTCGAAGGACAAAGTGGGATGATTCACTTGGCTTTTTAGCATCAGAATATACTTTTCGCTTTCACAATGTAGAGGCCTTGGTTGCAGACGAATTGTCGAAAGCTGGATTCAGAGTTAAAAAGGTCAAGATTAGTGAGAAGGATAAGAAGTGGATTGTTATTAAATGGAGGTTGAAGGAGCCAAGAGGTCGACGAGGCCAACAACCTGGATGTTGTGCTTAGCTAGTGAACTGGACGAGCAGATGGTCAATCATGTTTAATGGAGGGACATATCATTGAATGTTAATATTAATGAGGATAAATATGCAAAGGTGTTGTACGTATCGATAATTGAGATTCTCGTCAATGCGTTGAGATTTGAGGCAGGCTTCGACTGGAAATCTGGCCATATGTCGGACGAGTGTCTGTCCTCATATGTACGTGGAAATCGCGAGAAGTTTACCAAACCTTTGACAATAGCCCTCATCCCTCCAGCATCCTAATCCAAATGGGAATCCCAATTGACCTACTCCTCTCCCCTCCCTCCTCCTCCCCCTCTCCCACATCAACCTCTTCACCATCCCCACCACCCTCCTCATCCCCTGTGTCGTCTACTACAGCTCAAGCAGAATGGCGCAGGACTTCATCCCCCGCCTCGCCACCCCCGCAAACATCATACGTGCGTTCAAACTCGACGTGGACGGGTCGTCCATTGTACAGCGACATTGTCAGAGTCAGACAAACACCTCGATCTGCTTCGCAGTTACAAAACGCTTCTTCGAGTGGGAATTCGTCTGGCGAGAGGGAGAGGGAGAGTAATAGTCCGCCTTCACCGCAGGAGAATAGATTGCGTTGGAATTTCGAGTTGGATGACGACTACCGTGCCAGACTTATGAGAGATGAGGCATATCGTGCTAGACTTATGAGATTAGTTTGAGGATATGGTGAGGGGGACACTGTCTTGGATGTTGAAGTGGACTGTGGGAAGGAGGTGATGCTGGTCAGCAATTGACGTATCCTTCTAATTTGAGGGTTTTGAGGGGCATTGACGGAGAAGTTTTCTTTCAAGATGTTATATGCATATTTATGTGAGAGACATGCAAAGTAGAGAGATGGTTCGAATGTGAGCAGTAGTGATATTCAATTCAAACGGCATTCATTTATCTACACCAAATGCTATCATATCCACAAGAAAGAGTATATGTAATGTATTTATGAATGTGTATATGCGTCAAGAAACAAATGAAAGAGAGAAAGGTCTCGCAAATCCAGGCGACACGTTTCATCAAATGCATCCCAAATTCCCAAGAATATGTACAACCGCCAATTGGACTTACCTCCCCATAACTCCTATCCCACCCCAGCTTACTATATCCTCAATCCATCCCCATGCAATCCCAATGTCCAATTCAACCCGTAGACCCCAAACCCATCATATATACAACCCCCTGCCCATTCGTATACTGTCGTGAGACTAACTCGGACTAGTCGAACTAGTCGACAATCTCTTCTTGCATTTATCGACGAGTGTCTCGACTTCCACACGTTCAACAGCACTTATCTGCATCCCCGATCCAGCCTGTACAGCTTTCAATACTTTCTCACCAACATCCAAAGCACCCGCATAATCGCCCTGGAAATAAAGCAATTCACAAGCTGATTTCAGAGTAATCACATCGAACTTGTTCTTCGGCGGATATAGTTTGGAAATTGCGTTTAGAAGTTCCTATACCAGAATACGTTAGTCACAAGCAACATCATCAAGACGAATGCAGGAGCGCCACAAAAACATAAAGCGCAATGCAACGACCAGCCAGAAGAGAGACAGGAACAGTAGGAATAGGGCAGGGAGGAATGAGGGAAGTACATCTTTGGTATCGACTTTAGGAGTCCAATTGGCTTTTTGTTGTTCGAAGTCTTGTTCGGACTGAAATGTTCTCTGTTCTCTAGACTGAGTCGAATATTTTTGATTGGAAGACGATGAATCATTGTTATCATCGTCTACAGTGATATTCGCTCCGAATACTGAATTCGGATCGTCATCCGTCATCCTGCCCTCCTTCGTGAATCAGAATTCTCAAGCCAGCTCTTTGTCGTCGCGATGTATCAGTGAGTTATCTCGATACTCCACGGTGATGCGTTAAATGTTGAATTGAATTAGCTTTCTGAGTCCGCCTTGGCGTTACGTGGGGGGCGTCGTACAGCCAATACCACACAAATATTAAGCGCCAGTAAGCTATACACTGCAGATATTGAAGTATTTGATTGCAAAGACTGAATAATCTGAAGATCGTATCATCTTTTCTAGGGTTAGGGCTAATCTCGAGTCACGTTTTATTCGGCTCCGTTCCGAATAACCGGCTATAAGGTGTGCAGCCAATAGAATATCTTCCGATACATCCAAAGTACCGCTCTCCGTCGGCCCCGCACTATTTCAGAAAATCACATTGAAAAGGCCATCCGACAATTCTTCAAACAACATCTTCGACGACTATTTATACAAGAAGGCAATCGCTTCATCTTGCTCGTATTGTCAAGGAGAAACGCTATTGAACACATCCGCGGATCAGTTGCACTTTAAGATAAAAGACCGAGAACAGGAAGGAATATATCAGTCGCAAAGATGTCAGGACACAAAGCAAATCCTCAAATTGTGGTCCCTGACCATCTCCCTAAACTCCTCGATCTCACAATGCACAAGTACCTAACCTCCTTTCTCTCCATATCATACTAACATTCCCACAGTATCACCGAAAACACAAAAATCATCAACTCGCAAGGTATCCCCTCCCTTCCCTCACATACTGGTCCCCGGCATCCATCGGAGGCCTCCACACTCTCTCTCAAAACGGAACATGCTAATTCTGTACAGGCAACGATGAACGTCTTACATTTCTAATCAACAAACTAACCGAACACCTCCACGACTTTGCCCGCGAAACAGCACTCACAACAGAAGAATGGATGACAGCCCTCCAATTCCTCACCGCAGCCGGTCAAATCTGCAGCAGCACCCGTCAAGAATTCATTCTCCTCTCCGATGTCCTCGGTTTATCCGTCCTAGTCGACGCTCTAAATCATCCTAAGCCAAAAGGCGCTACTGAGAATACTGTCCTTGGGCCGTTTTTCACAGAAGATGCCGCTGACTTTGAGTTGGGAGAGAGTATTGTCAAGGATACAAAGGAGGAGAAATGGTGTCTTGTTAAGGGCAAGGTTACAGATGAGAATGGGAAACCGATTGAAGGCGCTGTGATTGAAGTTTGGGAAACGGATGAGACGGGACATTATGACACCCAGTATTCTTCAAGGGAGTTTCCCGATTACAGAGGACGATTGAGATCTGATAAGAATGGCGATTTCTGGTTTAAAGCTATTCGTCCAGTTCCTTATCCTATCCCTCATGATGGTATTTCCTCCCTGCACAGTCGCAGAGTTACGTCTTTGCTCATTAGTGTGCAATGCTAATTGGTGACCTAGGACCGGTTGGAAAATTGTTGAAGAGATTGAATCGTCATCCTTATAGACCTTCACACATGCACTTTATGATCATCGCAGAAGGTTTCGATACCCTCGTAACAGCACTCTATGTCCGTGGCGATCCTTTCGAAACTTCTGATGCCGTCTTTGGTGTGAAATCTTCTCTTCTCATCGACGTCAAGACTGTTCCAGACGAAGAGATGGCCAAGAAATATGGTGTCTCTAAAGGAGATTGGCTCATTGAATGGGATTTCGTATGTCCCCTGTCCCTAACCCTTTTCGTCGTTGCTGTTATTGGCTTCGTTATGGGGACACAGGCTGACGGTAGGTTCTCGTGAGTAAGGAGCTTGCGGATAAGTTGAGGGCCGATCTACGTAAGAAAGTTATGAGTGGAGAAAAGGATATTATGTAAAACACATGAACAAAAAGCGTTATCAACTAACTTTTTGTGGAGTGAGTTATACAAGTGAGGTAGACAACATCAATGCTATTTTTTAGTTATTTGTTAACGATACTTCAACGTTTCGTTGTGGAAAATTGTAATAGGAGGTTGTTCTTTGCATTATGTTTTCTTTATTAGTTTCGTTGCTTTTGTAGGAATAGTAGTTTATAAAAATTCAACTCTCGTTCATGAGTTTTGAAACGAATACGTCTCGTCAGATGACCTGAATTGTTTTGAGATGATTCAGTCGATCTGACCATTTCCGGAATTTCGAGTTCCGCAAGGATCTGCACAGCAAAAAAAGAAATTTTCTGATTTCGGGAACTTGGTCACTCTCAACCGAGCAGTCAACAACTGCAGTGACCGGCTCAGCTCCTCTTGAAGGGCGATGCTTCGCCATCGCTTTGTTTTCACCGTCCATTGCCCTTCTCAATATTCTCCATTACTGCGTCCTTCATTCCAATCGCATTGTCTTCATGCCAGAATCCCGTCTTCACTTATCAGAGCACAATCACCTGCCAAACGACCGTCATCAACATCCTCGCTATCACCGCGTTCCTTCTTCCCTCCCTCATTACACAAACCACGAGACCGCAAAGTCCGTAAAACAAAACCATTACCACTATCTCCCTCTCGCATCCCGTACAACCGTCGTCAAAGTCGTCTCATTCTGTACACTCTCGCATTCCTTCTGTCCGGCGCTTTAACATATACCGCTTTACAACCCGATAACCACGTGAATCATGTCTTTCACGGGATCGTTCGGTGTTCAAGGATAGGAATTGCCTTGGTGCAGTGTGTATATGATTATCGAATGACGATGAGGAGAAAGTATACTGATGAAGAGGAAAAGAGGATCGATTTGAGCGAATGTCATACGAGATGTGCTACGAGAACGTTGAAAGTATTTGAGAAGAATGGTGGGATTTATATTAAATTGGGTCAGCATTTAGCTGCTCTCTCCTACCTCATCCCAATTGTATTTCCCCCTTCCCCCATCTACATTTTGCAGTAAATCGAGTAACGGTTGAATGCTAATTCGTTGTAGGAATGGGTATCCACAATGTCAGTGCTGCAAGATGCTTGTCCGCCAACTCCCCTCTCCGAAATCTCAACCCTCTATCTCCACGACACAGGTCATCTCTTAACCGACGACTTCACATACTTCTCCTCAACACCCCTTGGCGTGGCCTCCCTAGCCCAAGTCCACCGCGCAACCCTCAAACCTACCTCCCCCTCCGAACCGCCTCAAGAAGTGGCCGTCAAAATCCAACATCCACAAGTAGCCCGTTTCAGTTCCATTGATATAGTCACTACACGATTTATATTCGCAACGATACAGAGATGGTTTCCGGAGATTGAGTTGCGTTGGCTTGCTGAGGAGATGGAAATTAGTTTACCGCAGGAATTGGATTTTGAAAGGGAATTGGAGAATGCGAATACCACTAGAATGTATTTTGAAAGGATCCCTGAGAGTATGTTGAAGATTCCTGACATGCTTTGGGCAAAAAAGAGGATCCTTGTGATGGAATGTACTTCCCCTCCCCCTCGTTCCCATTCAACTGTGCCTTGTGTGATGGTGTTACTCTGACGGATGGAGACTAATTGTAGATATTGAGGGAACAAGAGTGGATAATTTGGAATACTTATCACAACATAACATCTCTCCTATGGCAGTATCGTCCGCATTAGCGGCAATATTCGACGAAATGACATTCATCTCAGGACACTTACACTGCGATCCCCACCTAGGCAACGTCTTTATCCGTCCCAGTCCTCCAGCATCCTCCACAACTTCCTCTCAAAACTTCGAAATCGTTCTTCTTGACCATGGTCTCTACCGGCAACTACCCAACCAACTCCGTGTAGACTATGCCCATCTCTGGCTCAGCATAATCAAAAACGATATTCCTGCGATGCGTCATTATGCAGAAATTGTAGCTGGTGTGCCACCTGAAAAGTTCCCATTATTTGCGAGTGCGATTACAGGTCGTGATTATGGTGGGATTCTTAAAGGTGGCGATGTGTTGCAGGTTCCAAGGAGCATTGAGGAAGTGAGGAAAATTAAGAAGGCTAATGTTGGTGGTGATTTAATGTTACAAATTGTGGATTTACTAAGTCAAATGCCGAGGATAATGCTCCTCCTTCTCAAGACTAATGATCTCACAAGGTACCCTTCTTCCCTTCTCGTTCTCTTTCTTTCCCGCGTCTTATGAGTTTCCTGTTTTGCTGGTGGCAGAGTGTTAATGACAGGGCACTGGACGAGTCATTACATATCGAATCCAGCGAACGCAATTTCCTAATAATGACAAAATACTGTGCAAAAGCAGTCTTCCTAGACCGTCTTTCGAAAGAAGGCAATTGGGGTAAGCTAGGTGCATGGTGGGAATACCTGAATACCTTGGGGAGAGTAGCAGTGTATGGATGGTGGCTTGATTTACGATCTAGACGGTACCGATTTTTTGTGCCGAGATTGTTTGATACCTTCTGGATTCAATAGTAGCAAGTAAATGTACATCAACATAAGAGGATGTGGAGAGGTGTTTGTTGCTGGGTGAGATATTATTGTGATGCATACCCTCGTATATAGCTCCATGTATAGATACAATGCATAATTACATGTCCATATCCCACCCTCGGAA